>Ga0126381_100007747_pt1 | contig 11967 bp, 10 predicted proteins | sample PanSoiMetPlot_28_FD_96465 | JGI IMG/M metagenome (GOLD analysis project Ga0126381, IMG submission 96465) | Tropical forest soil microbial communities from Panama - MetaG Plot_28 | ecosystem: Environmental > Terrestrial > Soil > Tropical forest > Bulk soil | place: Panama | collected 2016-02-17
CGCCAAGTTCGAGTTGCGGATCCAAGCTTGCAGGTCCCCCGGGAACAGCGGGGGCGCGGGGGGGTCGGCCTTGGCGCCGAAAGGTACAGGAAATTGGCGTCAGCCGCCGCCAGGAGGACCTCCGGGCGGAAGAAGTAGTGACCGGCCGGCAGAATGATCGGGGTGCTAAAGTTAATGGTGATTACGACCTCTTGGCCGGTCGTTGGCCCCTCGCCGTGGGTAGTGTTATTCGGAGCCTTATTGATGCCGTTTACCACGGTGTTTAGAACGGAGAAGTTACCATCCAGCGGTGTTGGTTTAAAATCGAGCGTCCCCAGGCTTCCATCGCGCGTGGCAGAATCGATTTCGACATCCGAGGGCGAGCTTTGTCGGCTGGGCACATTCCCTGAGGGGGGGTCGGCGGAGACTGGGAGGAAAATGTGGTACAACTCGACCTCGACATTAGTGATACTCTGCAACTGCGTTCCCGCGGGGATCAGCCCGGTAATCGTGGCCCGAGTGATCGCAGTGGTCTGTTGGAGGACGAAGTCATCGGCCGTCTCGGTCTCGATCTTTCCGGGGCTAGGACGTCGTGACAGCGCTCCAAGCTGGCCGTCGGCGTTACCGGTGCTAAAGAAAAAAGTGTCCGCCCGCACGGGCATCGCGAGCCACACCCCGATGGTCAATGTGGCCGCTATTAAACTCATTCGCAATCTCATGGGAACGGTCGGTATGCTTGTATTCATCGTCGTTTCTTCTTTTGATAAGACACCATATAGAACTTTTGTTTTCCCTTCTGCCTGTTATCTCGGGAACTCGCCGCGAGAAGACCTTACCGTTTGCCCGGCTTAATCGAAGTATTATGGCATAGTGCAGGCTGGCTTGGATACAGCACTTTAGTGGTAAGGATATAGTGCTTTAGTACTATCCGATCCAGAACTGTTGGACACCTTGCGCTCCCTCATCCAAGGAGCGCTAATTGGTCTCTAATTACCCGTTCATTCGCGATTTTTCTTTTATTTATTGGCCAGTCGCGAAAATATTTCTCACTGAAAATGGCAGCACACGCTTCTCGAGGCCGAGGTCGTCCACCAAAGAAGACCGCTATGGCCAGGATCATACAGGTCGCCAAGAGCGGGCTGCCACTCAATTTCGCCGCTAAAGCTGGTGACATCACTGACGAGGCTTTGCTGTAGTGGAGGCGAAAAGACCCTAAGTTTGCTCGTGACTTGGAAAAAAATAGCGGCTCGGCATTCACTGGAACTCTGGCGGCGGTAAGTAGTGTTTGTCCTCTCCGTTGTCTCCCTCTTCCTCGGACTGGCCGCCTAAGGGCCAATCCTGTGGAAGCTCTTGCGCCTGGCGGTAACGCTTCAGCTCTCCGCTTCGCTCGAGCTTTTCTCACGTCGCTTGGTGTATGAAGTCCTCGATAACAATTTCGCCCAGCTCAGCCAGGGCGGTGAGCACATTGATTTGATCGGAGGGTTCTTGTCGTACTTTAGCCTAATGTGCCATAAATGTGCCAGTTGCTGCGATAATGGGCGAATATACACGGGAATGGATTGTTAGAAAGATTATTCGGACAATCCACCGCCGGTCGGCTCTGGGAGCGGAGAAGCACTTAAATAAACGGTGAGGGAGGGATTCGAACCCGCGGTACCCTTTAATAGGGGCGACGTTTATGTAAAACGCTGCCACGCGCTCAAAGCTGCCTGCGATACTCAACCGGCGAACGGCCGGTTTCACGTCGAAACACCTGCGCAAAATGGCTCGGGCTGGTGTAGCCCACATCTAATGCGACCTCGATGATCTCTTTGCGAGTCCCGCGCAACAGAGCTTGCGCTTTCTCCATTCTCAGGCTGATGAAATATTGAGAGGGCGATTTCCCCGTGGTGCGCTTGAACATGCGACTGAAATGAAACTCGCTCATGGCCGCTTCGGCCGCCAGCCTGGTCAAACTGAATCCGTCCTGGATGTGATCAGCCATGAAATCAGCGATTTTCCGAAGCTTGAAGCCGGGCAACCCCAATCCTCTTCGAGAGATCCGCACCGTCTCCGAAATCACCGTATAATTTCGCACCAGATGAATTGCCAGGCTCTGCGCGATGCCTCGCACGAGCAAGTGACTAGCTCGATGGCCCATGGTGAACTCTGCATGCAGTTTCTCCATCAAAGCGTTCATAAACGGATCCTGAAATCCGGAAACATCTCGCAAATGCACCAGGTTCGCATCCTCACCGAACACTTCAGCCATCGCTTCGGTGATGAGTCGGAGCCCGAGCGTCACGCAGAACACTCTCACCGGGCTTGGTCCAACAGGGGTAGATTTCACTTCGTATGCCGGCCCGGGCGCTGTCAGATAAAAATCGCCTTTTCTTGCCGTTGTCCTTAGCCAATGCCCGCCTAGCTCTCGTTCCTCCACGACTGCCTCACCGGAAAGAAGCCACACAAGTTCCGGTTCTGTACTTTGCGGAAAGAGGTAAACAGCCGGCTTGCGTGGACGCTTTGGAATCCTGACCCTCAAGTCAATCCAAGGGCCGCCCCTGGATTCCTCCTCAAAATCGCGATCTGTCGTTTGGACCGAGTAATCCGTCATAAATTTCGCTGTAAGGGCGGCAGAGCTTGTCGTGCCGTAGGCTTGGCGAAGGCTTAGCCCTGCCGCCGACACCCAGCGCGCGAGAAATATACATCATGAAATGGCATTTGATGCCATGCTGGCCGCGACGTGGTCACGCAAAGTCACGAGCGGATGGTCATGGCCAGTCTGCTGGCAAGCTTTCCGATCGAATCGCGAGGATTCTCGACTGGGGAGTTAGGAAGTAGTGGTCGGGTCCTCCTCCCGCCAAAGCGCGGCAACGGCGAGTGCCACCAGAATTCCGAGCGAGACTTCGATGAACCGGTTTACAGCTATTAACCACGGTGGCTCCACACGTGGGATGAGGACGACGGATCGCCAACGTGACACTCGCATACCGATAGCCCGGCTTGTCCAGTCGAGAGGCGAACGAGATCAGTCCAAGCAGAAAGACCGTCAGCCCGAATGCGATAAGGTTTTGGCCGAAGTAAATTGCTTCGATCGCCCCGACAGATGCGCCCAGCCCGCTCGCGACGATGCGTGCGAGCGATAACGTCAGCGTCGCGCGCAGGGTTGACTGCATCACCACCAGTGTAGCAAATCAGACCAGTAGGGCTCCGGTCCGTACGAGCCATGCAACAAGCACCGATCACGTCGCTGCGACCGCCGTCCGAAACGCCTGCAACACGGAGGGCAAAATCGCTTTCGATGTCCAAGCTCTGACGAACGAATGATGCTGGCCGCGGGCACAATTCGGCAAGATATTCTCGCCGATGTCATCTCGGGCAGATTTCACACCGAGTCAGTGCATAAGAACTCGGAATACCCCTGCGCTGGGCCTTTCAAATCTCCTGCGGAAGCGGACGGCGTTTACTGCTCTTTACTGCTGGGTGGATTCCGGCCCAAACGGCCACGGTTCGTCATAATCGTGGGTTTCGGAATTGTATGTGGCCGGCCCAACGTTTAACCAGTTCTTATCGGCTCTTGAAATCTTGGCATCCGCGTCCTTTGTGAACTCGCTCTTGGCTGCCGGACTGCTACAAACGTAGAGCTTGCCCTTGTAGATAGAGAAGTGGTTTGGGTCAGAAGCTACCTTTTTTCCCTTCGCCATAGAGCTTGCGCAGAACCCACCATATTGTGGTTCAAACTTTTTGGGGTTCCGGTCAAAATCGGCTTTGTTCGCTTTCGAGGCAAAAAAATAAGTCACGCCGTTGTAAGTGCTCGAGAGGGAGCGTTTACCTCGCACCGCTTTGCCTTCCTTGAAATAGGCCACTGGGTCGTATCCCCTCAGCATCACATTGATCTTTTTGCGATTTTGGTTCTTCGTCTCCTTTTCCGCGAAGACGATCAAGCCAGCGCCTCTGCCAGCCCGGGCGGGATTGAACGGCGCTTTTTCAAATGCGCCTACAATGTTTGGTACAGCTCCTATGATCACAACTGCGAGGGTGGTCGCAGCCAACGGCTCCATAACATTCTTCATTTGTAATGTGTAGATTTGTAAGATTGGTTCGCGCTTGTAACTGGAAACCCGGCACGTTTCGATCTGAAGAGTTTACAATTGATCGTTATGAATTGTATAGCTCCAATCGGTAGTCCTTGGGTCACTCTATGATATTTACCAGCTAACAGAGCAGATCCTTGGCGTTGTGCTTCAGCCGACCGAGACGACCGAAGCGATGTCAGCGAAGGCGGATATCGCGCTGCGCCACCTGGAGAATTTTTCTGAGCGGGCCCGCATCAAACGCCAGATAGGTCGCTGTCCGAGTTCGGTCGCGAATCACTGTGTCTGTACAGGAATGCTATCAAGAAAGTGACAGGCAAGATCGCTCCTGCGGTTGAAAGCCTTTCGATCGCCGGTAGTGATACAGATCCCTCAATTCTAAAATCGTATGAAGACTAACGTCCTCTCCCGCAGCGATCGCGAATCGGTAGCCATTCTCACCTTTGAACGTCCAGCCAAGCTCAACGCTCTCAACTATGAATTGGTCGACTCGATCGTTCAGGCATTGGATCAAATCGAAGAGGAAGACCAGATTCGTGCGGTGGTTTTAACCGGTTCCGGCCGCGCTTTCAGCGCGGGAGCGGATATCCATGAGTTCTCCAAAGATGTGATGCAAGACGCCCAAATCGCTCATCGTCGATTTGTGCGGCGAGGACAGAACATGACAAGACGAATTGAAAATTTCTCGAAACCGATAATCGCTGCGGTGAACGGCCTCGCCTATGGTGGCGGATGTGAAATCGTGGAGGCGACGCATCTCTCGATTGCTGTACCCGAAGCTACATTTTCCAAGGCTGAAATCGCCATCGGGATACCTCCTTGTTTCGGGGGAACACAGCGGTTACCGAGGTTGATTGGCCGGAAACGTGCACTCAGAATGATTCTGACCGCCGAGCCGATTAACGCGATCGAGGCGAAACAGGCAGGATTGGTCAACGCTATCGTCGACAAAGAGACGCTTCTTGATGAAGCCGTCGGCTTCGGCTCAAAAGTTGCCCGGTTTGCGCCCCAGACCGTAGCCGTTTGCCTACACGCGGTTCACCGCGGCTTAAATACCACGATCGATGAAGGGTTAGCCATTGAGGCGGAAGCGTTCGCTAGAGTAGTGCCTACCGCCGCGACACGGGAAGCATTGAACAAGTTTGTGGAGGCACACTCGTGATGGAGGAGCCAGGAGCTAGAATCGAGTTCGGCCGGACCTGCGATGAAGCTAGTCGGCCCGCTTGCTGCTCGCTCGTCGGGGTTTCGGCTTGCTCTTGCCCTCGAGATTGAGCGCCACTGCAGCGCGGATGAGGTCCGTCAAGGCCGCCTCATCGAGCTTGTCGCCTTCGTGGATGTCGATGGCACGCCTGGTGTTGCCTTCGAGGCTGGAGTTGAAGAGGCGTGAAGGGTCCTCTAACGAGGCTCCCTTGGCGAAGGTCATCTTCACGACATTCTTGTACGTCTCACCGGTGCAGATTATTCCGGCGTGCGACCACACCGGAACCCCTCTCCACTTCCACTCCTCGACCGCTTCGGGGTCCGCCTGCTTGATGAGAGTTCGGATGCCGGCGAGTGTCTCGCCCCGCCAATCACTCAGCTCCTTGATTCTCGCATCTATCAGCTGAGAGGGAGAGTCTCCTCCTTTTCCTTCCTTCGAGCCGCTCTTACTGTTCTTCGTGGTTGTTGTCGCTTTCTTCATGGTTGTTGTCGCTCGCCTGTCACTGAGTATCCCTAGTCAGCAGTTGGTACCATCGCATGTCGTTTCTCTCTTCGATGTCGAAACAGCTTATCACGCGGTGCGCTCTCCAGATTAGAGGCAGAATCTAGTGCCCTTGGCTTCCAAACACTACTGCTCAGGTTAGTTTCTCTCAGTTGGGTTTCAATACCAACTGCCTTGCACACTCTATGTTTTCCGTTTCGTGTGCGCACGCCGAATCCCGACTGAGGCAGAACATCACCATACACAAGTTTTCGGTTATAGCTCTTGTGGAGGCTGTGAGTGGTGCTAAGGGATGAAGATGATCGCTAGGATTTGGCATGGACGGGTTCCTCTGGAAAAGAGTGAGGAATACCTGGAGAAAATGCGCGGCGTCGCATTGCCGGACTATGAACGAACCCCAGGGAACCGGGGAGCGTATTGTTTGTATCGCGTTGACGGAAACCTTGCTCACTTTGAGATGTTAACTTTCTGGGACGATGTCGAAGGGATTAAACGATTTGCCGGAGAAACCTACCAAGCGGCTCGTTATTATGATTTTGATGATGATTTCCTCGTTGAGAAAGAGCCATTTGTCCTCCACTTCGAGGTTTACAAGCAATGAAGCAAAGTTGTGTCTGAGCTTGAGCTCCTAGAATTAGGATTCAAACGAAACAGGGCAGAAGAAACCAAATCAGTTTATTAGTGCCGCAGCTTCGTGACCTCATTCACCGTTGGTGTTCCTTGCCGCCTGCGAAGACGATAGCCAGCGCTCCGAGCAAGGCGGTGGGCCGGGTTCAGCAGATCCGAACAACATCATAGTGGCGACGGCTTTTGCTCGCCCACAGGCGGCGCTAGCGCACTTGGTGATCCATCTTACACAAGCTCATCACTGGCTAAGATCGACACCGACGGTAACCCGGCCTTGCAGGGGCATGACGGCGACTGGCAAGCGCCCACCTCCGGCAAAGTCAACGGCTAGGACGTGAACTCGGCTCAATACGCGTACGTTGTTTTTGGTCCATCTGCTATCGGAACCCCAAGCTGAACAGCTGGTTTCTCTCTTCTTTGCTGATCCGGCTGAAGAATAGTTGTCATTGAGGTCAGCGACGCGTGTGAGCTTGGGCACAAGCTTCTTAGCCGAGGTTGCGGGGCTCAGTCGAACGCCTCGTCGATGTTCCAAGCATATTCCCGCCTTGAATTCAGCGAAAGAGGTTGATCTTTAGGTCGACGATTTCGTCGCCCCGTCCGCTCATAACCGCTTTGAGTGTGAAAAGGGTTAATCCATTGGATTTCTTTCTGTTTGCGAATGGACTCGGTGATTCCATTGAGTGAGTCGCCTGGAACCCGATACACCGGTTCAACTCCCGCTTGGACGAGCGTGTCTATGAACAATTCTGCACGTTCTTAGCCATGGCTCGATTATCCTTCTTTGTTTAGATGGTGATGCATGATGGGAAGATCTTGCAGCTCGGACGCCGGCGAAGCTCAACCTGCCGGCGCTGCAGATCTAGGGCCTTTCTATCTGCGGATGGAAGCGTGACAGCCATCGGACGATTTCCTCTCGCGCCAAAGCCGAGTTCCCAACCTGGCAGTGCTGCTCGGCTCCTTCGCGCGCCGTGAACGTCCGGGCGGTCACCGAGCGGGCACAAACGAGCTCATCCATGGTACGATAGAGCCATTCGGTATGGAATAGATGATCGTCATCGCCTTCGGTCAGCAGGACATCCTGCTTCACGTTGTGCAGGATGCCGTCTAGGGAATGCTGCGATAATGCTGTCAGGCAATCGAATGGCGTCTTGGTGCCGGTAATGTGCATACCCTGAGTGATACACCAGTTGAAACAGACGCTTCCGGTACGTTGTTCGGCGGCGATGAGCGCTTCGACTCCTTCCCTATCGCCTGCTTTGAATAAGGAGACCAAACGTTTGTCCTGGCCTGGAGCGATCTGTTTCAGAGTCATGTCGATACCCCAGTAAGTCGCGGGCAGCGAGATTACGTGCTTAATACGCGGCTCGAACGCGGCCGCGCGAAGTGCCAGATACCCACCGCATGACGCCCCCAGCCAATCCACTTGGTCCAGCTTGAAATAGTCCAGTACGGCTTTTGCAGCTTTCTCCCAGGCATGATCAAAGAAAATTCCCTGCCGAAGCGCGCCACCTTGACCAGGCCCATCGAACCCGATCACCGTGAAGCCAATTTCGGTTAATGGCCTTAGGAATGGATAGAACTCTTCCACAAAAGAATCATAGCCGCCGTTGAAGACAAAGGTGGCAACTTCTTTCCCCTGAGCTGGTAGGCGAAATCCTGGAAGATGGCCGCCGGGGTACGGGACTTTGATTTGCTCGTACCCCTTCACACCCTCCATGCCAAGCGCATGCGTCCGCGCGAAATCATCGTAGTAGCTATTTCGAAGATCGCCGGCGGGAAGAAAGAACTCGACCTGATGGTAGTACGCTGCCGCATCTAGCCAGCGCTTTTCTGATTCGGCAAGCTTGGCTGATTCAAGAAATGCAGAGGTCCACGAGTCGATGTCTTTGATCTTTGGCGCAAGCGCCTTCGCTTCGGCAATTCGGGCCTTCGCCTCCCCATCAGCAAGCGGCCGATTCATTGTGTAATTCATGTGTTGATCGGGGAGTATATAGAAGTAACTCATACCTGTTTTTCCTTCTATTGATGTAAGGTCATAGAATTTTCTTGCGGAATTAGCGTTCCCGAATTCAAAGCGGATCCCTGAGTTCGCCGAACCTGAAATGCGTCAGGGGAAGCGTAGGGAATCGGACGGATAATGTTCCCTAATCCTAATCCTAAACTCGATGGAAAATCAGTCTACATAATTTTGACGTTTACGCCTCGCCAATCGTGGGAAGTCGGAGGCCGCGAATGGCACACGGATCAGCCGAGGATCGAATTTCGAGAGCGAGGGTGATGGGTTCCTGCACTACTCCAACGGGACCTTATCCGTTGACCCGGAAGGATAATACCAGTCCCGGCGCTGGAGTGCGACTCTTCTGATACTGCAAATCATGAAAACGCGGCAACCTGACTGGACTCAAGACGTGGAAAAAGTCACCTCAAATAGTTTGGGCAGTTACACGTTTGTACCTTGTCGTGATCTGCCGCTCGAACCTCTCTCCTGTCTTAGTTCCAGCAACCAAAGTGAATGATTGAGACGTCAACTCAGAGAAGCGATCCTGAAATTTCTTGGGCTTGCCATTTATCAGTTCTTCATAGTCATTGACAAACGTCCCTCTCTCCCAATGCGCGGTACCGCGTAATTTACCTGCATTTTGAGGATCGTTGGAACACGTAAATACTCGATAACGCTGTATCTCAGAGTCCCACCAGACAACCATCAGAAAATCCAACTTTCCGGCAGAGCCATTAGAATGGTAATCTTCGATCAGCGACGTTCCGCTTGTACCAATGGTAAAGTGCGCCCTTCCCGTCCGTGAACCTCCTTTCGGGAAGAACTCGCTCTGTGCGAAAGTCTCTTCAACTCTCCAGTAGCCGACGAATTCTTGATAAAGGCGCTTCATCGCCGGGCTCGGTCTCGATTCGGCAGCGCTCGCATAGCACTGTGCGTGAACCAGAGCTGAAAGAAAAATGAGAACGATTTGGTATGCTGACACAGAGCGTCGCGCTCGAACGAAATGGGCGTCGCTCGCTCGGCGGCGAGAAAGATTGGTCTGGCTGATCATAGTTTGAGGAACGTTTTGGTCAGGCTCAACCGAAAGAGCGAGTACGATAGCGCTAGAAGATAAATGCTTTGGGACGAAGGAGAAATTAGAAATGGTAGGGAGCCACAATCCAGGTAAAGCCGAAGGCAGATTATTTCTCCGATGCCGAAGGGCACATGATGGAGATCTACTGTCGTGAAGTTATTTTTGTCAGGCGACGTGATGACTGGGCGGGGGATCGATCAAATACTGCCGCATCCGAACGACCCGCGAATCCATGAACCGATAGGAAAGTCGGCTAAACAGTATGTTCGACTGGCTGAGGAGGTAAATGGTCCGATTTCGTATCCGGTAAATTTCGACTATGTTTGGGGTGAAGCTCTCGATGCGCTTCGGTTAAACGACCCGGCTCTCTATATCGTAAATCTCGAAACCGCGATTACCCGTAGCGAAAATTTTCTGCCAAAAGGGATCAATTACCGAATGAGCCCGGAAAATGCGGAATGCCTAACCGCAGCCGGTATCGATTGCTGTGTCTTGGCTAACAATCATATCCTGGATTGGGATGAAGCGGGCTTAATCGATACACTGGGTACCCTTCAAAGACTAGGGATCAAAACGGTTGGAGCCGGTAGGAACAGCTTCGAAGCGCAAGCGCCGGCGATGATCGATGCTGGCCAAAACCGGCGTGTAATGGTCTATGCAGCCGCGTCTATAACCAGTGGTACCCCGCGGAGCTGGGCGGCTGAAGAAAGTGCTCCCGGAGTGAATATTCTTCCTGATCTGTCCGATGGGAGCGTGGCAGAAATCGCTGACCAAGTCGCAAGTATTAAGCGGTCGGATGATTTTGTCATCTTCTCGATCCATTGGGGGCCAAACTGGGGTTATTTCATTCCGCCAGAGCAAGTCCATTTTGCGCGCCGGCTAATCGACGAAGCTGGTATATCCGTCGTGTTCGGGCATTCCTCCCACCACGCTAAGGCGATCGAGTGGCACCACGCCGGATTGATCCTCTACGGTTGCGGGGATTTTCTGAACGATTATGAGGGGATCACCGGTTACGAGGAATACCGGGACGACCTCGCTCTGTTGTACGCCATAACTTTTGATGCCTCCAGCGGCCGACTGGATCAGGTCGAGCTCGTGCCGTTTCAGATCTACCGCTTTCAGTTGATCCAGCCGGCGCAGGAAGATGTCGTCTGGCTGGAGCATACCCTCGACCGAGAAAGCCGCCGGTTTGGCACGCGCGTTAGATTGTTCTCGAACGGTAGGTGTTTGAGCGCCGAACCACTTTGATCCTGACCACGCCGGAAATCACGAGCTCTTTTCGAGCACAGAATTGCTGGTACAACGCAGCCAGTACGAAGCCGCGCGGACGGGACGGCTCGTTATGATGTCGTTCGCGCAATTATGACCACAGCCGTTCTCGCGTTGTTTTGCGCGCGCAAAAAACCGACGAGCAAGAAGCGCGGAAGAGGTTTTAGTTTAGAGCGCAGATGACAATGAGGGAACCTGCCGAATAAAAAGACGCTGACTCGGAAGGTTGCAATACCGAGATGCGCCTCCGCTGTGTTCTGAGCGATGCGTTCGTATGTTACAAACGAACCCCTAGCGACTTTGGGTCAGCCCAGGAAACGGAAAGTATTCCATTAACGGAATACTGCACGATATTCCGAGTTTTCGACTCACATCGGTGTCCGGAGCCGGAGAGGATTGCACCAATGGTGCTTGGACATCCTCGCGCAAGAGTTCAAGCCCATCGGTTCCAGTTCTCTGCATGAACTGGTTCCCAGACCGATCCGTTCCCCTGAGCTGTTGCTCTTCACCAGAATATTACGCCTTCCGTTGCCATCGGTCTGGGGAACGGATTGGGAAAGGGGATCAGCTCGAAGGACTCTTCTGATCTGCGGGCAGAAGGTAATGCTGTCCGAGTTTTAGTGCGCCGTGTTGTCCAATCTATGGTCGTCCAAGGAAAGAACCGATGCGCTTTAGCGGTTCGATGCGATCGCAGAAGATTTTGAAGGTGGCCAAAATGGGAACGGCAAGCAACGTGCCTGCCACGCCCCAAAGATAACCCCAAAGCAGAAATGCCAGGAGGATCGCGATCGGGTTGAGGATCAACCAGCGCCCAAGAAAAAGAGGTGTCGCCAGATTGCCATCGATCATCGCACAAAAGATGTAAGCCAGCGGCGGCAAAAGAGCGTACTAGACCGAATCAAAATGAATGAGTGAAACAAGCGTCATCGCGATGATGCTACCGGTTGCGCCGACGAAGGGAATATAATGGAGCAGAAAGGCGGCCACTCCCCAAAGTAACGGGTGTGGTGGTCCCAATAAAGCCACACAGATCCAAACACTCACCCCGAGACCAGCATTGATCAACGTGACCGAAGTAAAATAACGCGCCGCGGTCTGCTCAATCTCGTCCGCGATCTCGACGACGTTTTGTTTGTCCGACACCGCCGGAAGCATATCAACCAGTTTCTTGAGAAGGCGTGCTCCATAAAGCAGAAGAAAGAAAGCGAGCACATGCACAACGATCAGAATCGCTAAAAAC
>Ga0126381_100007749_pt1 | contig 11965 bp, 10 predicted proteins | sample PanSoiMetPlot_28_FD_96465 | JGI IMG/M metagenome (GOLD analysis project Ga0126381, IMG submission 96465) | Tropical forest soil microbial communities from Panama - MetaG Plot_28 | ecosystem: Environmental > Terrestrial > Soil > Tropical forest > Bulk soil | place: Panama | collected 2016-02-17
CATCTTGATGACGATTTGCGAGGCCACCGGACCCTGCGCGATCGTCTGCTTGGCGCCCTCGAGCGTGGTCGCGTCGACGTACGCGTTGAAATTCTGCGGCATGCCCTGCCAAACCAGGAACAACGCGCCGACGATCGAGATGGGGAGGAGGATGTATAGCGTGCATCGGGTCAGATCGACCCAGAAGTTACCAATGGTCTGCACCGATTTGCGTGCGAAACCCCGGATCATGGCAACGGCAATCGCGACGCCCGTGGCAGCCGATACGAAATTGTGGAAGGTCAAGCCGGCCATCTGCACGAGATAACTCATCGTGCCTTCGCCGCCGTAGTTCTGCCAATTGGTGTTGGTGACGAAGCTGATCGAGGTGTTGAGCGCGAGATCAGGCCTGACGCCAGCCATACCCTGCGGGTTCAAGACCGGGATTCCACCCTGAGCGCGCTGCAGGATGTAGAGCACCAGAAATCCGACAAAGCTGAACAGCAGAACGCTGACCGCGTAGGCGATCCAATTCTGCTCGCGATCCTCCTCAACACCCGACAGGCGATACAGGATCGTTTCGATAGGTCTCACCACCGGCGACAGGAGTGTTCGCTCGCCCGCGAAGACCCGCGTCATGTAGCCGCCAAGCGGCACGGTAATCGCGACAACGATCGCGCAGTAGACTGCGATCTGCAGCCAACCATTGAAAGTCATGGCAAGCCCCTAGAATTTTTCCGGACGCGCGAGCGCGTAGGTCAGGTAGACAAGAATGATGAGCGACGCGACGCCGCCCAGGACGAAGTCGAACATCATGGCAGCCTCACAATCGGTCGCAGACCGCGACGTAGCCCAGCAGCAGCGCGAACAGGCCGGTGCCAAGGATCACCATCAGTGCGTCGAGCATTTGAGACCTCGCATCTCGATATCGACCAACTCGGCCGGGAGATTGCATGCACTTCGCATCAAGACGCCATGTGAGATTCAAGCCGTCGATATAAAAAACCCATAAAAGCCAAGGTTGAGTCCCATAGGTTTTTTGTATCCGCTCTCACCAGGGAGCTATGAGCTGACGCAACCGGAGCGCCTGTAATCCACCGGGTTAACGCGTCCTCCGATCGAACGCCTGCGGCGGTGCAAATGACCCTCTGACTGGCGGCGCCATCAGTCCACGCGCATACTTGTCGAAGCAGGCCAAGCGATCGCTGTCGTTCACGATCGTGGCGCACTCTCGTGGATCGACGGCCTGCTTAACCGGAAGTCCATGCAACAGCCCGTCCTCTACGATCGAAATCAGCACGCCGACCCATGTCAGCGTCGCCACCAAGGATATGGCAATCAGGACCGCGATCACCAAGTCGAGCAACACTGGGCGCCGGCCTGTGTGGCTCTGCGCGTCCGAATTTCGTGTGCGTTGGACCGTCATAACCTTTGCGTTGTTTATCGCGCGGTGCTCATCCCTCTCACGGATATGGTGTGCGACGTATAAAATCGCGATGCGAATTGCTTTGCGGTCGAATAAAGGTCTCATAAAAGGCTCGCGGCCCGCGCTCGCCTGATCGTGGGGCGGCCATGATCGTCAGTGCCGTTGAAGCGACGACCATTACAGCTGGCGAAAAAGGTTCATCCACCAAGGCTGCAGTGCCCGAGATCCAATGCGGCTTTCTACCAGACGCGTGATATCCAGGAACCTTTTGGCGTCAACATTGCCGTTCACCCGGAATACGACGCGTCGAATGTCTGAGACGGAGACATGGGTTCCTCCACCTCATAGGTCACTTCGCTGAGGACACCAAGTTCGCGGAGAACGACTTCTAGTTCGTTGATGAAATTCCCAGTCAACTTATAAGCCCGGAGTATCGCGAGAGCCGCGTCGTAGGTGCGCGACTGAGACAGGTCTAACGACACGCCGACAGAGTCCTTGCCTGCACCTTCCGACGATACTGTTGGCGGAGCTGATTGCAACGGACGGCCTGAGCGCTCTGGATCAAATCCAGCCGCCGGCGACCCTGTTGCGAGAGCGTAAGCAGTAGCACGCATTGGAATTTGTCCAGCTCAGACTGTTTGTGTTTGCCCCAATGTGCTCTCGACCGCATAAAAGTTCGAGTGGAGTTGTGTCGCGTTCCTGTAAAAGCCGAATAGAGGCGGGGCCTTTATTTCTCATTTACGGCGCCCGCACATCTTTCATCTCGAATTTATACACCCCCAAAACCAGATTCCCGGCACCGGTTCTCGACCGGGTTGAAGGAGAGGCTCCAATGGTCGCTTTGGCATTCCTCCTGAAGACGGCCTCTGCAATTTGGAACAAGGTGCGCCGCTCGCTGAAGCGTGTCTTCGTCGCGATGTGCGAATCGCAGAAGCAGCGGGCGCAGATGGAGATCGATCGCTATCACCGCAGGCATGCGGGTTTCGCTTCGAGCGAGGACACCCGCATGTGATTCAGCGCTGCGGATCTTCGGCCGCAGCTATCACCCGATCTCGGGCTCGTCGAAAATGAATACGGGCAACGGTCGCCCTCTTCCAAGGACAAGGTGTCATGAACAACAAAGGCGAACCTCCCTCGCGACGCTTGTCGCGACATTTTTCAATGCTCATCGGCAAGAACAGCCGCGGCCAGTGGGTGGTGCGAAGTCAAGATGGTCTTTCCGGCGGACTTTTCGTCAATCGAACCGAAGCGGTTCGGTACGCGCTGTTCGAGAATGGGCGTCGCCCGGACGCGGTTGTCATGGTCCCCGGCTGCTTGGAACTCGCATTGAGCGAGCCCGTCAATGCTCCCGCGCGCGAAGCCAGCGAGGCCACCAAGTATGAGCTCTCCAGCATTCTCGCCGATATCCTTGGTCCGAACGTGGCTGTTCCGTATCCGACCGCAAAAAAAGCCAGACGAAAAAGGGTCTACGCGGAAGCGTTAACACAACGATAACCATTGGCGCGGCGTCGGGCGGTCAAGGATACAAGTCGTTGTCGATTGACTACCGGATTCAGTGATAAGACTCGTTCAATGTTATGCTTAATCTGAATTGAATTGCTCTGATCCATTGACCTCGGCCGCGCAACAAGCGAAATACACGCCCCCAAACGAAGAGAGAGTGGATGAACTCAGATCCACCGATTTCGTCAGGAGAGGCGTAATGGACTGCAGAGATTTTTCGTCGCAATCCTCGCTCAGCGGCTCGGCCTTCCTCATCGGCCAAGACGGCCGCGGGAACTGGGTCGCACGGGATCAGAATGGGCTGCGTGGAGGCCTGTTCATCAGTTGCGCTGACGCCATGCGCTTCGCGGAGTTCGCCAACATTCACCAGCCACAGGACATCATTATGGTGCCTGGCGCCCTCGAGCTGGACTTGCAGGATCGCTCCGGCGCGCCTGACGCCGCGACCACAAGCAATCCTTCGGACACCGCGCTCCAGCGGCGCGCTGCCTGACGTCGCCGACTTTTTCGAGGCGAAGCCTAGAGCGCCTCCAGCGTCAGACGTCTTCCGCGATACGATATCCGATCCCGGGTTCCGTAACGATGATGTGCGGGTCGTCCGGATTGTTCTCGATCTTTTGCCGTAGGTGACCGATATACACCCGAAGATATTGGGTATCTTCGGTGTGCGCGGGTCCCCAGATTGCAGTCAGGATCTGCTTGTGGGTGACGACCATTCCGGCGTGACGTGCCAGAAACGACAAAAGATCGAATTCCTTGGGCGAGAGCTTGACCTCTGCTCCCGCCCTGATCACGCGATGACGAACGCTGTCGATCTCGATGTCCCCCACTTTCAGGACCGGCGTCTCCGCGCGGCGTTGAATGTGATGCCGTAAAGCGGTGCGCATGCGCGCCATCAACTCTCCGACGCTGAACGGCTTGTTGACGAAATCATCGGCACCGAGGTCGAGCGCTTCGATCTTGTCGGTCTCGCGGTCACGAGCAGACAGGACGATGATGGGCACATCCGACCAGGTGCGAACGTTTCGGATCACCTCGCGACCATCGCCGTCAGGCAACCCGAGATCGAGCACCACAATATCCGGCACATCGCTCGCGATACGCTTGGTGGCTTCGGCAGCGGTGCCGGCCGCCTCAACCTCGTAGTTGCTGGCCACCAAAGCAGGCCGCAAAAATCGCAGGATCGCCGCCTCGTCGTCGACGACGAGCACACGGATCTTGCTGCTCATGATGACGTCTCCGCCCGCGGAAAGGCGAGTGCGATGCGCGTTCCGCGCCCGCTCGGCGCTGGGCTGATGGCGCTGATCGAGCCGCCATGGGCTTCCATCACGCCTTTGGCGATCGCCAGGCCCAAGCCGGTGCCCTCGCCCCCGTCCGCCCTGCCTTCGCCGGCGACCTTGCCGCGAACGAATTTCTCAAATACGTGCGGGAGCACGTCGGGCGCGATGCCCGGGCCGTTGTCGGTGACGCGCATCAACACACGACGCTCGTCGAGCGCGGCGTCTATGATCACCCGCGTATCACCGGATGTATGCGCGACCGCGTTCCCAATCACGTTTCCAAACACCTGCTCGATCAGCGCGGCGTCGCCGCGGACCAACGGCATATCACTGGGAAGGCTGATATCAAACCGCTGCGGAGCCCCCCGGCGCCGTGCCGAGCTGATGACGCGCTCCACGATTTCGCGCAGATCGACCCAGTCCAACCGCAACTCGAGCGCGCCGGCATCGATCCGGGTGATCGCCAAGAGGTTGCGCACCATGCCGTCGAGGTTCTCGACTTCGCTCTTGATGTGCTTGAGCAGATCCTTGCGGGACGCTTCGTCGAGTTTGTCTTCATAGTCGAGCAGGCTGGTAGCCGAGCCCAGGATGGAGGCGAGCGGCGTGCGAAAGTCGTGCGATATCGAGGCCAGCAGAGTATTGCGCACCCGTTCGGCCTCGGCTGCTGCACGCGTGTTCGCGATCTCCCGCGCGAGCGAGGCGCGCTCGAGCGCGGTCGCGGTCTGCTCGGCGAGGGTATCGAGCAGCGCCCGTGCCTCGGTATCGAGGGGCGACATCGTACCGAACTGCGCCGTACCGACAACGCCGACGATCCCGCGTGGCGTCTTCAACGGCAAGAACAGCCAGGGCACCGTCGGCAAGGTCGCGGTGTCAGCGCCTGCCGGCTCGTCGTGCGAAAATGCCCAGCGCGCCGCTGTCATCGTCGCGGTGTCGAGCGCATCTTCCGGAGGCCAAGCGCCGCGCAGAACGAGCTCGCCGTCCTCGGCAAGCAAGATGATGGTGCCGCGCGCCAGGCTCGCATGAATCTCGCCCGCGGCGCCTTCGGCGATGTCGTCGACGGTCGCGAGGCCGGAAATCTTGCGGCTGAATTCATAGAGCCGACGGGTGGCACGGGTCCGAGCGGCGGCGATGCTGGCCTGGTTGCGCACGCGTCCGGCCATTGCAGAGGTGATGAAGGCAATCGCAAGAAAGACGAAGAGCGCCAACAACTCGTAGGGTTGCGCGACTGTAAATGTGTAGATCGGCTCTATGAAAAAGAAATTGTAGGCAAGAAACGACAACACCGAGGTATAGATCGCCGGCCAGATCCCGTAGGTGACGGCGGCGAAGAGAACCGCCATCAAAAAGACCAGCGACAGATTGGGAAACTGCGTCAGCTCCGTCAGAACACGACCGGCGCCCACGGCAGCGGCAACCGCGAGCGTCGGCCACACGAACGGCATCACCTCGAATCGACCCCAGGCCGGAACGGAGAAGCTCGACCACCATGACGGCCGCGCCTCCTGTCCGGGGACGAGGTGCACGGCGATATCCTCTGCGCGCCGCAGCAATTCGTGCGGCAGGGATCGACGCATGAACTCCGACCACATGCCGCCGCGGGAACGACCGATGACGATCTGAGTCACGTTTTCGAACTTCGCGAAACGCAAGAGCTCGGCGGGAATATCGTTACCGACAAGCGTCTGCGTGTCGCCGCCGAGAATTTGAGCCAGCTTGAAAGTCTCATCGAGGCGTCGGCGCGCATCTTCATTGAGGCGACCGTCCGGCCGCTCCACTGTCACGGCGATCCACGGCGCGTCCATGAGATCCGCAAGACGCTTCGCGGTGCGCACGATCATCGGAGAGTTGAGATCGGGTCCAATTGACGCGAGAATTCGCTCGCCCGCGGGCCAAGGCCCTTCGATCGCATGCGCCTGCATGCGCTCGACGAGATCGGCGTCGATTCGCTCCGCCGCGCGCCGCAAGGCCAGCTCGCGCAGCGCGGTGAGATTCTGCGGCTTGAAGAAGCTTTCGACCGCGCGCGCCGCGGTATCTTGGACGTAGACTTTGCCCTCGGCCAGGCGCTTGAGCAGTTCGTCGGGCGGGAAATCGACCAGCACGATCTCGTCCGCCTCTTCGAACACGCTGTCGGGAATGGTTTCGCGCACCCGCACGCGCGTGATCTTCTGGATCACGTCGTTCAGGCTCTCGAGATGCTGGATGTTGAGCGTTGTCCAGACATCGATGCCCGCCACCAGCAATTCGTCGACGTCCTGCCAACGTTTGGGATGTCGGCTGCCGGGAACGTTGGTATGTGCGTATTCATCCACCAGTAAAAGGCCCGGATGCCGCGCCAGCGCAGCGTCCAGATCGAACTCGTTGATGATCATGTTACGGTAGACGATCGGCTTGCGCGGAAGGATATCGAGGCCTTCCAGCAAGGCTTCGGTTTCGCGCCGGCCATGGGTCTCGACGATACCGGCGACGACGTCGCGACCTTCGGACTTCGCGGTCCGCGCGGAGGCCAACATGGCGTAGGTCTTGCCCACGCCGGGCGCCGCGCCGAGAAAAATCTTCAGATGCCCGCGTCCCTCTTTTTTGGCGAGCGCGAGCAGTGCCTCGGGCGATGCTCTTTGGGCTTGATCGGCGGGCATGCGGCATCTCCGGCCCGCAAAGCTTACGGCCTTGGCATCGCAAAGGCGAGACCACGACGGCCGCAGGTATCCAAAAAGCTATTCCGCCGGTACCTCGCTCGCCGCCTTCGGTTCGCGCGCATGCGAATGATCGGCCGCGAAGATCAGATACGCGGATGGGACCACGAACAACGTGAACAGCGTGCCGATCGCCAATCCCGTCGCGATGACAAGCCCCATGTTGAAGCGGGATACCGCGCCCGCACCGGTCGCCGTGATCAGCGGGATCACGCCGAGAACCATGGCTGCCGTCGTCATGAGGATTGGCCGCAACCGGATGCCGGTCGCCTCTTCGATCGCTTCCCGCTTGGACTTGCCCTGCGCCTGCAGCCCGTTCGCAAACTCGACGATCAGGATGCCGTGTTTGCTGATCAAACCCATCAGCGTCACAAGCCCGACCTTCGAATAGATGTTGAGCGAGGCGCCGCCGATGCCCAGGCTCACAAACAAGAGAGCACCCGCGATTGCCAACGGGACCGTGAGGAGAATGATCAGCGGATCACGAAAGCTCTCGAACAGCGCCGCCAAGACGAGAAAGATGATGATCGATGCAAGCACGATGGTCACGATGAATCCAGACGATTCCTGAACGAACTGACGCATCTGTCCGGCGTAGTCGACGGTGTAACCCTGCGGAAGCGTTCGCGCGGCAAGGTCCTTGAGGAACTCAAGAGCATCGCCGGTCGCAACGCCGGGCATGGTCACGCCTTGAATGGTTGCGCTGTTGAGCTGCTGAAAGTGGTTGAGCGCCTGCGGGATCGTTTTGGTGTTTATGGTCGCAATGGTCGACAATGGAACGGCGGTGCCGTTGGCCGTGCGGATGTTGTAGTCCAGTAGTTGCTGCGGATTGAGCCGCGATCGCTGCTGCACCTGCGGGATCACCTTGTATGACCGACCCGCGAGGCTGAAATAGTTGACGTAGCCGCCGCCGAGCATCGACGCGAGCGCGCCGCCGACATCGCTCATCTTCAATCCGAGCTGCGCGGTCTTGTCGCGATCAATCGTTACCACCGATTGCGGCTGGTCCACCTTCAGATCGGTATCGATGAAAATGAACATCCCACTCTTGGTCGCCGCGTCAAGAAATTCGCGTGCGACATCGTTCAGACGCGTGAACGGCTCGGTCGTCTGAATAATGAATTGAACCGGCAGGCCAAAGGCGCCCGGCAGCGGCGGCGGCTGGAAGGCGACGATACGCGCGCCGGCCACGCGGGCCAGCTCCTGCTGCAGCATCGGCTGCAACTGGTTCGAGGTCAGCTTGCGCTGGTCCCACGGCTTGAACACGTCGCCGGAGATGGATTGGCCGGGCACGTCAAGCTGAAACACATGGGCAGTTTCCGGGTGTGCAGCGAAAAGCTTGTACACCTGTTGGGAGTACATCTGGCGCTGCTGCAGCGTTGCGTTCGGAGCGGAAATGGACTGGGTGATGACGACACCCTGGTCTTCCTGTGGTGCAAGTTCGTTCTTGGCACCAGCCCAGAAGAAATAAATGCTACCGAAGATTATCACAGCGAACACCGCGGTAACCGGAACATAGTTCAGGCTGCCACGCAGCCATTTCGCGTAACGCCGCCGCACCCGCTCGAACGACCGGTCGACGAATGCGACGAACCATCCGGGGCCGGCACCGCTCGCATGGCCTTTCAACAGGCGGGAGCACATCATCGGTGACAGCGTCAGCGCGACGATGCCCGACATCGTCACGGCGCCGACGAGCGAGAACGCAAATTCCGCGAACAGCGCACCGGTCAATCCGCCCTGGAATCCGATCGGGATATAGACGGCAACCAACACCACGGTCATGGCGACGATCGGCCCACCGAGTTCGCGCGCCGCCTTGATGGCCGCCGGGATCGCCGCCATGCCCTCGTCGAGATGGCGATTGACGTTCTCCACAACGATGATCGCGTCATCGACCACAAGTCCAATCGCGAGCACGAGCGCGAGCAAGGTCAGCAAATTGATGGAATAGCCCAACGCCAGCATCACCACGAAGGTACCGATGAGCGACAGCGGGATAGCGATGGTCGGGATCAACGCGGAACGCACCGAACCGAGGAAGACAAAGACGACGAGCGTGACGATGACCAGCGCCTCGATCAGGCTCGCGATCACCTCGTTGATCGCGCTGTTCACAAATTCCGTCGAGTCGTAGATGATCTCGCCGGACAGACCCTGCGGCAGCTGCGCCTGAATGGAAGGAAAGACGTCGCGCACGCCCTTGATGACGTCGAGGAGGTTGGCGGCGGGAGCGACCTGTATGCCGATATAGACGGCTTTCTTGCCGTCGAAGCTGACCTCGGATTCGTAATCTTCTGCACCCAGCACGACGTTGGCGACGTCGCGCAACCGAACCAAGGTGGCGTCGGTCTGCTTGATCACGAGGTTCTTGAACTCGTCGACGGAGTGCAGACTGGTGGAGGCGGTCAAACTCACCTGCACCATTTGCCCTTTGGTCGTGCCGATGGTCGACAGGAAGTCGTTCGCGGCGAGCGCCTGGTTGATGTCGCTCGCGGTCAACCCATAGGCGGCAAGCTTGTTGGGATCGAGCCACGCTCGCAGCGCGAATACCTTAAGCCCCAAGAGCTCCGCCGTCTGCACGCCGACGACGGCCTGCAGCTTCGGCTGCACGACGCGGATGAGGTAGTCGGTGATCTTGTTGGCGCCCAGCACGTCGCTGGAGAAGCCAATATACATCGCGTCGATGCTCTGACCGATCTTGACGGTCAGGATCGGCTGCTGCGAGCCGGTCGGCAGCTGGTTCAGCACCGACGACACTTTGGTGCTGATCTCGGTCAAAGCCTTGTCGGCGTCGTAGTTGAGCCGCAGGTTCACCGTGATCGTGCTCAGCCCGCTCTGGCTGATCGAGGACATGTAGTCGATGCCATTGGCCTGCGCGATGGCGTTCTCCAGCGGCGTCGTGATGAAGCCTGCCACCACGTCAGGGTCGGCGCCGTAATAGGTCGTCGTGACCGTCACCACTGCGTTTTCGGTACGCGGGTATTGGAGCACGGGAAGCGAGAACACTGCCCGAAGGCCTAGCACCAGGATCATGAGGCTGACGACCGTCGCCAGCACCGGACGCCGAATGAAGATATCGGTGAAGTTCATGGGGCTGATCCTGAGGTCACCACATCGCCTATTGGTCGACCGGCAGCGGGCTCGCGTCGGCGGTGGGCTTGATCGCGTTGTCGATCAGGACGGTCGAGCCGTTGCGCAGCTTCACCTGACCGGCGATGACGATGGTCTGACCTTCGGTCACGCCCGTGAGGATAGCCACTTGATCTCCGCGGGTCGGGCCGGCGGTGACGAATGACTGGCGCGCAACAAGCTGCGGCTGACCGTTGGCGTCCTTACCCTTTTCGTCGACGATGAATACCGTCTCGCCGTAGGGATTGTAGGTTACGGCGGTCTGCGGCAACGTGACATAGCGCTGGGACTGGCCGGCGTTGATGTCCACCGTCGCGTACATGCCGGGCAGCAGGGCGCGGTCGGCATTTTTCAGCGTGGCGCGCACCTGGACGTTGCGGGTTGCGGCGTCGATTTTCGGATTGATGGCGGAAATCGTGCCGACGAAAGTCCGGTCCGGGTAGGTGTCGATCTTGGCGGAAACCTCGAGACCGAGCTTGATCTGGTTGAGCTTCTGTTGCGGCAGATAGAAATCGACATAGATCGGGTCGAGGGCCTGCAGCGTGACGATGGTCGTGCCGGCACTTACGAACTGGCCGATGTCGACCGCGCGCACGCCGAGATGACCCGCGAAGGGCGCACGCAACGTTTTCTTCTCGACGATCGCCTGTTGTTCCGCGACTTGAGCTCGGGCGTTCTTGAGATTGGCCGCATCGGCATCGAGTGTGGCCTGGCTGACCGCCTTGATTTTGAACTGTTCCTGGTCGCGATGATAATTCACCTCACTGAGCTCGGCGGTGGCCTCCAGTGCGTGCAGCTTGCCCACGTCGTCATCCGAGCGCAGCGCCATCAAGAGCGTTCCGGCGTCGACGTCGTCGCCGGAATTGAAATGCAGTTCCTTCACGATACCGCTCACTTCGAACGCAAGGTCGGCGCCGTTGACCGCTCGCAAACTACCGACGGCCTCCATCTGCGGCTGCCAATCCTGGGTGGTCGCCACCGTCGTCGACACCGTCTGCGGCGGTGACGCGGCCGCCGCCATGAATTTCTTGATCATGGTGGACTTGAAGTTCTGAAACCAGAAGAAACCGCCCAGCACCAGGCCGACCAGCGTCAGCATGATCACCATGCGTTTGATCATTTCACTACTCTCCGCCTGCTCGCTCTTTGTTCGCGCATCCCCCGCCTGTCGAAGATTGGTCGTTCCCGCAAGCTCCGCCCGAATCGGCTGTCGCTATTGCCGTATCGATGCGGTTCCACCAGCCACCGCCGAGCGCCTGGAACAAAGCGGCGGTATCGGCGTAACGAGCGGCCTGCGCCTGCACGAGCCCGATGAGCGCTTGTTCGTAGGTTCGCTGTGCATTCAGCAGCGTCAGATAGGTGATGGCTCCGGCGCGGAACTGTTCGCGCGCAATGGTGAGGCTCTCCGACGCTGTGCGTGTCGCGCGCTCTTGCGCCCGCAGCGCCACCGCGTCGGACTGGATCGCACGCAACGCATCGGCGACGTTGCGGAATGCGTTGATAACGGTATCGCGGTATTGTGCTTCCGCTGCATCATATCCCGCCTCCGCCGCACGCTTTTGATGGATCAACGTTCCGCCGTGAAAGATCGGCTGCGCCGCGCTGGCGCCGATATTCCAGATCGTGGTTTGTGGTGAGAACAGGCTCGCCGCCTGGAGAGCGGAACTGCCAAATTCGCCGGTGAGATTGATCTGTGGCAGCAGGTTCGCCGTCGCCACCCCGATTTGCGCGCTGGCTTGGTGCAGTTGCGCCGACGCCGCCCGAATATCAGGACGCTGCTCGACCAACTTCGACGGCAAGCTGACCGGCAGTTTTCGCGGCAGGCGCAAGCTCGCCAAGGTGAAGGTTTGCAGGTCGGCGTCGCTTGGAAAGCGCCCGGTCAGAGTGGCGAGCAGATTGCGTTGCTGCTCGAGCTGTTTCTCCAACGGCGGCAAGGTCGCCTGCGTTTGCGCGAG
>Ga0126381_100007750_pt1 | contig 11963 bp, 9 predicted proteins | sample PanSoiMetPlot_28_FD_96465 | JGI IMG/M metagenome (GOLD analysis project Ga0126381, IMG submission 96465) | Tropical forest soil microbial communities from Panama - MetaG Plot_28 | ecosystem: Environmental > Terrestrial > Soil > Tropical forest > Bulk soil | place: Panama | collected 2016-02-17
CTGACCTGTGGGACGCCGCTCCCAGATGCTGACGATGCGGCCGGCGTTTGGGTATGGCAGCGGCTTCAGGACGATGGCATCGACGAAACTGAAGATGGCCGTGTTGGCGCCGATGCCGATTGCGAGCGTGAGCAGGATGACCGTCGTCACCAGCGGCCGCTGGCGAAAGACACGGATCGCGTAGCGTGCGTCGCGAACGAGCACATCCACGAAGGCAGATCCTATCGCCGAACGCTCAGCGCCGCACTCTGTTGAGCTCGAACCTGTTCGGCCGTTTGTGCGATGCTCACGCGCCATGTCGGAGAATCGGATCAGACGCGCCGCGATGATCGTGGCGATTGCAATCCTCGCCGTGCAGCACGGTCACGCTGCGACGTACTTTTTCGACACGTTCGACTCCGGCGCGACGCAGTGGACCGTCGTGAACGGCACGTGGGCCGTCTGCCAGCCGCCGGGTATCGTCGGCTACCGCTATTGCCAGACGTCGACCGACTACCTTCCGCCGATGTCGCTCGCGGGCGACAACCGATGGGCGGATTACTACGTCCAGGCGACAGTCAATCTGGCGAATGACGTCAGCGGACGCGTCGCCATTCTGGGCCGCGTCCAGGACAAGTACCACTTCTACGAGCTGCGTCTGGAAAGAGACGCGAGCGGCGTCAAGAAGTGGTGGATCTATAAATGCGTGTCGAATGCGTTCACGGCCCTCGCGTCGGGACCGTTTGACTACCATGCGGCGACCGATTACGTACTGCGCCTCAGCCTCACCAACACGACGCTTGCCGCGTCCATCTCGACGGACAACGGAGCGACATTCCATTCACTGGGAATCGCGACGGATGCTCAGTACCGCGTCGGACGCATCGGACTGAAGACACGATCGAGCGCCGCACAGTTTGCCGCGGTCAAGGTGAATTCCGCCGGGTCGACCCCATCGAACACCCGCCGTTTCGGACACATCGTCCTCGTCACGCTCGAGAACCACAGCGCGAGCGAGGTGCTGGGCAGCCCGTACCTCGCGTACTTCAACAGCCTCGCCGCCCGCTTTGCGCTAGCCGAGAACTTCTACGCCAACGTGCACCCATCGGCGCCGAACTACTTCGTATGGACGACCGGCCAGTTCTTCTTCCAGAACACGCCCCTCCCCTCCGGCACGAACGACGTCGTCAAGCGGCTGCTGGCATCGGGAAAAACGTGGGGTGCGTACTTCGATCAGCCGTCGACCGAAACGAACGTGTTCCAGTACCTGCCCGAGGTCGCCGCGAGCGCAACTCAACTCGCGAAGGTCACGCCGATCGTGCCGAACTTCGCGTCTGCCTATTCGACCGGCAAGCTCCCTCAGTACGTGATGGTCCATGCGAACGAAACCAGCAACGGCCACGCGTGCCGCGGCGCGCAGCCGTGCCTGGCGACGACCGACCTGTGGCTCCAGAACACCGTGCAACCGTACATCGACAGCGCCGGCTTCACGGCGAACCACGACCTGCTCATCGTCGCGTGGGACGAGGGCAATCTGCTCGACGACGCGTGCGCCGGCCCGACGACGATTCTGCTGCCGCCTGATGTAGCGTCGGCAGGCGCCTGGACGTGCGGCGGCCACACGGTGTTTCTGATGATCGGGCCAGACGTCAAACCGGGATACGCGTCCTCAACCGTCTACCACGATGAATCCATCCTGCGGTTGATGCTCGAGGGGTTGGGCGTCACATCAAATCTTCCCGGGGCATCCTCGTTCGCGACGGACATGAACGAGTTCTTTCGATGATTGTGCGAGCTTCAGTGCACGCGAAGATTGACCGTCTTCTTCTCGCCGTCGCCGATCGTGACCGTCGTCACGACCGGCGCCAGCGACTCCAGGAACGCCGGGTCCTGCCACGCATCTGGACCGTCGATCGGGATCGACGAGACGGTGGCCACGTAGTACGCGCCCGCCGGAATCGCGGCAATGTGAAATATGCCGTCATCGCCTGACGTCGTGCGGCGCAGGTAGCGCGACATCGGGTAGCGCAACCCGCGCTCGATCGGCATGGCGAGGACGATCGCGTTTGCGACGCCGCGCCCGTCCGCGTCGAGAACCGTCCCGCCGATCTCCGAGACCTGATCGGTCAACACCAGTTCGACGTCCGCCGTGGATCGACCCGAGCCGTCGAATACGAGCGGACGGTCTGTGGCGTCGACGCCGTTCACGCGCACCGCACGCAGCGCCCATCCCGGCGGCAGCCGCGTCGGCAGCAATCGCCGCGTGCCGCTGACGCCTCGCAGCCAGAACGTCCAGTCCGGCTGAATGTCGCCGTGCGCCAGCTGGGCGGGGGCGAGATCGAAGTCGATCGGCACCGCGGTCAGCTCGATGTCCGAGAGTTTGGGACGATTGTCGCGGTTGGGCGTGTCGAACGTGATGCGCCCCGCGATCGTCGATCCCGCCGACGTCTGCACCGTGAGGCCCGTCACGTCGTCGCCCCCGACGGCGACCGGCACCGCGGCGAACTCGCCTTCGGTCGATCCGTTCTGCCGGCCGCGGTCGGCGTAAATCATGTACGCCCCTGGCGCGACGTTGGTGAACTCGAAGACGCCATTGTCGCCGATGCGCGCCGGCATCGACAGGCCGCTGAACGAGTCAGCGCCGCCGGCGGCACGAAGCTGCAGCGTGCCCGCAGTCGTCGGCTCTCCGGCGGCGTTCAGCACCTTACCGGTGACGCGCGCCGTGCGCGCCGGCGTCAGCGACACGTCGATGCCGGTGAGATCCTGAGAGGGCGCGACGTCGACGAACTGCGCGCCGCGCGGATCGATCGTGCCCGGGAAGTACGACGGCGCGTAGCCCGGAAGATCCGGTGAAGCAATCGTGCCGACCGTTGCCAGGACCGCGTAACGTCCTGACACGACTTCATAGATCCGGTAGCGCCCGCGATCGTCGGTCAGGCGCGAGGAGCCGGCCGGCGTCAGGCGGCGGCGTCCGCGATCGAAGCTCACGTGCATCAACTGAACGTTCGCGCCCTGCACCGGATCGCCGAGCTCGTCGACGACGGCTCCAGACACGCTGGCCATTGGGCGTAGCTCGAGCTCGACGCTGACCGCTTCGCCTTCACGGACTTCGACCGCACGAACCGCGCCCTGCGTCGGAAACGCCGGCAGCATCGCATCGGAAGGACGCGCGGGTTCGAAGCCCCGCTTCGACGCCGCAACGCGAAGTGCGTCGACCGGCACATTTGCGATCTCGAACCGGCCTTGTGCGTCGGTTCGAGCGACTCGTCGCGCGACCGGGTCTCTCGGACCCATCAGGACGATTCGAGCGCCGGAGATCGCGCCGCCCGAAGCGGCGGTCACGCGCCCGCGAATCGTCCCGGACGGACCTGACGTCGTGCCGCTGTTCTGCGTGACCGGACCGGTGAAGACGACGAGTCCCATGCCAACTTGATCGGCGTCGACAATGAAATCGACGCGGTCGTGCTCCTCGCCTGGTTCGAGCACGACAACCTCGGCGTTCGCGGGTTCGAGCGCGGATGGAAAGTACGTCCGCACCTGCTGCGGCATGGTGATGGTCGCGCCGTTCGGCAGCGTCTGCGTCACCGGCATCACGCCCATCGTCAACAGCGCGATGACGAGGCGGCCTGCGGGAAGGCCTGGAACGCGGAAGCGTCCGCTGTCGTCGGTTTCGGAGCGGGCGATGGTGCGGCGGCCTTCGGCGGTTTGCACGATCACCGCGCCGTTGACGATGGGTTCGCCCACTCGATCGATTGCGCGGCCGGATACGACAGCGGCGCGCACCAGCCTCAGCACGATCGCGTCGCTCGCCGGAGCTATCGTCTGTTCGCGCGTCACGTATCCGGATTTCAGCGCGGAGATCGTGAAGGCGCCATCCTCTGGCGATGCGAAGGTGAATCGTCCGTCAGCGTCGGTGACGGTGAACCGCGTGCGGCCCGCGGCGACAATCCGCACGCGCGCGTTGGGAATCGGATCGCCGGTGGCGTCAGCGACGACACGGCCGGTGATGATGGACTGGGTGCCGAACCACGCCGCCGCACCGATCGCCGCGATGACGAGCCAGCGAAGCATCGCCTGCGGTTAAGACGACACCTGCGGAAAAAGGACGGGATCGCGCGGACCGAACGGCTGAGACGGCAGGTCGCGATGCAGAGGGTCTGAGAATATCAGGTGCGCCGCTGATACGATCCGGTGCCGTGCGTCAGCGCGTTTTGGGACTCCTGCTCGTCGTTGCGGCCATCGGCTACCTGTGGCCATTCGTTCCGCGCGGCTGGGTGCCGCACGACGAGGGGATGCTGGGGCAATCTGCCGACCTGGTGCTGCACGGTGCGGTACCGCACCTCGACTACGAGGAGCCCTACACCGGCGGCCTGACGTATCTCTATGCCGCGCTGTTTCGCACGGCGGGTGTCGATCTGCTGAACGTCCGCCGGCTGCTGTTCATCGCAGCCGCGGTGACGGCGTGGCTGCTCTACCTGATCGCGCGCCGGCGCCTCAGCCCACCGGCGGCGGCGGTCGCGGTGTGGGTGGCGGTGTCCTGCAGTTTTCCGATTTACTTTGCCGGCCTGCCGTCGTGGTGGCTCCTCCTGTGCGCGGTGATCGAGCTGTGGGGCATGCTCCGATGGGCCGAGACGCGATCGATTCGGTATCTCCTGCTGGCCGCGGCGGCGGCCGGCGTGGGCCTGGCGATCAAGCAGACGGGCGTGTATCTCGTCGTCGCAGTCGGCATGTGGGCCTTGTACGACACCGGGGAGCTCCGCGCCGGCGCAAGCGCGGCGCTCGATTATGGGGTGCGCTGGATCGCGGGCGGGGCCGCTTTGATCTTCGCCGCCGTGATGCTCGCACCGCGGCTCCTTGCACCGGAAGGTCTCTACCTGTTCGCGCCGGTCGCGGCGACGGCAGTCGTGCTGTTCGCACCGAGGAGGGACACGCCTCGAGCGGACGCGTGGCAGTCGCCAATCATTCTGGCACTGCTCGCGGCATCAGCTGCAGCGATACCCGTCATCGTGTTGCTGGTCCCGTACGTTCCGCACCACCATCTCGCCGAATTCGTCAACGGCGTCTTCGTGCTGCCGCAGAAACGGCTGGCGTTCGCCAGCATGGGCATGCCGGGGGGCGCGGCGATCGTCAGCGCCATACCGGTCGTCGCGTTGATTGCGACCGCCAGTGCGCCAGCGACGCGCCGATGGGCAGGCCTCGCGCTGCTGTGGTCGGCCGCGGTCGTGCTGCCGCTCGCGGCACTGCGCTACGCCTCCGCGTATCAGCTCATCTGGGAGGCCGGTCGTGCGCTCGCCGCCTTAATCCCGGTCGTCCTTGCGTGGCTGCTGATCTCTGGCCGTGTCGCCGATCCACGCGAGCGGTCGATGGTATTCGCCGTCGCAACCGTGCTCGCGTGGGCGTCGCTCAACCAGTATCCGTTTTCAGCGCCCATCTATTTCTCCTACACGGTCCCGCTCGTCGTCATCGGCGCGGTGACGGCCGCGGGCGCGATCTCGCGGTCGGCGATGGGCCTGCTGCTGCCGCTCGCGGTGCTGTTCGGCGCATTCGGCATCGCGATCGCGGACCGCGGCGACCTCTATACGCTGGGTCATTTCGATGCGGACGTTCGGCCGAGGGCGCGGCTCAGTCTGCCCCGGGCCCACCTGGTGGTCAGCGATGGCGACGCACGCGTCTACCGCCTGCTCGTCTCGTCGATCGACGGCCACCTTCGCGGTGGTACGCTCGTCGCCGGGCCTGACTGCCCGGAGGTCTATTTCCTTGCCGGGCTGCGAAACCCGTCCGGGGCGCTGTTCGACTTCTTTTCTGAATCCGAGCCGGACGATGCCGCGCGGTGGCTGAAGGGAAGCGTCATCGTCATCAATCATCGACCCGAGTTTTCGCCGCCGCCGTCCGATCGGCTGGTCGATGTGCTCCGGCGCGAGTTCGTGTGGGGGAATCAGTTCGGCCGATTCGAAATCAGATGGCGATGAGAGATCTTGTCGATCGAGTGCTCGAGCATCCGTCGGTGTACGCTGCGTGGCAGGCGCCCTTCGTATCGAGCAAGTTCGCGCCGGTTGAACGGCAGTTGCAGAGCGTGTCGGTGCGGCGCGTACTGGACGTTGGCTGCGGTCCCGGCACCAACGCGGCGCGCTTCGCTGGTGCCGAGTACGTCGGCCTCGACATCAACGATCGCTACCTCGCGATCGCACGCCGCAAGCATCGCGGCCGTTTCGTCCAGGCGGATCTCGCGACCGCAGACCTCGCGACACTCGGGACGTTCGACATGATCCTCGTCAACAGCTTCCTCCACCACCTGCCGGACGCTTCGGTTCGCGAGGTGCTGTGCCGGCTGCAGGCGTTGCTCGAGCCGGACGGTCGCGTCCACCTGCTGGAACTGGTGCTGCCCGACCGGCGCTCGATCGCGACGCTCATGGCCAGGCTCGATCGCGGCCGCTTCCCGCGGCCGTTCCCCGTCTGGCGTCGCCTGTTCGAAACCTATTTCGAGCCTGCCGTCGTCGAGCCGTACATGTTCGGCGGGAAATTGTGGTCGATGATCTATTTTCAGGGACGCCTCAGATGACGCGCCTGTCCGTCGGCGTTCCGATTTACAACGAGCAGGAGGTGCTGCCGGAGCTGCTGTGCCGGCTCAAGGCCGTGCTCGACGCGATCCCCGGAGGACCGCATGAAGTCATCTTCGTCGATGACGGCAGCACCGATGATTCCCGCCGGATCCTGACGCAGGCGGCGCAGCAGGACCGCCGCATCCGGCTGATTGCGCTGTCGCGCAACTTTGGACACCAGGCGGCGCTTGGCGCCGCGATCGATTTCGCCAGAGGCGATGCCCTCGTGCTGATGGACGGCGACCTTCAGGACGAGCCCGAGCTGATACCCGAATTCCTGCACCACTACGAGCGCGGCGCCGACGTCGTCTACGCGCGGCGCGCGTCGCGACGCGAAGGACTGTTACGGCGGATAGCCTACAAAACGTACTACCGCGTCATGACATCCCTCTCCGATGTGCCGATGCCTCTCGACAGCGGGGACTTCTCGCTGATGGGTTCGCGGGTGCTGACTGCGGTGCGGCGCCTGCCCGAGCGACAGCGCTACCTGCGCGGGCTGCGCGCCTGGGTCGGATTCCGCCAGGTGGGCATCGACGTGCAGCGGGGATCGCGTGCCGCCGGAGAGCCCAAGTACACGACGTGGGCGCTCGTGCAGCTGGCGCTCGACGGAATCTGCTCGTTCTCGATCGTGCCCCTTCGTGCGGCGACGCTGACCGGCCTGGCGACCATCGTGTTGACCGTCGCCTTCGCGTTCTACGCGATCTACCGGCGCCTCGTCGTCGGCGCGGTGCCGGTGGGGTTCACGGCATCGCTGGTCGTGATGACGCTGCTGTCCGGTGTCGAGCTGTTGTTCCTCGGTGTCATTGGCGAGTACCTCGGCCGGATCTACACCGAGACGAAGGGGCGGCCGACATATCTCGTCGCGGACATCGTGGGCGGCGAGGACTGATGGACGCGCTGTATGCGTCCGCGTATCCCGATCTCTACACGCGCCACTGGTGGTGGCGCGTGCGCGAGCAGATCCTGTTGAAGAAGATCGGGACCCTGCTCCGAGGCGTTTCCGATGCGCGAATTCTCGACGTGGGGTGCGGCGCCGCACTGTTCTTCGAGGCACTGGAGCCGTTCGGCCGGGTGGAGGGCGTCGAGTCCGATTCCGCCGCGGTCGCACTCAGCGGCCGGTGGCGCGACCGCATCGTCGTGGGCGACCTGGACGATCGCTTCGCGGCCACGGCGCCGTACGATCTGATCCTGATGCTGGATGTGCTCGAGCACATCGCGGCGCCCGAGGCGGTTCTGAAGCGAGCCAGCGATCTGCTGAGGCCAGGCGGCCGAATCCTGATTACGGTTCCCGCCTTCACCTGGCTATGGACGTCGCATGACGAGTTGAACCGTCACGTCACGCGTTATTCAGCCGCGGAGCTCCGGCAAGTCGTGGCCGCGTCGGGGCTCGTGACGCTCGAATCGAGCTACCTGTTTCAATCGCTCGTTCTACCGAAGCTGCTGGTCAGGGCGGGCGAGGCGCTACGCCCGGCGCCTCCGCGAGTGCCGCGCATTCCGTCGCCCCCGGTCAATGCAGCCATCCAGGCCTGGTTTCGCTTTGAGCACGCCGCCCTCGGCTGGCTTCCCGTTGGCGCGTCGACGCTCGCCGTAGTCGGGGCCGCGTAGGCCGACGGTCGTTACGGCTGCGAGGACTTCGTCGCCGATCCGGCGATCGCCGCGTACACCAGCTTGGCCGAGTCGGCCCGGAAGTTCATCGCCGCCGGACGGTAGCCGCCCTGCATCTGGATCATGCCGACGAACGCGAGATCGTTCACCGGATCAATCCAGAACCATGTTCCGGCCGCACCACCCCAATAGAACGTGCCAGTGCCAAAGGGCAGGCCGACCGATTTGGGGGCGGTATCAATGGCGAAGTCGAGCCCGAAGCGAACCTGTTCGCCTCCCGGCTGCGGACGCGTGCCGTCGACTGCGACGTGCAGATCACCGATGTGGTTCCGCGTCATCAGCGCGATCGACTCGGGCTTGAGGATTCGATGTCCGGCGATCTCGCCCTTGTTCAACATCATCTGGCAGAAGCGCGCGTAGTCGTGCGTCGACGCCACGAGTCCGCCGCCGCCGGATTCGAGGCGTGCCGGATCCTCGAAGCCGCCGCGATCGGGATTCATCACCAGCTTCTTCTGCTGATCGTCCCAGTGATACACCTCGGTGAAGCGCGCCTTGCGATCCGGCGCGACGTAAAACGCCGTGTCGGTCATCCCGATCGGGCCGGTGACGTGCTGCTTCAGGTATTCGCCGAACTTCTGTCCCGACAGCTTTTGGACGAGATAGCCCTGGATGTCGACCGCCACCGAATACGACCACCGCGAGCCGGGCTCGTACAGCAGCGGAATCGCGGCGATCTTCTGCATCATCTGATCGAGATTCGAGGAGCCGAGCACGCGATCGTCTCGAAACGCTTTGTTGACAGGATCGGTGCCCGCCAGACCGTACCCGAAGCCCGCCGTATGGCTCATCAACTGGCGCATCGTCGCAGGCTTCTTTGGCGTCGCCAGCACCGGCTTGCCGTCAGCGCTCATCACGACGTGCCCGTCCTTGTCCCACGTGAGCTCCTTCAACCCGGCGAGTTCGGGCGCGTACTTCGTGACCGGATCGTCGAGCTGCCACCTGCCCTGCTCGTAGAGCTGCATCATCGCGACGCCGGTGATCGGCTTTGACATCGAGTAGATGCGGAAGAGCGCATCGTTTGCCATCGGCGAATCAGGGGTCGCCTTGCCGAAGCTCTCGAAATCGGCGACCTGACCGTGGCGGATCAGAATGATCGTCATCCCGGCCGTGTCGCCATCGGCCACCGACTGCTTCATGCGAGCGTCGAGCGCGTCGAGGCCGGCTCGGGTGAATCCGAGTGCCGTCGGATCGGCGACAGCGCGCTGCGGCCACGCGGGCGATGCCGACGGCGCCTGCGCCAGAAGGGGCGCGGCGATTGCCGCGGCGAAGAGGCCAACGACCCACAGAGACGTGCGGCGGTCGACGTGTGTCACGACAGCCCTCCAACAAGCGGTTAACCCGTTCGATGTGCCGGAAGCATAGCGCGATCCGAAGGCCTCGTGCGCGCGGCTTCTGGTACTCTTCACGACCGGGGTGCACACCATGCGAGCAGCCATCGGGACACTCTTCCTTTCGCTTTCGCTCTCGGCGATCAGCATCAGCCCGACGTCTGGACATCAAGCCGCGACGCAGTTGCCAGCCGAAGCCGACCCTGGCGTTCGCCCATTCCGGCTGATGGACCGTGACGAGATTCGTGTCACCCGAGTCGAACTACAACCCGGGGCCGTGCGCCGGGTTCATGTGCACGACGACGTCGAGTACCACGTGTGGACGCCGGTGGCGGGCACGCTGGAAATCACGATCGGGAACGACGCCCCCAAAGCCGCAGCTCCGGGCCAAGCGTTCTTCATGAAGAGGGGGACGCCACACAGCTTCCGCAACACCGGGACAACTCCGGCGGCGGTGTTGGAGATCTTCGTGAAGAAATCGACGACAACTGCCGCGGTCGAGCACACCACAGATCCGCCTTTCGCACGGGAAATTCGACCTCACGATACACGGGGTGGCAACATGTAGAGCGTCAGCGCAAATATCAGATACACCATCAACACCAAGACCCCGACAAACCACGCCGAGCGCCCGCTCGTGGTCACCAGGGACGCCGTTATCGTCGCGATGAGTATCATCACCACCGCGCCAGGCCAGAACTGCAGGTCCATCGGGGCCGGACCAATCACGTAGCTGACCAGCACCAGCACTGGTGCGACGAAGAGCGCGATTTGCGCGGCACTCCCGAGCCCGATGCCGACACTCAGGTCGAGCCGGTTCTTTCTCGCACCGGCGAACGCCGACGCCATCTCCGCGGCCGCGCCCACGAGCGCGACGACGATGAATCCAACGAAGGCGGGCGTCATGCCGAGTGCCTCTGCCGCCTGTTGCACCGATTCGACGAACACCTCGCTGACCAACGCCACCGCAACCGTCACCCCCGCGAGCGCGCCGAGAGCCAGGCCCATCGGCCACGGCTCTTCTCCAGCCTGATCGTGTTCGGCGCTGCGAAAGAACTCGGGATGCGTTTTGAGCGAGAACACCAGGCCAAGTGCGTAAGCGGCCATCAGGAGCACGGAGAGACCAACGCTCAGTCTCTGAACGAATACCGGTTGCACGCCCGGCTCACCGGAGGCGACCGCGGACGGAATCAGGAGCGCAACCGTTGCGAGAAAGAGCAAGCCCGCCTGAAGGCGGGCCGCCATGCGGTTGTACTCCTGAACGTGGTACTTGAGACCGCCAAGGAGAAACGACGCTCCGAGCATGAACAACGAATTGCCGACAATCGCGCCGGCAATCGATGCCTTGACCAGGGTGTATTGCCCGAGGCGCAGGGCCGCGAGCGCAATCACCAGCTCAGTCAGGTTTCCGAGAGTGCTGTTGAGCAGACCGCCGACGGTGTCGCCCGTCTTGGCGGACACCGACTCGGTGGCATGACTCAGGAGCGCCGCCAGCGGCACGATGGCCAGCACAGACAGCACGAACAGAAGCGTGTGCGCGTCTGGCGCAACGGCCTCGCCCGCGAACACCGCCGGCACAAAGATGAGCAGCCACAACAGGGGGTTGTGACGGATCTCTCTGATCAAGCGGTTCATGTCGTGCTCCGGGCTCGCCGGATTGTACGATCTCTCAGCGAGTGGTCCGCACGCGGGACGGACCTGACTCCAGAACTTACGACCCGGCTGGAGGCGGCGCAGCCGAGCCGTCCGACCAGCGTCGCACCGGGATGACCAACACGGTCGGTTCGAACGGGCCAGCATCCGCGCCGAGAATCGGCGATCCTTCGAGTCCGGCGCCCCAAACCGCGGCCTGTCCGGGCTGGACAAAGAACATCACGTGCGGAAGCCAAGGTCCCGCGGCGGCGTCGCTTATATAACCTTGCTTCGAGAGCATGAAGGAAACGGAGCCCGCGTCTGGCGCGCCGAACTCGCGGCTTGTGAACGCGGCTCGGGCCTTGTCGATCAGTTGCTGCCTGTTGACGCCGGCCAGCACCCATTCAGTGCGTTTCAGGTATTGGGGCAGCACGCTCCGCACGGCGGGCGGATTGAAGCAGTTTGGCGAGCGCAGCATGGGATTCCAGAATTCCGGATCGTTGAAACCAGCGGCCCAGGACCGCTCCACGAAGCACACGTAGCCGTTCGTCCCTTTGACGGCGGTCTCGTAACCGCTCTGGCCAAGGACGAGCACCTCGGCGGCAGCCGAGACGGACGGCGGCGCCGCGCTGCGGGCCAGGGCAATCTCGGTCGCCCGGTTCGCGATGCGGTATTGCTCGATGGGTGCCATCTTCGGGTAGGCGGCGGGTTTCTTGTCCTGTGCCCCGGCCCTCGCGCCCACGAGCAGTAGGACAACGAA
>Ga0126381_100007752_pt1 | contig 11959 bp, 9 predicted proteins | sample PanSoiMetPlot_28_FD_96465 | JGI IMG/M metagenome (GOLD analysis project Ga0126381, IMG submission 96465) | Tropical forest soil microbial communities from Panama - MetaG Plot_28 | ecosystem: Environmental > Terrestrial > Soil > Tropical forest > Bulk soil | place: Panama | collected 2016-02-17
CTCGAAAGGCGATTGCTGGCCTGGCGACATATATCGGTCGGAAGAGCTGGGGCGCAAAGCCATCCGCAGGAGCCGTGAGAGCTGCGCCCTGCTCTCCGGCGCCCCTCTTCATCCTGATTCTTGTTTTCCTTTGACCAGCAACTAATTTCACATGCGGCAAATTACTTAAGCGCAAGTCCTAAGCAATTTTCAAGTATCGACCCCATTGCGCAACCGCCATGCCGGAGTAGTATCAACCAATCCTTGGCCTCCGATCATTACAGGGGTGGAGTCTCTAAGCCCGCTTTACCCCTCCCGGCCCTTGGCCACGTGCGGCGATATAATTCGCCTTACCAGCACCTTTTCCTTCACCCTCGTATCCTTTCCTTCACGCGGCTTTTCTATATTGCAACGCGCTCTTGCCATCCTCTCAAGTTCCCTCTATTGTCGAAGCGCCGTTGCCACCCGAATCAGGAGAAATAAAGTGAAAACACCTTTGCCGCCTCGACTCCTCTTTTCTACTTTTTGCCTGCCCGCCGTGACGTGCCTTCTGCTTTCAGCTTTGTTGGTTAGTGCGGTATCGTCGCAATCCCCTGCTGAGTCAGCGAAAGCGACAACCGAGACCCAGCAACCGCCAGCAGTCTCGCCACTCGGCGCACGTAACGATCTCCCCAGCCCGTACCTTGCGGGCGTGAGCTGGGGCCAGTTCCCTGGCGGCAGAAAATGGGGTTCTACCGCGGGCATCGCCGTCGGCCCCGATGGCAATATCTGGGCCATTGACCGCTGCGGCTCCTTCGGTTCGCGCGGGACGAACTGTTTCGGCTCTCCGCTCGATCCGGTGCTCGAATTCGATACCTCCGGCAAACTCCTCAAGAGCTTTGGCAAAGGGCTCTTCGTCAGCCCTCACAAAATCACCGTGGACCGCGACGGCAATCTGTGGGTCGCCGATAACGGACTGAAAAACGGCCAGGGCCAACAGGTTTTCAAGTTTGACCAGAACGGCAAAGTCCTGATGACCCTGGGCAAGGCTGGCGTGTCCGGGCCGGGCTTGGATACTTTCGACCAGCCCACGGAAGTCGCCGTCGCTCCCAATGGCGACATATTCGTGGCTGACGGCCACGGCGAGCAGCCGAACGCAAACGCCCGCATCATGAAATTCGATTCGCATGGCAAATTTCTCAAGACCTGGGGCAAAAAAGGAGCAGGCATTGGCGAATTCGATTGCCCGCACACGCTGGCCTTCGATTCGCAAGGACGTTTGTTCGTAGGCGACCGCCAGAACAATCGCATCCAGATCTTCGATCAGGAAGGCAATTTCATTGCCGAGTGGAAACAGTTTGGCCGCCCCAGCGGAATCTACATTGATAAGAACGACGTGATCTACGTCGCCGACTCAGAGTCACGCGAGGGCAAACCCGGCTATGGATACAATCCCGGCTGTCGCCGCGGCATTCGCATTGGCAGCGCAAAAGATGGTTCCGTGAAATACTTCGTGCCCGATGCCGCGGCCTACGGATCCTCTGCGGATTCGACAGGAGCGGAGGGCCTCACCGTGGACTTTGCCGGCAACATCTACGGCGCCGAATACACCATGGACGTGAAAAAATATGTTCGGAAGTAAACTTACGCGCAGGCGGGGTGAAATCCAGGGCCAAGATCCACCCCTATGATTATCGGCCAATCGGGAACGGAACGCTATCTCAGCATGTCGCTCAGCGCAATCCGGTAAACAATTGCAATTCGCTTAGGGTAAGCTCCTTAGGCCGTAATTAATGGATGGAGGGAGGGGCCGTGACTAAAGTGTTTGCGATTCTAGTTTGTTGTTTGATATTCGCAGCTCTGCCGGCAACGGCGCAAGCTCCGGGCGTTTCGGACGTTTACGCACAGATTCGCACGGAAGAAACAAATGACTCGAAGATCATGTGGATTATTCACGAAGTGGCTGACGTATACGGCCCGCGAGTGACGGGCACGCCGAACCTGAAAGCAGCCGACGATTGGGCGCTGAAGACCATGGCTTCGTGGGGACTGGTGAACACGCATCTCGAGCCGTGGACCTTTCAGCCGCCCAGCGCCGCGACTCCGGTGCCCGGTTGGGAAAATATGGAGCTGCTAGCGGAAGCCGTCACGCCTTTTCATGGTCAGCTAATGGTGAAGCCGCTGGCGTGGACGCCGAGCACCAAGGGCGTTGTCACCGCGAAAGTGGTGCAGCTTGATCCGCCGGGGATGGCTCCACCGAGCGGAGGGTTTAACTTTTTTGGCGGCTCGACGCCGCCACCCGAACCAAAGTGGGCTGCCCCTCCGATGCCGGCAAAGGAGAAAGCCGCCGATCCCAAGCAGCCGACGCAGGCCGAACTCGACGCTTATTTGAATTCCGTGAAAGACAAGGTGCGCGGAGCGATTGTGTTTGTCGGCAAGCATGTGGAAGTGGCAGAAGAAATGAATCCAGCTCCGATGCGCCGCAGTGAAGACGATTGGAAATCGCGCTTCGGTCCGAATGCAAAGCCATTTCGCTTCCCCGAACAGCCAAAATTGGCTGAAGGCGAGTTGACGCGGCAGGAAGTTTCCCGGCAGATGGATCAGTTTTTGGTGGACAACGGCGCGCTGGTCCGTGTGAACGACGGTGGCCGCGCGCACGGCATCATCATCGCCCAACAGAACGGAACGTACGACTGGACACGCGCGGTTCCCACACTGGTAATGCGCAACGAAGATTACGGGCGCATTTCGCGCATTATGGCCGACGGCACGCCGGTAACGCTGAAGGTCAATATCCAAAACAAGGAATATCCCGAAGGCACTACCGCGTATAACGCGATTGGAGAAATTCCCGGAACTGATAAAAAGGATGAAATCGTGATGCTAGGCGGACATTACGACTCCTGGCACGACGCCACGGGCGCAACGGACAACGGCATCGGCTCTTCGATGATGCTCGAAGCAGCGCGCATCCTGGCGACGTTGCACGTGAAGCCACGCCGGACGATTCGCATTGCACTGTGGAGCGGCGAAGAAGAAGGGCTGCTTGGTTCGCTCGCGTATGTGCAGCAGCATTTTGGAAGTTTTGAAAGCCAGAAGCCGGAATACGCCAAGTTGGATGCGTACTTCAACATAGACTCCGGCACAGGAAAGCCTCGCGGCGCGGGCGTCTTTGGCCCACCAGCCGCTGCCGACATGGTGCGCGATACGCTGACGCCCTTCGCCGATTGGGGATTCATGGGAGCGACCGCATCCGACAGCCGCAGCACCGGCGGAACTGACAGCACGTCGTTCAACAACGCGGGCTTACCAGGAATCGGATTGGCGCAGGATGCGTTTGACTACGGATCGTTCACACATCACACCAATCTCGACACCTACGAGCGCATTTATGAGGAGGATGTGAGAGAAGGGGCGGTCGAGATTGCCTCGGCCGTCTACGCGATAGCCATGGCCAACCAAATGGTGCCGCGCTTCAAGGACTCGGAGATGCCCAAGCCCGCGCCGGAACCTGGCCCAGGCTCGCAGGCGACGAAAGTCCGGCACGTTCCTGCGAATTAAAAGCGAAGAGCCATACTTGCGGCGAAATGCGCGAAAATCCTGAGGGGACCGGTAGCTTGGAGCTTCTACGCCGCGCGTTCAACGGCTTCGTAAATCCTCTCGACCCTGTCCAAATCCTGCAAAAGCTGGCGGCCCCGGCGGCAAAGGTTCTCTGGCCGAGCCCACTCCATGCCCGCGCTTCTGCACTTTTTGCAGCGGTACAGGTGACGGCTGGCCACTTCGAAGCTGTTTTCCGGGTCCAATACGATGAGTTTTCTGCGTGCCACGTCTGGAACTTGCCAGACGGGGAACTACCGCGCAACCTGTACTTTAGGTCAGGTTTTCGGCATAGGAGATGGCGGTTTGCGCCAAAATTCGACGTTTTGGCGGCTTCCATAGCGCCGCGCAAGAGGTGCGTCAACCGCGTTTTTGTTAAAAAAAATTAACATTTACTTGATGGGTGGAAAACGGACTGGCCACTCCAGATCCTTACCTTAACCCCTTGCCATTGAAGCGTTTAGCACGCGTAGGATCAGCCCTCATGCCCTTACGGGGCGTTTCGGGCAGTGCCCATGCGTAGAGGGTTCCGCCGCTCGCGACGAGGACATACTGGCGGCCGTCCAGCTCATAGGTCATGGGCGAGTTTCCTACGTCCCCGATGCGCGAATGCCAGAGCGTTGTTCCGTCGCTGGTGCGGAGGGCGAGTACGTTGCCGACTGCGTCCCCGGTGAACGTTAATCCTGAATCCGTGGTCAGAACGCCGGCGCTGGCCCATCCGCCGCCGAGGTCGTGTGTCCAGCGGGCTTTCCCGGTTTGGTAGTCAATCGCTTTGAGCATGGCTTTCCCGTAGACCCCGTAATCGGCGCCGGCCCAGCCATACTCGCCGTCGTCCGGCTTGGAAAAATAGACGCCGTAGCTGTCCCGCGCACTGACGAGGAACAGCCCCGTCCGCGCATCAAAACTCGGCGAGCGATAATTTGTCGCGCCGCCTTCGTCGGGAGCAATCAGCCGCCCATCGCGCGCCGGATCCTTCGCAGGATTGGGAACCGGACGTCCTTCTTTGTCCAAGCCTGAGGACCAATTGACAGCGGCGAATGTTGTTGTGAGCACGCTCTTACCCGTGGTCCGGTCCAGCACAAAGAAATAGCCGTTGCGCGAGGCCTGTATCAACATTTTCCGCGGGACGCCTTTGAACGTTGCGTCCACCAGGACGGGAACCTCGACGGCGTCCCAATCATGCGTATCGTGAGGCGACGCCTGAAATCCCCAGGCGAGCTTGCCGGTGTCGGGATTGACGGCGACAATGCTGCACGTCCACGGATTGTCGCCGGGGCGATTCTGTGCGGCGAGCACCGGTGTAGGATTGCCCGTCCCGAAGTAAACTAGATTGAGCTGCGGATCGTATGTTCCGGTGATCCACATATTTCCACCCGTAGCACCGCCACTGAAAGCGTCCGGAGCTTCGCGCGGAAGCGTGCTGTAAAAGGTCCATTGTTCTTCGCCAGTTTCGGGATCAAACGATTTCAACATTCCGGGCAGGTTATCGAAATCGCCGGAAGTTCCAACCATCACGTGGTCGTGTACGATCAGCGGCGCCAACGTGGTCCAATAACCCTTCTTCACATCGGCGATCTCCACATTCCATTTCACGGTGCCGTTGCGCGCGTCGAGACGGAGCAAGTGTGCGTCAGGAGTAGTGAAGTATAGAGAGGCTTTGTAAAGTGCAACACCGCGATGCCCGATGTGAAGGCCCGGGTTGGGGGGATATGCGTAATGCCAGATGACGTTCGCCGAACGCGCATCGAGTGCCCACACGTTGTCCGGAGTCGTCACGTATAAGATGCCGTTGAAGAGGATTGGCGTGGACTTGATTTCTGCGCTCTGGCGGGTGTCGAACGCCCAGGAAAGCGTGAGCTGATAAACGTTCGCCGGCGTGATTTGCGAGACCTTGCTGTGACGCTGGCCCGAGTACGTTCCGTGATACATCGGCCAACTGTCGGCCGGTGGCTTTAAGAGGGTATCGGCGTCCAGCGTCCGATCTGCAGCATGACCGTCGGCGGCTTGGGCACAAGCTGTGCCTTGGAGCGCGAACAGCAAGGCGATGCTCGCAACCAGGAGAAGTTGGCGGCGCACACATTTCATTTGAAGGCGGCTCTTCTTCAACGCGACCTTCCGCAAAGGAAATCAGTTTCCGTGCAAAGTCTGGAGATAAGCTAGCACGTTGTGCAAGGTTTCATCCGTGTACTTTCCAAGCTGCGCACCATGGGCTTCGAGCGGATTATTCACTTTGATCTTCACATTGCTTTTGAACCACGAGCGATACCAGCCGGACGAATCCACGAGACCAATTACGAATTCGTCGCGATACGCCAGCTTGCCCGAGACCGTCTCGCCTGAGGGCAGAGTCACGGTGACCGTCGCAGGAGATGAAGAAGGCCCGGCTCTGTGCCCCCAGGGGTAAAGCAGGCGCTCGAGAAGCGCGAGTCCGCGAAAGCGGCTGGCTACGCCGGCAAGATCGCTGCTCGGGGAATGGCATTTCGCGCAGCCGCCTGCTCCGTTGAAATACTGCTTCCCTTCTTCGGCGTTGCCCGTCTGCAAGTCTTCCGCCAGCACCGTCCGCCGGCGGCCGGCGCGGGAGTCCATCTTGGTTTTCTGATCGTGAATGAAGGCCACGACCGCTGCCAGGTCCGCGTCCGAAAGATTGAAAGGCGGCATTCCTTTGTCGATTCGCCCCGAGCGCACCACTGGACCAATCTCGTTTCCGTTGACGTCTTTTTCGACGAGTTCCGAACTCGTCAGGTCTGGCCCGGTTTCGCCGCCGGCAGCATCGCGGCCATGGCAGAACGCGCACTGAGTCGCGAAGAGCGATTGTCCCTTTTGCACTTGGTCCGCAGTTGCCGCCGGTTGCGCGGGCGGAGGCGCTGACTGCTGGCGGGCGAAACTCAGGTTGCTGAAGGCAACTGTCAAACAGATGCTAAGTAAAAGCGCTCTCGAATTACGGAAAGCGGGGAGCGGCCGGCTCAAGAGAAATGTCACAAGGAATCTCTGCATTTGCTTTGCGTTCAAATCTAGCGGACCAATTCTAGCGGGGGAATCCGGCGAAGTCACTCAGTCGTAAGAGGAATCTGGCTGCGCTGGAGTTTTTTGAGAAAGAACGGACCCAAGCTCGCAGACGGTGGTATCCTCGGCTTTGGAATAAGTCTTCAAACGGCATCGAGTCCGGCCCGTAACAGATCGCCCTTCGTTGTTGAACCTAGGGATTTCCTAAAAAGCGTTCCTGAGAGTCCCCAGAAGGAGCAAAATTGCAGACGCCAAGCAGAGTCCATCGAAGAGATTTCCTGAAGGCTGCCGGGCCAGCGGTTCTCGTCGTCAACGAGCTTGCGCGCCAAAGGTCTGCCTCGAATGCCGGAATCACCCAACTACAAACGGCAGCGAAGCCGCGGCTCCTGACCGGCTGCTGCGCCTATTCTTACGCCAAACTTTTGAAAGCCGGCAAGATGACCATGGAAGACGTGATTGGAAAGGCGGTCGAGCTCGGGATTGAGGGCGTGGACATGACGGGCTACTGGTTCAAATCGACTGAACCGGCTTATCTGGCTTCTCTGCGGCATTTGGCTCACAAGAACGGCGTATGTTTTTCCGGCGCAGCCACGGGAGCCAGCACTGTGCAAGCCGATGCGGCGAAGCGCGCGCAGGTATTGGAAGAGATCAAGAAATGGACGGACGTGACCGAAGCTCTGGGAGCGCCGCATCTGCGGGTCTTCGCGGGCAAGCTCCCTCCCGGAGCAACACTCCAACAAGGAATCGAGTGGACCGTTGATACCCTCAAAGCGGCGTGCGAATACGCGGGCAAAAAAGGAATCACGCTGGGCCTTGAAAATCACGAAGGCATCACCCAAAATGCGGACGTGTGCCTTGAGCTTGTTCACCGCATTGATTCGCCCCACTTCGGAATTAATCTCGACATTACGAACTTCATTGCCACGCCTCAGGCTGATGCTTACACACAGATCGAAGCGACTGTTCCCTACGCCACGCACACGCACATTCGGGACGTCTTCGCAGACCGGCAGCCTGTCGATCTCGACCGCGTGTGGCCGCTTTTCGCGCGCGCGAACTACAAAGGGTTTATGTCCACGGAATATGAAGGCGAAGAGGATCCCTCAACGGGAGTTCCAAAGCTCGTCGAGAAAGTCAAAACGCTTTGCCGGAAATATTCCACAGTTTAGAAAAGGAGTTGCATCATGCTCAATCGAAGAAGCTTCATTCGAAACGTTGCGGGAGGTGCGGCCGCGCTGGCGGGTTCCTCGGTTCTTCCGCCGAGTGTTCTGGGAGCCAATGACCGCGTCCGGTTCGGTCTGATCGGCGCAGGCGGGCGCGGGATGGACATTTTCAAGCACGCGCTCAAATCGCCTAATACGCAAGCGGTCGCGGTGGCTGACGTTTACACCCGCCGACAGGAGGAAGCGAAGAAAGCCGCTCCCACGATTCAGACGTTCAGTGATTTTCGGCGCATCCTTGAGGACAAATCTATTGACGCCGTGCTGATCGCCACTCCCCAACATCAACATGCCCTCAATTTCGTTCCCGCCATCCAAGCGGGCAAGGATGTCTACCAGGAAAAAACCATGGCGTTTAATCCCGACCACGCCCGACGCATGCGCCGAGCGTTTGAAGGCTCGAACCGCGTGGTACAGGTAGGCGTGCAATCCACGAGCGGGAAGGCTTTCGAGAAAGCGCGCGAACTCGCCACGCCGGAAAACTTGGGGACCATCACGGCCATTCACGCGCATCACTACCGGAACCACCCCTATGGAGGGTGGAAGCGACAGATCCCTCCGGACTGCAATCTTGACCATGTAGCCTGGAAGGAGTTCGAGGGCGAGGCCGCTCCGCATGAATTTGATCCGCAGAGGTTTATGAATTGGCGCTTCTTCTGGGATTATTCCGGCGGAAACGTCTACGAGAACATGGTGCACCAGGTTGCGTTTTGGCAGAAGGTTCTGGCGCTGAAGATACCCCGCCAAGTTACGATGGCGGGCTATAACTTTCTTTCGCCGGGCATGGAAGTTCCGGACACCATGAGCGTCTCCATAGACCAGCCGGAGAACCTTTTGTTCAGTTGGAATTCGATGTTTGGCAACAATTTTTTTGGCGAAGACGGATACGATTTTGCGCTGGGAAACAAAGGGACCGTGATTCGCGTGAGGAACGAAGTGACCTTCCAACCGCAGGGCCAGGGCCACGGCAAACAAAAGACCGAAGGTCCAGCTGCGGTTGGCGGCGAACCGAATATTGTCGGTGGTGATGAGGACGAAACAGCGGCTCACATGAACAATTTCTTTGATTGCGTGCGAAGCCGCAAAGAGCCCAATTGCCCCTTTGCACTAGGTCTCAGCTCAGCGATCACCTGCCAAATGGCCAATACCTCGCTGCGCCAGGGCCGCACAGTGAAATGGGATCCGGAAAAAGAAGAGATCGTTTAAAACCAAGCATATGAAACTGATTCCGTGTCCGTCAGCCGTTTGCAAAAGTCGAAGGTGGGTGATGCAATTTGGCCAAAATAGCGAGGGCAAGGCTACTCAGCAACCCACCGAACAAACCGATGGCCGATGAGCGTGCGAGACTTGGCGCGACGGGCTTCAGCGGGAGAGTTGCTGGGTCAAGAATTTGAAAATTCGTAGGGATTGGAGGGGGAGGTGAATCAACAAGAGCCGAATCAACAATGGCCCCCAAGAACTGAGAAACCAATTCTTCATTCACTTCCTGCGCAACCCTCGCGTCGGAGTATTCGAACGCCACCACAAACTTTAGCTTATCTTCGCTCCCGGCCGAAACCGTTGGCGAGTAATATACGCGGATGTTCTGTTTCATTTCATCAATTACAGCATCTAGAGGCATCCGGCTGCGCTCGCGCGGATAAAGGTTGCGCTTCAGCATTAACGAAGAAAGGAATTCCCTGTTAAAAAAGACATTTCCTTTCAAAGCCTCTACGACATGAGCCGTAAATTGCCCGGAGGGCCGGGCGTTGAAGAAAGCCTCCGACCGATAGCGCTTCGGCGCGGTCACAAAAACCAAGGTTGCCACAATGACGGTGACAGCCAAACCCGCTCCTATGATTTTGGTAGAAAGACTTCTTGTTATTCGCATTTTCAAAGCTCCCCAGGCAATGTCAAACGCATCGCTCAGGGAAGGCGTCGCATCTTCGAGTAATGCCTCAAACTCGCTCCCGTAGCGCTTGCGCCAGCTGGACGGATAAAGCCAAATCAGAACTCTCACTGCATGTTTCATGCGTTCCTCAGCCGGCGCAATCCCACGCGCACAACGCGGTCGAGGTTCCCCAGTTGACGCCGAAGCTCTTCACGACCGGCGGGTGTGATGGCGTAGGGCTGCCGGCGGTCTTCGGAATCTACGCGACGTATCCAGCCGCGCTCCTCCAGGCGCGTGATTGCACCGTATAAAGTCCCAGGGCCGAGGCGTAGTCCAGCGAAACGCTCGATGTCTGCCATCATGGCGTAGCCGTGTTTTTCGCCGCTGGCAAGACTGGAGAGGACAAGAAGCGTAGGGTCAGACATAACTATTACGTCTCACGTAGTACATCGTGCGACGTAATAGCGGCGCTGTCAAGCGAAAAATGGCAGGTTTAGGCTTACCGCGATTGACCGTTACATGGTCACTAGGCAAGTTCTTCGGAACGGGCCTCGGAAGTCGATTGAGCCCGCGTTGCTGCTCAGGCGAGCGCCTTCTTGAACACGAAACCACCGACGTCGGTAAGGCGGAAATATCTGCCCTGGAATTTGTAAGTGAGCTTGGTGTGCTCGATTCCAAGGCAGTGCAGGATGGTTGCCTGCAAGTCGTGGATGTGGACGGGATCTTCGAGGATGTTGTAGCAATAATCGTCGGTCTTGCCGATGGTCAGGCCGCGCTGGACTCCGCCACCGGCCATCCAGATCGAAAAGCACCGCGGATGATGGTCGCGGCCGTAGTTCGTTCCGGTTAGTTTGCCCTGGCAGTACACGGTTCGGCCAAATTCGCCGGCCCAAACGACAAGCGTGTCGTCCAACATGCCTCGCTGTTTGAGATCGAGGATTAAGCCTGCCGAAGGCTGGTCGACGCCTTTGGATTGCAAGGCGATGTCGCGCGGCAAGTCATTATGCTGGTCCCAGCCGCGATGATAGAGCTGAATGAAGCGCACTCCGCGCTCGGCCAGCCGCCGCGCGAGCAGGCAATTGGCCGCATAGGTTCCCGGCTTTCGCGAATCCGGCCCGTACAATTCAAACGTGGACTCGGGTTCCTTCGAAAGATCCATCAGGTCGGGCACCGAAGTTTGCATGCGATACGCCATTTCGTATTGCGCCACTCGCGTGTCAATCTCCGGATCGCCGTACTTCTCTCCAAGCAAACGATTCAATTTCGCGATACCGTCGAGCATGCGGCGTCGCGTCGTGGATGGCATGCCCTGAGGATTCGATAGATACAGGACCGGGTCGCCGCTCGAACGGAATTTCACGCCCTGGTAACGCGAGGGCAAAAAGCCGCTTCCCCACAGGCGCGAAAAAAGCGGCTGGTCGGGATTCAATGCGTTGGCTTGGGAAAGCAAAACGACGAATGCCGGAAGATTCTGGTTCTCGCTGCCCAAACCGTAGCTTACCCATGCTCCCATACTTGGCCGCCCAGGCTGTTGAAAACCGGTCTGCAAAAACGTAATTGCGGGATCGTGATTGATGGCTTCCGAATAGACGGTCTTGATGATAGTGATGTCATCCACAATTTTCGTGTGATGCGGCAGCAGTTCGCTGATCCACGTGCCCGACTTTCCGTATTGGTCGAACTTGAAAATAGAAGGCACAACGGGAAACGACGATTGGCCGGAGGTCATGCCGGTAATGCGCTGGCCCTGGCGGATCGAATCCGGCAACTCCGTGCCCTGTAATTTGACCAGGTTCGGCTTGTAGTCGAACAGCTCCATCTGTGAAGGCGCACCGGACTGATGAAGAAAGATGACTCGTTTTGCTTTCGGAGGAAAATGCGGGAGTCCAGGTAGTCCACCGGTCTTGGAATCGGTTGCGCCATCGGCGGCGAAGCCATCCGCGGTGAGCAGCGTCGCCAGCGCAGGAATGCCGATGGCAATTCCAGCCGTGCTTCTGCGGAAAAACTGCCGGCGGGTCATTCCAGCGCCCATTTCTGGAGCTAACCTGTCACCCATACTTCCTCGCCTTCTGCTACTGCTTCGTCACCGTTTCATCGAGATTCAGAATCATGCTCGCTACGGTTGTCCAGGCCGCGAGTTCGCGCGGGGCCAAGGTCGAATCCGCATTCGTTTCGCCAACCGACAGCAGTTTGGCTGCGTTCGCTTGGTCTTGGGCGTAGGAGGAGCGGAATTCCTTGAGCGAGTCAAGGAGCACAGCTCGTTCCTGGGAATCAGGCGTTCGCGCCGTCGCCAGCTTGAACGCAAAATCAA
>Ga0126381_100007753_pt1 | contig 11959 bp, 10 predicted proteins | sample PanSoiMetPlot_28_FD_96465 | JGI IMG/M metagenome (GOLD analysis project Ga0126381, IMG submission 96465) | Tropical forest soil microbial communities from Panama - MetaG Plot_28 | ecosystem: Environmental > Terrestrial > Soil > Tropical forest > Bulk soil | place: Panama | collected 2016-02-17
CTTCTTCAGGAAGCAGCACAGGTGATCCCGAATCAGCAACTTCTGATTAATGTTGTCTCCAAGCGTGTGCGTCAGCTTGGCTTAGGACATCGGCCGTTGGTAGAGACGACACCGCGAATGTCGTTAACCGATATTGCGCTAAAGGAAATCATCGCCGGCAAACTGACTTACGAGTCGCTCGAAGGCGCCACCGACGTCGCGTAATAGCGACATTTTCGAAAAGCTGCTGTAGTGTGCGCTGTCCTCAGCGCATGAAGCAAAGTCGAGTAAAGTAATCGGGCGCTGGACCTTCTGCTAGGCATAGCGGATTCTGCAGCGAACCGCGAGCGATGGGCAGAATCGAAGTCCTTTGGCAATATGGCAGCTGAATCCGTCATCAATCGCAAAGCGCTGCGGGATTATCACATCGTTGACCGTTACGAAGCGGGCATCGAGTTGAAGGGCAGCGAGGTCAAATCGATTCGCGCGGGCAAGGCTAATATCAGTGACGCGTTCGCGCGAATCGAGAATGGTGAGGCATTCCTTTACAATGCCGATATTCAGCCTTACGAGCGCGCCAGCCACGAAATTCCGACCGCAAAACGGATTCGCAAATTGTTGCTCCATCGCCAGGAGATCGATCGGCTATACGGCGAAGCGCAAGTAAAAGGTCGCGCGCTGGTAGTGTTAAAATTGTATTGGAAAAACGGGAAGGTGAAGGCCGAAGTCGGCGTAGGCATAGGGAAGGTTGCGCGTGACAAGCGTGCCGATTTGAAAAAACGCGCCGTTGATCGCGAGACGGCGCGTGAAGTCGCGCGGTTCAATCGCAAACACGCGTAACCTTCGCAACAAGTGACAGGCCGTCACTCCTTGTTCACGGCCGCTTGCTCCGAACGTTTCGTATCTGATTGTAGGGGCGTGCAATGAATACTCGGCTTTGGCTCGGAGCAGGCGCTCTCTTAGTAGGCGGTTGGATAACCACTCGCCTTGTTCGCACGGCGCAATACACCCTGCGCGATAGAGTTGCCCTGATCACTGGGGGATCGCGTGGACTCGGGCTCGTGCTGGCCCGCCACATTTGCGACCAGGGCGGAAAAGTTGCTCTTCTCGCGCGTGATCCCCAGGAACTTGTGCGTGCGAAAGCCGATCTCACCGCACACGGCGGAAGAGTTCTCACTGTCGAATGCGATCTGTTCGATCGTAATCAGATTCAGGCTGCTGTTCGGGAAATCATTGATCACTTCGAGAGGATTGACATTCTGATCAACAACGCCGGCACCATTGAAGTCGGTCCGTTCGATCACATGACGCGCGAAGATTACGACCGTGCGATGAGACTCCATTTTTGGGCGCCGTACGAATTGATTTCGCAGATCTTGCCAGAGATGCGCCTTTGGGGCGGGGGACGCATCGTAAACATTTCCTCGATTGGGGGTAAAGTCGCCGTGCCGCATTTTGCGCCATACAGCGCCAGCAAATTTGCGTTGACTGGTTTCTCCGATGCGGTTCGGACTGAGTTGGCGCGCGATAATATTCACGTTACTACTGTGGCGCCGGGACTCATGCGCACTGGCTCGCATGTGAACGCAAAGTTCAAAGGTAACCATGACGCTGAGTTTGCCTGGTTCTCCGCCTCAGCGGGTGCGCCGCTGATCTCAATCGGCGCCGATCGCGCAGCGCGGAAAATACTTGCCGCATGCAGGCGTGGTCAGCCGTCGCTTACGCTCACATTCGCTGCCCGCAGCGCGATCGCCGGGAACGCGTTGTTCCCCAATCTCACCGGGTACGCGATGAAGATTGCGAATCGTTTTCTCCCCGATATAGCGGACGAAGGCGGCGAGCAGTCACGGGCTGGTTCGGAGCTTCCACGGTTAACGCCCGAATGGATGACACGCCTCGCGGATCGCGCGACGAAGCAGAACAACGAGGGCGCGTCGTCGTCCGTGAATCGTTAAAGTGTTACATCGGATTTGATTTAACAGTTCAGGACTTAACGAATATCCTGGCGAAGACATGAGCAGACGGCTCTTCGTCGCAATCGATCTGCCGGACTCAACGCGCCAATTGCTTGCAGATCTTGATCCGCACATTCGCGGAGCACGTTGGACGCAAATTGACCAGATGCATCTCACCCTCGGTTTTTTCGGGGACGTATCGGAAGATATTGAACTCAAGCTGCGGGAGAAACTCAGTGCAGTCGAGTTCGGCGCATTCTTTCTACCCGTACATGGTGTCGATGCCTTTTCTTCAAGAGGCGCGCCGAAAATCATCTGGATCGGCGTCGGCAAAGCGCACCCGCATTTGTTTCAAATTCACAAGCGCGTGCAGGAAGCTGCGCTTGCCGTTCGCATCGAACCGGAGCTTCGCCCCTGGCATCCGCACATCACAATCGCGCGTTGCCGCGATGTGTCCGCACAAACCCTCCGGAAATTCCTACATTCCAATGCCGAGTTTGACGCGGGAATGATCCATGTCGAGGCGTTCCATCTATATTCGAGCAATCTGACGCCTGCGGGGCCAATTCATACTCGTGAACATAGCGTTCGCTGTAGCGGCGGTCTCTGAGCGTTACTGTAGCCGCTTCGCTGTGCGAAGCGCGGCGCTGATGTGTTTCGCGCCACAATCTCAGCGCGTCTCACAGAGACGCGGCTACAGATCACAGCCCTCTGCTCGATAACGGTGCAGCGATATGCTCCAGCGAACGTCGCTCGGCAGCAACGCCGATCACTGCTTCCACTACCGCCGCAAAAATCATCAACGTCGCTGCCGCCAAATATCCTATGACTAACGCCGTACTCGAACCCGTGCCGATGATCCAACCGAACAGCAGCGGCGCGCCGACGCCCCCAAATAGGGTTCCCACGGCAAAAAAGATTGCAATCGCCATTCCGCGAATTTCCAAGGGAAAAATTTCACTCACGGTCAGGTAGGCAGAACTGGCCGCGGACGAAGCGACAAAAAAGATAATTGTCCATGCAAGCGTTTGCGTTTGTGCGGTCAGAAATCCGGCGTGAAAAAGCCAGCCAGTCAGCGCGAGCAATATTCCTGCGAGCGCATACGTTAGGCTAATCATTTGTTTGCGCCCGATCGTGTCGAACAGATGTCCCAGCAGTAACGGACCGAGCACATTTCCAAGCGCGAACGGCAGAAGATAAGCACCGACGTCTTTCTCTGGCACGCCGTAAAAGCGCATCAACACAAGCGCATAAGTGAAAAAGATTGCGTTATAAAAAAAAGCCTGCGTTGACATGAGCACGAAACCAAGAAACGAACGTCGCCAATGTTCGTGCACAATCGCGTTCCAGATCTCGCGCCAGGGAGTATGCGTACGGGTGCGAATGCGCGTAGGGAGCGCCCCACTGTAGCCGTGGGCGCCGACCGCGGCTGCACGTGGTCCATAAATCTTTCGTTCCACGTCCGCAACAATCTCTTCCGCTTGGTGATTCCGCCCGTGAATCATCAACCACCGCGGACTCTCCGGAATCCAACGGCGAAAGAAAATCACGATTAATCCCAGCGTCGCGCCGATTCCGAATGCGCATCGCCATCAAAGCCAGATCGGGATGTGGCGCGGATCGAGCAGCACGAGCGTGGCAGCGGCGCCCATCGCTGCGCCGACCCAGTATGAGCCGTTGATCATCAGATCAACGCGGCCACGCACACGGGCGGGGATCAATTCGTCAATCGCCGAATTGATCGCCGCGTATTCGCCGCCAATGCCGGCTCCGGTGATTGCGCGAAACAGTGCGTAGCTCCAGAAATTCCAAGAGAAACCAGATAGGGCTGTTCCGATGAGATAGACCGCGACGGTGATGAAAAATAATTTCTTGCGGCCAAACCGGTCGGTCCCATAGCCGAAAAGCAGCGCTCCGATCACCGCGCCGGCCAAATAGAACGTAGCGCTTGCACCGACTTGCGTGTCGCTTAATCCGAGCGTGTCGTGGCGTGTCAAAACTCCACCCAACGCTCCGGCTAGTGTGACTTCTAGACCATCAAGAATCCACGTCGCACCTAACGAAACCACGATAAGCCAATGCCACGAGCTCCATGGCAGTCGATCCAACCGCGCCGGAACATGGGACTCGATAACCTCGCCGTTTGTCACTGACCCAGTTTGTCGTTCAAACAAATCGAAAGCGCAAAACGCGATTATTAGCACTGTAGCCGTCGCTCCGCGAGCGACGCGCACGCCTCGCACAGCGAGGCGGCTACAGTTTTGCGGATGCCACGCTGACGCCCTATTGGCAGTCGCTCCAGGGTAAGGGCGGGCAGGCAGAGGCAGGACTGTAGAGTCGTTAGGTCTATTTCAGCAGTTCGACCGGATCGCCCTTGTGCAGCATGCCTTCGACAATGACCGCACCATACACTCCAGCCGTGCCTTCATGCGCTTGCGCTACTTTTTTTAGTACCGCCGGTGTTCTCTCTGCAGTGTCGGGGTCGAGCGTGATCATTGCACAGCGCGGATCGCGTTCCAAAACTTTGACGATTACTTTCGACCCGAGCTTTAAAGAACGGCCGACAAGTTCGTTTTCATCGAAGCCCTGATCAGACGCCAAATCCAAGTACACATTTGCCCTGAAACGCCGTTTATCGATTGGAATTTCTGTTTCTTCAGACAGTTGCCGCGCTGATTGCAAGCTGAAGATCGATACGGGACGACAATCGGTCATCGCCCGGTGCGATCGCATCAGTGTGAGTTGATGCTTCGTGTCGACCTCGCTGAGCAGCATCCCGATCAGAACTGGATCATCGATCGCGAGTGTTTTTCCATCCGGTGTTTCAACGTCGACCATTAGCTCTGAAATGTCGGCGGGAAGAGGACCTGCCCCGATCTTGTCCGCGTCGCTCAGATTCGCAGGGCGCGCAGCTTTCTCACGATGACGAAACCGAGGCCGATACTGGAGAAGTCTTCGCTGTTCACGTGCCGTGAAATACGGAAATCCTGGTGGGCTCGCCGAACTTTTGAAGGCGAAGACACGATCGCCATAAACTCCGGGGTAACCGGCAAATGCTTCCTCCAATTCCTCGCCACTCATGCTCTTGACGGGATAGCGCCAAAGGCTGTCCACTTTGCCAATGATGCTCATATTTTCTTTCCGGTGGAGTGCGCGCTCGCTTCAGCGCGTCGGATCAGTTCGTTTGCCGGCAGACTCGGATCAAGGACTTTCTTTGCGCTCTCAACGCCGACTACGGGCAGGTTGGCGGGGTCGAGCAAGCCGACCTGCACAAGCACGCTCGCCTGGTCCCAGTAAATGTGTTCGTGGGCCAGCTTTCCGTCCCTGAATAGAACAATTGCGACTAGCGGAATTTCCACAGGTTTTCCGGTCGGGGGAATTCCGGGCAGTATCCAATCCATGCGGATCGTATGTGTGAATTTGAATACCATTTCATCGACGAGTTGATCCGCGCCGATTGTTCGCGAGACGGGCGTCATCTCTGTATCCGGCGGCATATGAGGAATAAACCGTTTGGAATAGAACTCGCGCAATTCATCTCGGCCGGCACCTCCGGTTAGCACAGGAATGTGATTTACGTACGCATCCTCGACCATAGTGCCGAGAGTGTGCTCGGTGTGACGCGTCGAGAATTCGTGCCGCACGTGCTCTTCCCAGAGCTGGCTTAGATCTGGTTGCTTTGGGATTGCCTTCGAGCGTCGCTTCTCCTTTTTCGATTGCGCCATATTCTTCCGCGTCTTCGAAGAACTACTACTTTTCCTCGAGAAAAGTCACGGCGCCAGTATCCAAGGTGTAATAGCCACCGATTACTTGTACTTTACCGAAATCAACTTTAGCTTTTAGAATTGGTGTTGACGAGCGGAGAGCGTCCACGACGTGTTTCACATTGGCCCTGATCATCGTGTCCAGATCACCTGTCGGCGTCGAATCGATTACCGGGCGTCCGGTGGTCGCGCCCTGCCATTACACGTCGTAATACGTCGCGAACTCGTAAGCGTCCGCTTTCGCCAAGGCTACGGCCTGACAAGTGCGCGCGGTAGAGCCACCGTCAAACGTCATAATACATCGCGAACTCGTAGGGGTGAGGCCGCAGACGTAGCGCGTCGTATTCCTTCTGTTTCATGTCGATCCAGTTGGAGATGAAGTTTTCGTTGAAGACATCGCCACGCAGCAGGAAGGAGTGATCAGCCTGGAGCGCTTCAATTGCGCCACGCAATGAATCGGGAACGCTGGCGACCTGCGCGAGTTCTTCCGGCGGGAGTTCGTAAAGATTTTTGTCGAGTGGATCGCCGGGGTCCATGCGGTTTTGGATTCCGTCGAGTCCCGCAAGAAGCATTGCCGAGAAAGCAAGATATGGGTTTGCAGCGGCATCGGGAGTGCGGAACTCGATGCGCTTTGCCTTCGGACTAGGTGAGTAAGTCGGAATCCGAATCGCAGCGGAACGATTGCGGGCGGAGTAAGCGAGGTTGACCGGCGCTTCGAATCCAGGGACGAGCCGTTTGTAGCTATTGGTGGTAGGATTCGTCAGGCACGTTAGCGCCGGCGCATGTTTTAAGATTCCGCCAATAAAAAACAGGGCGAGATCGCTGAGCCCGGCGTATCCATTTCCGGCGAAGAGCGGTTTGTCGTCTTTCCAAAGCGAAATGTGGGTATGCATGCCGCTGCCGTTGTCTCCGAAAATTGGTTTCGGCATGAATGTGACAGTTCTGTTGTGCCGCTTGGCGACATTCCGCAGGATGTATTTGTAGTATTGCATGTTGTCGGCCATGCGTTTTAGCGGCGCGAAACGAATGTCGATCTCTGCCTGTCCGGCAGTTGCGACCTCGTGATGTTGGCGCTCAATCGGCACGCCTGCTTTCTCCAGCTCCAGACACATTTCATTGCGAATGTCCTGCAACGTGTCCATCGGCGAGACAGGGAAGTACCCTTCCTTCGGTCGAATCTTGTAACCAAGGTTTGGAAATTCCTCTCGCGCGCTGTTCCAATGCGCTTCCGCGCTATCGACGACGTATGAGGCTGCGTTCCCGCTATTGGCAAATCGCACATCGTCGAAGATGAAAAATTCTGCTTCCGGCCCAATGAACGCCGTGTCCGCGATTCCGGTCGATGTGAGGTAAGCCTCTGCTTTTTCGGCAACACCACGCGGATCCCGATCGTACGGTTCCCGAGTGATCGGATCGACGATAGTGCAAATGAGGCTCAGGGTTGGTTCGGCGTTAAAGACATCAATCCACGCCGTGGCCGGATCTGGAATGACGAGCATATCAGAGGCGTTGATCACTCTCCAGCCGCGAATGCTCGAGCCGTCGAACCCGAGTCCGTCCGTAAAAATGTCTTCGTTATACTCGGTGAGAGTGGTGGTGAAATGCTGCCACGTCCCTAGCAGATCGGTGAATTTGAAATCCACAAGCTTTACGCCGTGGTCTTTGATCATTTTGCTGACGTCGGATGGAGTTTTGTCTTTGGCCATGTTGTTTGGTTTGAAGCGTTGAACGGTTGAAGCGCTAAAAGTTAAAGCGTTAAAAAAGTTACATGGTTACATCGTCCGGCACTTAAATGCCAACCGTTTTAACGTTGTAACGATTCAACGTTGTAACCTGGCGTCCAGAACACGCTACACTGCTTTTTCGCCGATTTCTTCTGTGCGGATGCGAACTGCATGTTCGACCGGGAGCACGAACACCTTGCCGTCACCAATCTTGCCGGTCTTCGCCGCGGCTACCACGACATTTACCGCTTTTTCAATCAGGTCGTCCGCCATTACGACTTCTACTTTCACCTTTGGCAGAAAATCCACCGTGTACTCGCTTCCCCGGTAAATTTCGGTGTGCCCTTTTTGCCGCCCAAAACCTTTGACCTCCGTGACGGTCATCCCTTCGATGCCGAGCTCTGCGAGGGCTTCTTTCACCTCTTCGAGCTTGAACGGCTTAATGATGGCCTCCAATTTTTTCATGTCGCAGTAACGTTGGCATCGCGCGGTCCTTCGCAACCTGGCCGCAATGCTTCGCAAAGCGATGCAGGCGGGTCGAAAGCCAACCGCAGCAACGCGCTCTCATAGCAACAACACGAAACCGATGCAAGCATCGATTTCGTGTTCGTCAAAATCGTTGAACAGTTGAAGCGCTCAAGGGCGGGTGTCGGGAGCTCTGCGTTTTCGCTTCAACGAAGGCAGATTCGAAGGGAAATTTGCCAAAATCAATCAACGTTTAATACTCAAACTGATGTCCCGGGACTCCTTCGTTCACCTTCATCTGCACACGGAATATTCGCTGTTGGATGGAAGTATTCGAATGAAGGAGCTGATGAAAAAAGCCGCGGAATTTGGCATGCCAGCCGTGGCGATGACCGACCACGGCAATTTGTTTGGCGCGGTTGAATTCTACCAGGAAGCGCAGCGTGCCGGGGTGAAACCAATCATCGGCTGTGAGGTTTACGTGGCACCCGGGTCGCACAAGGATCGGCCGCCATCGCGACGGGAATCGGCGTATCACTTTACGTTGTTGGCAGAAAACGAAGCCGGCTACCACAATCTTGTGAAGTTGGTGACCGCAGCGCATCTGGATGGATTTCATTATGCGCCGCGAATCGACAAGGAGATGTTGGCGGCGCGCTCGGAGGGCCTGATCGGATTGAGCGGCTGTCTTGCAGGCGAAATCAACAGCGCGATTCAAGCAAACAACATCGAGAAAGCAAAACAAAGCGCTGCCGAATATCGGGATATCCTGGGTGCAGAGAATTTCTTTGTGGAGTTGCACGACCACGGAATGGAAGAGCAAAGAATGTGCAATATCGCGCTGGTGCATATTGCACGAGACCTGGGCATAGACCTGGTGGCAGCGAATGACGTGCATTTTCTTCGCCGGAGCGATCACGAAGCGCACGACGTAATGCTTTGTATCGGCACTGGCAAAATGGTGCAGGACGAAAGCAGGATGCGTTATCTGCCGGAATTGTATTTCAAATCGCCAGCCGAAATGCAGCAGCTGTTCCGCGATTTTCCCGACGCGATCACAAATACCTTGCATGTTGGCGAACGTTGCCATGTCGGCCTTGAGTTTGGCCGTTCGAAATATCCGGAGTATCCGGTGCCGCCCGGCAAAACGCGGGAAGAATATCTGCGCGAGCTGTGCTACCAAGGTTTGCGCGCGCGGTACGGCGAGCGCGCGGCGGCCGATTCGGAACTAACCGGGCGGCTCGAGTACGAACTCGGCGTTCTGGAAAAAACAGGGTTCGTTAGTTATCTCCTCATTGTCTGGGATTTCATTCATTTCGCGAAAGAAAAAGGGATCCCGGTTGGTCCGGGCCGCGGCTCGGCTGCAGGCTCAATTGTTGCGTTTGTTCTTGGCATCACGGACATCGACCCGCTTCAGTTCGGTCTGATTTTCGAGCGTTTCCTAAATCCTGACCGAGTTTCGCCTCCAGACATCGACGTCGATTTCTGTGAAGCGCGCCGCGGCGAGGTACTCGAATACGTTCGACAAAAATACGGCGAGCGTCGCGTGGCGCAGATCATTACGTTCGGCAAGCTCAAGGCAAAAAGCGTCGTGCGCGACGTTGGCCGCGTGCTGGGATGGAGCTATCGCGATGCTGATCGCATAGCAAAGATGATTCCTAACGAGCTAAACATCACGCTGGATGGAGCCGTGGGAAAAAACGCGGAGCTCAAAAGAGCGGTCGCCACGGAGCCGGCTACACGGCAGCTCTTTGAACACGCGAAAGTTCTTGAAGGTTTATCGCGTAACGCTGGTGTACACGCCGCAGGCGTAGTCATCGCAGATCGGGATCTATCCGATTACATCCCGCTTTGCCACGACGTAAAAGGCAACGACGTGATTAGCCAGTACGCCATGGGGCCGCTCAACGATCTCGGTCTCCTGAAGATGGATTTCCTCGGATTAAAAACGCTGACGGTCATCGAGGATACGCTGACCCTGATTCGGAAAGGTGATCCGAACTTTTCACTAAAAGATATTCCGCTGGATGATGCCGCTGCCTTCGCGCTCTACAACCGCGGCGAAACCATTGGCCTGTTCCAGATGGAATCCGGCGGCATGACCAGTCTGTCGAAGCAGTTCGACGTCAAAAAGCTCGACGACATTATCGCATTGATCGCGCTGTACCGGCCCGGCCCGATGGAGCTCATCCCGGAGTACGTGAAAGCGAAAAAAGGGATCACTTCGATAAGATATTTGCACCCGCTGCTCGAGGATATCTGCACCGACACCTACGGTGTGATGATTTACCAGGAACAGGTGATGGCCGCTGCGAGCAAACTTGCCGGCTACTCACTCGCACAAGCCGATCTTCTTCGACGCGCGATGGGCAAGAAGGACAAGGAGAAAATGGCGAAAGAGCGCAGAAACTTCATTGAGGGCTGCGCGCGCACGAACAAAATTCCTGAGAAAAAAGCGAACGCGATTTTCGATTTGCTGGAAAAATTTGCCGGTTACGGATTTAACAAGAGTCACAGCGCGGCCTACGGCGTAATCAGTTACCAAACTGGGTACCTTAAGGCGCATTATCCGGTAGAATTCATGGCCGGTTTGCTAAGCAACGAAATCAATAACACAGAAAAAATTTCAGTGTTCGTAGGTGAATGCAAACGGATGAGGATTTCCATTCTGCCACCGGACATCAACAAGAGCGGTTTAAAGTTCACACCGGAAACCGTAGCCGGCATCGATGATGCGGGGGCCGGGATCACCGATCCCGGCTACAATGCAATTCGTTACGGCTTGGCTGCGATCAAAAACGTCGGCGAGGCAGCGATGGCTATGGCCCTTCGCGAGCGCAGCGAACGCGGCGAGTTCTCTTCGTTGGAGGATTTCTGCAGCCGGCTCGATTCGCGCGTAGCCAACCGCAAAATGTTGGAAAGTCTCATCAAGGCCGGTGCGTTCGATTTCACCACCCGCGACCGCGCGGAACTCTTCGCATGTATCGAAGATGCGCTTGCTTCTTCAGCGGCCCTCCAACGTGATCGGGTTGCCGGACAGGTTTCACTTTTCGATGAGCAAACACACGCAGCCACTGCTGCCAGGCGGCAATCGATCATGCCATGGAACGAGCATGAAAAGCTCTCTTACGAGAAAGAACTCCTCGGATTTTATGTCAGCGGTCACCCCCTCGATGCGTATGTCGCCGTTTTTGCGGCCAAGAATTATCGATCGATTGCCTCGTTAGGTGAACTGGACGATCGCGCGCAGTTTAAGATTGGTGGAGCAATCGTAGAGGTTGAGAAAAAGTTTACGAGGAAAGAGGGCAAGCCATTTGCGGTTGTGTGGGTCGAAGATCTGATGGACATGCTCGAGGTGGTTGTGTGGAACGAGGTTTATCTGAAGGTCTCGGATATTCTCGTGCCCGGGCGTGTTGTCGAATTGAAAGCAACATTGGACAGACGCGACGAAATGCTTCGCGCCACCGCTGTGGAGATTAAGACGCTAGCGGCGACAAAGCCCAACGGCGCAACCGAAAGATCGGAAAATACGTCACACGTATCCGCGATTTGCCTGCGATTTTCTTCGGGGACGACTGGTGATGAGTTGCGGCAGGTCCGCAACATTCTGATCAGCTCCCCCGGACGTCATCCGGTCCAGCTATTGTTTGATCGCGGTAATGGCAATCCGGTGCTGCTCGATGCAGGCACCGAGTTCAGAGTAGATCTTACCCCTGATATGGCGGAGAAGCTGTCCCGGTGGCTTATTACCGAGCCACATCATACCTGAGCTATCGCCCCTTCTCTTTTTTTGGGGGAGGCTCATTAGCCGCAACTTCAGCACGCGGCAGGGCTCCGAGTGACAGGATTTTTTCCTCCGGGCCTGTTCCAAAGCAAAGGGGGAATGTGCGCTGGGCGCCGTTTGGCGGCGGGACGATGGAAAACTGGCCAGCGATCTCCTCTTTCAAGTTGACGCTCCAGCCGGATTGAAAAAGGGGTCCGCGAAATTCGAGCTCTGTTGCGGCAGGAGCAAGTGGCAGTGCAGCCGGCGCGATTTCAATTCTGTTCACGCAGTCAACAGGACGCGACATTA
>Ga0126381_100007754_pt1 | contig 11958 bp, 8 predicted proteins | sample PanSoiMetPlot_28_FD_96465 | JGI IMG/M metagenome (GOLD analysis project Ga0126381, IMG submission 96465) | Tropical forest soil microbial communities from Panama - MetaG Plot_28 | ecosystem: Environmental > Terrestrial > Soil > Tropical forest > Bulk soil | place: Panama | collected 2016-02-17
ACAGGAGACGGATCTGTTTGAAGGGATTCACAAATGACGACAGAACCTGCAATCAAAAAAACGGTTTTGAGTAGCACTTCGGGTCGGCGTGCGCCGTTAGCCATGGACGCAGAAACATTCCGCACGCTTGGGCATCAGCTTGTCGACCAGGTCGCGGGGTTCCTCGAATCCTTGCCCCATCGACCCGTGGTCCGCGATGAATCCCCCTCCGCAGTGCGCAAGGCGCTCGACCTAACCGGACCGCTACCCGAATTGGGAACCGACCCCGGTCCGCTGTTGGAGCAGACCGCGGAACAGTTGTTCGCTCATTCCTTGTTCAACGGACACCCACGATTCTTCGGGTACGTGACGGCTTCCCCGGCACCGATCGGAATGCTAGGCGATTTTCTGGCGTCTGCGGTCAACCCCAATGTGGGCGCCTGGGCACTATCCCCGGCCGCGACCGAGATCGAATCACAAACGGTACGGTGGATCGCCTCGTTCATCGGTTACCCGGCGCATTGCGGCGGACTGCTCGTCAGCGGCGGCAACATGGCAAATTTCATTTGCTTGCTCGCAGCCCGTGCGGCGAAGGCAGGCTGGAATGTCCGAGAGCAGGGAGTCTCTGTAGAGCCAGGACGCAGATTGCGCCTGTATTGCTCAACCGAAACGCACACCTGGATTCAGAAAGCCGCGGATCTAAGCGGTCTTGGGACCTCATCGATCCGGTGGATCCCCACGGAGAAGAAGTTAAGGATGGACGTGGACGCCCTGCGCCGTCAGATGGAAGCCGACCGGGCGGCGGGAGATGTGCCTTGCTTTGTCGTCGGAACTGCGGGGTCTGTCAGCACCGGGGCAGTAGATCCGTTGCGCGACATCGCCGCGCTGTGCCGGGAATACGGCGTGTGGTTTCACGTTGATGGAGCCTATGGTGGATTTGCGGCGGCAGTTGACCATGCACCCGATGATTTACGAGAGCTCAACCAAGCCGATTCCGTCGCGGTTGATCCGCACAAATGGCTCTACGCGCCACTCGAGGCAGGATGCGCACTGGTACGCGATACCGAATCGCTTCGCACCGCGTTTGCTTACCACCCACCGTACTACCATTTCGAGGAGCAGGTAACCAACTACGTCGACTATGGCTTACAGAACTCGCGCGGGTTTCGCGCTTTGAAAGTCTGGCTTGCTTTGAAGCAAGTGGGCGCCGTTGGATATCGCAGAATGATTGCAGATGATATTCGCCTGTCTCAGGCTATGGCTCAGGCGGTCAGCCGTCATGCTGAACTCGAACTGATTACCCAGGATTTAAGCATAACGACGTTTCGCTACATACCCTGCGATCTTCGGATGCGTCTTCAAGAGGCACAGATTGAGAACTATCTCGACGCGCTCAACCGTGAAATTCTAGAGCGGCTGCAGCGTGGAGGTGAAACGTTCATCTCTAACGCCGTTGTGAAAGGGCAGTATGTGCTTCGCGCCTGCATTGTGAACTTCCACACTGCAGAAGCAGACGTCGAAGCCGTGCCGGATATTGTGGCCCGTGTCGGACGGACCGTCGATGCTGAGCGACCGCGCTTGCCGTCTTAAGGGTGGGCCTTTCTCTCTCTGAACTTAGGGAACTTCATCGTAATTAACAGGCTTGTTGGTAGCGTTCCGCCGGACGCCACAAGATCTCGTGCGCGCCTTGTGTGAGGTCGCAGGGACGGACCTTTCCAGTATGTCTCGGAAAGATACTGCGGAGGCCAATCCGGTTTTTGTGGACGATACCAGCAAAACGCGGTATTTGCTTAGGAGAGGAACAAATGGCCCGACCGTAAGCACAGTGGGAATGGATTTGGGGTGGTGAGTAGGGAGAAAGCAATGAGCAAACATACGCTGGGCAGGATACGGGAAAAGAGAATGTTTGCGGGTCGCGTCTTGGTTGCCATCGTTGCGGTTTCGGTGGGATCAACGGCCTGGGCAAACAAAAAAGAGAAAGCGCCCCTACCGGAGCTCGTCCTGAGAGCGCACTCGGTAGCGGTGCTGATCCTGCCGGGTACCCGAGAGACGATCGCCGATCCGGCTGGAAACCGGAAAGCGCAAGAGGACGTCGAGAAAGCGTTGATGAAGTGGGGACGCTATCAACTAACGCAGGAAGCATCCACCGCAGACATCGTCATTGGAGTTCGAAGAGGCACAGGAACCGTGGCCAGCCCGACGGTCGGCGGCCCCATACCCGACACGCGACCAGGGACAATCGAAACGACGGATAACTCGATACGGATCGGAGTGCAGAAAGGCCGACCGCCGGGTGAGACCCAGTCGGGAGACGCAGGTGCGGCTGGCGGAAGAGCTGCAACTGGGGTCGAGAGCGGCGGGGCCGAGGACGCCTTTGAAGTGTTCCTCGGCGGGGATGGCTACAGTCCAAACAATGCCCCCCTATGGGTCTTTAGAAAAGTAGATGGATTAAAGGCGCCGACGATGAGCGCTGTCGAGCAATTTAGGAAAGCAGTGGCGGAGACGGAAAAGATAGTGCAGAAACAGCAACCACAAAAGCAGAAGAATCCCTGATTCCTGTAGCTACTTAGCTTGAATCGGTCGATAAGCTCCGGCCAATCGCCGAAGCACCTATCAAACCGAACCTCTCCGGTTTCTTGACCTGCCGGGCGAGTGGAATTAGTTCCGGGCTAGGCTTCAAACTTGTGAAAAATCCTTCAGGACGGGCCAGGCGGCTTTGTTGAGGCTTTGCAGCGGTAGCGGTCTACGGCTGGCAGGTCGGTTACCGAAAAAAATGCTCCCGGTACCTTGCTAGATTCTTACCGTGCTGATTTGGATGATTGGCTCGCAATTGGTGTAGTTAGCAACGTCGCTGACAATTTCTTGTGCCTTTGGGCCCCAGGCCTGCATGAATGCATCGACCGATTCAAAGTAAAGGTGACCCAAGGCGAGATAAGTCGGCGGAGAGCCCGGAATGGCCCCAGCAATGCCTTCTTCAACGGCCACATTCTTAAGAGTTGAGCCAAGAAGTCGCTGAACCATGGGAATATGCTTGGAGCAGTAGTAGGACATGTCAAAGTGGTTTTCCGGTCGGTTTGGATAGAACACACTCACCTTCACCATAGGAACCTCTCTGTCGAAAATCGGCTGTCGCGCGGCCGGAGATTACTCGACCACTGATCGCCGCGTCAACAAATTCCTAATAGTTCGATATGTCAGTCATCGGACCTTGGGGCGCGAGTGTCCGGTTTGCCGGTGCCGCGTCGAATGCTGATCGCTCACGAGCGGCCGGATGCATAAGTAATGGAAGTGATATCGTAAGCCAAGGGCGTGGCGGAAATGCCTTGACCCGAAGGGGGAGGACGGATGAATCGGCGGAAATTCTTTCGATCGAGCGCCGCGGGGACACTGGTGGGACCAGCGGTTTTGTCCTGCTTGAGGCCTCCAGGAGCAAATCAGAAGCGGCGAGACGAAAGAGCACCGGAGTCGATTCTTAACGGATATAGCGAGCAGGAACAGCGGCAGCGGCTCGAAAACATTTCCGTCTGTGAGCGGTCGATCCGTAACTGCCTGCGCAAACATCTCGTCACTTCCTATTTGCCGGGGCAGTGTACGTACAACCTTGGAGAGTATCCGTGTCGAAAGCCTTGGGAGATCACGGAGTGGGATGCGCAGGAGCTTGACCGCCTGAAGGCGGAGGGAATCGAGTTGATCCAGTTGCACGAGGAATGGAACGACTCGCAGCGGCTCTTTGGCGGGAATAAATACACGCCACTAAATGCAAAGGGGTTCCGAGAATTCGTTGGCATGGCCCATGAACGAGGGATGAAAGTGATTGTGTACATGTCGAGCGGATTTTTTGAGAAGAGAGACCCAGATTTTCGACAAGAGTGGGCAAGGGATCAGGACTTGGTAGAACTGTTCTACCACTATGCCCGATGTTCGCCAGCGAGTCCGAGTTGGCGGACGTACATCTGGAAGCAGACGGTGCGAATCATGGAGGAGTACGGGATCGACGGAATCTATAACGACCTGGGGTATTTGGCACTGGCGGGAAATCCCCACGCAGCAACAAAAGATGAAGTACTCGCGTTCCGGGAGACACCGACCGAAGACGGGGCACTGGGTGACCTGCTGGCGTTGATTTATCAGGAAGTGAAACGCCGCGGCGGAATCGTCAAAGTACACCTCGGAGCAACCGAGCGGCCCATGACCGATCTAAAAGTGTATGACTATCTTTGGGTCGGAGAGGAGGTTGAGAGCAGTGACTCGCTGCGAAGGGCCGTAAAGAACTACGAGCCATACGTTGTGCCGTGCCTGGACATGAGTCGAGCGCGCATCGCGAACGAGGACGAATTGTATTTGCAATCGATTCCCTATATGCAGTTCCCGCTGCTGCTGGCGGGAAAACCGTTCACAGGAGAGAGGGCACTGATTCCCGGAATAGACTACGTGCCAGCCTCCGAGGACTTCTGGACACAACACTGTCGAGAAATTTGGAAGTACTACCAGGAACACCCAAATGGACCTTACAGCTATGGTTGGTGGGATTCGGTGCCCGGTAGGCCGGAAGCTCGAAACGTTCATGCGAAGTGGTTGAAGCAGTATGCGCCTATGGTGGAGGAAGGGACGTGGGCATGGTTGGAAGTCAAAGACTCCACAATCTTGCGCGGCACCTTACCCAGCGATGTGGTGGTATCGGTTTTTGCGAATCGTGAACTGTATCTGGTACTGGCGAATTACGGGGAGCAACAAGTTGTCGTCGATATCTCCGAACGATTCACAGACACTCGAGAAGCTAGGCAAAGCGCGCAGACTAGATGGGAGTTGCCCGGGCGATCCTTGAAGATATTGAAAAGAGACGCCGTCAATCCCAGGACTCATGCTCTGGCGCCAACAATGCGCAAACACGGCGCGCTAGGGTAGGGAGGCCAGCCGGCTCTTTTGAGCCGTCAGCACAAATGCAGGCAATCGAACTGTCAGGAATTTCGGAAACACTTCGCGGCAATTCGACCGAACCTCAATGGTGCGGCTGCCACAGTTCGATTTTGTTGCCGTCGGGATCGTAGACCCAGGCGAAGCGGCCGTAGCTTTCGTCTTGGCGCTTAGGGTCGATGCGGACGCCTTGTTTCGCTAGGCGGTCGAGCAGTGCGTCGAGGTCGTCGACGATGTAGTTCACCATGAACGAGGCTGAGCCGGGTTCGAAGTATTTGGTGTTGCCGGGGAAAATGCTCCAGATGGTCATCTGCTCACTTTCAGGATTGTCTTTTTCACGCCAGGGCAGTATGGCACCGTGGCCGCTATCCGCGAGGCCGAGATTTTTTGCGTACCACTCCTGCATCGGTTGCTGATTCGCGGACTTGAAAAAGATACCGCCGATACCGAGGATTCGGCCCTTCTGGCTCATGGTTGTTTTCCTTTTTTGTGATTGTACAGGAGCGGAGTCTTGTGCCGCCATGGCGAATTTATTTCGGAGCAGAATGAAGCTGGATCCGAATGCGTACGACAGCATTTGAAGCAGTTGGCGCCTTTGAAAGCTCATCTCATCCTCCCTCCCGAGACCTTGTGCGAGTTCATCGATGATACCCCGGCACGCACATGGGTTTCAGAAACAATCGTGACTTGCCGTGATCCCGGCGCCCACTCGTCCTAGGTTCGACCTAAAGTGTAAGTGCATGAGGACTGCTAAACAGTTCGCGCCGGTTTGCTTGGACAAGGTAAACGCAGACCGGCGCGAATCGAACCGACGAACTCTGCAATCAGTGAGCAAGAGCCGGCAACGGGTCGCCGCACGTGCCGGTCTGACCGTTGATGCCAGGATTCGAGTGGGTGCACAGCGGGCCGACGCCGTTTGCATCGGGCAACGTTTCAAACGCCAAGGGCCCTGAGTTGTGTTCGCCATTGAACAAACCCGGCTTGTTGGGATTGGGCACGAACCCGCAGGCTACGGCGTCTTGGGGATCGTCAAACCACAGTCCGATGTGAAAGGCATTGGTCGGAGGCAAATTCACGTCTGGATCAAACCCAAAGGTCTCGTCCAACAAAATGGTCTGAAGCCGCACGTGTCCGTCATCGCTGTGCTTTCCTGTACTGAGGTCTGACTGATACCAGGAAAGTCCGAAACCATGGAATTCGGGATCCTTCAATCCGTCCGGCCCGAAGAAGGTCCGTTCATTGCTGAAGACGCTGAGCGTGAGGTTAGGCTTGATGCCGTCCATGTCCAGAATGAGGGTGTCATTCTGCTTGCCGCGGATAACCGTACCCCGCACCCGGGGCTCTTCATCGCTATTCGCGCGCAGGCAATCTGCGAACTGCGGCACAATCGCCAGCTTGAAACTGACGACGTCCGGCTGGGTGTCCTGGCTGGTTTGCTGCTGGGCCATGGCAACGCCGGAAAGCAGCAGGGTGGTGCATGCCAGCAACAGACTTCGTCCCAAGCGTCGATTCTCGCCGGCTGCACGGTATTGTTTTCTTGATAGGTGGTTCACTTCGTCTTTCCTTTCATTTAATTGGCATTCAGGGGAGGCCGGAATTCCTCGGAGGCGCGATCGGAAGATCGTGCAGAATCCGGCCTACCCCTGTTGCACTCGCTCCGTCTACAAAGGGTGAGTGCGTGCGGATGCTGCGCTGTTCTGGCGCAGGAGCCAATAGCCGGAGACTTAAATTTGCCTTAAACTCGCATGTTTAGCCCTAACATGCTGAAATAAAGTGACATAGCCCATAGCCGTCGCTTGCGAGAAATCCTTATTTCACGGAACTCGCTTATTTATTCCGTTCTGAGGGAGACACATGCCTGGAAACGATGCCGTTTCAGCCCGTGTGCTGAAGCTTGGGGATCAGTTTGAACTGGACTTAGGGGCCTGCGAGCTGCGCAAAAACGGAGAAGCCCAGCGGTTGGGCCGCATTCCCATGGACTTGCTGGTTTTATTGGTGGAAGAACGGGGCCAGCTGGTCACCCGGGAGAAGATCATCGAGCGAGTCTGGGGCAAAGACGTTTTTCTCGACACCGATAACAGCATTAACGCAGCGATCCGAAAAATACGGCAGATTCTGGAAGATGACGCCGAGAGTCCTCGCTATGTCCAGACGTTGATCGGGCGCGGCTATCGCTTTGTTGCGGAAATAGGGGCTATCGCGACTCGCGACACCCGGGGCCGGAATTCGAAGGCCTTTGCCGCGGTCTCTGACCCACCGACGTCCCGCGAACTTGCGGAGGATCATCCGCCGAAGGCGTCAGGCTCTGCGGGCGCAGAAGAAATTACCAGTTTGCCAAATCTGGTTCCGGAAGTCGGGGCCATCCCACGCAAGCAAAAATCGCTCTTTTGGCGAAACGGGGTTCTAGCGGCGGTGGCGTTGACGGTGGGCCTTGCTGGCGTGTTCGGGGGAGTTCGCCAGCGTCTCTCTTTCCACAACACTACCGTTAAAGCATCGAAACCTTTGGCGGTTCGCCCATCCATCGCCGTCCTTGGTTTCAAGAACCTCTCCGGGCGAAACGATGAAGAGTGGCTTTCGACGGCGCTCTCGGAAATGCTCGACGCGGAGTTGGCATCGGGGCAAAAGGTCCGAATGATCGCCGGCGAAAATGTTGCGCGCATGAAAATGGATTTGGCTTTGCCGCCAGACGACGCCTACGCAGCGGATACGCTCCTGAAGATTCGCCGCAATCTGGGCAGCGATATGGTTGTGGTCGGTTCTTACCTCGCACTCGGCGAGAGCACGCAACGAAAGATCCGCGTTAATCTCCAATTGCAAGACGCCCGAACCGGGGACACCCTCGCCGCCGTTTCCGAAGACGGAACTGAGGACGGTTTGCCTGAGTTAATTTCGCGCACGGGCGACCAGGTTCGTCAGATACTCAAAATCGGCGATGTCTTGCCGGGAGACGCTCGACAGATTCGCGCGGCTCTGCCCGAGAATCCGGGTGCCGCTCGCTTCTATGCCGAAGGACTGGTAAAGCTTCGCAGCTTTGACGTAACCGGAGCGCGCGACTCGTTCGAGAAAGCGGTGGTTGCCGACCCGAAGCATGCACTTTCTCATGCCGCCCTGTCGGAGTGCTGGTGGTCGCTCGGATTTGACGCTAAGGCCCGGGAGGAAGGCGAAAAGGCGTTGGCACTGTCGGCAAATCTTTCTCGCGAGGATCAACTCTCGGTCGAAGCACGTTATCGTTGGTCAGCGCACCAATGGCAGAGAGCGGTTGAGGTTTACAAGACGCTCTGGGAAGTCTTCCCGGATAACCTGGATTACGGCGTGAATCTCGCTCGCGTCGAGGCCCAGGCTGGTCTGGGCAAGGAAGCCCTCGCTACCGTTGGCGACCTCGAGAAAAATGTGCTGGCGGCGACCGATCCGCGGGTCGATTTGGCCGAAGCGAGCGCGGCAGACAAGGTCGGCGACTTGCACCGCGAGGAACGCGCCGCTGCGCGTGCCGTGGAAAAAGGAAAGCAAACCGGCAATCGAATCCTGACCGGCCGGGCCATGCTGACCCAAGGTAGTGCCCTGAGTGCGCTGGGCGAGAATGAACAGGCCATAGCCACCTTCACACAAGCAAAAGCGATTTTTTCCCAAGTCGGAGATCAGCAAGGCGTTGGCCGGGTTTTGAACAATCTTTCCATCATCGAACGTCACCAAGGAAAACTCGACGAGGCCGAGAAACACATCGTGAGCGCGCTAGAAATCTTCCAGCGCGCCGGTAGCAAACAGGGCGCGGTGATGGCGTTCAACAATCTCAGCAACGTCTATTGGGAGCAGGGGAAAATAGCCAAGGCGGTTGCAGCCCAGCAAGAGTCGCTGCGGCTGTCCCGCGAGCTGAACGATAAGCTTCACGAATCGGTTTCCCTCGGCAATATCGCCGGACTGTTGCAACTTCAGGGGAAGTTGGGCGAAGCGCGCCAGTACTACGAGCAGTCCTTACGTTTGGATCAGGAAATGGGCGACAAGGAAGGCATCGGATTGGTTCTGGGAAACATGGCGGATTTGCTGACCCGGCAAGGGGACCTCGTCGCGGCAAGGAAGTTTGCGGAAGATGCGCAAAAGGCCGATCAGGAAAGCGGAGTGAAGACCCTCGAGGGCTACGCGTTGTATCAAATCGCTCAGGTGCTGGAGGCGGAGGGAGATTCCTCCGCGAAAGACAAATTCGAACAATCCGCGCGGATCCGCCACGAAATTCAGGAAGTCGTGACCGAGGGGGAGAGCCGGCTCGCCCTGGGCCAGCTGCAAATTGAAAGCCAGGATGCCAAGGCGGCCGAGGAAACCGCGCGTGGCGTCATCAGCGTGTTTCAAAAGACCAAATCAACAGACAACGAAGCGCTCAGCCATTCGCTGTTGGCCATGGCCCTGTGCCGGCAGGGGAGATTCTCAGAGGCCCGGCAGTCTCTGCGACGATCGCGAAACCTATTGCCGAACACAGTCGATGCCGCCGTGCGGCTCCAGGTGGAATCGGAAAACGCATTTGTCGCGGGGATGTCGAACTCGGCGTCAGAGGAACCAATAAACAGCAGGGAAGTTGACCGTGCTTTGCAGGATTTGGCGTCAGTGGAGGAAAGGGCCAGGAATTTCGGCTACCTGGGAATCGAGCTAGAAGCGCGGCTACGTCACGGAGAGCTGGAATTGCGCGCAGGCAACCGAGCAGTGGCGCGCGCTCGGCTGCGCACGCTCGAGAGCGACGCCCGAGCCAAGGGCTTCATGGCCGTCGCCAACCAAGCCGCCTTGCTCGAAGGCAAATCCTAGTTTGGGTTGCGTTTTCTTGGTTACTCGGTAACGCAGGTAGCTAATTGAGCGACCCAAGATATGCAGCAATGTCTTTCACTTCATCTGCCGTCAGTTTCTTGAGGCTGGCGTGCTTCGACGATGTCGAAATCACCTTTTGGATATCATCGGCGGACTTGCCCTTGATGGAAGGTGATTTTACGGCCGCTTTCCCGGCGGCATCCGCACCATGACAACCGGCGCATTTGGCTTTGAAAAGCTTCTCGCCGTTGGCTTGATCCTGAGCCCGCACGAAGGAAGTCGACACACACAGTAGAAGCAGCATCATGGTTCCCAAACACGCGTTTTTCATGTTTCTCCTTTTCTTACCGAATGAAAGCCCGTGCTCCCATCTGGCACTTGCTTCCGCACCTCCCGATTTAGAAGGCATAGCGCACAGACAGCGTTACGTTGTTTGCGTGGAAGTTTCGAGGCACGTAAAGGTCCTGATAGGCAGCAGTGGAATCTTCGTGATAGCTGTAATAGTTCCAAAGGGCCTTTCCGGTCCAGTGGTTTGCAAACCGCAAATCAAATCCCAAGTACGGTCCGTACCAGGTGGAGTTGAGGGAGCCGTCGACGTTGGTCGGGATGGGATTCTCGGGTGTTAGATTGAGCTGCGAGCCGCTGACGCCGGTCATGCTCGCGCCTCCATGGAGTGTCAACCGGTGGACCGGAGTCCAGGAAAAGTCGAGGAATCCGGTGTTGACTTTGCTCGAGTACGGAGATTTCTCCTGCACCAGTCCAGAGACGCCGGGGCAGGCAGGAAGTCCCGGCAGCGAACCGGAAGCGGTGAAGCAGACCAGAAGCGAACTGGAGATATCGTTGTAGTTGTATCCCAGGTCCACGCTGACCTTCTGGCTTGGCAGAAACTGGGCCGCGACGCCGTAGCTATTGTTGTGCATCGTGTTTTCTGTGCCAGGGACGTTGTTCTGGCCATACCACAGGCTGATGGTTCCACTGAAGTTCAACTTTTCCGATTGTTTGTAATCAGCCTTGAGACGGACTTGCTGAGAAGTCAAAGGGCTGAAAGCGGTGAACGTGTGGTTCGCGCTCATGACGTCACCATCCACGTTGAAGCGGAATTTCTGTGAAGGGCGAACCCACAGGCCGAAGATGGCGTGGTTTTCGTTAATGTCGGTCTCGCCCGGCGGCGAGAAGGTGCCTGGGAAAGAATAGGAGATGGTTCCATCGGCGTTTAGGGTGCAGCCTGCAGGCAGGTTGCCCTGGCTGAGAGGCAAAGTTGTGTCGATCAGAGTGCAATTTCCACGTGCGACGTTGTTTGGGAAATAAATCCCGCCAAAGGAATTAAAGAAGTTATCGGAAATCACGCGGGCGCGGTATTCGTAGCCAAAATAAGCGCCCCCTCTCGGCGATATCTGCACACGAATCTGGATGATATTAGACAGGTCCTGTTGCTTGAGGAAATTGCTGTCAAGATTCAAGGCGATGTCTCCGCCGGAGCTGGTCGTGTGATTCGGGATGGCGTCGAGTATGCCATTGGCTGGTGGAGCGCACGTGGCGGGGAGGGTTGTGGTTGCGGAGAAGACATTGGGAGGCGTAAGGAGGTTTGGGCTGAAGAAGGAGCAATCGGTTGCCGCTAATTGTGCTGGTTCCTTCCAGTTGCTGAAGCGCACAGAATCTACCAGGCTGACAGCTTCTGTGACATGCCAGGTGACGCCCAGATCGGCGTATGCGGCCACATGCCGACCATTGATGGGTCCGGTTTCCGCGAAGTTGGATAGGTTTGCCTTGGGACTCAAGCCCGAGAAGTTTTGCTGATAGTCATGCACGCTCAGATCGCCGCCCGTGTAGCTGAAAGTGCCAGCAAACTCCAAGTTCTTAAAGTAGCTGGATTGTACGGTGACCTTTTCGGTGGGACTGTCCATGCGGGTGCGCCAGTGGAAAAGGTAGCCGGAAAAGGAGCTGCAGACCGGATTCACAATTCCGCCAGGTGAAAAGGTGTTGCTGCATGGCTGGCTCGATGTGTTCCAGGGAACGCCCAAATCCAAGAGCGGGAAACCCGCTCCCGGGGAAAATTGCAGGTTGTTGTCCACGCTGCCAAGGTCGTTTTTGTAATGACTCCAGACCTGGTCGTAACTGATCGTCGTCCGGGGCAGAAAACGGAAATCGACCCCTAAGCGATAGTTTCGGTTGTGGACCGAATAGTCTCGCGTCAAGCGTTCATCCGTGCCTTCGTGGGTGGCACTGAAACCCGGCCCATACATTGTGTTTTGGTCATAGCCCAAGCGGATCCGTATC
>Ga0126381_100007755_pt1 | contig 11958 bp, 9 predicted proteins | sample PanSoiMetPlot_28_FD_96465 | JGI IMG/M metagenome (GOLD analysis project Ga0126381, IMG submission 96465) | Tropical forest soil microbial communities from Panama - MetaG Plot_28 | ecosystem: Environmental > Terrestrial > Soil > Tropical forest > Bulk soil | place: Panama | collected 2016-02-17
CTACATTGCCTATGAGAACATCATCGACGTGGCGGCTGATGTCACCACCCGTGCCGAGCTTATGGCTGAGCCTGTAGGGCAGGAGGACTATCGTTAGACTGGAAATCGGTTGGTTGACCAGAGGCCAGAGTATTACCCGCTTATCGAAGATGCGCTGACGCATTTGACGGGAAGCGAGGTGCGGCGGGGAGGTTCGTTGTGCGGCGGACGTTTATCCAGCTGACGCCGGTGCTCTTTGCGTGCTGCTTCGGCCAGCCGCACCATTCGTGGGCCGAAGCAGTCACCGAATTCTACCGACAAAGGACGATCACATTCGTCAGTGTTTTTGCTCCCGGCGGCACGTATGACTTATACAGCAGGCTGGTGGCGACCCATCTGCAGAACTACATTCCCGGCAAGCCGAAAATCATCGTCCAATATATGCCGGGCGCGGGCGGCCTCACCGGGGCGATTCATCTCGCTGCGCAGGCTCCGCAGGATGGCACCGAAATCGGCATGGTGGACCGAGCAATCGCGGTCAATCAGGTCCTACGTACCGTAGGCGTTCCGGTGGATGCGAGCAAATTCCAGTGGATCGGCAGCGTCTCAAGTTACGGGGGCGTGTTGCAGGTGGCTGGCCGCACAGGGGTCAAGACTGCCGACGACCTCCGTCAGATTCCTTTGGTGATTGGGTCCTGGGGGGTGGAAACGTCGAGTTACACCATGCCCGTGCTGCTTAACGCACTGGCCGGCACGAAATTCAAGGTGGTCACCGGATATCGAGGTGCGGCAGAGGTCGATCTTGCCGTCGAGAGCGGCGAGGTAGACGGCCGCGAATCCTCGTGGCCGACGCTCAAGTATACCAAGGCCGCGCAGCTCGCCGACGGGAAGCTGGTGGTCGTGATGCAAAGCGGCCTCAAGCGGAATCCTGATCTTCCGCAGGTGCCTCTCATCGGAGAGCTGGCAGCGACGGAACAAGGCCGGCGCATCCTCGAGTTCATCGATTCCGATTCCGGGATTGGCTGGAGCGTAGTCGCCCCGCCCGGCGCGCCGCTTGACCGGGTTGCGGCGCTGCGTCAAGCTTTCGACCAAATGGTTGCCGACCCGAAGTTCTTGGATGAAGCGCGGGTGAAGCATCTAGACGTCGTGCCCAGCACGGGGCTGGAGATCGAGGCGCTGGTCAGACGAACGTTGGCGGTTCCGCGCGAAGACATCGACGCGATGAACAAGCTACTTGCCGCAAAAAGATAGAGGCTGTCATGTCGCTCGTGGTCAAACCTATGTCACCGGCGTTAGGTGCTGAAATCGTCGACATCGATCTCCGGGAGGATATTTCTCCAGGCACAGCGACGCAGATTGTTGGTGCCTGGCATCAACACCTTATCCTGTTGTTTAGAGGCCAGTCGTTGTCGGAGGACGACCAGATCCGGTTCGCACGCCATTTTGGTGTCTTGCAGCAACGTACCCGGCCACCTGAGCATCGAAACGAAAGGTCGGTGATCAGGCATCCTGAGACGACAATGCTGATTTCGAACGTGCGAGAAAACGGAAAGGTCATCGGCTCGCTGCCTGACGGAGAGATGCATTTTCACTCTGATCAGTGTTATTTGGAAAGACCTGCCAAGGGCACGTTTCTTTACGCCATCGAGGTCCCATCCCAAGGCGGGGACACGCTTTTTCTCAATATGTACAAGGCCTACGAGACGCTTCCTTCGGCGCTCAAGGCGCGGGTCGAAGGCAGGAAGGCGCTCAATGCTTATCTTTATGACTCAACGACCCGGCAGGGCAATGAATCCAAGCTCGATCTTTCCATCCATCCGCACCACCTGCAGCCGATAATTCGCACTCATCCGGAAACACAGCGCAAGGCACTATACGTCAATAGGTTGATGACTCAGAGCATCGAGGGCTTGGACGAAGCAGATGGAAATGCGCTGCTGAGCCAGCTATTCGCACACATCGAGCAGGATCAGTTCATCTATGCGCACAAATGGCGGGCGGGCGACCTTGTTCTGTGGGACAACCGTTGCACTTTGCACGCGCGCTCAGATTTCAGCAACAAGGAACGACGCACGCTGCGGCGCGTCGTAGTTTCCGGGGAGCGTGCGTTTTAAGAATAGGCTTCGTTCGAACGTGCAATCGATGCGTGTCCAAGACGCAAGGAACTCCGCCGTGCGATAACCCAAATTCGGGGCGATCCACGGTATAGAACGCGGGTGCCGGGAACGGGCTCATTGACTTCGGGGAGATTGCGATCCACTCCCGGCCGGCATCTCGTTCTTGAGCTACGACGAGGTCGCCTACTTTTACGAAATCTATATTTCACCTAATGACTGCGCTTCGATCCCGTCGGTGGCTGAGAAGTAGCCGTGATGAACGATCTCTCGAAAATCAGAACGGATGTCGTCGGAAGCTTGCTGCGGCCCGCGAGCTTGAAGGACGCGCGTCTGCGCTTCGACGACGGCAAAATCAGCGGGGACGAACTCCGCGCCGTCGAGGACGAAGCGGTGCGCGCCGCTGTGCGCCTACAGGAAGACGCCGGCCTCGACGTGGTCACCGACGGCGAGCAGCGTCGGCTCAACTTCCAGGACAGTTTCGGGGCCTCGGTCGAGGGCTACGACGCGACCCGCTCCACGTTGAAAGCTTACGAGCGCAGGGTCGAGGGCTCCTTGCCGCTGCGGCGGTGGGACATCCCAAAGATTCAGCAGGCCGGAACCGCGGTGTCTCATCGCCGGCCAGCCAAAGAGCGCCTTCGGTTCGCGCAAAATATCCCGCTCGACGAATACCGTTTCATCAGCAGCGCGGCCAAGAAGCCGGCGAAAGTGTCTCTGATCGGACCGGACCGTATCTCGCAGCGTTTCGACTATCAGGCCTCAACCCGGGTTTACAAGGACATGGACGACTTCCTGGTCGACGTGGTCGCGATTGAGCGCACGATCGTCAAGAGTCTCTTGGATGCCGGCTGCCGTTACGTCCAGATCGACGCGCCGGGGTTCACCGCGTATGTGGACGGGCCCTCTATGGCGCAGATGCGTGCGCGGGGCGAGGATCCGATGGTGAATTTTGCGCGTTCGCTCAAGGCGGAGGCCGCAATCGTTGCCGGCTTCCCCGGGAAGACTTTCGGCATTCACCTCTGCCGTGGCAACCAGCGCAGCATGTGGCACCGCGATGGAAGCTACGACGAGATCGCCGAGCGGCTGTTCTCCGAGCTGCCACACGACCGATTTTTGCTCGAATATGATAGCCCGCGCGCCGGCGGCTTCGAGCCGCTGCGGTTCGTTCCGAAGGGGAAACTGGTGGTGCTCGGGCTCATCAGCACCAAGGTGCCAAGCCTCGAGAAGGTCGACGATCTCAAGCGGCGGATCGACGAGGCTGCCAAATATCTCTCACTTGACCAACTCGCCATCAGCCCGCAATGCGGCTTCGCCTCCGACGTGGTCGGGAACCTGCTCCGCCCGGACGATCAAAAGCGCAAGCTGGAGCTTGTGGTCGACACCGCGCGGCAGGTGTGGGGGTCATCAACCCCAGCGTGACCAAGTGTGCATGCACGGCAGCGGCCGTTGGCGGCTTGTCATAGAAACCAAGCTGCTGCATTTCGCGGGCGTTGCGCCATCGTGCGCTCCTATACACCAACTACGAAATAGTAGTACATCGAACTGACGGTTGCACCGTGCTTGTTTTCTCCTATCGATGTTTGTTCCATGGTTGTTTGGTATCATGGCATCGGCGAAGGCCATGCCGGACTGGGGGAGGGCGAAAAAAACGGCTTCGTGCGCGGGCCGCCCCCTTCCGCGCAAAAATATTGAAAAAATAACGGAGGTATCCTGCGCCCTCGATGCTCGCGGAAAGGATGGTAAGATGGGATGCGGGCAGGGGATGGCAATCATGAACGATGGCGATCACGAATGGCTCGACCTGTTAGAGGATCGACTTCGGAAAGGACTAACGCCCGAACAGAAGGCGCAGGCGGAGCGCCATGAGCAGTTGATGTTCCGTTTTGAGGACATGACGTTCCGTCTTAAGGACATGGAGCAACGTCTTAATACGATTATTAAGAGTGTCGGCTATGTGCAGGAACAGACCACGGAGCCTGCAAGACAGATCAGGGACATCTACTATTTGGTCTTCTCCCTCATTGGAACAGTCTTTGTTTTCAGTGTTTGTTATCTCCTGACAAAGGCATTTGGTGAACGGGCCTGGTGGCTCCCAGGGCTGGCTAGCGTTGGCTGTTTTGGTTTCTGGGTAGGGTGGTTCATAATCAGGGACCCACCACGACGGGCATGATTAACGGGCGGAGGGGGCACGTGCCGTCATGGCGATGGCGTTGCTGCTGGCAACGAGTTTAGCGAACGCAGCGCCGCTTTATTTTGTATGTGATGGAGAGACGATAGTATCCGTACAGGATCAATTGGGTCGCGTTCAATTGAATGGTGTTTCAAGGAAATGCTGACGCTTACGCTTGATTTGAGCGCCAAGACAGTGGCGGTAAACGATGAAGGCCCTACGCCAATTTTGCGGATGACTGAGGGAGAGCTTGGTTTTGCACCCAAGGATCGCTCAGTAAGCACGGTATGGACTGGCCTGATAAAGCGGATTAGCGGAGAGGTGCACATTGTCTTCGAAGCGCTAGCGGTGAGCTGCATAGCTTAAACGGCGCCTGCAAGCCAGCACAGAAGTTGTTCTAAGCAGAGAGGGCCGAGGGATGGTCAGGGGATTAATCTTATCGACGTTGTTGTTGATGACGTCGGCTCAGGCACAGCAGGATCCGAACTATCTAGTTAGTGCGAAGTATGTTTTGCCAAGATGCGTGATGGGGGCTGAACACCCGTCAGCCGAGGATTGGTTCCGCAATGGCTTTTGCAACGGGATCGTTCACACCATCTTCCGTGAAGGAATACAGCTTGGGGTGTGCGTGCCCGACGGTGTCACTCTCGCGCAAGGAAAGCGTGTCGTGGTTCGATATGTTTCGGCAAGGCCACAGCGAATGGATGAATACTTTGAGGACCTCGCAATCGAAGCCATCCGGGACGCATGGCCTTGCAAGCGAAAGCGCCGGCCGGGCCAGCGCCATCGCCATCACGGCCATCCCCACCCCACATCCATCCCTCCAACACGGAGCCGATAGTCGCTGCGCTCCGCGAACCGACAGGCGCGAACCGACAGCCGCGAAGCGAAAAAGAAAAGAGGAGCCCCACATCCCGCCTGGGGTAGCTAGGTTCTAATGGGTAGCTATCCCCACCTATGTTATTGATTTCATTGACTGTCAAAAATATGGGGTAGACTGTGCACGGCGACCAGGACCAAACAGCTGCGCCCCCAGTAGAGCGCTTACCGGGCCGCATCGCACTTTCCGTTTTCGTCGCCGCGACATTGTCGGTGACCACCCCTGCTGTCGCGCAATCGGTCGCGGAATTCTACGCCGGCAAGCAGATCAGCTTCGTCGTCGGCGCGAGCCCGGGAGGCGGTTACGACACGCAGGCACGCTTGGTTGCGCGGCACTTGGGCAAGCACATCCCAGGTTATCCGACCATCGTGGTGCAGAACATGCCCGCGGCTGGCAGCCTCGCGGCCACCAATTACATCTACAATGTTGCTGCAAAGGACGGCACTGTAATAGCTCTGGTAATGCGCGGCATGCTGCTGATCAAGAACTGGAATCCTACCTCGGTGCGCTTCGATCTCGGCCGCCTGAACTGGCTCGGCAGCATCAACAGCGAAGTAGCTGTGGCGGCCGCTTGGCACACCGCTCCACACAAGACGGCCAAGGATCTGTTCGAGCGAGAGCTGATCGTTGGCGGCACCGCCGGCGTGGACCCGGAGACCACGCCGCGCCTGTTCAATACGCTGCTCGGCACGAAATTCAAAATCGTCAACGGCTATCCCGGGACTACCGAGATCATTTTGGCGATGGAGAAGGGCGAGCTGCAAGGCATTGCCGATTGGTCGTGGTCGAGCATGAAGGTGGCGCGGTCCGATTGGCTGCGCGACAAGAAGATCACGCTGCTGATGCAGGCGGCGCTGCAGAAGGAGCCCGAGCTCGCCGACGTCCCTTCCGCGCTGGATTTCGTCAGGAACGATGCCGACCGCAAGGTGATGGAGCTCTATCTCACCCAGAAGGCGGCGGCGCGGCCGGTGATCGCACCGCCCGGCATTCCAACCGACCGGCTGACGGCGCTGCGTACTGGCTTCATCGCACTGGCGCGGGACAATGAGTTCCTGGCTGACGCCGCGCGGACCCAACTCGAAGTGGCACCAATGTCGGGCGAGGCAGTCGACAAGGTGATCTCGCTGATTACTTCTGCACCGCCTGAGGCTGCCGAGCGCCTTGGCAAGGCGATCGCGCCCGCAAACAAATGATAAGTATTAAGAGGCATCCCATTTGACCCCGCGATTTTCGCCATGAATGCTGCGGAGCACGATCCCTAAAAGCGAGACTCGGCTCCGATAGTGGCGAAGACACCACCCGCAATGGCGCCGCAGCGGTGGTTGGCTCGATTTCGATTTGTGATTACCCTGGCGGCATTCCGCAAGGTGGTCGAAAAGCGCAGGGAGGGTCAACATGAAGCGGCATGCGACAGAAGCGACGATTGCGATGGCGCTATTGGCAGTCGGCGCCTGCATAGGACCGGCGCTGCCGGCGGAAGTGACGCCGCAGCGGCTTGTGAATGCGGACAAGGAGCCGCAGAATTGGCTGATGAACCACCGCACCTATGACGGGCAACGGTTTTCGCCACTTGCCCGCATCGACAAGAACAACGTGAAGGGCCTCAAGCTCGCCTATGCGGTGCCTCTCGGCGGTGGGGCCGGCAATGAATGGGTGCAAGCCACTCCGCTTGCGGAAGACGGCTTCCTGTACATCACCGACTCGTGGGGCGTGCTCTACAAGATTGATGGAACCTCCGGCGACGTTGGCCGCATCGTCTGGCGCATGGATCCGAAACAGCAGAAGCAGTCGCGCAACCGCGGCGCGGCTATGTGGGGCAATCTTGTCGTCACCGCCGCCTCGGGTCCGCCGCGCATTATCGCGACCGACAAAGAGACCGGTCAAATTGCGTGGGAATCCTCGTTCGCGGATACGCCCGAGGTCGAGCTCTCTTCAGCCCCCCTCGCGATCAACGACAAGATCATCGTCGGCGCGGCCGGCGGCGATCAGGGCGTACGCGATTGGATCGCCGGCCTTGACGCCAGGAGCGGTAAGCGGCTCTGGCAGAAATACGTGATCCCGGCGCCCGGCGAGCCTGGCAGTGAGACTTGGAAGGACAAGAACAACGCCTGGCAGACTGGCGGCGGTGCGATGTGGGTGACCGGTACCTACGACGCGGCCACCAATCAGACGATCTGGGGCACTGGCAATCCCGTTCCGATGTATGACCCGACCTATCGGCCGGGGGACAACCTCTACACCAACAGCGCGATCTCCTGGAATCCCGACACCGGCAATATGAACTGGTACTTCCAATTCACGCCCGGCGACATGTGGGACTTTGACGAGGTCGGCACCCACATCCTCATTGATGGCGATGTTGCTGGCCAACCGCGTAAGCTGATCACGCACTCTGCCCGCAACGGCTTCCTCTATACGATGGAGCGTGGGAACGGTGCGCTAGTGATGGCGAAGCCTTATATGGAGGTCAATTGGACCAAGGGCATCGATCAGAAGACGGGCAAGCCGGTGGACTATGATCCGGCCAAAGATATCCAGGTCTATTCAACGCAGGCCAATCACAATCCGACCGAAGGCGCCAAAAAGGTTTGTCCGGGGCATGCCGGCGGCAACAATTACTGGCCATCCTCCTACAGCCAAAAGACCAAGCTAATGTACGTACCGGCGCTTTCCAACTGCGAGGAGATCGCTAGCGACACAACCAAGCACAACAAGGCGACCGGGTGGAGCGGCGGCTCGTTCAAGAACCCCGAACGCTACGAAAGCAACTTGACTGCCATGGATCCGCTGACCGGCGAAGTTAAGGGCAACGCGCATCTGCGCTATCCGAATTACAGCGGCGCGCTAGCGACCGGCGGCGGACTTGTCTTCATCGGCTTGTTGGATGGAACGGTCGCGGCGCTGGACGACACCACGCTCGAGCAACTATGGAAAATCAATGTCGGCTCGGGCTTCACGGCGCCACCGATAACCTTCGAAGTCGACGGAAGGCAATATGTTGCGATCGCTTCGGGACCGTCGGCTGCCGGTCGGTCGAGGCTCGTCAACACGCCGGAACTCAAAAATCAACGCCAGGCGACAGTGCTGTTTGTTTTCGGATTGTAAGGCTGACGAAGCTTGAAACGAAGGGTCCTAGCCCGCCGTTTCCTGCTCAGTCATAGTGCAGCCTGACAACCACTTCTCTGGCGCGCACCGGAGACCTGCGATGCGGGAAGAATGTTATGCGATGCTGAGTGCGATGACCCTGATGATGTCGACGTTGTCCGTGGGAGCCGCGCATGCTCAGAGCACACCCGCGGTCCCGTTCCAGCTTGCGGAGGCAACGATCGACGATATTCACATGGCCATGCGATCCGGCCGGCTGTCGGCGCGCCAACTCGTGCAGGGCTACCTCGATCGAATCGATGCTTACGACAAGCAGGGGCCCAACATCAATTCCATCATCACCATCAACCCGAACGCGCTTGCCGAAGCTGACAGGCTCGACGCCATGTTTCGGGCATCCGGCCTCGTCGGTCCGCTGCACGGGATTCCCATCCTGGTGAAGGATGAGATCGACACGGCGGGCATGCCGACGACGCTCGGCACCGTAGTGTTCAAAGACTACCGACCTCCCCACGACGCCTTCGTGATCGACAAGTTGCGCAAGGCGGGCGCGATCATCCTGGGTAAGACCACGCTTTCCGAATTCGCCGCCGGCGACACCTACGGTTCGATGTTCGGCGTCACGCGCAACCCCTACGACCTCGATCGCACGGTTGGCGGATCGTCCGGCGGTTCGGCCGCAGCGCTGGCCGCAAATTTCGCGACCGTGGCGATCGGCGAAGAGACCGTCGCATCGATCCGACGGCCCGCGGCCTGGAATGCGTTGGTAAGCATGCGGCCGACGCCCGGCTTGGTGAGTCGTACCGGCATGTGGGACGGCTACCCGACGCTGCATGCTCAGATGGGCCCGATGGCACGCACCGTTCGCGATCTCGCCAAGCTCTTAGATGGGATGGTGGGATACGACCCGGAGGACCCGGTGACCGCGCTCGGACTTGGCAAGGTCGATGGCAGCTATACAAGATATCTCGATCAAGGCGGATTGAACGGCGCGCGTATCGGCATCCTGCGCGAGTCGATCGGCAACCAGTCGGACCCGAGCTCCGCAGACTTCAAGATCGTCGACGCTGCATTCCAGGCGAACGTCGCTGAACTGAAGGCCGCCGGCGCCACGCTGGTCGACCCGGTCGTGGTCCCGAACCTAAAGAAACTGCTGGCCACGCGCGAACGCGACCCGATTGAGACGGACGCTGCGCTGGTACGCTACCTCGCCCGCAATCCCGGCTCGCCCTTCAAGACGCGCGCGGACATCATCAACTCGCCCGATATCGAGAAGAGCTTTCCGCCGCCAAATGTAGCTCGATACAAGGCGCCCTCGCCGCTACTCGATGCTACACGCTACGTCGACTACGTTCGGGCTCGCGCCGAATTGATGATCACGATCGCCAAGGTGATGGCGGACAACAAGCTCGACGCCATCATGCACAAGTCGGTGGAGCACGAGCCGAGCTTCATCAATGACGGCATCAATCCCCCGTATGTGACTACGCGAGGCGTACCGACGCTGAACACATTTCTGATATACGCGGCTTCGGTCACGGTGCCGTCGGGTTTCACCAGTAACAATCTCCCTGTCGGCATCACGTTCTTTGGGCTGCCCTACAGCGAGCCCACGCTGCTCAAGCTCGCTTATTCCTACGAACAGGCGACACATCACCGTTCGCCGCCCAAGACAACGCCAGTATTGACGAAGTGACCAAACGAAGCTCAAGGCGTTAGTCGAGCGGTGCCACGCGGCAATTTGGCAAAGCAGGTCGAGACGGTGCAGCGCAGTGCTGGTAGCCATTCCGCCGACCGGCGTGCCGGCGGTCCGCGGCAAATCGGCTCTCCGGCGGGCAGCGCCGAGTCCGGCCCGAGTCGCATCTGCCGGTCAAGCGTTGGAATGTCTGCTGCTGACAGTGAAGCGGTTTGTGGCGCGAAACCGCCGATGACAAACGTCCTCCGGCGGCGTACAGATATCGACCGGATCGTTAAAGGCAAGCGAAGGTCGATTGAAGATAATGGTTGATTGGCGGGGAACATATGGCAATAGACCTTACAGTGAACGGAGTGAGGCACTCGGTTGAGGTCGCGCCGGAAACGCCGTTGCTCTGGGTGATCCGCGATCAGCTCGGGCTCACCGGCACCAAGTTTAGCTGCGGCATTGCGCAATGCGGGGCCTGCACGCTGCACATTGACGGCCGACCGGTTCGCTCCTGCAGCCTTCCGGTGTCGGCAGCCGCCGGTAAGACGGTGACCACCATCGAAGGCTTGTCGGTCGACGGCACGCATCCGGTGCAGCTCGCCTGGATCGAGCTCGACGTGCCGCAATGTGGCTATTGCCAATCCGGCATGATCATGAGTGTTGTGGGACTCCTTAACAAGCACCCCAACCCGACCGATGCGGAGATCAACGCCGAGGTCACCAATGCATGCCGCTGCAGTACTTACCACCGGATCCGTCAGGCCATCCGGCTAGCCGCCGCGCGGATGCCGGCGGCGGGGAGGGCGCTCTGATGAGCAACAACCTCAGCAAGCCAGGCTTGTCTCGCCGCGATCTTCTGTCCAGTGCCGCCGGTGCGACCGGCGCGCTTGTGATCGGCTTCTGGATGCCGCAGCGCGCTGCGGGCCAAATCATCAATCCGGAAGGGGCCGCATGGGCTACCGAGCCTGCCGTCAAGGAGATCAACGCCTGGGTCGTGGTGGCGCCCGATGATAGCGTCACCATACGCATCGCCCAGACCGAACTCGGCCAAGGGGTGTGGACCTCCAATGCCATGATGGTCGCCGAAGAACTGCAGTGCGACTGGAGCAAGGTCTCTCCGCAATACGCTTCCGTCAATCGCGACGGCCGCGAAGATGCGCCGGAATGGACGCTTGAAGTCATGGGCAAGGGCGCCGCCGACCCGCTTGGCGGCGGCGAGCCCGAGTTCGGGCAGCGAGGCCACACTGGCACCGAGGGTATCCCGAACAGCCTTTATCGGCGCATGCGGACCAACGCCGCGTCATCCGTCAAGGACGGCCGCTATTACCTTCAGCTTGCCGGCGCGGAAGCGCGAGAGCGACTGCTGCTGGCGGCTGCCAAATCCTGGGACGTGCCGGTCGAAGAGCTGCGCTCGGCCAACAGCGTGATCACCCACCACCCAACCGGGCGCACGATCACTTACGGCCAGGTTGCTCCGCTTGCCGCTCAAACGCCGCATCCCAATCCGGAGCGCATCCACATCAAGCCGCCTTGGGAATGGACCCTGATGGGCACCGAGCGGAGGAATCTCGATGTCCCGCTGAAAGTCACCGGCAAGACCATCTACGGCATCGATGTCCGCCTGCCTGGCATGAAATGGGCGGCGGTCACGGCCTGCCCGGTCTATGGCGGCAGCGTGAAGAGCTACGATTTCGAGCGCATCCGCAACGAGCCCGGCGTCATCTCGGCGGTTGAGATCCCGATCCCCGACCCGTCCTTGATCCGCGACCGCGTATTCAGTGGCGGAGTCGCCGTCATCGGCGAGAGCTGGTACCAGGCCAAGACGGCGCTCGATAAGATGCCGATCGAGTGGAAGGTGCCGTCCGCGCACGCTGCACTCGCTACGGCCAACATGCGCGCAGCGCTGATCGCGGCGCTCGAACGGCCCGGCCGCGTGCATGCCAATCTCGGAGACTGCGACGGCGTTTTCTCGCGCGCCGCCAGGATCGTCGAGGCAACCTATTCGACGCCATACCTCCCGCGGGCC
>Ga0126381_100007756_pt1 | contig 11958 bp, 13 predicted proteins | sample PanSoiMetPlot_28_FD_96465 | JGI IMG/M metagenome (GOLD analysis project Ga0126381, IMG submission 96465) | Tropical forest soil microbial communities from Panama - MetaG Plot_28 | ecosystem: Environmental > Terrestrial > Soil > Tropical forest > Bulk soil | place: Panama | collected 2016-02-17
ACCCCGCAGGACCGTGGTCCCTGGTACTGGCCTCTTTCCAGTTACATTCCGCCCGGAAGCGCGCCCGAAGGCACGCAAGTACTCAGGCAGAATTGGCCGTGGTGGCAGAAAATGCTTGGCCTCACGCTCGGCGGACAACCCGCTCTTGACGTAGCCGCAGCGCAGCAGACCCCGCCCTGGAGCGCGCAGCGCTGGAAGACCGGGCTTGGGATTGCGGCCCCGATCGCTTCGGCAGCGCTTTTTGGTCCCGGCCCCAGGAGAATAGATGGCATGGGTCCGGTACAAAGGCCGCTCCCGGAGCAACCCGCTCCTTACCAGTCCATAAGCGAAAGGTACCCTCTCAGTCCACAGACTAACGCGCAGATTGACGCTGAAATTGAACAGAACATGGCTGAACAAGGCGTTTATCCTCCCGCTCAAAGACCTGCCCCGTGGTGGGAAAAGTGGAGCCAGCTTCATGGCGGCCAGTGGCCCGGTGGACCCCGGGGAGCAACCCCAATGACCCCGGGGCCGGTAGCATGGGATTATAGCGGGCAAAGACCTCCGCTTCCTGCGGGACCCACGCCACTAAAACCAGGCGAACAAGGCTACGGACTGACCCCGGAGCAAGCAGGTGAAGCGTGGAACCAGCTTTTTGCTGGTCAACTCCCGTCCGCCGGGGCTCTAGGTGCGCCGCCTCCTCCTCCGTGGCTGGGGAAAAGTCCAAATATCCCCGCTTACTGGGCAAACATGCCGATCCCGCCCAGGACCGGCCAATACGTGGTGCCTCCCGGGCAAGCCGAAACCCCGCTCCAACTGGAATGGATGAACCCACCGGGGCAACTCCAAAAGTTCGACCCCAAAAATCCCACCGGCGACCCGGAGATAGCTCAAAAACAAAAAGACTTTGGTATCAGTGGCCCCGGGGGTGGGCAACCCAATCAACCCGTGCCGACCCATACCCCGGGGCCGCTCTCCCCGGACCCCGAGCATATCAAACAGATCGTGGACTGGCTGAACGCAAACAAAGCCAGGCCGGATGAAATTTCTGGTATCCTTAACCACATCAACTCCATTCATACCAACCTGACTGACCCCAATGGCATCTTCAAAATGAATCAGGCCGATGCCACAAAACTCTGGGAACAAACCATGAAGGATACCGTGGGGTTCCCGGGGCTGACCAAGGGTAAAATTCCAGAAGGAGCTAAATACGGCCTGGAGGTTGGTCCTCCCGGAACCCCGCCCGAACAGGTGCCCTCTGTCAGCCCCAGGGACATCCCCAAACCGGTAAACTTCGGCCTGGACGAAAGCCATTACCAAAAAGAAGCCGACCTGATGGCCAGCGCGTTTGATCCCAGGTTCGCGCTCCAGCAGGCCAGGGCGCACGCCATAAACGCCAATGGCGGCAAAGGGCTTACCAGCGAGCAGTATCACAGTTTCCTGGATGCTTACATCGAGATCCAGAAATCAAACACTTTCCGAAGAGCGCTTCCGGGGTCGTGGGACGTGAAACCGCAATTCCAAATCTGGCGAACCAAGATGCCACCGGCCCTTGGCAGCGATCCAGTAACCGGCGAAGAGTACATTATTCCTGAACAAAGCACAGACGGCTACACCCGCAGAGGCAAAACCTACCCGGACTACGATAAACCCATTCCCACTCCAACCCCGGGGTGGCCATACTAGCGATGGCACAGCCAGTCATCATGTTCAGGGTGGACATCGGTTTTGATCTTGACCGGGGTTACGCTGCCATAGTAGCCGATGTGCATGATCGAAAGATGAAAGGCATAAAAGGCAATTCAATACGCCAGTTAATGCGGAGAGTTTCAGAGGTTATCTGCGAAGAAGAACAGAAAAAGCGAAGGTTCCCGCTTGAAAGCGAGAAGAAACTCATTATCACCCCCGACAACGGAGAATAACAAGCTCTTTGATTGGACAACGACTCGCTACTCTTGACCCCGATACCGGGAAACGGCCCACTTCCAGGATTGGCAACGCCGGAAATGCCCGTACCCTGGTCGAAAGGCTCAAATATGAAGACCAGACGAGGATGTACCGTTATACACGCGAGATGGGCCTCCTTGATGGCAACCCGCCGTGGCCAACCAAGAAGCTTATTGATCTTGGTCAGGGACATCGAGCCAACTTCAATCTTCGTGAGGGGGAAGGAATTGTTGATAGTTCTAAAGCGCCCTATTACGATCTGGTCTTTGAAGTCCCGCAGTTCGCCAATATCACCCTCTCGCTCAACGGGGTTGAATCGCACGTTATCTCTGCCTGGAGCGACGCCATCCAGGACGAGTACTACGAAACACTCTGTAACTGGGACGGGTTCGACCAGCAAATCCAGCTTCACCAGTGGCAAATGATCGTGATGGGCGTGGGGCCGCTGTTCTGGCCGCACGCTGTTTCATGGCGCAGCCAGGCCACCAAGGCCCGCAAAGTCCTGGTGCCGCAGGAAACCTACGCCAACGTGGACGAACTGGAGTTGTGCGTGGTCCTGCACAGTTGGCGCGCCGATGAACTGGAAAGCTTCGTAGCAGGCGCAGAAGGCAACGACGAAGATTACAACGGCTGGAACGTGCCCTTGTGCCGACAGGCCGTTATCGACTGCGCTTTTCGTGAGATGCGCCAGATCTGGGGCATCGAGAACTATGATCTCTACCAGAGAGCCATCAGGAGCGGGGATCTCTTTTACGGTATTCACCGCTCCAGCAGGGTTTATGTGGCTTCGCTCTTCATTAAAGAGTTCGGCGGAAAGGTAAGCCATTATATCGTTACCGATCAGAACCTCGGCCACGCACAGGAGGTTTACGCGCAACTTGAAGAAGAAAAAGGTTATCTCTACATCCGAAAAAACAAATTCGACAGCTTCAACCAGGTCATCTGCCCGTTCTTTTATGACACCGGCCCGGATGGCACCTGGCACTCAGTCAAGGGGCTTGGCCCAAAAATTTACGACTTCTGTGACGTTTCCAACAGAACATTCTGCCAGATGCTGGATGGATCGGTTATCGGAAGTGGTATCACACTGGAGGCTCAGGATGGAAGCGTGCTTGAAGAAACACAGATCGCACTGGTCGGTGGAGCTACGGTTGTGCAACCAGGGTACAAGGTGGTCCAAACCAGGATTAGTGAAAATCTCCAGGGTGCAATGTCCATGCGTCGAGAACTCCAAAATGTCCTGCAATCCAATACCGGCTCCTACCGCCAGCTCCAGGCGGACGAAAGAAAAGAGCCGACACTCGGCCAGGCCCAGCTCGCGCTCCAGCAGCAGTCGATCTTAAGCAAGGGCGCAACCAACCGTTATTATAATTCACTGGACCGATGGCACCGGGAAACTCTCCGCAGGCTGATGGACCCGGCCCAGAGCAGTTCTGTCCCCGGAGGAAAAGAAGCAAAGCTTTTCAAGCAACGCTGCCTGGCCCGGGGTATCCCCGAAGAAGTCTTTGATTTTAAGAATGTCCGCAAAGTCACTGCCGCTCGCTCCCTGCGCTACGGTTCCTTTCAGCTCCGTGACATGGCCACCCGGGAACTGGTGCAGATGATCCCGATGATGGATGAGATCAGCCGTAACCATGCCTTGCGCGCCCGGGCGGCTTCGCTCCCCGGGATTGGCCCAAACCAGGTGGATTCATTCTTCCCGTCCATCGAAAAGAAGGGTGTACCCAACGCGCACGCTTCCTTTGCCATGATGGAAAACAATGCCCTGCGCCAGCCCAAGGGCCGGGCACTGGTTGAACCGCAGCAGAATCATTCCATCCATTTCAACGTGCATGACCAGGATCTGATGGGGCACCTGAAAGATCCGCAGACCAGCCCCATGGAGTTGTACACGCACCTCTCCAACGCCGGGCCGCACATGACTGAGCATTTGAACCTGCTCCGGGGCGATCCTACCCGCAAACAGGAGGTTAAACAGAAGGAACGCAGGCTCCAGGAGCTGTCCAGGATCACCGATAAAGTGCGGCAAAACATCGAGGAAAGCCTGAGGAGCCGCAACGGACAGAATGGTGCAGGGCAACCCCAGGGACCGCAGGCTCCGCCTGATTCAAGGATGACAAAAGTGCAGGGCGACCTGGCGCTGAAAGCCCAAAAACAAAAGGGCGATTTCGCGCTCAAGGTAAGGAAACAAAAATTTGACGAGAACCTAAAAGACAAGAAAGCCGCCGTGGACATCCGCAGGCAGAGCGCCAAAGCACGGGCCGCAGCCAGGGCACCTTAGAGCATGACCGTTGAGGAATTTCGCGCTCACAAGTACCTGCCCCAGCAATGGCGAAAGGAACTGGAGACTAACGGGATACTTCAGTTGGTACTGCAGGTCATGGAGGAAAATCACCCTGCCCGTTACGCCATTGCTGGTGACAAGGACGGAGATATTAGTCCCACTCGCGCGACGCTTGAACTTGGACTTACCCGTGGTTATTCAAAGTACGGCGATAACCTGCGGCTTCTGGCCCAGCAGAAAATCCGTTCTTTGGACATTGGGGAGCCGACTTATGAAAAAGAACAACAAGAGGAACTAACACATGGCTGACCCAGTTATCGTGGCTCCGCCACCAACCGTGCAACAGGGCGAAGCGATCACCCCGCTGCCTCCTACCCAGGAAAACCTGGATTTTTCCAAAAATGTCCAGGACATCTTTGACCGGGTAGCCCCGGACAAGTATGTGCCCAAGACTCCGCCCAAATCAGCGGAGCAGCCACTCACGCAGCCAAAACAGCAGCCCAGCGAGATTCCGCCCCCACCGGTAACCCCACCCGCACAGGAACCGCAGACCACTCCAAAGACCGAGCCAAAAGAGCCGCAGGAACACAAGCTGCCTTCGTTTATCGAGGAAGTGCTTAAGGTGCAACCCGGCCAGGCGCAACCCAAAACCGAGGAGGAATGGCCCGAAGAACTGCCGGAGTTTAAGACCACCGAGGAAGCCAAGGCCCGCTACAAAAACTGGCGCGCCAAGTACGGGGAACTGAAAGAAAACCTCAAAATCGCCCAAAACCGGCCTGCCCTGGACGAGCAAACCCGCTCCCGCATCGAGTTTCTGGAAGGCCAGAACAAACAGATGGATGCGCTTCTCAAACGCGATTACCTGGAAGGTCATGCCGAGTTCCAGAACAACATCATTCGCCCCATGTCGGCAGCCTGGTATGAAGCGGCCAGGACATTGAAGGAAGTGGGCGGCGACCCGCAGGCCCTGGCCAAGGCCGTGACACTGCAGGGCAAGGCGCAGTTTGAGGCGCTGGACGAAATCCTGAGCGACGTGCCGGAGAGCGCCAAAACCGAGATCAACAACGCTCTTGCCAGTTACCGCCGCTACGATGAAGCGCGCCTCACCGCCCTGCGCAACGCGCCGCAGGCCGCCGAAGCCCTGCGCCGCAAGGACATGGAGCGTCAGTACCAGATCATCAACATGCAGAAGGAAGGAATGAGCAACCTCTTTGAGGAAGCCGTCCGCAAACTGCGCGATGAAGCCAGGGTGGAAGTGCTGCTCAAAAGCAGCGATCCCGAAGCCAAGTGGTGGAACGATCAGGCCGACAGCCTGGTCAGCCAGTCGCGCGCGCTGTACCTGGATAACACCGACATGGGCCGGATGGCCATGGCCTGTGTCCTGGCACCCATGGCCGATACCTACCGTAAATTGTGGCTGACCGAGCGCGCCAAGAACCAGAAGATGGACACCACCATGAAAGAGCGCTTTGGGAGTGAACCGACCTTAAGCGAGTCAGGCGGCAACGCCCAGGGTCCTTCTTCCTACCAGGAAGACATGAAAAAACCTTTCAGCGAGATTTTCCTGCGTGAATTGCACAAGCAGGCTGGCCGCTAAATAAACAATTTGACAAAAAGAACCGAAAACCAAAGAATAACAACATGAAAAACGGAGGCTGCAGGTGGCTTCCTTCACTGGGAGGAGGCTTCGGAATCAATCGTAACGTCGCCCCGGGCAACGTTCTCACCACCGCTCAACCAGCCATGAAAGGCGTCAGCCGCAACCCGGGGAGCGTCCTGGGTGCCAAGACCGGCCACAGCGGAAAGAGCCATTTCCAGGGGGCCAAGGTCATCACCGGGAAGAAAAACTAACGTTTATGCCAGGCAGAGGCGTATTTCTTCCCACCGTGGATGTCGGTCCACGGGCAATGCACAGGCGCGCTGGATGGCCAAAGATGCCAAAGCAAAAGGAACCCTACCAGTACCTGGGCACCACTCACAGTAAGACCAGGCCGCTTTCAAAGCATCCCAAGCCCAGAAAACAGCGTGGTGCGTAAACTCAAAATACCGAGCGCCAAACTGAGCGTTCCGGGCAAGCCTTCCCTGGGGCTTAGGACGCGCAACCCATTCCCGTTCATGTCCGGGTCGATCGCAGCTTCCCAGAAACGCAACATGCCCAGGGTCCCAAAACCACCACGCCCTCCAAAACAACCGTAGAGGTCAAAAGATGGCCAGGAAAAAAGCGAAAAAAGGTAAAAAAGGCGGCGGCATTGGCTATTGAGGATCTTTGTCCCCTTCACCCATCTGCGGGCTGAAACCTACTCTGTTTGCCACGCGCTCGGAGCGGAGTTCATCCCGCTTCTGGACCATGAAAAAGATTACGGACGCTACTGGGACCAAAGATGGATTGAAGGTGAGTCTTTCATCAATGTTGAACAGGACGTTGTTCCAACAAAAGTTCTCCTGCGCGAGATGTGGGACTGTCCACACGATTATTGCATCGCGCAGTACTCCTACCCATGGACAGGCTCCCCGGTGGATCATTCTCCCATCGGATGCGCCAAGTTCAGCTCGGGATTCATCGGAGCCAACCGGCAAATAGTCTTTAACGGGGTAGTCTGGCACGAACCGCAGTACCAGATCATCAACGCTTCACTCAACAAGTTTCATCAGCATTACCCCAACGCCATGCACCTGCATGTCACCGCCGACTGGCCCCTGGACATGCGGAACAAATACGACAGGCCGGAAGGCAAGTAAAATCCTCCCATGAAAAACAATGTTCCAGCACGGTCTTTACCAGGTCAGGAACCCCATGGTGCTGCGGCGCTTTTGCGCGTTGAAGGAGGTCGGGTGAAAAAGTGCGCCCCAATCTTAAGAAAATTTCTTGACAAAAATTTTGGCCCGGGCTTACTGTCCCATCAGGATATAAAGCGGATTAGTCCACCGCAGGGCATTAGCTGAAGAGAGAACGTAGTCCCGGTTCTCGCAGATCTGATGGACCCGGAGGTCATCACCGGGGAAAAAGGAAGGTGCCCGCCGCACCACAGAGCGCGGGGCTATTCACCTCCCTCTTAAAAAACCACAGAGAGAAAGGACTAACGTTTTATGCCTGCTCCGTACACTTGCGAAGCAATCAAAAACGCTTTCTACGCTCTGACAGGCCAGGTTTCACCGAGGCTGTATAACCGCATCTCGATCAACGACCCCTGGGTCGCTTACGTCGAGAAAGGCGAATGGCCGACCGGTATGGGCTTCACCATCAATTCCATGATGCTGGAGCGCACCCTTACCAACTCTGAAACCGGGACCGAGTGGGTTGCCGCTACACCGTCCGGCAGTGGTGATGTAGCGACTACGAACAACAACTGTTTGCCTACGCCAGAGGTACTCCAGTTCGGTCAGACCCTGACCGCCTTCACCATGTACCGCAGAAATATCCAGACGGAGAATTTCTGCATCAACGACCTGCAAAACAATTTCATGATTTCGCAGGTCCTTTCCCATGTGATGGACCAACTGGAAACCGTCACCGAATGGGTGTGGTCAAACCGTTTTCAAAACGAGTATTACAACCTGTGCGATCACAAGATCACTGAGGTCAACTCCCAGTCGATCAACATGAGCGCCAGCTCGCACGATTTCGTAGGCAACCCGCCCACTTCCCGGCTGTTGCAGGGGACCCTGGAGCAAATCTATATCCAACTGGTTCTTGACGGCGCAGTCGCTACCTCTGGTGCCATCGGGCTGGGCATGAACGATCAACCGATCTTTGCCCTTTTTACCGATGCCAACACTTCCCGCGACCTGATCCGCCAGGACCCGGATCTGCGTATGGATTTCCGGTACGCTGACCCGGACAAGCTGATTAACACGCTGGGAACACCCTACAGCTATAACGGCTACAAGCACGTATGGCTGAAGTTCCCGCCGCGTTTTGATGCCACCGGGACAAGGGTTTATCCCTACACCGCACCGACCCAGACCACCAAAGGCTGGAAACGGCTGATTAACCAGGCGTACGTGTACGCCCCGTATCAGGTCAGCTTCGTTTTCATTCCCACGGTGTTCACCTGCCTGTATGAGCGTCCAAGCACGGCTCCTGGTGGTGGCGTCAAGTTCGATTACGCATCTCACATGGGCGAGTTCCAGTTCCTGGTCATTCCAGACAAGTTCTGCAACCCGCGCGGTGAACTCGGCTTTTTTGATGCGCTGTATGCATCAGCGTCCCAGCCGGGTCACACCTACCTGGGATGGGCGATCGCACACTTGAACTGCGCGCCGCTAAGGACCCCGCACCCGACCTGTTACAGCTAAGGGTAAGAAGGTTTGAAGTAGATATCGCGTCCTTTGGTACCGGGATTTGGCCAAGGGGCGCGTGATCTACGTCAAAACGATGAGATGGTGTAAAAGTAGGCGCATGAAACTCATACCCTTAACTCAGGGTCAGGTCGCTATCGTAGAATCAGTGGATCGCATCCACGCTAACTTTGGGAGGACAAACAATTAGGCCAAGAGGCGGAGACAGAGCAATAGCGCAGCGTTATACCCGCTACGGCGACCGGGGGCTTAATGACCGCTGGTTGCCTGACCGGGCTTATGGACCGGCAGGCGGTGGCGGGCCTGCGCCAGTGACACCATTGCAACCCGATCAGGTGGCGGGCCTGTATAGATGGTGGGCTGCTGATAAGGAAACTGCTTATACTGATGGATCACCAGTAACGCATCTGTCTAATCAAAGCGGCACCTCTGTTCCTCAGATGCTTGGGCAACAACCCGCAATCTACAGAACCAACATCTTAAACGGGCTTCCAGTGTTGCGTTTCGATGGAGTGTCCATGCGTTATTATGAGTTGTCGAACATTATCTCGGTGGCCCAGCCTTTCACTCTGTTTGTGGTGGCCAGAACGGTTGGTTCTGCTCCTGCTGGTTCCTTATACACCATGATTGGTGACACCAGTCTTGCTTTTGCCATTGATTCCAACGGAAGCCTGTATGTGTCAGGAGGAGCCATCCTGCTTGGTGCCGGACCCTTTACTGACGCCTTCCATGTTTTCGTTGCCGTCTATAATGGAGCTACTTCACGGGCTTACACAGACGGTGTGTTGCTGAACACAGGAGACACCGGAAGCGCGTTGCAACCACTCACTGGTAATTTTGGACTGGGCTTTTACTCACCACTTGGCAGCTATTATTTCCAAGGTGACATCCCGGAAGTTCTTGTTTACAGCGGCAACATCAGTGATGCCAACATCAAGGGACTCACGCAGGGCTTAAAAAATAAATACGGTTTATGAAAGTTCACAAGATTACGACATCCATTCTGCCAGCAGGCAGTGAGCCGGGGGAAGCGCCCTTGGGGTATATTGCTTCGACGCTTGGACGGCTGCCGCGTGCTGTCCTTGGTGTGGTTATTGACAAGCACGGCAACATGACCTCCCAGGAGGCGCTCACTATATGGAACGAAGCACACCCTGATTACCCCGGCGATTCCAGCGAGGACTGCGTGTTTGTGGATCACCCGGCATCAGAGATAAAAAAATGACACCCGGACGATTGGACCTACCTACCGTGTGGCGTGGATGCGACTATGCCGACATCATCATGCAATGGAAAGATCAAAACGGTATCCCGTTTAACCTGGATGGATGGGTGCCATCGGCTTTTACCCGCAGCGGCGTCAACCTCAATGCCCGTGTCACGGACGCTTCTAGCGGTTTTACCAGGATGTCCATGACACAGGAACAAACCGCCGCCATGCGTCTTGGAGTGGATGCCTGGGACTGGATCTGGACTGGTGGCGGAGTCACGCAGCCTCCTGTTTTGGCGGGCAAGATTGAAGTGAAAGAACCTTACACACCTACCAATGGCTCTGCCTGATCTAACTGTTAATGCTTTCCCGGTATCAGTGGATGTTACCCTGCCTGAATCGCCCTTTGGCGGGGTGCTGGTTCAGTTTCCTTACGGGCCTTCCCAGGTAATCGGAATGACATCTGCTTCGGGGCCACCAGGCCCACAGGGTGAATCTGGCCCCATGGGTCCACCGGGGCAAACAGGCCCGGCTGGCACCGCAGGATCTCCTGGTCCACAGGGATTGCCAGGACCGGCAGGAGCCACGGGTGCTACAGGAGCGCAAGGTCCACAGGGCGACCCAGGTCCTACGGGTCCGACAGGTCCAACCGGTCCGACCGGTCCAAGTGGCCCGATCAGTCTTACCGGCGATGTGACAGGCTCCGGCACAGGCACGGTGCCTACCGTTGTAGGGCCGGTGAGTGGAACTGGAAACTTTATCAAGTCCGCCGGGGCAACGCTGCGTCCTGCCAGCATCACCGGGACCAGCACCAATGATAACGCGCTCACCGGGGCGGTGGGTGAATATGTGTCGCAGGCCAAAAATTCCACTCAGGCAGTGATGGTCAATGCCTCTGGAACGATCATCAACATCTGCTCCATCCTTCTTGGCGGTGGCGACTGGGATGTGTTTGGGAACGCCAATTTTATCACCAGCGGAAACGCCAGTTTGCGGCAGGCCACCATCAGCACCGCTCCGGCTGTAATCCCTGACGATGGTTTTAATGCCGCTGACTGGGATTCCAGCGGACTGAACCCAGTGGTGTTGTCGGTTGGGCTTCCGCCGCGCCGGGTCAGTCTCAACGTGCCAACCACGGTTTACCTGTGCGGCACAGTGAGTTTTGCCAGCGGGCTGGCCAGTGCCTATGGTTACATCGCAGCAAGGAGGGTCAGGTGAAGGGCCGTTCCACCATTGATCTGGTGGTGATCCTGATGACCTCCATGGTTGGCGTGGTTCTTTTACTGTCGGTGGTTGGGGTGTTAATCTTAAAGATCACTCACCCTGAACTGGATACCAGCAAGGCCGGGGAAGCGGTGGGAGGTGTGGTGACCACCATTGTAGGCGCACTGGTGGGCTTTATTGGTGGCCGGGCTGCTGGAAGACTGGAAGCAAACGGAGGAGGAACCAAAGAATGATGAAGGAACTGCTTACCACTCTGGCTTCGGGGGATAATTTTTCCAAGGTGCTTATGGTTATTGTCCTTCTCCTGTCAGGAACGAACTTCTTTAAGATCGGCAATCAGGCTGATGAAACCCGCGCCAATTCCATTGCCGAACATGAGCGCACCCGCGCCCAGATCGAGGCGGTTTACAATTACCAGCAGCACTACATTGATCTCATCAAGGGCATCCGCAAGGATAACCAGAAAGTGCTTTCCCATCTGGGGTTGGGTGACACTGCGATCCCTGAAGCTCCGCAACTGGCTCCTCTCCCAAACCCTACTCCTACCCAGTGGGAGCGCGACTACAACCGTGAATACCGGCCATGAGAATCGTCATTAGTTCAGGTCACGGCCAGAGAATCTCCGGCGCAGTGGGACTCATTAACGAAGTCACTGAAGCACGCAGAGTGGTAGGCCGTGTCACGGGAGATCTTAAGAACATGGGAGCGACCGTGACCGAGTTCCATGAGAACAGTGCCACCACTCAGGCGCAAAACGTGACCAACATCATCAACTACCACAACGGACGCACCCGTGAACTGGATGTTTCAGTGCATTTTAACCACTCCGGCGGAGGCACTGTGGACAGGCCGATTGGGACGGAAGTTCTTTATTCCACTCAAGCGGCACTCGCTGCTCGCGTGAGTAAAGCCATAGCTGATGCCTCAGGTCTGATAAATCGAGGGGCCAAAAAGAGAACAGATCTCTCCTTTCTCTCACGAACCTCCAAGCCAGCCATACTGGTCGAGGTCT
>Ga0126381_100007757_pt1 | contig 11957 bp, 5 predicted proteins | sample PanSoiMetPlot_28_FD_96465 | JGI IMG/M metagenome (GOLD analysis project Ga0126381, IMG submission 96465) | Tropical forest soil microbial communities from Panama - MetaG Plot_28 | ecosystem: Environmental > Terrestrial > Soil > Tropical forest > Bulk soil | place: Panama | collected 2016-02-17
ACCGGCATTCTCCTGGGCGTAGTGCTGCTTGTGATGGTCGGAGAGCAGGCTCAGGAAATGCAGCTTGCGCAATGGATTCCCACCACGCCGATCGCGTTTCTTGAAACATACATCCCACACTGGATGGGACTCTGGTTCGCGGTGTTTCCAACAGTCGAAACGCTTGTGGCACAACTCATCGCCGCGGTGCTCGTGATCGGATCGTATTTTGTTGCACGGCGATTTGGTGGTGGCCCAACGGGTGGCGCTGCAGTTGAAGCTCACGCGCCGAGCATGGCTGCAATTAACGCTTAGATATCGCCTCGCAAATGGTAGAGACGGACCGCCCGGCGGTCCGTCCGTCTTCTTCTGCACAAACAGCGGGTCACCCTGCTAATGTTCTGTCATTCAAGTGAGACGGCGTCGTTTTCGCTGATTCTAGTTGAACGAAATCACGAGCTTTACACTGTAGGCGGATGATTCCGTCGCATTACCGTTTTCCTGCGCTAATTGGATTCCTTTTAGCTATTCTCATTTCGCCAGCTTCTGTTCAACCTGCTGGTTCCCCTACTCCAACGCCGCCCGGAACAATCGACGAAAAGCTGTTCGATGGAATGCGTTGGCGGCAAGTCGGTCCGTTCCGCGGTGGGCGGGCTCTGGCAATCGAAGGTGTCGTAGGTGAACCGGATACTTATTATTTCGGAGCGGTTGCCGGAGGGGTTTGGAAGACGACAGACGGCGGTGCAAATTGGCTTCCGCTTTTCGATAAAGCACCGATTTCATCCATAGGCGCAATCGCAGTGGCGGCATCGGATCATAACGTGATTTACGCCGGCACAGGCGAGGCTGCGATTCGCGGCAACACGACTTACGGTACCGGAGTCTTCAAATCCATCGATGGCGGTAAAACCTGGGAGAATGTGGGGTTGAAAGATACGCACCAGATCGGCGCGCTCATTGTCGACCCGAGAAATGAGAATGTACTTCTAGTTGCGGCGCTGGGTCATGCATTTGGCCCGAATCAGGAGCGCGGAATTTTCCGCACATCCGACGGCGGCAAAACCTGGACTAAGGTTCTCTCCAAAGATGAAAACACCGGCGGCATCGACGTCGTGTTCGATCCGCATAACCCGAACATCGTGTTCGCGTCGCTTTGGCAGGCGCGTCGGCAGCCGTGGTTTTTCTCTAGTGGCGGTCCGGGCAGCGGATTGTATCGATCGGAAGATAACGGCGTAACATGGAAACGCCTGGAAGGGAACGGTCTCCCCGATGGAATTCTCGGCAGGATCGGCATCGCCGTTTCCGGAGCTGATTCCAATCGCATTTATGCCATCATCGAGGCGAAAGAAGGCGGACTCTATCGCTCAGATGATGCTGGCCAACATTGGACTCGAATAAATGATGATGGCCGCTTTCGTCAGCGTGCCTGGTATTTCAGCAAAGTTTACGCCGATCCAAAATCAGCGGACACGGTTTACCTGGTAAATACAGGTCTCTTTAAATCAGTAGACGGCGGAAAGACATTTACCCTCATGCCTGCAAGGCACGGAGATCACCACGGACTTTGGATTGATCCAACGAACCCGAATCGAATCGCCAATGTGAGTGATGGCGGCGCAACCATTTCCACGGATGGTGGCAAAAATTGGACCACTCAAAACAACCAGCCAACTGCGCAATTTTATCACGTAGCTGTAGACAACGCGTTCCCTTATCACATTTACGGTGCACAACAGGACAATTCGAATGTCGGTATTGCGAGCCGCTCGGATTCAGGAATGATTGGTCGCGAGAATTGGTTCGAGGCTGGCGGCGGTGAATGCGGGTTCGTTGTACCTGACCCGCGCGACTGGCACGTCATCTATTCGAATAACGAAGGTTTCATTAACCGCTACGACAAAAACAAAGAGGAAGTGCAAGACGTTAGTCCCTTTCCACTCGATAACGCCGGTCATGGCGCCGCCGATTTGAAGCATCGTTTTCAGTGGGTCTCGCCGCTCGTGCTTTCGCCGCATAATCCGGATGTGCTGTACACAGCCGGCGAATCCGTTTTCAAATCAACCGATGACGGACAAAGCTGGACGCAGATTAGTGGCGATCTGACACGCAACGACAAATCTAAACAACAGCCAAGCGGCGGCCCGCTGACAAACGACATCACGTCAGTCGAATATTATGACACGGTATTCGCGCTGGCGGAGTCGCCAGTAAACAAGGGAACGCTCTGGGCAGGCACAGACGACGGACTCGTTCACGTTACGACCGACGATGGTCAACATTGGTCAAAAGTGACGCCGAAGATGCCGGAATGGAGCACAGTCAGCATCATCGACCCCTCCCCGTATGACGCGAACAAAGCATACGTAGCTGTGGATCGACACAAACTCGACGATTTCAAACCGTACATCTTCAAGACAACGGATCTCGGAAAAAACTGGAGCACAATCACAACTGGAATTCCTGAGGGCGCGTATGTGCATGCCGTGCGCGAAGATCCCAAGCGCAAGGGCTTGCTTTATGCAGGAACCGAGCTGGGGATGTTCGTCTCCTTCGATGACGGTGCCCACTGGCAACCTTTGCAACTGAATTTGCCGGTAACACCGATACACGATCTGGTCGTCAAAGATGACGATTTGGTAGCAGCGACCCACGGGCGCTCATTCTGGGTGCTGGACAATTTGACGCCGCTTCGGCAAGTGACTGCACAATCGGCCGCAGACGTCATTCTCTATCAACCGCAAACCGCCTTGCGTTTGCATTATCCGGAGGAATTCGACAAACGACACCCGCTAGGTGATAACCCACCGGCCGGCGCGATGATTGACTACTATTTCAAAACCGCGCCGAAAGAAGAGGTCACACTCGATATTATTGATAGTTCCGGCAAAGTCGTTAGGCACATTTCCAGTAAAGAGAAAAAGGAAGCTGAACAACCGCCTGAATGGCCGGATCGCGTTGAGCGCGTGAAGACGATCCCAGCCAAAGAAGGAATGAACCGGTTCGCGTGGGACCTGCGTTATGATGATCCGACTCAGATCCCAGGCGCATTCTACTCGAGCACGGGACCAAAAGGGCCACTGGCATTACCCGGTGATTACCAGGTGAAATTGACGGTCGGCGGCAAATCGCAGACTGCTCCGCTTCATTTGGTCATCGACCCGCGAAACAAAGGACAGGAATCAGGATTGCAAAAGCAGTTCGCATTGGCCACGCAAGTTAACGATCAAATGTCGCAACTACATCAAGCGGTCAATGAAATCCGCGATTTGCGAACGCAAATCCAGAACTTGCACAAACGTTTCGGTGACGATCAGCGGTTGAAGCCGGCGCTCGCGGTCGCGGACGATCTCGATCGCAAAATGTCTGAAATCGAACAGAAGCTCATTCAGGTGAATATGAAGGGATCAGAAGCCAACCTGGCTTTCCCAAACATGTTGAACGAGCGGTTCGACACGTTTAGTCACGTCATTGACGCCGGCGACAAGGAACCGACCAAACCGCAGCTCGAGGTGTTTCAAATGTTAAGCAGCCAACTCGACGAGCAGTTAAAGAAGTGGGCGCAGGTGAAGCAGGAAGATGTCGCGAAGGTGACTGAATTGGTTAAGCAAGCGAACTTGCCGGCGCTGATCATCACGGAGAAGAAAACTGGCTAAGGTGGATCGCGTTGTCCTCAACGCGATGCCAGATAGTGACCGCAAGTTGTGAAGATCAACCTCGTCTTCGGAAAAGCCGACACACCAAGATGATCGATACAGCCGTAATTCTTGCGGCAGGTCGCGGCACGCGAATGCGCGAGCTTACGGCCGATCTTCCGAAGCCGATGATCGAGGTGCGTGGGAAACCGGTGCTGCAGCATATCGTGGAAGGATTACGCGAGGCCGAGGTACGCGATTGTCTTATTGTCGTTGGTTACCGTGGTGATGCTGTGCGGGATTTTTTTGGCGACGGTTCTCACAACAACGTCGCGATTCAGTACAAAACCCAAACGGTGCAAGACGGAACAGGGCGCGTTGTAGAGCTCGCTCGCGACTTCGTCACCGATCGGCCCTTCATTTTGGCCTACGGGGACATCTTGGTTGAGCCAGTGAATTATAAACGCGTCGTCGACCTTCCCGACAATGTTGAAGCAATGCTAACTGTCACGCGCGGCGAAGATGTTAGTAAAGGCGGCGCGGTATTCCTCGATGACGAGATGCTTCTTGTCGACCTTCGCGAAAAACCGAAACAAGGCGAACCAACAAGCCCCTGGTATAACGCCGGGCTTTACGCGTTTCGGCCAAGCATTTTCGAGTTCACCGCAAAACTGAAACCGTCCCCACGCGGCGAATACGAATTGACTGATGCGATTCGCGACCTCGCTCAGTCCAGTAAAAAAGTGAAGGCGCTCGAGCTCACCGGCGAATGGGCAGACGTTCGCGACCCAGAAATCCTGGCGAAGCTAAATTCAAAATTGTAGGGCGTCTGTGTCAGACGCTAGTTCTGCTAGTACAAAACGTCTCACTGAAACGCGCTACAACCTTTTCAAAGCAACTGGCTTCTTCGATTCCTCTAAGACCTTTTCAAAACGCGGATTGTCGCGAACTGAGTCCCACTCGGGATTAAGACGCAGGTCACCATACGAGATCCCGAACCATGAAGATGGAAGCTTGTTCAGCACCTCCAACTGTTGCAGCGCGAGATCGTGCTCGCCGGTTAGCGCATAGACGCGGGCAAGGTTAGTCATTAGCCAAACGCCATCGAGCGCGTCCTTTGTAGGAGGAAGCATATCGCAGGCAGTGCGTCCTTCGTGGATAGCTTGCTCCTTGTCTCCTAACTCGGCATCAATGAGTGCGAGCACAGCTAGAGGTTTTACATTTCCCGGTTCAGCATGCATGAGTCTTTCGGTTTCAGCTCGCGCAGAAGCAAAGGCAGAATGCGCAGCAGCGGAGTCCCGGCGCAGCTTAGCTAGTAAGCCTTCATACCAGGTATGCGGGAACGGGACGCCATTCATATCGATTCTTCCTTCGCGCGGCATTCCACCAAGTGCGCGGGCCGCTCCGACCGGGTCGCGTTCGTAAAAAGCGAGCTGAAAAGAGAGATCGGCCACTTCAGCTGCGGACTGGGAGCCTTCGGCTTCGATCGTGTTTAGCACAGCACGCAAAGAGGCGGCGTCCGCCCGGCACCAAAGCCCAATCCATGCTCGACCGGAGCGCAAGATGGGACTACGCGGTTCCAGCGTTTGCAGGCGACTGGCTATCGCGTCTGCCTCTTCGTATTTGCGCAAAGCGATATATACCCATGCTAGATCGGTAAGCGTGCTTGTATTCCGAGGATCGAGCTCTACCGCGCGTTGGAGATTTTGGGTCGCTTCCTCCCAGCGTCCCTGCCAACTACACATTCCACCGAGAAGCCGAAAAACCTCTGCGTCGTTAGGAAGTACTCGTTGAGCCTTGGCCAGTTCCTCGCGCGCCCCATCATAATTCAAATAGCCCTTAAACAAGTGATTCGCCTGCGCGAGATGTGTTTCGCCCGAATGAGGCTGAAGACGAACTGCAGCATCTATACTGCTTTGGGCTAACGCAAGACGAGTGTCAGTGTGATCCCAATTAGCGAAATATATCTGGTCGTTCGCACGCGCGAGCTGACAGTGAGCGAGTAGAAACGTAGGATCACGTGTTACTGCTTCGTCAAGAAGCTGCACTGCTTTCAATACCCCTTTCTCCCAGCGGCCCGGGTTAAAACGACCGTTGTACATAAGTTCTTTCGCTTTTAGGTAAAGGTCGTATGCCACCATGTCCGACGTTGGGAGCTCCTCGATTGCTGCTTTCTCGTTTGGCGACAGTTTGGTCTGAAGCTGAGCGGCAATCGCCTGTGCAATCTCACTCTGAATTGCAAAGACGTTATCAAGCGATCGATCGTAATGCTCTTCCCACAAATGCCTGTTTGTTGTTGCGTCAGTGAGCTTCGCGCTGAGTCGGACGCGATTTGCAGAACGTTGCACTGTCCCTTCGATCACATATGCGACACCAAGTTCATTCGCAATCTGGCGTAGGTTTCGTTTCACATCGGCCTTGTACTGCATCACCGATGTCCGGCTGATGACTTTTATGTCCGCGACCTTTGCCAAGTCATTAAGGATTTCATCTTGTACACCGTCGGTAAAGAACGCGTTCTCGGGATCAGTGCTGAGATTTTCGAATGGGAGAACTGCGATGCTTTTTTCTGTAATTGATTTGCCTTCTTCGGCCAATTCCTGGAAACGAGGATCATTGCGGATTTGATCCCACACCGGATCGAGTCGCAGCAGAGCCGGAGTAATTGCGCCAGCATACGTTGTTTGCAGTAGTCGCTTGAGAACGAGAATCGCGTTATCGGCATCCCCTAGCAGAGCGTAGATATTCGCCATCTTCTCTTCTCTCACCGGACCATCTACTGGGTTTTTGGAAGCGGGATCGATGGCCATGGCTTTTTGTCCCTCGGAGATAGCAGAAGCTGCTTCGCCCAAGCCTGCATAAGCCCGACCCAAACAGGTATGCAGCCACGCCTCGTGCCAGGAACCAGGCACGACCTTCTCAAGCTCGCCCTGAAAATCCTGCGCTGCCTTTTGGTAAGTGGCACGCGCCGCGGGGATATCGCCGGCGCGTTGCTGACTCAAGCCTAAAAAAAGTTGCCTCTCGCTTGTAGATGGGCTAGGTGCCAGGTTCGAAGGCGGCGGCTGTGAAAATATCTCTATGGCTGCGGCATAACGCCGCTGGAACAGAGCTTGCACACCACGATCGTACGAATCGAAACCGGGATTTGTGAGCAGCGGTTCTACTGCCTGCAGATCTCCCCTTGCCCAGAAAAGGGCCGCTTTCCTTCCGAGCCCAATCGGATCCGTCGGCTCCCAGGCAAGTAGCTGGTCAACTGTAGCCAGAGCCTCGGGAAAACGGCGCAGCCACCTATAGGTACCCGCGAGGTTTTCGTAGGCGTCGTTGTATCGAGGATCGAGCTCGATGGTGCGCTGCAGTCCTGTAATTGCCTCTTCCCAATGCCCAAGCCTGCGTTGGACAAGGGCAATCGCTTCAATGACTTCGGCATTATTCGGAAGACCGTGCTCAGCTTGCTGAAATTCCGTGAGGGCTCCCGTATAGTCATGCTGTTGCCGGTAGCGGTAATAACCAATAGCAAGATGAGTTTCCGGCAAGTCTGGGGAAAGGGCGAGCGCATGATCAGAGGCCTCCTTGACTGCCACTAGCCGTGATGGCGTCGGATCCCATGGATTGTTTCCGATTGCAATGGAGAGCCGTGCCCAAGCCAACGCAAAGCTGGGATCCAATCTCACTGCTTCTTGATAAGACTGGATCGCGTTGTCCTCATAGGACTTCTGATAGGAACGAGTTGCAAATGCCCGGCCACGTAGATAGGCATCATAAGCGGCAGGATTGCTCGTTGGCTTGGCCGTTACACGCGCCTTCTCCTGTGGACTAAGTGTGCCACCCACGGCCGCAGCGATCTCCGTGGCCAGGTCGCCCTGCAAAGCAACCGAATCGGCCAATGTTCGATCATAATTCTGCGCCCAAACGTGACGATTAGTCTTTGCATCGATTAATTGCACTGAAACACGAACATGGTTCCCGGACCGGCGAACGCTGCCCTCCACCAAGTTGCTGACCCCCAGCTGCTCCGCGATTTCTTTCAAATTGCGCGTGATGCCGCTCTTGTACTGCATCACCGATGTCCGGCTGATTACTTTTAGATCTCTGATCTTGGAAAGATTAGTCAGCAACTCATCCTGGATGCCGTCGGCAAGATAGACGTTCTCCTTTTCATCGCTGAGATTTTGCAGCGGCAACACGGCAAGCCCGGCTGGTAGCGATGGTGTCGGATGCGGTGATTCGTTCTTCCAAAACATGAGGCTGACGATCGCCGCAGCAAGGACGATTAACGATGCTACCAGCCCGGTAGAAGTTGGATTACGGCGCACCCGTTTTAGCGCGCGACGGAAGACTCCAACTCGCCGGGCTCGAATCGGCTCATGGCGCAGCCAATGCTCAAGGTCCTCGGCCAGCGCTCCGGCGGATTGATAGCGCGCATTAGGATCGCTCTCGAGACAACGACCGACGATTGTTTCCAAGTCGCGGTCGAGCGACGGTGCAAGTGAAAGCAATCGCGGCGCCGGACTCCCAGCAGCTTGATGAATAACATGAAGAACATTCGATCCCACAAAAGGCGGCCGGCCAGTAAGGAGGTAAAACAATATCGCGCCAAGGCTGTAAACGTCAGCGGCACAGGTAAGCTTGTCGGCTGGGCGTTCCGCTTGCTCAGGCGCAATGTAGCCTGGTGTTCCAAGTGTTTCTAAAGTTCTTGTTAGGTCGCTGCCTTGATCGAGCCATTTGGCGAGGCCAAAATCGCTCACCAACGGCTCACCGTTCTCATCAAGGAGGATGTTACCCGGCTGAAGATCACGATGGAGAATTCCTTTGCCATGCGCGTACGCAATCCCGCGCGCGACTTTCGCCATTAACCGTACACAGTTGCGAGGATCCTTGCTCAGGACCAGAGCCGCGGCACGAAGACTGCCACCTGTCGCATATTTCATGCTGAAATACGGCAGGCCTTCCTCGCTTTCGCTGACTTCGTGAATCGGAAGGATGTTTGGATGATCGAGGCTGGCGACCGCTTCCGCTTCACGTCGAAAGCGCACGAGTGTCTCATGCGAGTTCAGTTGATGAGAGAGCATCCGTTTCACCGCAACGACCCGGCGCGAATGCTGCTGTCGTGCGCGATAAATCACTCCCATGCCGCCGCGCCCGATCTCTTCCAGAATTTCGTAGTGACCGAGCCGCCAGGGTGTATCGGTCACGTTCGCTTCTTCGAGGATACTCTCGAACGTTTCGCGCGACCCCTCGCCTTTGGTTTCGAGTCCTTCGTGCAGAAGACAGTGCATGCACGTTTTCTGATGATCCCCGATGGCAGCGCCGCAGCGTGGACATTTTTCCCGAGTCTCGCTTACGTCCGTGGTCGAATTACTTGGTCGTTCTTTTTTGACTGTCTCTGTAACGCCCAAGCCGGTTACTTCATCGCCACTGGTTTTTTCGAGTCCGATTTTTTTAAGCAACTCCGGGAATCGTGGATCGGCCCGTAAATCATCCAAACCCGCAGAGATGCAGTATTCTCTAATGAGTGCCACGCTGAGGGTTTCGTGCTCCATGCCCTTCGCAAAACAAGCAAAGGCTTCGTCGTAATTACCTAGACTTGCATGAACGAAGCCGAGGTAGGCCGGTTGGACATACGTCCGTTTTCCTATTTCTTTTAACTCTTCAAGCACGTGTTGAGCCTCGGCCTGTCGACCTAACAGGCCCAAAAGGCATCCCAAGTCAGCTAATTGAAGAGGCCCTGCTCCCAGAGTGACTGCTCTGCGCAGATCTGCGATAGCAGCGTCGCGCTTACCCTGACACCAATGGGCCCATCCCAACAGCCAGTAGGTTCCAAAGAAATTGGATTCAAGTTCAAACAATCTTTCGGCTTGTTCTAGCACCAGGTCGTAGCGGTGAAGCACCCAATAGACCAATCCCATGTGGAGATTGATCATGGGCGATAAGGGATCGATTTGCAGTGCTAGCTGCGCATGTGTTAGTGCCTCGTCGGTCCGTCTCATGCACGCGAACAAAACTGCGCAATGTTCGTGGGCGGTAATGTAGTTCGGATTAAGCTTGATCGCGCGCTTAAAGCACTCTTCACCTCCCGAATAGCCCCGCAGGTTCCAACACTTTACGATACCGAGAGCAGTCTGGGTCTCGGCCAGATCTGGGTCGAGTTCCACTGCCTTTTCTGCGAACAGATCATGCGGACCGATTGCTGCGAGCTTTTCTTCAAACGAGAGAAAACCGTAATACCATCCGGTTTGGTAGGAGAGAGATAAGGCAGCGTAAGCCAGTGCATAGTTCGGGTCGATTTCGAGAGCTCGTTTGCAGCATTCAATGCACCGCCTGAAGCCCTCTCCAGTAAGCTTATAAAAGTGGTACCTTCCTTGAAGATAGAGTTGGTATGCCTCTGTGTTGTAAGTACCGTGTTGTGTTACCGACTGATCGCCCGCGCCGATCAATTGCAACTCGAGCTCGCGCACAATTGCGCGTGTGATCTCATCCTGAATTGCGAAGACGTCTTGCAATTCGCGATCAAAAGTTTGAGCCCACAGATGATCGCCGTCAGCCACGTTGATCAGTTGCGCCGTTATGCGCACGCGTTCGCCAGCTTTGCGCACACTACCCTCCAGAATCTTCGTTACATTTAATTGCTGGCCTATTCGGCGAACGTCCTCGTTCTTTCCCTTGAACGCGAAGCTTGAAGTTCGCGCCGGGACGCGCAGCCCCTTCAGCCGAGAAAACGCCGTTATCAGGTCTTCTGTGAGACCGTCGCTTAAGTACTCGTTCTCGGGGTCTGAGCTCATGTTCACGAAAGGCAACACGGCGATCGATTTCTGAGTCGAAACAAGGTTGTCGGCGTGCACAAGATCCGGCGGCTCGGCCGCTGCTCCCTCGTATCCGACCCAGTAAACCTCAAGAGGCCGGGTCATATTTTTGACTTTCACCTGCCCCATCTTTTTCGGCGAACTGGCTAGTCGGTTCTCGACCTGCTCGAATACCTGTCGGGAAATACAAACGCCACCCGTTCCGGCCAATGGTACGATCCGAGCAGCGATGTTGACGCCATCGCCTATCACGTCATCGGCGCTATGGACAACATCGCCGGCATGAATTCCAATACGAAGCTGGAAATTTCCTTGTGATGGATTAGCCGAATTTCTCCTAGTAATCGCCTCCTGGATTTCGATCCCGCACTGCACGGCCGCTAATGCGCTGGAAAACTCGACCAGGAAACCGTCCCCAATGGTTTTGATTTCAGATCCGTCATGCTTTGGAAAGATTGAGCGCAGGAGCCGCCGGTGTTCCTCGAGTAGTTCAAGCGCGACAGCCTCATCGCGCTCCACGAGAGCGCTATAGCCGACCATGTCCGTGAACATGATCGCGGCGAGCTTCCGATGTTCGATAGTGGCGCTCATGTTTCGACTCCGACGTCCCTGGGCAACGCAGCGAATCGGGGATCGGGACGCAACTCAGTTAAGCTGTCGCGGGCGCGATATTCGGGGAGATACATGAGCGTAGCATTTTGAAACTTTGTTGTTTATTCATCAGGCTGCTGTGGCCAGTGCAGCACACAAATGACGGATCTCGTCATCCACATCCGCTGGGTTCCCGACCGTATGAGCGACCTCGTCCCGCAGTAGCCACCGGTACCGCTCACGCAAATTATGTAGCTGCTTTTTCACTACCGTCTCTGCAACGCCTAACGAGATAGCGAGATTAGCATACGAGATATCGGCGTGCTCTGCCGCCAGATAATCGCGCAATCCCTCATAAAGCCGGAGACGTCCCTTGCCTTCACATTCTTCTCGCAATCGCCGGAGCGCCTGTTCCACGACTGTCGCGGCCCAACGAAGATCAAAGAGCCGCTCCGGCGCAAGCGAGTTGAGTGTTCGAGACGAGATCAAAACTTGCGAGGGCGCTTCTGCCATCCAGGCATCCCAGGAAACGAAGTCAACGCCCCCACCCCGTTTTAGTGTTTGCTTTGTATCGGTAACGTTGTGAAGAAAATTCTGGACCGACTTGAGCAATAGCGAACGAAACCGACCCCGGCTTTGGTCGGCCAGGCGCAGCCAGTTCGTTTTGAGAATCATCAGGAAGAAATCCTGCGTAATGTCCTGCGCGTCCTCAGGTGAATAGCCGCGACGGCAGACGTACGAAAAAACCGGTCGCCAGTAGGTCCGACAAAGCTCTGCCAGCGCCTCGGCGGCCGTGTGCTGGTCGCCGTCGGCGTTCGCCCCGGCAAGGACGAGACTCCAGCGCGTGGTGGTAAACATCCGCGGCTCGGCTTCCGCATTCAACAGCCACCAGCGTGAGCGCTCTTTCGTTCTTCTACAAGTCTAAAACCGGTCCGCCATGCGGTTTATCACACCA
>Ga0126381_100007758_pt1 | contig 11957 bp, 12 predicted proteins | sample PanSoiMetPlot_28_FD_96465 | JGI IMG/M metagenome (GOLD analysis project Ga0126381, IMG submission 96465) | Tropical forest soil microbial communities from Panama - MetaG Plot_28 | ecosystem: Environmental > Terrestrial > Soil > Tropical forest > Bulk soil | place: Panama | collected 2016-02-17
CAGCGAGGTGAACCCCCGGGCATTGGTTGAAGGCGAGCTCTTGGCTTCGATGATCCCGTTAGGAAGGACGGTCAGGTAACCGGCGGTGCCGTTCGCCGTTTGCACCGTGATGTACAGCCGGTGCGCCGGGCGGGCGGCGAGCGGAAGCCTCGCGAAGGCCGACTTGGTTCCGGTCGGCTGGTCAACCGATCCCCGGAGGTACACCACGCCCCGCACGACCGCCCAGGCCGGGCTCCCGTATCTCAACTGCAGGTTGGTGCCGGGCTGCCAGCCGTTCAGCGTGGTCAGCTTGTGCCAGGTGAATCCGCTGGCGTTGGTAGCCGCTGAGGCGGCGGTGTTGCCACTGACCATGCCGGACAAAGCGGTCAGTGGCATTGCGACGACGGCCGCGGCCGCCGCGAGGGAACGGATGGTACGCATGGAACTGTCTCCTGTGCCGCGCAGGACCCGGTGTCCTGGTGTGTGCGGCCATCATGCGAGCCGATCCGAGGTCAGGACATCGGTGCGATCACCCAATCCGCGGCATCGCGGCTACCCATCTAGCGGAGGGAACTACCCGGCTAGCGTGCTGGGCCGCTTCTTGAAAACATCACATCGGTGTCCCAGTGCGTGAAACCGAGAGACTCGTACAGCCTGATCGCGGGCGTGTTGCTCTCGTCGACGTAGAGCATCGCCTGGAACAGCCCGCGCGAGCGCAGGTAGCGCAGGCCGACCAGGGTCAGCGCCCGGCCTAGCCCGCTGCCGCGCTCGCTGGGATCGACGCCTACTACGTAAACCTCGCCGATGGCCTGGTGCGCGTGGCCGGTCTCCCGGCTGTCCTCGCCGTCCTGGCCGTGGATCTTGGTCCAGTGAAAGCCGGCGAGCTTGCCGGCCCGTTCGGCAAGGAAGAATCCGGCCGGGTTGAACCACGGCTCCTGCTCGCGCAGCTCGAGGTCGGCCCGAGTCCACGCGCCCTGCTCCGGGTGGCTGGCGAAAGCGCGCCTGTTCAACGCCGTCCATTCGTCCTCGTCCTGGCCGATGACGAAGTTCCTTACGGTGATGCCGTCGGCGAACTGCGGCCTGTCGAGCTGAGCCTGCAGCGAGCGGCGCATCTGCCACAGAGCCCTGATCCGCTTGAACCCCGCGGATGTTGCGAGCCGAGAGGCGGCCGGCAGGTCGCCGTGCGCCCACAGTCGCAGCTGTCTGTCGCCGGCCTCGGCGGTCATCGCCTGGACCAGGGCGACCCCGAGTCCACGCCGACGGTGGGCAGGATGGATCACGAGTTCTCCGCTCGGGCCCTCAACTGGATCAGTCGGATCCAGGTGCGCGTAGCCGACGATGCTGCCGTCGTCGGTCAGCAAGACATTGCGCGCCCGGCGGTCGCCGCCGTAACGCAGATGCAACATCACGTGCTCGGATAGCGGCCCGACGCCGTCTTCCTCCGTCGCCAGCCTGACCAGCTTAAGCACCTCGGCGACCTCAGCGCTGGTCAGCCGCTCGACGACCCGGATATCGGTCACTGGTCGGCCCGGTTGCCGGTCGGGCTCGCGGTGCGGCGTGCCGGGTTGCGCGCCCGTGCGCCTGCGCCCAGGTCGGCGCCGTTTGAGCCCGCTCCGCGCACTCCGCCGCGCCTTGGCTGGGTCGCGGGCACGAACTTGTAGCCGACGTTGCGGACAGTGCCGATCAGCGCCTCATTCTCCGGGCCGAGCTTGGCGCGGAGCCTGCGCACGTGGACGTCGACTGTCCTTGTGCCGCCGAAGTAGTCATATCCCCAGACCTCCTGGAGCAGCTGTGACCTGGTGAAGACCCGTCGAGGGCGCTGGGCCAGGAACTTCAGCAGCTCGAACTCCTTGAAGGTCAGGTCGAGCGCGGCGCCTCGGATACGCGCGGAGTACGTCGCTTCGTCGATGACCAGTTCGCCCGACCTGACCTCGTCGGCCGGTATCTCATGCGGCGGTGGCGCGCGGCCGATGGCGAGCCGGATCCTCGCATCGACCTCGCCGGGGCCCGCGGTGTTCAAGATGACGTCGTCGGCGCCCCAATCGGCCGAGACAGCCGCCCAGGCGCCTTCGCTGATGACGGCGAGCACTGGTACTCCGGTGCCACTGATCTGCCGAAGCAAGTCTTTGACCCGGACCAGATCACGCCTGGCGTCGACGAGGATGATGTCTGGCGCGGCGGAATCGACCGACCGCGGCGATGCCGCAGGCCCAGCCCCGGTCGGCGCGGGCATCGCGGCGGCCGGGCGACCGGGCACGGCATTGGGCCACGGCGGGGCGATTCGAGTCGCGTGGCTGAGCAGGCTCAGTGAGGGCAAGATCTCCGATGCCGACTCGGGCGCGGCCGTGAGCAGCAGTACATTGCTCAACAGCCGCCTCCTCCAGTCCGCGGCAACCTCTGCCAGGCACATGCTGCCTGGATTAGCCAGGACCCGAGGCCGGCGCTGGCTTGGGTCGCTATGAGCGAGGATAGCTGACATGGCAATCGTGACCCTGCGGTACTGGGCCGCCGCGAAGGAGGCGGCAGGCGTGCCCGAAGACAAGGTCGAGGCGGACACGCTGGAGACCGCGCTGGCGGAAGGCCTGCTCGCGGCGAAAGCCCGTCGTGGCGAGGACGCCGACCGCCTGCGGTTGGTCATGGCCCGCTCGTCGTTCCTGATCGACGGCGAGCCCGCCGGCACGAGAGCACCTGAGTCGGTCCTGCTACCCGACGACGCGGTTGTCGAAGTGCTGCCGCCGTTCGCCGGTGGCTGACCGTTCGCACCTGGCGCGCGCAGGATCGGCGCAACGGTCGGCGTGCGGGATATCTTGAGCCGTGCTCGGCCTTGTCCTCCTGCTCGTCGCCGCCGCGGTCGCGGCGGCGACCGGGCTTGACCGCCTGCTCGCGACCATCGCGCTGAAGCAGATCGCCCGGCGGGTGAGCGCGGTGACGGGAGCGAGTTGCCCGCCAGTCGTCCGCTTCGCTGGCAGAGCGTTCCTGCCGCAACTGCTTGCAGGCGTCTACCGCGAGGTTCGGGTTGGGCTTGCCGCCTGCAGCGCCGGCGGCATCGAGTTCCGCACGCTTACCGCTTGTCTCGCCGGCGTGCGGGCGCCGCTGGCTTCGCTGTTGCGTGGCCGCGGTCTCGTGGTCGGCCAGCTCACAGCCCAGGCGACGATCCCGTTCTCCACGATCGCAGGCCGGCTTCCGCCCGGGCTCGCCGTGAGCAGCCGCGGTGCCGAGTTGCGGGTCGGGGGCTCAGTTCCGCTCATGCCGGTCGCCGGAACGCTCGCGATCACGGCCGACGGCCACCGGATCTCGGTCGTGCCGAGCGTGCTCGGCGTGCCAGGCCTGGTGGGTTTCGTGTTCACGTTGCCGGGTTTGCCGCGCGAGCTGATGATCGACGCGGTGCGGGTCACCGACGCTGGGCTGGAGATCACCCTGCGCGGTGACGAGGTGAAACTCCCCCCGCGCTGAACCAGTCGGCCAGGGATTCCGTTTACCTTAGTGTGGTGGTTCGCGATGGACCCGGGGGCCAGGGGCATTCCCGGCACGTCACGGACGAGGATCTCGTCCGCGCGCTCTACGACGAGCATGCCGGCCCACTGCTGCGCTACGCGCTGCACCTGACAAGCGGGGACCGCCAGCGCGCTGAAGACATTGTGCAGGAGACGCTGTTGCGGGCGTGGCAGCATCCGCGCGCCATCGTCAGCCGCCCGCCGAGGCCCTGGCTATTCGCGGTTGCCAGGAACCTCGCCGTCGACGCCCACCGTGCCAGACAGGCCAGGCCGCACGAGGTCGGCGAGGCCGCGCTGCAGCGGACATCCGTTCCCGACACGGCGGACCGTGCGCTCGAGTCTTGGGCAGTCGCCGACGCGCTGCGATCGCTGCGGCCCGACCACCGCGCGGTGCTGATAGAGACCTACTACCGGGGCCGCTCGGTTGCGGAGGCCGCCTCGGTGCTCGGAGTCCCGGCCGGCACGGTCAAATCACGTACCTTCTACGCCCTCAAGGCGCTGAAGTTGGCACTAGAGGAACGGGGGCTTGCGCCATGAGTGACCCGTCCTGCCGGAGATACCGAGAGCTGCTCGGCGTCTACGTGGTAGGAGCTATTGAGCCGGGCGAGCGCGCCGCGCTCGATGCGCACCTGGGCCAGTGCTACGAATGCCGCGAGGAACTGGCCGGGCTCGCGCCGCTGACCGCGCTGCTCCACCGGGTGCCCAACGCCGAAGCCGAACGAATCGCGCTCGCCGGAGCGCCGGAGGTCGACCAGGACGAGCCGTCGCCCGATGTTCTGGACTCGCTGATCAAGCAGGTCCGCGTGAGGCGGCGGACGAGGCGGGTCAGGGCGATGTTCACCGCGGCGGCGGCCATCGTGATCAGTGTTGGCGGCGCAGTCGCCGTCACCGAGTCGCTTGCGCAGCCGCAGCACTATCAGTTCCCGCCCGACGTCGCGTCCGTCATGAGGAATGGGCTCGGCGCCACCGTCAGGTACGGCAAGAGTGACTGGGGCACGACGATGTCGGTGAAGGTCACCGGCTTCCGCGAGTGGACCACGTGCAAGTTCTTTGTGGTCACCAAGGATGGCAGCAGGGAGCTTTCCGGCGGCTGGACGGTCGGGCCGCGCGGGAACAAGCTCTGGTACCCGCTGGAGAGCGCAGTTCCCGAGTCCAAGGTGGCCGCGTTCGTGATCACCTGGAGACAGGGCTCGTTGCAGATCCCCGCAGGCTGATCGAAAGAGCGCTTCCGGGAATGTCAGCCGCGGGGGGCACGTTAACCTGCCGTGATCCCCGGACTCGTGGTGAGTGCGTGCGTTCTGCTCGCAGCTGCGGGGTTCGGTTTCGGCTGGCGCAGCCGCAACGGCCGGGTGAGGGCCACAGCGCCGCGGGCCGCTGTTTCAGCGAACGAGACCCAAGCGCCATCGATGGCGCGCGCATCCATTGACGGAGCCACCGGGCAGCGGGCCTCGCACGCGGCCGAGCTGACCGTAGGCGATCTCGGCGCCCCGCTCGGCAGCAAGGCGACCCTGCTGCAGTTCTCCTCGGCCTTCTGCGCGCCGTGCCGCGCGACCAGGCACGTACTGTCCGACGTGGCGACAATGGTTGACGGGGTATCTCACGTGGAGATCGACGCGGAGTCCAGGCTCGACCTGGTCCGTCGGCTCGATGTCCGGCGGACTCCAACGACGTTCGTGCTTGGGCCAGGCGGCGAGATTACCCATCGTGCGAGCGGGAAGCCGCGCAAAGCTGACGTTCTCGCAGCGCTCGGGGCCGTGATATGATTTCCTACAGATTTGATCGGAAACACGAACCGGAACCCGTGCGAGCCACTCACCGTCGCGCTAGCTTCGCAGGCGTCCTTACCAGGCGCCGTGCGGTCGACTTCTGTCGCGTGGCGGCCGCGCTCTGACCTGCTAGCCCGCACTCGGACCACGCAGTCCGCCTCGGCCGCCGCCAATTCACGTCACGCTGCCAGCGGCGGCATCCACGGAAGGAACGCCATGCAGATCGATCCAAGAGGACCGAGGTTCGGCGCGCTGATCACGACGGGCGTTTTCGTTGCCGTCCTTATTACGGGGAGCGCATGGCTGCTGGCCGCACAGGCGGTCGTGTTCGCGATCGGAACGTCCTTCGGATTGCGATATGCCCCATACGGCCTGATATACCGGCTGCTGATCCGCCCCAGGCTCGGCCCGCCGAAGGAACTGGAAGCCGAGGCGCCGCCGCGGTTCGCGCAAGGCGTCGGCTTGCTGATCTCGGTCATCGGCGTGATCGGGTACGCAACCGGCACGACCCCGCTGGGAATCACTGCCGCGGCGCTCGGCCTGATCGCCGCGTTCTTGAACGGAGCCTTTGGCCTGTGCCTGGGCTGCGAGCTGTACCTGTTTATCCGACGTATCGCGCCCGCGCGCCAGGCTTCCTGACACCGGGCAGGATCTGAGAAGGAGAATCAAGCATGAGCCGTCCCGACGTTCTAATTGATGCCGAATGGGTGCAGGGGCATCTCGACCATCCAGGGCTTGTCCTGGTCGAGGTCGATGAGGACACCTCCGCCTACGACAAGGGTCACATCAGGGGCGCGGTGAAGATCGACTGGAAGAAAGACCTGCAAGATCCGGTCCGAAGGGATTTCATCGGCCGGGCCGAATTCGAGCGGCTGATGTCTGAGCGCGGCATCTCCAACGACGACACGGTCATCTTGTATGGCGGCAACAACAACTGGTTCGCGGCCTACGCCTACTGGTACTTCAAGCTCTACGGGCACGACAGGGTCAAGCTCCTAGACGGCGGTCGCAAGAAGTGGGAGCTCGACTCGCGCGACCTCGTGATCGATGTCCCTGCGAGGCCGGCGACGTCCTTCCGCGCGGGGGAGCAGGACCGCTCGATCCGGGCGTTCCGCGACGACGTGGTTGCCGCGATCGGCCACCTTAACCTGGTCGACGTCCGCTCACCCGACGAGTTCGCCGGCAGGCTGCTGGCTCCGGCGCACCTGCCCCAGGAGCAGGCGCAGCGCGGCGGTCACGTCCCGACCGCGAAGAACGTGCCGTGGTCGAAGGCCGCCGAAGAAGACGGCACGTTCAAGTCCGACGACGCGCTCCGCGCGCTCTACGGCGACCAGGCCGGCCTGGACTTCGCCAAGGACACCATCGCGTACTGCCGGATCGGCGAGCGTTCCGCACACACCTGGTTCGTATTGCACGAGCTGCTCGACCAGCCGAATGTCAAGAATTACGACGGCTCGTGGACCGAGTACGGGTCGCTGGTTGGCGTGCCGATCGAAGTCGGAGACGCCTCGTGAGCGACGCGTCAGGCTGCGGCGCTCCGGCGGGCGGCGTCAAGGTGACCGGCGGCGTCGGCACGCAGGCCATTGTCCGGGGTCACGTGACGAGCCTGGGAACGCCCGTGCTGTCCGGCTATGCCCGCCTGCTGAACTCCGACGGCGAGTTCGTCGCCGAGGTCCCGCTCGGCGAGGACGGCGGGTTCACGTTCTACGCGGCTCCCGGCGACTGGACGCTCCGGGTCCTGGCCCCAGGCGGGGTCCGGGTCGAGCGCTCCGTGTCCGCGAACACCGGCATGATCACCGAACTCGAGGTCGCCGTCTAAGAGCGAGTTGGGTTCCGGCCGCCGGATTGCGGCGCCGGGCCCGGGCTGAGGTGGCCCGCGACGACATCAAGGGCGCAATAGCGACATGAAAGGTCCGCCGATGCTGCCGGGGCGGCGGGCTGGGGTGGTCCGCGACGACATCGAGGGTCCGCCGATGCCGCAATAGCGACATGAAAGGTCCATCGATGCTGTTCGGAGTGCGCTGGCGCGGCTGGGCTGGGGCGGGCACTGCGGAACCGCGGCGGTTCTCCGCCGCGCTAAAGTCCCTTTTGCGTAGTTCTGTCAGACGCGCACGGGTACGCGAGCGCCAACGGGACAGGGGCGAAACGGGGAGGGACCGGCTGGGAAATTGTCGCCCGTTCGCAGAATCTCGTTGATTAACCCATTACCCGCAGTTCAGCTTCTCGTCACCTGGGCTGCTTAGAACTGACATCAGACCGCATCCGGGCGCACCATACCACCGCATCGGGGCGGACAGCAGCAGCGATCAGACCGCATCGGGGCGGGCGGCCCTAGCGAAAGGCATCGGCGTGGCAGTCTCCGGTGACGACAAGCAGGAAGTCGCGGGGATCCTTGCCGACCGGCTGGCCGCCACCCTTGTGCATCACGAGCCGGGCTGGCGGCTGCCAAGGCCCAGCGCGCTGGCCAGGCGATACAACGTCAGGCCCGCACAGGTGGAACAGGCCGTCAAGGAACTGGCCGCACGGCACCTGATCAGGCAATTGCCTGATGGCCAGCTCTACCGAGCGAGCCCGGCCGAGTACATGATCCCCGTGCAAGGCGTACCGCGCCTCGGCGCGCATCTCGATCCGATGGGCGGACACGTCGCCTGCCGTAAGCGCAAGGTCTCCTGGCGGCGGGCACCTGAGGACATCGCTACCGCGCTCGGGATCGCCCCAGCCGACCCGGTCTGCGCGGTGAGGTGTCACTGGTCGGTCAACGGGGAGCCCGCGGCGATCTCCACGACATATCTGACCGCCGAGGCGGCGGCGGAGATCGGCGACCTGACCGACGAGCGTGACCGGACGACCGCCGACCTGCAGCTCTGGGCATTTCCCGACGGCGACGACCAGCGGGCGCACAGGCCCGCTCTCGGCGCCCCAGCAGCGTTGCATGTGGAGTTGCAGCCGCCGCCGTCCTCGGTCGCGCGCGGGCTGCGGCTCGGCGCCGGCCAGCCGGCCGCCATGCTCACGGTGCGCTTCGACGACCAGCCAGCAGGTCGGCCTGTCGCGCTGACCGTCGCCGCACTGCGAGCTGACCTGTTCAGGATCGTCGTTGACTCGCCCGCCGAGTCCTCGCCGGTCAGTGGCGTGGCGTCGGCCGCGGCGCTTGACGATGGCCTGGGCCAGCCTGGCGACGACGAGCCGTGGCCGGCCGAAGACCATCCAGCTGTCCGCCAGTAGCCGGGTCTGCCGCCCCGCCGTCGGCCCGGAAGCTGGGGCAGCCATCCACGGTCGGCGGCCTCCGAACTGCGGTCAGCGCAGTCCTGGAGCTGCGGGCGCGCGGCGCTCCGAACGAGTATCTTGTGCCGTTGTGGACCGTTACCTGGCCCGGCCAACCGAGCGGGTGCCCACGCATCCCAGCGGCCTGACTCCACGCGACTTACCGCCGCCCGGTACTCCCCGCGGGCTATCTCCGCCCGTCAGTACCCGTGGGTTAAGGTCGCCCGCCATTCTCGGCAGGCCGATGCCGCGACGCGACTTGGTCGCGGCGGCCAGTGCGGGGTTGGTCCTGATCGAGCTCCTGCTCGCGCAGCTCACCCTCGGGCTCACCGTGATTTTCGTCATTGTCGGCAGAGTGACCAGGTGGCGGCCGGCCTGGCTCTCCTGGCCGGCCGTGGTCGGCGTCTACCTCATGCTCGCCCGCGGCGCGCGTCAGGCTGCGGCCGGGTACCTGGCGGTCGCCAGGCATTTGATCGGTCTCGCGGCCGGACCTGGCTCGACGCTGGCGCACCTGACCCATCCGATGGCCGAGTTAGGCGGCTGGCAACGCTGGCTGTCTGCTCAGTTGCCGGTTGCGCTGATCGCGGCGGCGGCTCAGGCGGGCGTCGTCGCGCGGGTACGCGGACGCCGCGGGGGATACCGGCCGGGGGCGCTCGCAGTGGCACGCAGGGCGTACCTGACTGCATCGCTGCGCCGGGGCGAGGTCGCCACACGTGAGGGCTGCTGCGCGGGCGTGGTCACCGGCACGGGCCGCCGCGCGGAGATTTCGTGGCGGGAGGCCGAGGCAGGAGTCGTGGTTACCGGGGCAACCGCAGCCGCGGCGACCGGCACCGGCCTCGATCTGGTCATAGCCGCGATCCAGCATCGCAAGGCCGTGCTCGTCATCGACCTCGCCTCCGCCGCTGGCGAGCCCGCGGCGGCAACCATCGCGGCCGCCTGCGCGGCAAGCCATGCGCCGCTGCGGCACCTGGGCGGGCCCGGCGGCCGTTACGACCCGTTATCCGGCCTGCCACCCGCCCGCGCGGCGGGCCTGGTCATGGCGATGTTCGAAGAGGCGGAAACCGCGGCGGCCGCCCGGCCGCTGTGCGCCGCATACCTATCCGCCGTCCTTGAGGTTCTCGCCGACGACGACGCTGCCGTCTGGCGGCACTGCAGCATGATCGGCGAACTGGCCAGGCTAGCCCACCCGGGAGCACTGCAGCAGCGGCTAGATCAGGCCGATTTGCCGCAACGCACTCGCGACGCGCTGGTCAGCAAGGCAGCCGAATGCGCCGGTCGGCTGGGCGCCGATCCCCAAGCCGTGGCCGCCCTTGCCGCGGTGGCCGATCAGCTGTCCGGGCTGGCCTCATCAAAAGTCGGCGGGTGGCTGGGCCTGCCAGGGCCCGGCGATGACGAACCGGTGAGCTTGGCCCGGGCAGTGGCCGGGCGGCAGGTTGTCATCGCTGAGCTCGATCCGCGATGGCACGGCAGGCCGGGCCTGATGATGGCGCGCCTGGCGGTTGCGGATCTGACCGGGATCCTGACGGACCGAGCCGACCTGGGCGTCCGTGCTGACTGTCTCGTGTGGATCAACGGCTGCGAGCCTGTCGGCCGCGGTCTGCTCTCGGAGCTGCTCATGCTCGGCGAGGCAACAGGGACCTGCGTAGTGCTCGGCACGACCGACAACGATGCCGTCGAGGTCCTGGCGGCCCAGGTCAATGTCCTTGTCGTGCGCGGCCGGGAGCCGAACTCCGAACAGGTTTCGATCCGGGTCCGCGGTCCGCGTCCGCGTCTGGTCAAGGCGACCCGGGCGTCAGGGCAGACACGGTGAGCAAGCGGACCCCACGGCAGGCGGCGGGGGACACGCTGACGGCGCCGGATGGCGAGATCTGCCTAGGCTGGCGTTTCGCGCCGGGATCGGCCGATCCCGGCCGGCCGCCGGCCAGGCCAGCGACTCCTTTCGCCGAGCGGCTGGAACCGGGCTGGCTAGCGGCCCAGGCCAGGCTGTCAGTGGTGTTCACCCGGCCGGCTCGGGCGGGCGTTGCGGCTGGGTCGCTCGCGGCGCTGCTGGCCGGGGGTGCCTGGCTCGCAGGTCTGGCCGGTCCGGCTGCGGCCGGGCCAGCGGCGGTGGTCGCGGCGGTGGTCGCGGCCCGGTGTGCTCGATCTGCCTCGCGGGAGCGGCGCAGGCTGGCCGGTGTCGTGGCGGGCGAGCGCCGTCGGGTGCAAGCGGCGGAGGCCGCAAGATCACGCGAGCTCGCCGCGCGGCAAGGCGAGCACGCGGCCGCTTTTCGAGCGTGGCAGCGGCGCAAGGCCGTGTTCGACCGGCAGCCTGCCTGGTTCTCCGTCCGGCTGCCCGCAAGCATCGACCGGATCGATGTGGTCGGCGGCACGCTGGCTAGCTGGTCGGCGCTGGTCACGACCGTCGCCGCGGCCCGGCTGAGCGCGGGCGGCGAAGTGAGCATCGTGGACCTGACCGAGGGAGCCGTCGCCGAGGAGTTGGTCGGACTAGCGAAACGGGCCAGGCTGCGGCCGTTGGTGTGGGCGCTACCGGCTGACTTGTCGCTGCTCGACCTCGGCCTGGGACTTGACGCGGCCGCCTTGGCCGAGGTGCTGGCGCTGGCCGCCGGAGCCGCACCGACGGCGGACCGACCCGGGCGAGCCGGGGATGGACCTGCCGCCGACTTGAGCGCCGACTGCGCCCTGCTCGAGCGGGTACTTGCCGTGCTAGATCACGACCCGCCGATGGCCGCGGTCACGGCGGCGCTCCGGGCTCTGGCCGACGTCGGCAATCCGCTGGACGACGTTCGTCGCGGGCTGCTCACAGACTTGCAACTGGCCAGCGTCGGGAGGCTGTTCCGGCAGGGCGCGGCCGAGCGGATTGTGCTGGAGCGCGCCTTCGTGCTCGAGTCCAAGCTGCGCAGGCTCGACGCGCTCGGGACCGGGCAGCCGCCGCACGCCGAGTCGGTGCGGTTGCGGGTAGCCGGACTCGACCGTCGCGGCGGAGTGATCGGCAACCGGATGCTCGGCACCTACCTGGTCGCCGCGATCACTCACCTGCTACGGCAGGCGCCGGCCCGAGCGCCCTGGGCGCACCTGGTCTGCCTGCTCGGCGCTGACCGGCTTGACGGCGATGTGATCGACCGGCTCGCCGACGCGTGCGAGACCGCAGGGACCGCGCTGTTGCTCGCGTTCCGGTCGATACCCGCGAGCGTGCGGGAACGGCTTGGCCGCGGCAACGCCGCGGTCGCGTTCATGCGCCTCGGCAACGGCCACGATGCGCGGGCAGCCAGCGAGCTGATCGGTACCGAGCACCGTTTCGTCGTCAGTCAGATCACCGACACCGCCGGAACGTCACTGACCGATACCTGGGGCAGCTCATACACCAGCAGCAGCGGGACAGCCGACTCCGTCGCGGACTCGGTCTCGGCTGGCTGGAGTTCCGGCCGCAGCCGAGGCCGTGGCAGTGGCCGCCGGGCCG
>Ga0126381_100007759_pt1 | contig 11957 bp, 9 predicted proteins | sample PanSoiMetPlot_28_FD_96465 | JGI IMG/M metagenome (GOLD analysis project Ga0126381, IMG submission 96465) | Tropical forest soil microbial communities from Panama - MetaG Plot_28 | ecosystem: Environmental > Terrestrial > Soil > Tropical forest > Bulk soil | place: Panama | collected 2016-02-17
AACAGCTCATCCACGAGCAACTGGATCTGGCTCGCGAACGTGCGCACCGCGGAGTTCTCGAACCGTACCTTCAGGCTGGACACGTTGAACGCGTACGGCGGCTGCGCGTTGGCCGCCAAGGCCGCGCTCTCGTAGTCGATAAGGCCGAACAACGACGAGCTGGTCTGGGTGATGACACCGCCGGAAACCGTGGCCGGGGTGACCGTCAGGCCCAGGTGGTGTGCCTTGAAGGCGCTGGCGTCGAGGCCGGCCGCCAGGCCGGCGATCTGGCCGGGCAGCTCGGCCGGCGGCACCGGCGCGTTCAGGAACAGCATGCCCTGCCAGTCCGGGTCGCCGGCCAGGGCGGCAAACGGCGCGAATTCCGGGTCGGTGCTGGTCGCGGCCTCGGCGATGAGGGCCTGCAGCACGGACTGGGCCGCCGCCACGCCGCCGGCACCGGGATTGAACCGGGTGCCGCCGTCGCCGGCCCAGCTGGAGGTGTCCGCGGCGAGCGCGGTGAGCGGCTGGCCGGCGAACTTGAGCACGAGCAGGGTCGAGGTGGCGCTCCACGCCGCGGCCGGACAGACGTTGATGGTCCAGCTCTGGCTGGCGTCGCCGGACAGGCCGGGGATTCGCACCGGCCCGCCGTTGGCCGGCTGGGCCGCGCAGAGCGTGGCCGGATCCGAGGCCACCAGGAACAGCTGGCTGGACTGGAGCGCGGCGGCGAAGTCCGCGGTCACCTGGCCCAGCACCAGCGGGCCTGCCGACGACAGCGCCAGGGTCAGGTTGATCACGTTGCCCTGGCCGTCCACGTCGGCGAGCAGCCCCTGCGGTGTGATGCTCTGGGTGAGTGCGCCGCCCGAGGGCGCGGCGGGCGCGGCCAGCGCGCCGATCAGGGCACGCCGGGTGCTGGACACCGCCTGGTGCTCAAGCTGCTGGTACGGCTGCACGTCGGTGTCGACGATGGCGGTGAACGGCAGCATCGGATATCCCGGCGGCAGGCCGCCTCCGGCTGGAGCGCCGGGCAGGGCCATCCCGCTGAGCTCGCGGAACGACGTGAAGCCGTCGATTCCGGCCGGCGCGAACAGGGCCGAGCCGTCGGCCTGCGCGCGGTAGATGGGGCCCGGCGCGCCGCCGGACCCGAACACCGACACATAGCTGGTGGTGGCGCTGGCCTGCAGTCCCTGGCCGGCCGCCAGCGCCGGCCCGCCCGGGCTGAACCAGAGCTCGGAGCCCTCCTCGATCAGCACGTACTCGATGCCCGAGGTGCCGCACATCAGCCGCTGGGCACCGGGCACCGGGGCGCCGCCGGCGTTCACCACCGTGGTGAGGAAGGACCCGTACGGCACCAGGTAGTACGGATCGACGGGGGACGGCGGGTCGGACAGCGCGCGGACCGCGAACGCGAACCTGGCCGCCGACGCCGGGGCCTCCGGCCGCGCGAGCGGGGTCAGGCGCACGGCCAGCCCGTTGCTTGTCTGGTACGAGGACGCGAGTTCCGGACCGCTGCCGGCGTTGCCCGGCACCAGCTGAAAACAGCTGCGGGCCGGGTCGAGCGGCAGCAGCGGGTGCAGCGACATCGTCACGGGCAGCCGGGCCGCCGTGGCCGGCTGCACCGCGCTGAACACTGGAAACCGCAGGGAAGTGAGCCGGTCGGGCAGCAGCGGCTGGCGGGCGTCGGGGACGAAGATCCGCAGTCCCACGTCGAGCCTGTCCAGGTCGGAGCCGATCTGAAGGTTCAGCGAGGTCAGCGCGCAGCCGGCCTGGCCGGCGGTGAACGGCAGTGTCACCGGGGCGGTCGCCGTCATCATCACCTGGCCTGAAGCGGCGGTGAGATAAACCGATCCCGTATCGCCGGAGCGCTGGGTGACGGTCAGGTCGTCCCCGCCGGTGTCCGGTCCGATGGCGCAGCCCGCTCCGAGCCAGAGAGCGAAGCTGCCCAGGTGAAGACCTGACAGCGCGGTCACCGTGGTCCCGTCGGAGGCGATCCAGGACGCCTGCCAGCGGGCGGCCGGCTGCTGCGGATTGGCCGCCCACACCAGCCGCAGCGGCCGCCCGGCGAGGAAGGTCGCGAGCGTGCCGGCCAGCGCCTGGTCCAGTGCGGTACCCGCGGGCACGATCAGGTAGCAGCCGGGAAAGTTCCGCCAGCTGTCGGCGAGCGTGACGGTCGGGCCGGGCGGCGCCGCCGGGCCGGAAGGCAGGTAGCCGACGGTGCAGGCGGCCGGCGCCGGGTCGAGTATCCAGAATGGGCCCGCGTCGGTCCGCGTGAAGCTTGCCATCTGCGTTACCCGGTTGCGGGGAAGGTGATCGAGTCTCCGCCGGCCAGCGGCAGGTCGAAGGAGTCCAGTGTGTCGGAGTACTGGTAGTACGTGGAGTCCAGGCCGACCGGCTGATAGGGCGCGAGCGGCGTCCAGGTCATGTGGGGGCCGTTGGCGGTCAGCGGGGTGTTCAGCCGGTTCATGAACCCGGACCGGACCGTGCCCGCCAGCCAGGGCAGCGGCATGAACCCGGCGAGCAGCCCGCGCAGGGTGGTGCCCAGCGTCACGTAGCGCAGCTCGGTCTGCAATAGCACCGGTATCTCAGGCACGACCGTTGTGCGGCCGCGGAACCACACCCCGACCGCGTTCGGGGAGATCGTGCCGTCACTGAGGTACTGGCTGCCCGCCGTCTCGAGGACGGCCCGGCTCGGCGCGCCGATCAGCGCCGGGTTCTGCGCGGCGGCAGCGAACCCGGTGCCGTCGCTCGAGGGGTAGACGGGCGGGTAGTACAGCCGCCAGTACGGCATCTGGTAGGCCGCGCCCTCCAGGTCCACCGGGCCGCCGGTGCCCGCCGTGGACGGGCTCACCGTGAACCCCTGCAACTGCGCGAGGAACGTGTCGAACCCGAGCACCTGGCTGCCCTGCGACCCGGGTAGCTGGCCTACCTCGATCCAGCTGCGCCCGGATGAGACAAAGCCGTTCAGGGCGCTGACGCCGGGATCCACGGACTGGTGCGACTGGAAGTCGATCCTCAGCCGCATGCCCGGGCTGAGCTCGACGCACCGTTGCCCGGCATCGAAGCCGTAGCGGAAGTACAGCGACTCCGCGAATGTCTGCGGCAGGGCCTGAGCGAGCCAGCCGCGGATCTGATGCAGCCTGCCACCCTTGAGTCCCGCTGCGTCCATGGCCTGCAGGAAGCCGTCGAATCCGGTTCGCACCGCGGGCCTGATCGGCGACAGGTCGAAGTTCCAGACGGTGGAGTTGGCGGTGACCTGATAGGCGAACGGGCTGCTGCCCGCCACCAGCGCGAACGGTCCTGAGGCCGGCAAGGTGCCAGTCGGAGGCACCAGGAATACCTGGTCAAGTCCGATCGCGATGCTTTGCTGCCTGCCCTGAGCCTGCGCGGAATACAGGTAAGGCTGCTGGGTGCTGGCCGGTGTCGAGAACCAGTACTGGAAGCCGGGCATCCGCTTGCGACCGGTTCTACAGGGAACCGGTGATCAGCAGCGGATTGACGACGAAGTGTCCGGCGACATTACCCCGGATTACCAAGAATATCTCGCGGATGGCCATAGCTCTAATTTCGGACATGCCGCTTTCCCCCCTCGGAAAAGCATTGATGAACACCTAAATTTTATACGTCGTGCGACAAACTAAGATTCCGCATAATAATTCCCCTTGTGCGGAGTCTCTCACGAGATGCACACCATGTCGAGCACCTAAATAAGCTGACGACGGTCGCTTTGTTATGATTAATCCTATTAAACCGAAATTTCACTTGATGAGCTTCAGGATGTTTCGTGTGGCGGAAGGGTCCGCGTGATCCGCGGCTGCCGTCCTGGGATGACCGGGGGCGATGACCCACCGCCCCCGGAAGAACAGGGGTTGTGGGCCACAGCCCCCGCCCGCGCCGCGCGTCAGCTTGCGACGAGCTGTTGCCCGGGCTCCATGGCAGCTTTTCGCATCAAGATGATCGCGACCTGGCGGTGGGCTAGTCCTGGTGGCCGCGGGTCGCTGGGGTCAGCACGTCGCCGACCGCCTCGGCGAGCAACGTCATCTGGTAGGAGACAAGGGCCGTCTCGCACTCCGGGGCGGCGAGCACGGCCAGGCTGGACCCGTCGCTGATCGCCATGACGAGCAGCATCCCGCCTTCCATCACCACGAGCGCCTGGGCCGCCTGGCCCGCCTCGAAGATCCGCGCGGCACCTTGGATCAGGCTGACCAGCCCGGAGGTGATCGCCGCGAGCTGTCCGGCGAACGTCTCGGGAAGGTCACGCGAGACCGCCAGCGGCACGCCGTCCGAGGACACCACGATCGCGTGCGCGACATCGAGGACTTTGGTGGTGAAGTCGGTGACCAGCCAGTTCAGGTCCTGTCGGTATGTGTTGCTCAATTGCCCGCTCCCTCTCCGGCGCCGGGGGCCTGGCCCCTGGCGCGGCGGATCCCGCTCTGGAACCCGCTCAGCCGATCCCGAGCCAGCTCAGGTGCTGACTGACCGGATGCTGCCTGGCCGGATGGTGACTGGCCAGGTGCTGACTGCGGCCGCGCCGCGGCAGGTGCCTGCGGTTGGTGACCGCCGGTCCGCTGGCTGCCGAGAGATCCGGGAATGAGGTTCGCCCTCGGGATGCGCGCGGGCAGCCCGGCGGCAGTGCGTGCGCCGAGGACCGGTTCGGCGATGATCTGGGCCGCGTGCCTGCTCTCTGCCCACGCGTCGGCGCCCGCCCCCCTGCTGTCGCCCGCCAGCCTGTCGCCGTCGGCCGCTTCGGGCCCGCTGCCCGGATCGGCGGTGCCCGCCGCCTCGGGCCGGGCGAAGCGGAACCACCGTGACGTCGCCGGGCCGTGCGCCGGCACCGCCGTTCGCATGCCTCCCACGGCCGCGTTTCCCGTGGGGGGCGCGGCGACGGTCGTGCCGCCACCGGACGCGCGTTGTCCGGCCACGGCCGCCGGCCCGCGCGCTGGCTGGCGTCCGCGCCACGAAGACGCACGGGCTTCTCGTTCTATAAGGCTGTCCGGCAGCCATACCATCGCCGTCAGTCCGTGCGGCTTGCCGATGACGAGCCGGACCCGCACCCCATGCCGTTCGGCCAGCCGGGCCACGGCGAACAGCCCCATGTGGCGGGATACGGTCACGTCCATAACGGGTGGGTTGTCCAGCCGCCAGTTCATCTCCGCCAGCCGGACATCAGGAATGCCCACCCCGCTGTCGCTCACCTCGATCAGCACGCCCCCGCTGCTCAGTTCCTGGGCTGACATGAGCACCGGGGTGTCGACGGGGGAATATATCGTGGCGTTCTCGATGATCTCGGCAAGCAGGTGCACCACGTCGGAAACCGCCTGCCCGGCGATCGCGATCCCCGGCTGGATCCTCTGCGTCACCCGGCCGTACTGCTCGATCTCCGATGTCGCGGCCCGCGCCACGTCGGTGAGCGGAATCGGATCGCTCCACGTACGTGCGCCCTCATGCCCGGCAAGCAGGAGAAGGTTCTCGGAATTCCGCCGCATTCTGGTGACGAGGTGGTCCATTGAGAACAGCTCGGACAGCCGGCCAGGATCGTCCTCGTTCTGCTCCAGGGAGTCGATCGTGCGTGCGAGCCGTTCGATCAGCACCTGGCTGCGGCGGGACAGGTTGACGAACATCGCGTTAAAGCTGCTGCGCAGCATCGCCTCGTTGCCGGCCAAGCGGACCGCCTCCGAGTGGACCTGGTCGAACGCGCGGGCCACCTGGCCGATCTCGTCCGCGGACAGCACGTTGATCGGCGCCACTTCCAGCTCCAAGACCGGATCCAGCGCTTCGCCCAGTTTGCGGACCCGATCCGGGAGTTCCACCGTCGCGATGTTGAGCGCGCCTTCCCGCAGCCTGCGCAGCGGCCGGACCAGGGATCTGGCGACGGCGAGCGTCGCGACCAGCACTAGCAGCAAGATGGCCCCGGTGAGGAGGGCGATGAACACCGCGGAGTTCTCCGCGTCCTGCTGCAGCAGATCGGCGCGCGCGACAATGGAGCTGGCCACGCCCTGCTCGACGGCCTGCATCTGCTGCACCGTTTCAGACATCGCGGAATACCACCGAGTGGGCGCCGCTGTCGAGTCGATGTTCAGAGCGGTGGTGTCGAGGCTGCCGACGCTGATGACGTACTCCTCGATGAGCTCTGCCTCGTTCACCTGCGATCCGGCCACGCTGTTGCGGAACGAGCTCTGTTCGCCGGCCGTGGCGGTCGTGTTGAACGCCGCCAGGGCGGTACCTTGCTCGGAGTCCGCGGTGGTCAGCGCCTGTAGTTCACCATCGGCGAACAGCTGCTGGGTGAGCGCGTTGAAAAGGATGGCGCGCTGCTGGGCGGCCTCGTCCTTGGCCTGCGCCAGCGCGTTGAGCGCCTGGACGCTGCTGACGAGGCCGGAGTCAGCGGTTCCCTCCGCGATCTGGCTGTTCAGGGCGAGCATGTCGTTGATCGGGCCGGCGTAGGCGGCGATCACCGCCAGCGCGGACTGGCTTGCCTGGGCGGTGCTGCGCAGCTGGTCGAGATGGCGGATCACGGAGAGCACGGCCGCGGCCCTGGACTGAATGTTCGCCGGGAAGGAGCCGCCGATGCCAGCGGCCAGTTCCTGGGCTGTGGCGGCCGCCGTGTCCGTCGCTTTGTACCAGCTCTGCAGGGACGCGGCGACGGACTTGGGGTTAGCGGCGGGAGTGATGCCTGTCGTCTCGTCGCGTTCGTTCTCCAAAGCCTGCACGACGACGGTGACCTGCTGCCCGAGCTTGGCGAGCTGTGACACGCGGCCGAATTCGGACGCGCTGCCGACCGCCGCGGCCAGCCGCAACCCGCCGAAGACCAGGCCCATGACCAGCGCCATCACGATCACCGCGATCAGCCGCCAGGACACCGGCCAGTCCCGCAAAGCCAGCACCCGCCGGCTCTGGAGATGCGGGACCGACGGCTTCTTCGCGTGCTGGTTGCCCTTCCTTACGCGCAGTGTGGCGCTTCCCACCCCATGGTTACCCATTCCTGAAGTCCTCGCTCTGTGACCCCTCAGGGACTGACGGCCTCTACCTGCACGAATACAGGACACGCCAGGTTATGGCGATGGTAGGGCGATACCGGGCGTCAGACCACGATACTTAGCAAAGTGATACAAAAGTAATGTAAACGTCCGCTAATCGATCAATTTATGACAGTTCGCGAATAGTGTCCGGTCCACCCGCGAAATCGGTATCAGGTCCGGGTAGAGTGCGCGCAGCGCCGTACCGCTCGAGACGGAAACGGGAGATCGTCGTTCCCCGGCGGGTACGTGCTAGCCGCTCCACGGCGGCTTCACAGCCAGGATCGGCACTGAGCCCGTGATGCCGGCCGGCAGGACCTGCGTGAAAGAGTCCCTCTGCCACTGGAAGACGAAGGCCGCCGCGGCTCCGTTCTCGCCCAGCGCGTCGAACTTCACCTGGCCTTGCACAGTGTCGAGCGTGACCCCGCTGTGCAGGTACTTGATGATCTCCGCGTTGTCGGTGCCGCCCGTGCCCGTGACCGCCTGGGCGACCACCTGGCCGACTGAGTAGGCCTCGGCCACGTCGGCGTTGACGGAGGACGAGCTGCCCCCGTACTGGGCGACGTACTCCTTGACCATCTGCTCGCTCGTCGTATTGCTGTATCCCGGGTACCAGCCGTTGGGAACCATCATCCCGTTGGCGTTACCCTGGCCGACCACTGAGGTGAACGAACTGCCCTGGTCCGGGCCCGCCGCCGCGATGAACAGCTTGGGCGTGTAATGCTGCTGCTCGAACGCCTGCATGAAGGCACCGACCGTCGGCACGTCGGTGGACCCGAGCACGACCAGCTGCGCGCCCGCCGCGGCCACCTGATCGGCTGGCGCCTTGTACGCCGTGACTTCCTCCGGGAAAACCGCCGAGTACACCGTCTGGACGCCGAGCTTTTCCAGCATCGTCTGGGCGAGCTGCACCGGCGGGTCGGCGAACGGATCCTGAGCCATCGGATACGCCGCGCTCTTCGGCCGCTGGCTCGGCGGCAGTGAGGCGATCCAGTCGACGAACGGGACCAGCTCATCCGCGACTGGCAGGCTCACGTCGAACACGTTGTGGTCTGCCTGGTTGGACGGGGTATCGAAGACCGACGGCGCCCCGCCGGCGCCTTCCACGAACGCCATGCCGTACCGCGCGGCCACCGACGAGGCAGGACTGGTGAGCAGTGAGGAGAACGGCCCGAAAGCAAGGTCCACATGGTCCGCGCCGAACAGCCTCTGATAGTTCGTGACGACCTGGTCCGGTGAACTCTGGTCATTGAGAATGATCAGCTTGACCGGCCGGCCGAGGATACCGCCGTTGGCGTTGACGTCCTTCTCCCAGAGCAGGTACCCCTTCTGGAACGCTCGCCCGTCGGCCGAGAAGTCTCCGCTCAGCGATAGCGAGGCCCCGATGGTGATCGGGTTGCCGGAACCTGTTGTGGAGGTGGAGGGGACACTCGGGCTGCCGGCGCTGGTGCAGGCGGCGAGACCGCTCATACCGAGTAGCACGAGAGCACCGATGACACAGCTGCTTCTTGACCTCCTTGCGGGCACGTGTTTCACAGCAGTATCTCCTTCCTCCGCCTCAGGATTCCCCAGGCCCGGGTCACCCGAAAGTCCGCATACGGACTTTCGCCGGTTATACAGGTCGAAGGCACTCCGTGCCCCGCAAATACGAAAACCTATACCTCGCCACCTCAAAATCCCACCGTCAGCCGCCCTAGTCAGCGGGGTAGGCCCACAACCAGCCCCGGAACCCACCGCGATACAACACCGACGAGCACAATCCCCAGCGCCTCCTTGACTCGGCCAAGCGGATCGGCGACCATGTCTGCGGCGAGTTCCGCGCCTCCCTCCGCCAGCTGTCCCAGCAAGCTGGCACCGGAGGTAAAGGGGATCATGTCCTCGGGTCGTTATCCGTTCGTCCATTCCGAGGGTGCAGCTGGGGCGCCGATCGGAGTGTGCAGGACCGGATGACGACGAAGAAGCATCTCAAGCGCCGGGTAAGGTCGCGGGCTGCCGAGACCGGCGAATCCTACGCGACCGCCCTGCGGAGCATCCGGCGGCAAGAGCAGGACCACATATCAAGGACCGCTGCCGCTGCCGAGGACGGCATCGCGTCCTGCTCGTTCTGCGGCAAGCCCGACAGCCTGGTGCACAGGCTCGTCGCCGGCCCTGGCGTGTATATCTGCGACGAGTGCGTCGAGCTGTCCGCGGCGATCATCGAGGATGCCGCGAGAACCTCTGCCGAGGAGTCGGCTCGCCGGCGATCCCGGTTCTATGACCGCTCCCCCGAGGACATCCTCGCGATGCTGCCGGCCCTGGCTCGCAGCGCGGTGCGGGTCGAGGCTGAGCTGGCGGGGTGGATCGGCCGGCTCAGGAAGCAGGGTACCGGCTGGCAGGTAATCGCCGGCGCCGCGGGGATGAGCGCGGACGATGCCCGGCGGCGCTTCGAGACAAGCCTCGGCCGGTGACCAGCGCACATCAACGCCATCGACCCGGTAGCCACTCGTGCGTACCCTGAGTGGCTTTGCTGCTACTCTCAGTATGCCTGTCAGGTCGTGAGCCACCCTGGACACCGCCGGCAACTACATCACGACGTCAACTGAACGCGAGGGGGTTCACGTGAGCGGGACTATCAGCGAAGTCGCGGCACCTGTCTATGCGGCCAGTACGGGCATGTCGAGCTTTACGCTCAACGGCAACGCCGCCGGTGACATCTGGGTCGGTTATATGGAGATCGACCCCGGAAACAGCGTGACCGTCAAGTCCATGTCGAGCGGTAAAGCGTCGTGGGTGCGCGTGGCGCAGGCATTCGGTAACGACTCCAAAGACTACGAACTATGGATTGGCCGCATCAATGCCACCGGAAGTGATAGCGTAAACCTCACATTCACGGGCAGCGTGTCCAGTTCAAACGTCGAAACCGGATTCCAGGAATTCACATCGAGCCGTGGCCGGATATGGCTGGTAGATACCTCGGGGTTCATCGCGTATACCGGTTCTAGTAATAATGTGCTGGCCTTCCCGACGCTAGACGCGCGGAATCCCGATAGCCTCTACTGGGGCTACGGGAAAACGACCGGCACGGGCAGCGCGGGCGCGACAGCCGGTTACAGCTACGATGCCAGCGCACCTAACGTGAACGTCGTGGCCTGGGGGCCGGACGTGTCTGGCGTACAGTCTCCGACCGCGCAAAGCGGGTTCGGCAACGGGCAGAGCATCGCTGTCATCCTGACTGATGCGGCCGCGGGCTCAGACGCTTTCCTGTTGCTGCTGTGATGGATGTTACGGCGTGCGGCGATCTGCCACGGCTGCTGACCGGGATAATAAACTGCCCTGGTGCCCAGCCGAGCCGAGATCGTGTCGTTCCGCGATCCTGTGCCACCCCCCGGAGCCGACCCGTGGGTGCCCGGCGCCGCCCCGGCCACCGGCATCGTGCTCACCGATCCCGACCCCGGCTGGCCGCAGCGGTATGACGACCTCGCCGGGCGGATCCGGGCCGCCCTGGGCTGGCGGGTGCTGCAGCTCGAGCACGTGGGCTCCACCGCGGTCCCGGGGCTGGCGGCCAAGCCCGTCATCGACATCGACCTGACGGTCGCCGACCCCGACCGCGAGCAGGACTACGTACCAGCGCTGGAGACGATCGGGTTCCAGCTCGTGATCCGCGAGCCCTGGTGGTACGGCCACCGGGCACTGGTGACCGACGGGCCGCGCTGCAATCTGCACGTTGCCGGGTTCGACAGCCCCGAGCCGGTGAGGCACCGGATCTTCCGTGACTGGCTGCGGGGCAACCCCGCCGAGCGCGACCGCTACGCCGCCGCCAAGCGCGAGGCCGCGTCCGAGGCCAACGCGGCTGGAGAGCACGTCATGCAGTACAACGCCCGCAAGCAGCAGCTCATCAGGGAGATCTACCGCCGGGCGTTCGCGGCCGCGGGCCTGCTCGAGGAGTAGCGAGCTCGTTGGCACCATTGACACGCTCTGGCGCGCTCGGTGGTGCCGTTGACCTGCGGCCAGCACGCTCGGGGTCACGCCGTTAGGCAGGCACTTGCTGACCGGCGTCCTTGCCGGTCAGGTCATGCTGCATCAGCAGCGTGTCGAGGAGGCGGCCGTGCTTGCGGCCGACGTTGCGCAGCCAGCCCGCGTCGGTGAAGCCGCACGCGCGATGCAGCGCGAGCGACGCGGGATCGCCGCTGCCGGCGATGACCGCGATCATCTGCTCCGCGCCGGCGAGCGCGCACTGCCGTTGCAGCGCACGGAGGAGCTGGCGGCCAAGTCCTCGTCCGGTGCGGTCCGGGGCAAGGTAGATGGTGCTCTCCACGGTGTGCCGGTAGGCCGGCTTGGCCCGCCACGGCGCCGCGTACGCGTAACCGGCTACCTCGCCGCCGCACTCGCACACCAGGAACGGCAGGCCGCGTGCGGCGAGGTCATCGCGGGTCCGGCGCCAGTCCTCAGTCATCGGCGGGGTGACCTCGAACGTAACCACGCTGCTCGTGACGTAGTGGCTGAAGATCGCGGCGACGGCATCAAGGTCACCGGGCGCCGCCGGGCGGATGAGGGGATCTGACGGTTGCACGAAACCTCGACTATAGTAGAAATAATTCCTCTATTAAGGCAGAGGCTAATGGACCTGTCCCACCTCGGCAAGCAGATACAGGACCTGCGCGGGGAACGCGGCATGACACTGCAGGATCTCGCCGGCGCGTCATCGGTGAGCGTCAGCATGCTGTCAGCAGTGGAGCGCGGGCAGAAGGCGGCCACCGTGACCGTGCTCGACCGCATCGCCTCTGGCCTGGGCATATCCCTTACGGCGCTGATCGCCGTAGCCGCCGGCAGCGGGGTGATCGTACGGCGCGCGGTCGAGCAGGACGTGATCAACGAACCCGGCGGCTGGCAGCGGACAATCCTCACGCCGGTGGTCGCGGGGGTGAACTTCGAGTGGATCCGCACCGTGCTGCCAGCGGGGTGCGACGCTGGCTGGTATCCCGCCTACGCGCC
>Ga0126381_100007760_pt1 | contig 11955 bp, 15 predicted proteins | sample PanSoiMetPlot_28_FD_96465 | JGI IMG/M metagenome (GOLD analysis project Ga0126381, IMG submission 96465) | Tropical forest soil microbial communities from Panama - MetaG Plot_28 | ecosystem: Environmental > Terrestrial > Soil > Tropical forest > Bulk soil | place: Panama | collected 2016-02-17
AACGACTACCACGGCCAGCACTATCTCTACCAGACCGGGCGGATGGATCTCGGACAGGTCGCGAGGCCGGTCCAGGAACGGATCCCGATCTGGGTGGTCGGCGGGTGGCCCCGGCCCAAGTCCATGCGACGGGTGCTGCGCTGCGACGGGATCATTCCGGAGTACGGCCTGGACGGCCGCGAGCACAAGCCCAGCGATGCGCGCGAGGTGAGGGACTGGCTGATCGATCACGGAGCCGGAGCCGGACTGGACGTGATCTCCGAGGGCGAGACGCCGGCTGACGACCACGCCGCGGCCGTCGCCGCGGTCGCCCCGTGGGCAGAAGCCGGATGCACGTGGTGGCTCGAGACGCGGTGGCAGATGCCGCACGACGCCGCAGAGCGCATGGATCAGGTCCGCGAACGCCTCACCGCGGGCCCGCCGACCGGGTAGGCAGCCGCGAGCGCGGCCACCGGCCTGCGCTCAGCTGTGGATAAAGGTGTGGACATACCGGTGGAGAAACAACCGATTCCGGGGATAACCGTGTCGGTCCTGTGGACGACATGTGGACAGCCAGAAAATCATGAGAATACTGGGCGCAAACTCTTGTGCCGACTAGCTGATAAGGCGTAGAAATGCACTCACCACCGGAAACGGTGACCAACCGGGGGAAACCTCGGACCGCAGGAAGAGCCGGGAAACCGGGGCTTCAGGCGGGTCACTGGCCCTGGTAGCAGGTCGAATAGCGCATCGCAGCCGGGTAACCGGGGGCCTTGTGCCGTGAGACCGAGCGGGCCCCCTCCATCTCATGCATGGAGGGGGCCCGCCTTATTCTTGCGTGGCCATTCTACCCAGCCGCAACGCCGCGTACTCACATCGACACGCGGCCAATAACTCCGCGGCGATCATCCGGCCCATGTTCTCGACCTTGTCCTCGCATTGCGTGTTAAAGCGGCAACGTGCCAGGCGACTCGGCCCGCGCGTTACTTAGGCCCGTTGAACACCGCCTGCCCGGCCACCTTCATATCGCGTGTGAACGCCTGTGACATGCGCCGATGTAGCCTTAACCACGGGGGTGAGGGTGATGCCACGGCGAATCTGCGTCATGTGCGGGGCCGAGCTACTGCAGCGCAAGATGATCCGATGGTTCGTCAACCCGGGCAGCGCACCGGCGCCCCGTACCATGAGGCGGCGATGGCCGCCTGGTCGCCCATAGGTGGGCGGTGGAGCAAGCGCCACCAATGGGCCTGCCGCGACGGGCAGGCCTGCCAGCAACGGCAGATGACCCGGGCGGCCGCGCCGCCCATCGCCTGAAGTCAGCGACCAAGCCGGCGCCGTACGGCTGGCCAATGCCGTACCAGTCGTCGTGTCTGAGGGCCCGTCCAATTGAGCGCCGCGTGGCGAACTCAATCCGTCAGAGCCGGGCTCGATGGCGACGGAGGAGCTCCTGCAGCCGGGCGGCGAAGTGCTTCTGCGCGCCCAGCCAGCCCATTACGTTCGCGGAGTCAAGCTTGTGGTTGCCCACCGGCTGGCCGTCTACCTCCACCATGCCGTTCGGGCCGGCGTCCACCGTTACGGTCAGCCGCAGCCGCCCGTTGTCGTTCTCCTCGATCCTTGCAATGCGCTTCACATAGGGCCCTGACACTGCCATCGGGGGCGTTCTCCTCTCGATCCCGGAGCTGTAGCCGAGTCGGCGACCCACCGGCCCCGGCGAGGACAGATACGGATCACCGGCCCGGTCTGGTCACCATGGTCGGTCAGGCAGCTGGAAGGTAGCTGGAAGCTTGCTGATTGTCCACTGGGTCTTCCCTGACCGTATCTGCAACCCGCTCGGCCGTGTCTGGCTCGAAGTGGACGAGCCGCGACCCCTGGAGGTAGCTCCGGATCGAGGGCCAGGACTTCGGCTGGGCGCGGCGGAGAGCCACTGACCAGGGACTACCGCCCGGACAGGTAGCCCTCAAGCCGGTCGGCGAGCTGGACGGGCTGGCTCAGCGCGACCAGGTGCCCGCCGGGCATCTCGTCGAGGTCGATGCCCAGCCGCTGGCGGACCAGGCGGCGCTGGAACTGCGGCGGGAAGAACCTGTCGTCGCGACCCTGCAGGAACCTGGTGGGGACCTGCGGCCAGCGCGCCAGCGGCCATCGCTGGCTCATCGGCGTCGATGACTGAACGGGCTCGCCCTGAGCCATCGCCTCGGCGGTCACGTCGGCGGGGACGTCGTGGAAGAAGGCGTCCATGACGTCGAACTCCTCCTTGACCGTCTTGCCCTCAAGAGCGGCCTGCTCGGCCTGCGCCCGGACCCTGGCCTCGGCGGTGCTGGCGAACCACTCGCCCGGCGTCTCGCCCGGGGCCGGGACCATGGCGTTGAGCAGGATGAGCATCCGGGCTGCGACCTTCTCGCAGACCTGGGGCGCGGTGAAGCCGGCGATGGACTGGGCCACCAGGACGGGATCGGGGGTGCCGCCGGTCGCATCGACCACGGCGGCCGCGTATTCGGGCAGGCCGGCCTGGTCATCGGCCGCGGGGAGCGCCACGGCCAGCGCCTGATGACCCCGGCGGCGCAACTCGGGGACGAGCCGGTGCCAGTACCAGGCGCTGCCGCCGGCCCCGGGAACGAGCACGTAGTTCGCCATCGTCACCATCCCGCCTGGGAGCCTGTCCAGTATTGCTCCTAGGTTAGGAGTGACATCTCCTAACTTGCAACCAAATCATGGTTACACTCCGACCATGCCGCCGAAGCGGAGCTACGACGACCCGTGCGGGGTGGCCCGGGCGCTCGACGTCGTCGGCGAGCGGTGGGCGCTGCTGGTCGTGCGCGAGTTGCTGCTGGGTCCGAAACGGTTCGGCGCGCTGAGCAGCGGGCTGCCCGGCATGAGCCAGAACGTGCTCAGCCAGCGGCTGCGCGAGCTCAGCGAAGCCGGGATCGTACGGCGGCGGACGTTCGGGCCGCCGACCAGCAGCCACGGTTACGAGCTGACCGAACGGGGCCGTGAGCTCGAACCGATTCTGCACGCGCTGGCCCGCTGGGGCAGCCGGATCCCGGTCGGCTCGGCCGCGGAGCTGAGCACGGACGCGCTCATGCTCGCGCTGCAGACGACGTTCGACCCCCGCGCCGCGGGCACGCTGCGGGCGCGGCTGGAACTGCGCATCGGCGATGACCGCTTCCGCGCGGAGATCGGGTCGGGCCGGTTCGGCATCAGCCGGGGCAGCGCAGGGCGGGCCGACGCGATCCTGACCACTGGCGCGGCGACATTGCGCGCTCTGGTGTTCGGGGAGCGGACTATCGCGGACGTGGTCGCCCGCGGCGACCTGCGGATCGAAGGCGACCGGCGAGTAGCCGCCCGGTTCACCCGCTGCTTCCCGCGGCCGGCGGCGGTCAGGTCCTCAGCGGCCGCGCCGCCTGCTGGGGAGCCGCGGCCCCCGCGGTCTCTTCCTGCGCCGCGCTGGCCAGAGCCGTAGCGAGCTGGCGTTCGCCGGCGGCGGTGGCTACGTCGGCGGCCTGCCGTAGTACCACCACGTGATCGGCCCCGGTGAGCCACTCGGCGTCGTGGACGCTCTCCCACAGCTCAAGCACCCTGGTCAGCATGGCCAGCTGCTCGGCCCGGGCCAGGGCGCGGCCGGCATCGGCCGCAGCCCGCCAGGCACTGCCCAGCGCCCGGGCCGGGTCGTGAGCGTGCTGCCAGTGCTCGGCCTCTTCGATCGCCGCGCACCCCGCCGGGGCCAGCGACGCGTCTTCCCGCAGGGCCGCGGCGAAGCGCTGGTGGTTCAAGGTGTGCTCGCCGGGCAGCAGATCCTGATGCAGGGCCTCGCTGATCAGGGAGTGCCTGAACGCGAAGGACTCTTCGTCGGCCTCTAGCACCCCACTGTCCACGGCCGGGCGCACGCTAGCCTCCAGCGAGCGGGCGTTCAGCCCGGTCACCGCCGCGAGCAGTCCGCGCCCGGTGCGCTGACCGCCGATGCTCGCCATGCGCAGCACATCCTGGGTAGGTTCCGGCAGCCGCCGGATGGCCGCAAGCATCAGGTCGTGGGTGGTGGCGGTGCGCGCCCAACCGCGCCCGCGGCCGGCGTCCACGACCTCCTCGATGAGCAGGGGGACGCCCCCGGTGCGGCGGTGCACCCGGTCGGCGAAGGGTAGCGCGGGCGCATCGCCGAGAAGGTGGCCGACCAGCTCGGCCGACTCATCGCGGCCGAGCCCGGGCAGCTCGGTACGCTGCACCCACCCGAGCCTGCCGAGCCGGGGCAGCAGCCCGCAGAACGGGTGACCGCGGTGCAGTTCGCAGGACCGGAACGTGACGACGATCAGCACGCCGCGCATGGCGTCCTGATTGTCGATCAGGAAGTACAGCAGATCCCTGGTGGACTCGTCGGCCCAGTGCGCGTCCTCGATCACCAGCACGGTCGGCTGCTGCCTGCCCAACTGCTCGAGCAGCGAGAGCGTCTCGACGAACAGCCGGGCCCGTGCCTCACGGAAATTGCCGGCCGAGGCGGGCTGGCCCAGCTCCGGCAGCAACCGGATCAGCTCCCGGTCCGGGGAGCCGATGACGTCGGCGAAGTCGGGGTCGCGTAGGAGATCCCTGAGGATGGCGCGCAATGGCGCGAACGGCAACCCGACCGCGCCCATTTCCGGGCACCTTCCGGTCAGCAGGCGCACCGGGGCGGCGGCCTCTCCGAATTCCCTGACCAGCCGCGACTTGCCTACCCCCGCGTCGCCGCCGATGAGCAGCGCCGCCGGGCTCCCGTCGACCGCCCGGGCCAGAGCCTCGCCCAGCCAGGCCAGTTCCTTGCGGCGGCCGACGAACACCGGGCTGGTCACCCCGTGCGGCGCGGCCTGGGCCAGATCCGGCCCGTCCCACTGCGCTGCGGCGGTCATGTCAGCGGATGGCGTGGCCGGCCAGGCGGGCGCGCGCGGACGGCTCGTGCAGCAGAGCCCCCCGGGTGCGCGCCAGGAACTCGGTATAGGTATCCGGCGCTGCGCCCGGATTCGGCAGGTAGCGGTCGGTGGACAGGGTGATCGTGGTGAACCGCCGCTGCTGCCGGTCCATCTCGGCTATTACCGAGCCGAGCCGGCGCGCTCTGCGCGCCAGCGCGGCCACGGTCCGCCGCACGGCGGTCACCAACGTCTTGATCCGCATCGCGGTCTCCTCAGGCTTGCGGCCCGGCGACGGCGGGCTGGGAATTCTTGTTCGTCGACCCCCGAGGCCGTCCTCGTCCCCGCTTGCTCGCGACCACCGTTCCGCGCAGTACCAGCTCACCGCCCCAGACACCCCATGGCTCGGCGCGTTCAAGCGCCCCGGCCAGGCAAGCAGCAGTCGCCGGGCAGCCGCGGCACAGTTCCTTCGCCCGCGCGATGTCGGCCGGCGACTCGGCGAAGAAAAGGTCCGGGTCAGTCAGGCAAGGAAACTCGGTGACCTCGGGCACTGTGGCCCGGGTGTCCATCATGACCATGCGGCACCGGCCTCAGACGCTGTGCCGCTCGGTCATGTTGCCACGGCGGCTGCGGCGAGCCAGCTTGGCGCGTCGCGCGACCGCAGCCTGACGCCGCAGGTCCTGGTTACGGGCCTCGGCAACGTACTTCATCATGTAGGGGTTCATGATTGCCTCCTCCGTGCGGGCCGGGTTTCCGCCCGCATCTTGAGGTTCGCCGTAAGGCCGGGGTGGTGACATCGGGCAGATGCCTTATCTCTGGGCCTCCATCGGTCTTAGGCCTTCCGGCCAGGACTAAGCGCCTGCGTGAGCACCGGCCTTCGTTAACGGCTCACCGGCCCAGCGGCCGCCGACTCAGCGCGCTAGCCTGCGGTTATGGCGATGCCCTGGCCGCGAGAACTCGCCGATCTTCCTTATGCCGCCGCCCTGACCCCGGGCGGGCTGGACGGCGGGGCCGACTACGACACGGTGCACTTCGACCGGGCCGACCTCGACGACCCGGACGTGTCCGGCGCACGGTTCCTGGAGTGCGCCTTCACCGGGGTGTCGGTCCAGGGCGGCCGGTTCCGCCGGTCCAGGTTCATCGACACCTGGATCGAGGGCGCCCGCATGGTGCTGTCCGACTTCGCCGGGACACAGTGGACGGACGTGACGTTCCTCAACGGCACGATGGCGGGCGTTCAGGCCTTCGGCTCGCGCCTGAACCGGGTGGTCTTCGCCGGCTGCAAGCTCGACTCGGTGAACTTCCGTGACGCTGAGCTGACCGGGGTGATGTTCAGCGACTGCCTGCTGCGTGAGGCGGACTTCGGCGGCGCCGTGCTGACCCGCACCGCCTTCACGGCCTCCCGGCTGGCCGGCGTGGATTTCAGCCGGGCCCGGCTGGACCAGGTGGATCTGCGCGGTTCCGAGCTCGGCCTGACCGTCGGATCCGACCCGCTGCGCGGCGCGATCATCAGCACCGGCCAGCTCACCGCGATCGCGCCCGTGCTGGCCGAGAGCCTCGGCATCGTGGTGGACGACGGCTAGCTAGCCGGGTGAGGCCGGCTCAGCCCTTCCGCGGCTCGCCTCGGTAGGTGCCGAACGACCAGCGGTTGCCCTCCGGATCGCGGACGGCAAAGTCGCGCGAGCCGTAATCGGTCTCGTGCAGCCCGCTCAGCACCTCGGCGCCCGCCGCCGTGGCCCGGGCGAACAGCCCGTCGGGATCATCGGTAACCACGTACGCGCCGAAGCTGCCGGGCGGCAGCGGCCACTGATCCCCAGCGCCCGGCCGGTCCGCGGAGCCAAGCATGACGCCGCCGCCGGGCGGCCAGGACAGCTGGGCGTGATGGACGATGTCGCCCTCGCCGTAGACGGCGGTGTCCTCGAAGCCGAACGCGTCGACGAGAAACCGGATCAGGGCGCGCGCGTCGCGGGCCCGCAGCGTGGGCCACACCTGCGGCGCTGGAGTGTTGTCGTTCATGACCCGAAGTCTGGCCGGCCTCAGGCCGGGGCGGCTTGGACGTTTCGGAACTCTTCGGCCAGCCACCGGCTCGGCGGGCAGCCGGCCAGCGCGCGGAACTCACGGGCGAGATGTGCCTGGTCGTAGTACCCGCACGCGGCCGCGAGCGCGGCCAGCTCCGGCTGGCCCGCGGCCGTGACCCGGCGCTGCAGCAGCCGCCGGGCACGGTCGAAGCGCACCACACGCGCGGCCTGTTTCGGCCCCAGCCCGACCTCGGCCTGGAACCTGGTGCCGAGGCGCCGGCTGCTCCAGCCGGCCTCGCGGGCGAGCTCGGGCACGGCCGCCGTGCCGCCGCTGGCCAGCAGCGCCCGCCAGGCCCGGGCGACTTCGGGGCTGGCTGGCCGATGGTCCCGCAGCTGCCGCAGCAGCACCTCGTCGAGCACCGCGAACCGCTGCGGCCAGGTCGGTGCGGCGCGGACCCGTTCGTGCAGCTCGAAGGCGACCGGGCCGAGCACGCGGTCGGCGTCGGTATCCAGGCCGGCCAGCTCGCCGGCAGGCAGGCCGAGCAGGGTCCGCGCGCCGAGCGGCTTGAGGCTGAGTTGGATGCCCGACTGACGGCCCTGGTGGCTGATGATCGCGGGCGAGGTGTGCAGGCCGCCAAGCAGCGTCGTGTAGCGGCTGGGCGGACGCAGCGGGTCCGGGTGCGCGGCCAGCTGCAGCTGATCGTCCAGCGTGATGATCAGCGTGAGGTACGGCGACGGCAGGCCCCGGTGCCGCCCCGGCGGCAGCCCGGACTCGCGATAGCCGGAGTACCAGGCGACGAACGGCCGCAGCGCGGGCACGGGCACGCCGCGCACCGCCTCCCGCACCTGGCCGGGCTCGCCGCCGTTCACCCCTTGATTATTCCCGAGCCAGGCCTTACAGCCAGCCGCGCCTGGCGGCTTGAGAGATAACGGTCCGGCGGGCCGGGCCTTTACAGCCAGCCGCGCCTGGCGGCTTGAGAGATAACGGTCCGGCGGGCCGGGCTTTTACAGCCAGCCGCGCCTGGCTGCTTGCAGGCCGGCCTGGAAGCGGGTCTGGGCCCCCAGGTCGGTCATCAGCCGCCGGACGTGCCGCTGTACCGGGGCATCTCGAGCCGGACCTGCTGCAGCTGCTGCTCGCGGGCGCGCACCAGCACTTCGAGGGCCATGTCGGGCGAGGCGGGCTGGTAGCGGGCCGGCTGACCGGTCAGCCGCGAGATCAGCCCGCTCGCTTCCAGCGCGGCGATGGCCGGGCGGACCCGGGCTCCGGGCACGCGGTCGCGCAGCTGGGCCGCGGTGGCCGGAGAGGTCTCCAGCAGCGCCAGGTAGACCGCCTGCTGGTCGGCAGAGAGGCCCACCGCATCCAGCATGGCTCGTCCTGTCGTACTTACGGCAATGGCCCCAACCGAGTGAACGCAACCGCTCCACTGCCTGCCGATTTGTAGTCAGCCCGGCCACGCGTACGTTCCGGAACGGCGGTTGCCTGATGAGCGGATAACGCGCGCAGGCCAACGGCAGGCACTATACCGGCGCTGCTCATGGCGGTCGGCCGGCCGATAGCACGGCAGCGAGGGCGGCCCCGTCGGGCGCCACCCTCGCCGGGTGCAGGGCCGGGCTACTGCCCGTTCGGGCTGCCCGCCGCGGCCAGCTCGCGGACCGGTTCCGGGACCGCCGCGGCCTTGGACTCGGGCCTCAGCACCGTGGCGGCGACCGCGATGGCCGCGACCACCAGGCCGAAGGCGATCCAGAAGGCCAGGTGGTAGCCGTCGGTCAGGGCCGCGGCGGCCGGCCTTCCGCTGGCGATCAGTGCGTTGGTCCGGGACGCGGACACGGTCGCCAGCACGGCCAGCCCCAGCGCGCCGCCGACCTGGCCGGTCGTGTTCACCAGGCCCGAAGCCAGGCCGGCGTCCTGCGGCGAGGCGCCGGACATGGCCAGCGTCATCAGGGCCGGGAAGCACAGGCCGGCGCCGGCGCCCATCAGCAGCGTGACCGGGAGGATGTGGGTGATGTACGCGCCGCCCACCGGAGCCAGGGCGAACAGCGCCAGCGCCGCGGCGATCAGCCCGAGGCCGGGAAACAACATCGTCCGGGCGCCGAAGCGCATGACCAGCCGGTCGGTGTAGCGCACCGACAGCACGGCCATCACGACCGCGACCGGCAGGAAGGCCAGGCCGATCTGCAGCGGGTCGTAGCCCAGGATCCGGCGCAGGTAGAGCGAGCCGAGGAAGAACATCCCGAACATGCCCGCGACGCCGAGGATCTGGACCAGGTTCGCGCCGGTCACGTTGCGCGAGCGGAAGATCCGCAGCGGCATGAGCGGACTACGCGCGGTGAGCTGCCGCACGATGAAGGCGCCGAGCAGCGCCAGCGAGCCGGCGCCGAGGATGAGCGTCTTGGCGGCCAGCCATCCCTGCTGGGCAGCCGGATCGACGATCGTGAACACGCCCAGCATCATCGCGCCGGTGATCAGCAGCGCGCCCGGCACGTCGGCCCCGGCCCGCAGGCCGGCACCCCGGTCCGGCTCGATCACCCGCCGGGCGAACACGGCCGTGGCCGCGCCGATCGGCAGGTTGACGAAGAAGATCCAGTGCCAGTTGAGGATCTGGGTGAGGATGCCGCCTGCCAGCAAGCCGACCGCTGCGCCCGCGGACGCGACGAAGGCGAACACGCCGATCGCCTTGGCCTGCTCCCGCGGCTCGCGGAACATGGTCACGATCATGCCGAGGATGACCGACGAGGTCAGCGCGCCGCCCACCCCCTGGGCGAACCGCGCGGTGACCAGCATCTCCTGGTTCGCGGCCAGGCCGCACAGCAGCGAGGCGGCGGAGAAGACGCCTAGGCCGGCCAGGAAGACGTTCCTGCGCCCGGCCAGGTCGCCCAGCCGGCCGGCCAGCAGCAGCAGGCCGGCGAAGGCGATCAGGTACGCGTTCACCACCCAGGCCAGGCTCGACTGGGAGAAGCCCAGCTCGCTCTGGATGGACGGCAGCGCCACGTTGACGATGGTCATGTCCAGCACGATCATGAGCATCCCGGTGCACAGCACCACCAGGGCTATCCAGCGAGAACGGTCACTCATGGGACTTCCTCTCCGGCTATGCGAGCGATTCACACGTTCTGGACTGAGTACGGAGCGAAAACTCATCGCTCGACACCGGTGCGCGAAATCTCACCGTCTGGCACCGATGAATTCCGGGTCGCCGCGTAGTCTCCATCAATGACAGGGACACGAAGGGGCCGGACATGACCGAGAGCGCGGTCGAGGAAGACTTCCAGACCCTGGCGGAGCCGTTCCGGCGCGAACTGCTCGCCTACTGCTACCGGATGCTGGGCTCGGTGCACGACGCCGAGGATCTGGTGCAGGAGACCTACCTGCGGGCCTGGCGGGCCTATGACCGGTTCGAGGGCCGGTCCTCGCTGCGGACGTGGCTCTACCGGATCGCCACCAATGCCTGCCTGACCGCGCTGGAGGGCCGGGGCCGCCGGCCGCTGCCCAGCGGGCTCGGCGCGCCGAGCAGCGACCCGGTAGCCGAGCTGGCCCAGTCTCCAGAGCTGCCCTGGCTGGAACCGATCCCGGACACGATGGTGGGCGCCGCGCCCGACGACCCCGCGGCCATCGTCACCTCCCGGGAGAGCATCCGGCTGGCGCTGATCACCGCGTTGCAGCACCTGCCGCCCCGGCAGCGGACCGTACTGATCATGCGGGATGTGCTGAGCTGGCGGGCCGCGGAGGTCGCCGAGCTGCTCGGCGTCACGACCGTCGCGGTCAACAGCATGCTGCAGCGTGCCCGCGCGCAGATCAGCGAGCTGGCGCCGGCCGAGGACGAGGTCACCGAGCCGGTGCGCGCCGAGCAGCGGGAGCTGCTCGATCGCTACGTTGCCGCATTCCAGAACTACGACACCGCCGCGCTGGTCAAGCTGTTCAGTTCCGACGCGGTCTGGGAGATGCCGCCGTTCACCGGCTGGTACCAGACGCCCGAGGACATCGTGCAGCTGACCCTGACGCACTGCCCGGCCACCGGGCCCGGGGACATGGTGCTGCTGCCCGCCCAGGCCAACGGCCAGCCGGCCTTCGGCTTGTACATGCGCGGCGATGACGGGGTGCACCGGGCATTCCAGCTGCACGTCGTGCACCTGAGCGGGCCGGCCGTCGACCACGTGGTGGCGTTCTTCGACACGTCGCTGTTCACGAAGTTCGGCCTGCCTGACGCCCTGCCGGCCGCGTCATGACCGGCGCGCGCCCGGCGGCCGCGCTGTCCGGCGGGGTCGCGCTGCTGGAGCGCGCGCTCTGCTACACCCTGGGACAGCTGCACGCCGTCACCTCGGCCGACCTGGCCCGCCCGACGCCGTGCCGGGAGTGGGACCTGCGCGGGCTGCTCATGCACATGGACGACTCGCTGATCGCGCTGCAGGAGGCCCTGGACCTGGCCTGGGTCGATGCCGAGCCCTGCGACGGGGAAGAGCCGGCGTACGGGCCCGCCGATTCGGCCATCTCGCTGGTCGGCAGGCTGCGCGGTCACGCCAGCCGGCTGCTCGGCGCGCTGGCCGAGGCCAGCGAGGGGCTGGTCTGGGTGGGCGGCCTCCCGATCCCGGTGAGCATCGTGACCAGCGCGGGGGCGCTGGACGTGGCGGTGCACGGCTGGGACGTGGCCCGCGCCTGCGGGCGGGCCCAGCCGGTCCCGGACCAGCTGGCCACCGAGATGCTGGAGATCTCGCCGCTGCTGGTCACCTCCGCAGACCGCCCGGCGCTGTTCGCGGAGCCGGTCCCGGTGCCGCACCTGGCCAGCGCCAGCGATCGCCTGGTCGCCTACCTGGGCCGCGATCCGGCTACCGCCTGACCTCGCACCTGGTGGCCCCGGCCCCGGGGACCGCGAAGCTCAGCAGGCGGGCGCCCTCGGCCTCGAGCGCCTCGGCGTCCTGGCCGGTGATGGGGTCGTGCGGCTCGACGCGCAGGGTGGCGGTGTCACCGGTGCGGGTGATCGTCCAGATCCCGTTCCAGCGACCGTCGATCAGGACGGTCCCGGTCCGGCCGCCGTTCCCGGGCGGTAGCGGCACGGTCCGGCCGCCTGACATGACGCGGCCGCGGTCGGCGTACGACA
>Ga0126381_100007761_pt1 | contig 11954 bp, 12 predicted proteins | sample PanSoiMetPlot_28_FD_96465 | JGI IMG/M metagenome (GOLD analysis project Ga0126381, IMG submission 96465) | Tropical forest soil microbial communities from Panama - MetaG Plot_28 | ecosystem: Environmental > Terrestrial > Soil > Tropical forest > Bulk soil | place: Panama | collected 2016-02-17
CTTGCCGTTTACGCGAAATCCGGACCTGCTGCCGAACGGCATCCGGTTTTTCGAGAAGCACGGGGGGAAAAGCGTCTTCATCGGCCGCTTTTTCGGTTCGGTGCGGGCGGTGATACCGCTTGCCGCGGGTATCATGCGAATGCCGCGCGGCCGGTTCTGGTTCGCCAACGTCACCTCGGCGATCGTCTGGGCGCCGATGCTGCTGTTTGCCGGCGACGCGGTCGGTGATATTGGGGACCGCCTGATCGGATCGGCCAACACGGTAATGCTCGTCTTTGGCGGTCTGACCGTATTCGGTGTCCTTGCCGTGGTGTGGGCGATGGTCAAATCCGGCAGATCGAGATCGTGAGGGAGGCGGGATTGCCCTCGTTCTTTTCCCCTTACAGCCACGAATTCGTCCGCCTCGCAGCGTGTGTCCCCCATGTCGCGGTTGCCGATCCGCGGCAGAATGCCGAAAACGTCCTGGAATTGCTCGCTGCCGGCGACAAGGCCCGCGTCGCCTTGATGGTGTTCCCGGAGCTGGGGCTCTCGGCTTACGCGATCGACGACTTGCTGTTTCAGGATGCGGTGCTGGACGAGGTGGAGCGGCAGCTCGACCGGCTGATCTCCGCCAGCCGAGGCCTCTTCCCGATCTTCGCCGTCGGGGCCCCGCTACGGCATCGGGGACGGCTCTACAATTGCGGCGTGATCGTCCATCGCGGACGGCTGCTCGGCGTCGTCCCCAAGGTTTACCTCCCGAATTACCGCGAATTTTATGAGCAGCGGCAGCTTACCTCGGGCGAAGACGTCGTCGGACAAGCGATCGCGGTCGCCGGGGGCGAAGCGCCATTTGGGCGCGATCTGCTGTTCGCCGCTCAGGGAAGAGCGGCATTTACGTTCCATATCGAAATCTGCGAGGATCTCTGGGTGCCGCACCCGCCGAGCACCGATGCGGCGCTTGCCGGGGCCGAGATCCTGCTCAACCTTTCGGCGAGCAACATCACGATCGGCAAGGCGGAAATGCGCCGCTTGTTGTGCGCATCGCAATCCGCCCGCTGCATCGCCGCCTATGCCTATTCTGCCGCCGGCGCCGGCGAGTCGACGACCGACCTCGCCTGGGATGGCCAAGCCGGCATTTTCGAATTGAGCGACATGCTCGCCGAGACCGAGCGTTTCTCGCCCGATCCCGAGATGGCGGTCGCCGATGTCGATCTCGGCCGCATCCGCCAGGAGCGGATGCGGACGAACACCTTTGGCGACAATGCGCGCGCTTCTGCCGACTGGCTTTATTTTCGCTGCATAGCCTTCGAGTTCGCCGCGCCCGACGAACCTCTCGAACTGCGCCGGACGGTCGAGCGTTTTCCGTATGTACCGGCGGACCCGGCCATGCTGCGCGAGAACTGCTACGAGGCGTACAACATACAGGTGCAGGGCCTTGCCCAGCGTCTCAAGGCGACCGGCCTGCAGAAGCTGGTCATCGGCGTCTCGGGCGGGCTCGATTCGACGCAAGCGCTGATCGTCTCGGCGCGGGTCATGGACCGTCTCGGGATGCCGCGCAGCAATGTGCTGGCCCACACGCTCCCCGGCTTTGCGACGAGCAAGACGACGAAAGCCAATGCCTGGCGGCTGATGCGCGCCCTCGGCGTCAGCGGCGCGGAAATCGACATCAGGCCAGCGGCGAAGCAGATGCTCAAAGACATCGGGCATGCCTCGGCGACGGGCGAGGCCCTCTACGATGTGACCTTCGAGAATGTCCAGGCCGGATTGCGGACAGATTATCTGTTCCGGCTGGCGAACCACAACGGGGGCTTGGTGGTCGGGACCGGCGACCTCTCCGAGCTCGGTCTCGGCTGGTGCACCTACGGGGTCGGCGATCAGATGTCGCATTACAACCCCAATGCCTCGGTCTCCAAGACCCTGATCCAGCATCTGATCCGGTTTGTCGCGGCGTCCGGCGACGTCGACGAGGAGACCGCCCAGGTGCTCCTCGAGATCCTCGCCACCGAGATTTCGCCGGAGCTGGTGCCGCCGGGCGCCGACGGTGTCATCCAGTCGACCGAGAGCATCGTCGGGCCGTACGCATTGCAGGATTTCAATCTGTTCTACGCGACGCGCTTCGGCTTCCGGCCCTCGAAGATCGCCTACCTCTCCTGGAACGCGTGGAGCGACACGGAGCGCGGCCGCTGGCCCCCCAACATTCCGGATGCGGCCAAGCGCGCCTACAATCTTGCCGAAATCAAGCGCTGGCTGCGCGTGTTCCTGTACCGTTTTTTCGAGCTAAGCCAGTTCAAGCGCTCGGCTCTGCCGAACGGCCCCAAAATCTCGTCGGGCGGTTCGCTGTCGCCGCGCGGCGACTGGCGCGCCCCTTCCGACGCTACCGCGAAGGTCTGGCTCGAAGAGCTCGAGACGGCGGTTCCCGACAGTGCATGACCCGACTCAATCCGGCCCTTCGTTGCGCCAGAACCCCAACAGAAAGACCTGCCGCTTCCCGCGGCGCGGCCCGGCCTGCGCTTGAACTTCGGCGAGGTCGACGTCTCTTCGGCGCATGAACCGCGACACGGTCAATTTGGCAATGACCCCGATACCCAGGAATGACCCGAAATAGATGACTGCCGTCACTAGCGCGCGCATGGACGCCTATTTCGTCTTTAATACCCCGAGCGGCTTTGCTCGATAGGAGGAGATCGTAATGAACCGGCTCGACGGCAAGGTGGCGTTGATTACCGGAGCGGCGCGCGGCATCGGCGCCGAGACCGCGCGGCTGATGGTCGAGGCCGGCGCGAAGGTCGCCGTCGGCGACGTGCTGGATGAGCGCGGCCGCGAGACGGTTGAGGCTCTGGCCAGCGCCGGAGGCGATGCGGTCTACACGCACCTCGACGTCACGCGCGAAGAGGATTGGCGCACCGCGATCGGGGCCGCCAGCGACCGGTTTGGCGGTCTCGACATCCTGGTCAACAACGCCGGCGTTTTTCTCGGAATGGGTCTCGAGGAGGCGACGCTCGCTGATTGGGATCGGCTCTGCGGCGTGAATTTGACCGGTGTTTTTCTCCGCACGAAGCTGTCGGTGCCGGCATTGCGCGAGCGCGGCCGGCGCAGTGCCCACGGCAGCGTCATTGTCAACCTGTCGTCGGTTGCCGGTCTGGTCGGCTCGTCGAACGACCCGCTCTATTCGATGACCAAGGGCGGCGTCGCCCTGTTTACCAAGTCGGCAGCGCTCGAATTTGCCCGCAAAGGCTACCGGATCCGCGTCAACTCGATGCACCCCGGCACGATCGACACCGATATGGGCGATCAGGTCCTCGCGATCCGCGCGCGCAATCTCGGCACCAACGACCTCGAACTGGCCCGCCAGCAGACACTGGAACGCATCCCGATAGGCCGCATCGGAACCGTGACGGACATCGCCAAAGGCATCGTCTTTCTCGCCTCCGACGACGCCGCCTTCATGACCGGCGCCGGTCTCGTCGTCGACGGCGGGATTACGGCGCAATGATCCGTGTGACCTTTTGGCTATCTAAACCTTTACCGCGCCTCGCGGTCATGCGACGCGCGATCGGGTAGTAATACCCTGATGGCTCGCCGCTCGCCGCCAAGCTTAAAAAAGACGACTATGGCTTCGGCTTCGAGTCTACTTCGCAGGGGATGCAGGCGGCGGGTCCGGAACAGCCGTGAGGAGCCGGATTTTCCATGCCCCCCCTTCCCTCACATAGACCGCAGTCCAATGCCCGTCGACCTTAGCGGGTCCGCTTTGCAACTGGCCGCTGAGGTGGTACTCGCCCACGGAGATCAACGAATCGCTTCCAAGTGGAAAAACTTCGGCTGTTGCCCCATCATTATGAGACATCGTTTTGAATACAGATTCATATTGTTGCACGATTTCTTGCGGTCCAGTCTTGACGACCTTTGGGGCCTGTGAGACTAGCACACCGTCTTTTGTGTAGAGGCCAGCAATTCCGGCTGCGTTATGGTTGTTCCAATTCGTGCGGTAGGTGGTCACAAGCTGTTCGATTTGCTGCCGCGTGTCCTGATCGACCTGTTGGGCATTTGCCGAAGTGGTGAGACTGAGAGCGGCAATCGCTGCGATGATCCAAATGGGGCGCATGACCTGCTCCTCCCTTGTTGGTTACAATGCTCACCTGATTTGCTTACTGCGGCTTTGGCTGCACATGGTGAGAGACGATGAACCAGTGGCCGTCGATTTTCTCGTAGACATTGGTGACGAGGTAGTCCAGCTTGGGAGAGCCGCCATCTTTCAATTTCTGTTCGCCGGTTTCCTGACCCATCTCCCATGCGAGGTTGCCGTTGACGTGAATGTGCTGGTCCGACAACGTGACATTTCTCTGCGTGAAAAGGTTATTTGCCTCTGGCCAATACTTCTTTTGGGCATCCCAGCCTACAAGGACCGATTTGTGGCGTGGGCCTACGTAGGTGACGTACGGCGTATGAGCCCACACCTTTTCCATTGCCTCGCCATTGTCGAGCACTGCTAGGGCCGCGTAAAATTCCTTGCTCGCTGCTTTCACCCCATCCACGTCTGCCGCCGATTGAGCCACCACGTTGCTTGCCGGAAGGGCGAGCCATAGCGAGACAAAAACCGCGGAGATTAGGCGTTTCATGGCGTTCTCCGTAATGATCTATTTGGCGGGATAATAGCCGACGCCGCAGCCCAGATCGCTGATGACCGTGGCAACGAGCACGGTAGGTTCACTGCGGGGGTGCCGGATTGGGGCAAGTACCATCGTTATCCTTGTAAACGTAGTCAGCGGAGCCGGCAGCGTCTCCTGAAAACCCGGGGCAGCCATTTTTGACCGTGTTACGAGGCTGTGCTGGTGGAATAGCCGTAAGATATGCATAGACCGCCTTGAGATCGGCATCGGTCATGCTGTGATAATTCGGCCAGGGCATGACCTGCAGAACATCAGTAGGGGGCCCGGGCTCGAACAGCGCGCAAACGGGGTCGGAAGGATCTTTCTCGCAATGAATGTCCTCCCCCGTGCGCATCACCTTGATGAACTCCGCTTCGGTAAGCCCTTCAGGTCGACCCTTTGCGTCCGGCGTCAGATCGCGCGCATAAAAGGGCCCAAAGCACCGTCCGCCTGCTAAAAAGTGTGACACGTTGTAGTTCGCGACCAACTGGCGCGACACGCTCTGCGTTGATGGTGTGCCTTCGAAGGGATCGCCGGCATCCAGGAACCGCGGAAAAGAGTGGCAGTCGCTGCAGCCCCCCACATTAACGAGATAGCTGCCCAACCCCACTTTAGCGGGGTTCTTACCGGCCAGATTCAGCTTAGCTTTTGGTACTGGCGAGCTTTCGAAGCCTTGCACCACTCGCGACGAGGAGATCGCGTCATCGGTCGTCCTCGGCGTATGAAATGCCACAGACCATGACCACAGCGGAAAGCGTAAGCACAAATGATAGCGAACGAATCATAGAGCTACCTCCCTGTTCTGGCAAAACACGCGTCAATCGGTTGATCTCTGAACGATGCTCGTGAGCTGTTGACGACTTTATCTTAGCGATTTCGTTCGTGACCTCCCCGAGGGTCCGGTTGGGCCTCTGATTATTTTGAATAGGACCATCCGATCGTAGATTCAGCCGATATTAAGGCAGAGTCAACCAAATCTTAAGGTTAATTTACCGAATCGTAACAAATGGTAAACAAATGAACAGGCTGTGAGTTTACCAAAACCACGAGATCCGTTCCGTAAAAGTCAGTGAGGCTAAATCAGGCACAGCGATGTAATTCGCCATCATCCGCCAAAGCCCGGCGCCACGCTGGCGTGGCTGCCGATCCGCCGCCTCGACAGAATGACTGACATCGTCACGAGCATCCTCTTTCTTCGCTTCGAACAACGCTGGTTTGCCAATCGGCGCCGGCCTCGTTCTCGACCGTGGCACTACCGCGTAGTAACGCCTTCACAGCCTATGCAATGGGGAACTGGCGAACTCGCAGATCCGCGGGCCACTCGCTCCAATCGCCGCCGGCATAGTCTTTGAGCCGCAGCGACCTGCCGCCTTCAAATGGGTTGCAGCCGAGTTTTTGCATATAGATCGCGGTGCCGCTGCTTCTGCACTCGGCGACAAGGGAGCGTGCTCATTCGAGATGGAATGGTCGCGCGCCGGCACCTGATTCGCCCCCGTTGATGACCCATTGCAGCCGGCGCGCAAAGCTGCCGAGATGCACCGCCGCCAGTTGCGGCTCGATGCTGAGGCCGTGCACGACGGCGGGGATGGCGAGCAGCTTCGGGGCATCACGCTCCAGCCCGGCTTGGTCGACGGACACGAGCAACCACACGTTCGGGTACCCGGCGCCCCAGTCTTTGGGCAGCATCTCGGGAGCATTGCCGATGCGCTTTGTCAGTAAGATCCAGTCGAGATTTGGTGTCTGACCGATGACTCGCCAGAGCCGCTCCCGGATAAGCTGATCGACCTCATTGTCGAACACATCTGCCATCGACGCGCAAAAGACGCGATGGCGACGACCCGCGGCTTGCGCCGCACGCTCCCATTTGAGCGGCTCCGACCAGTGCGCGTCGCGGAAATAGCGGCGCGGCGCCGCCGGCCCCCAATGCGCTCGTTTGAACCATCGGGCATCGAGCATCATCGCATAGCAATGGTCGCAGAGCGGGCTGACCTGCATGCAGCCCCACCAGGGGTTAAAGGTATGGTCGCACCACTCGATTCTGGTGACCGTGCCCATCGCGCCACCTTTGTTCAGGTCCGTGCAGCGAGTAGGATGGGTTGAGTGCAGCGAAACCCATCACAATGCCGGGAGGAATCGGTGGGTTTCGCTTCCCGCTCAACCCACCCTACAACCATAGGCGTTTACCAAGCCTCGCGGCCGCGCGGCGGGCGGCTCACGGCGGCAGCGGCGCGCTGCTCGGCTTCGTGCTTGTCGAACATCGCGCGCGCCGCGGCGCTGCGTTTCTCGCTGAGCTCGTCGCGGTGCTCGGTGCACCAGTCGTAGGACTGGGCGCGCGGGCGGTTGTCGCGGCTGAAATGCGGCATCACGTAGCGGGCGTAGAGCTCATAGGAGCGCTTCGTCTCCTCCCAATCGGCCCAATTGTGCGCCTGCTGCAAGAAGACGCCGAACTCGCCCTGCTTCTGCTGCAGCCGCTCGATCAGCGCGATCGCGTCGTCGGGGGTGCCGACGACGCCGTAATTGTTCTCGACAAACCAGCCGAGCGGGTCCTCTCCGGCCGGGACGACAAAGCGGCGCTGGTTGTTGTTCAGATAATTCAGATACTTCTCGAAGCCGAAGCGGGCATTGGCGAAGGCTTTCGCGCGGGTCTCGGCGATGAGCATCGGGCCGACGAGGCGCAACCGAGCCGGGTCCATCCGGCGGCCGTGCTCGGCGGCAATGTCACAGGCAATCTGCCAGTTGCTCGCCAATGCGTCATAGCCGAACGGGTTGGTGGCGGCGACGCAGATCATGCTGAGGTCGTATTTGCCGGCCAGCCGCCCGCCCGATGGTGTCACGGCGCTGACCACCGCCATCTCGGGATAGGGCTTCGTGTAGGGCGGCAAATGGAGGCGCGCATTGACGAGCGTGTACCAGTCGGTCTTCTCGGTGACGGTCTCGTCGCGGAAGAGGCGCAGGATCACGTCGATCCCTTCGGCCATGCGGTCGCGCTGGGTCATCGGGTCGATCCCCAGCATCAGCGCGTCGGAGGCGAGAAGCCCCGGCCCCGCGCCGAACATGACGCGTCCGCGCGTGTGGTGGTCGAGCTGCGCAATGCGGTCCGCCACCATCAGCGGGTTGTGGTACGGCAGCGAGATGACGCCGGTGCCGAAGCGGATGAATTTCGTGCGCTCGGCGGCGATCGCGATAAAGATCTCGGGCGAGCCGATGATCTCGAACCCAGCCGAATGATGCTCGCCGATCCAGGCTTCGTGAAAGCCGAGGCGGTCGAGCCACACCATCAATTCGAGATCGCGGTCGAGGCAGGCCGTCGGGTTCTCCTCCATCGGATGGAACGGCGGCAGAAAGATCCCGTGACTGAGCGTGATTTGTGTCATCAAGGTTTGCCTCTCGGCGTATCATCGACGCGTTTATTATACGGAAAGGGGACGCCATGGCGATCAAACGCGAGAAGATTCAGCCGCAAGGCCTCCATATCGCGATGCGGGCCGGCCACCCGGCCTATACCCACGTCGTCACGGTCAGCGGCACCGGGAAAATGGTCTTTGTGGCCGGGCAGCTCGCCCGCGACGCCAACGGCAATTGTGTCGGCAAGGGCGACATGCGCGCGCAGATCCAGCAGGTCGGCGAGAATATCAAGGCCTGTCTCGAAGCCGCGGGCGCCACCCTCGCCGACATCGTCAAGACCAATACCTACGTCACCGACTACGAGGAGTTCTCGAAGCACGGCGACATGCGGCTGCGCTATTTCGGCCCGGCCACCCCGACCAGCACGACGGTCCAGATCAGCCGCCTTGCCGATCCCGACGCGATGATCGAGATCGAAGCGATTGCCGTCGCCGACGACTGACTGTGGCGGCTATGCCGGCTCGGTCTCGAGGCCGGCGTCGGCGAGCTCCTTGAAGCCGCCGGCGTTGAAGACTGATTGGTAGCCGAGATCCTTCAAGGTCTTGCCGCTGAGCGCCGAGCGCCCGCCTGACGCACAATAGACGAGCACCGTCTTGCCCCGCTGAAATGCCGGGTCATGGTAGGGGCTCTCGGGGTCGGCCCGGAACTCGAGCATGCCGCGCGAGACATGGACAGCGCCTTTGAGCTTGCCGCCGGAGGCGAGCTCGGGCCCGTCGCGAACATCGACAATGAGAATATTGCCGCTGCTCATCCTGTCGCGCACCGCAGCTGGATCGAGCCGCGGCACGGCCGCGTTCGCCTCGGCCAGCATTTCCCTGACACTCGATGGCATCGCTTGTCCTCCTGGCATGTGGCTCGCCCATGCTAGCGCTTGGTCGTGGTGAGAACCAGGGCCGTTCAGCGGCGACAAGGCTCCGCTCCTCGGCCAGATCTTAATCATCCTGTCACGGATGGTTCACGGAGCCGTCATCCCCGGTCTGTAGCGTCCCCCGAGTTTCCCGCGCAATTGATGAAGGGGATCAAAGGATGCTGCCGACCCGAACGGGTGAAACTCTGCGAACCAGTCATCCGCAGAGATACAAGCTGTTGTGCAGCGTGGCAATCTGCGCAATCGCCATCCACAGCATTGCACCATCGTCAGCGACTGCGGCGGTCATACAGAACGGCGGCAATGACGGGAATACGACGACGCCGATAAAGCACGTCATCGTGATCATCGGCGAGAACCGCACCTTCGATCACCTGTTCGCCACCTACCAGCCGGTCAACAAAGAGGAGACAGTGCTGAACCTGTTGTCGGAAGGAATCGTCAACGCCGACGGGACTCCGGGACCGAATTATGCGAGCGCGACCCAATATCAGGCGATGGATACGGCTGCCGATCAGAAGGTTTATCTGCTGAGCCCGCCCAAGAGCGGCCCATACACGACGTTGCCGCCGCCATTGGCCGGCGGCGGCCCGCCACCATTCTCGACGGTTCGGGAGGCCCTTACCTACGAGTACGGGCTGCCGACGAGCTATTACAAATATCTGACTACGGGTGCGGTTGATCCGGCGATCATCGGCAAGCCCGACATTCGGATCTACTACAACGGCAACACGGTCAACAATCTCCCGCCGGGCCCGTATCAGCTGACCGGCCCGCTTCTCAGCTACGACGATTATGCCGAGAGCCCGGTGCATCGCTTCTACCAGATGTGGCAGCAGCTCGACTGCACTGCTGGTGCCGGGTGCCTCAATGACCTGTGGCCCTGGGTCGAAGCGACCGTTGGTGCTGGCAGCAACGGCAATCCGCCGCCGCCAAACTTTACTTACAAAGAGGGCGCGACGGCGATGGGCTTTTACAACGTCCAGCAAGGGGACGTGCCCTATTTCAAGAAGCTCGCCGATGCCTATTCGATGAGCGACAATTTTCACCAATCAGTGCAGGGCGGCACCGGGGCCAACCACATCATGCTCGGCACCGGCGACGCGATCTGGTTCAGCGACGGCAATGGTAATCCTCTAACACCACCGCACAACATGATGGTGGCTTCCGGAACTCAAAACGCCGGGGTCGTCGACGAGATCGAAAATCCAAACCCGCTACCAGGCGCCAACAACTGGTACATCGAGGATGGGTATGGCGGCGGCTCCACTGGCAAGCCGTCATTCGGCGGTGGAAGCTATAGCGCGTGCGCCGACACGTCGCAGCCGGGCGTCAAGTCGATCGTCGATTTTCTGACCTCGGTCAATGTGAAGCCCAATTGCGAAGCCGGTCATTATTATCTGCTGAACAATTATAATCCGGGATATTATGGAGACGGCACTAACGCTTACGCCGATATCAGCAATCCATTGAACACCGTATTCACGATCCCGCCGTCAAATGTCAGAAATATCGGCGATGCTTTGATTGAGAAGAACATCTCCTTCGCCTATTTCGGCGAGCAGTTCAATGCTTACCTTGCAGACCCTTACAGCCTATACAACGCGCCGGACTCTCAGTATTGCAACATCTGTAATTTCTTCCAGTACTCGACCTCGATAATGACCAATGACCAAATACGCCACGCGGCTCTCCAGGACACGCTCGATCTCTACGCCGATATCCAAGGCTGCACCTCACAAAGCTGCAATTTGCCCGCGGTGTCGTTCGTCAAACCAGACGGCTATCTCGATGGCCACCCGGCCTCGTCGAAGCTCAACTTGCTCGAAGGCTTTGTCAAAAAGATTGTCGATCTGGCTAAAGCAAATAAGACGCTCTGGGCCAGCACGGCTATTTTTATTACGATGGACGAGGGCGGTGGATACTATGACTCCGGTTATGTACAGCTGCTCGATTTTTTCGGCGACGGGACCCGCATTCCGATGATCGTGGTTTCGCCGTACAGCACGGGCGACCACATTTCCCACACCTATACCGACCACGTCTCCGTCCTGAAGTTTATCGAGGCAAACTGGAATGTGCCGCCGATTACCAAACGCAGCCGCGACAATCTGCCGAACCCAGCGACCGGGGCCGATCCTTACAGGCCGACGAATGGCCCGGCGATCGGCGATTTGATCGACCTCTTCAAGTTCCAGTAAACTGTTGAAGAAACCCAGGAGCCGGTCTCGAAAGCGGGTCCGGCTCTTTATTTGCCCGAAGCTCAGCCGATGACGCCCTCTGCGCGCAGCGTGCTGATTTCGCTGTCTGAGTAGCCTGCGTCGCGCAACACCTCCGCACTGTGCTCGCCGACAGTCGGAGCGCGCCGTGGCGCGACCTTTTCCTGGCCGGCGACCCAGAACGGGCTGTTGACGGTCATTGACGCGCCATCCTCGAACGGCACGACACCCTCGCTGGCGAGGATCTGGGGATCCTCGGCAATCTCGTCCATATCCGCGACAATGCCGAAAATGAGCCCCGCAGCGTCGAGGATCGCGCGCCACTGGGCCTGGTCCTTGGTCGCAAAGATCTCGTCGAGGATCGGGATCAGCTCGCGGGCATTGCCCTCGCGCGAGGCCGCCGTCGCGAAGCGCGAGTCGTCTAGCGCGCTCGCCCCCAGACACTCCTTGAACTTCTCCCAGCGCCATTCGTCGGCGGCGATCGACAGCAGAAGCCAACGGCCGTCGCGGCAGCGGTAGTGGACCCGTAATGCATTGACCCCGCGCTCGCGCGGCGGCTGCGGCACGACCTTCTCACCGCACAACGCGGCCTGCACCGAACAGCCATTGGCCCACAAGCCATTGGCCAATAGCGAGGAACCGACATAGCCGCCCTTGCCGGTGCGCTCGCGCTGATAGAGCGCAGTGACGATCGCGCCATAGGTCGCCATCGCCGAGGGATGGTCGCTCATCCCCGGCAATGACCGCGCCGGCGGCGTCTCCTCGCCGGCGCGGACGAGATGCATCAATCCCGAGCGCGCCCACCAGGCGGTCGCGTCAAAACCGGGCTTGTCAGCC
>Ga0126381_100007762_pt1 | contig 11954 bp, 8 predicted proteins | sample PanSoiMetPlot_28_FD_96465 | JGI IMG/M metagenome (GOLD analysis project Ga0126381, IMG submission 96465) | Tropical forest soil microbial communities from Panama - MetaG Plot_28 | ecosystem: Environmental > Terrestrial > Soil > Tropical forest > Bulk soil | place: Panama | collected 2016-02-17
CCTTGCCGCCGTGGGTGGGTGGTGCAGCAGTCGCAGGGCCGATGGCTGCTGTTGCGCAACAGCCGGCCGGGCTTTCGCACATCGGAGTGCTGATGGGATCGAGTCCGAGCGATGAAGCGACAAAACTCGATGCGTTCCGTGGAGCGCTCGAAAAGCTCGGCTACATCGACGGCCAAACCATTTTGATCGAGGCGCTCTATGCGATGGGCCAGCCCGACCGGTTCGCCAGCTTGGCGCGTGAGCTGGTGGCGCTCGCGCCGCCCGTCATCGCGTGCGTCGGTCGCCGGGAAGCAGCCGCGCTGCAGGCAGCCACGCACACGATCCCGATCGTGTTTATGCAGGTCAACGATCCCGTCGAGCAAGGCCTTGTCGCCTCGCTGGGCCGGCCGGGCGGCAACACCACCGGCTTTACCCAAATGTCGGCCGAGCTCGATCCAAAACGGTTGCAGTTGCTGCACGAGATCGCGCCATCGCTGTCGCGTGCAGCCTTTTTGGTCAACCCAAATCTGACGCCAAGTCTCCTGCAACGGTTCGCCGGTGCCGAGGCGGCCGCCAAGAGTTTGGGCATCTCTTTGCGGCGCGTCGACGCCACCACCTCAGCCGATCTGGCCGTCGCGTTCGCGGCGATTGAGGAATCATCCAGCGAGGCCTTGCTGGTCCAAAGCGACCCGATGCTGACGGGAACTGAGTTTTCGCGGATTTTGGAGTTCATTCTCGCAAACCGTCTGCCGACGGTCATCGAGGCTCACCCAACAAGTGTCCCGCTCGGCGTCCTGCTCAGCTACGGACCCGACCTCATCGAGAACGCTCGGCTTGCGGCCGGGTACGTCGCCAAGGTTCTGAAAGGGGCTAAGCCGGCCGATCTTCCGGTCCAACAGCCGACAAAATTCCGGCTCATTGTCAATCTGAAGACCGCGAATGCGATCGGCCTGAGAATCCCGCCCTCGATCCTCGCCCGCGCCGACGAGGTCATCGAATGAGATTGACCGACGAGCAGCGCATGTTGCGCGATGTGGCGCGCGATTTTGCGCGCAAATGGCTCGCCCCTCATGCCGCCGAGCGGGACCGCGCGGAAAGGTTTCCGGCCGAGGCGGTCGCCGAGCTCGGCAAGCTCGGCTTCATGGGCATGCTGGTGCTGGAGGAGTATGGCGGGGCGGACGCCGACCATGTCGGCTATGCGCTGGTCATGGAGGAGATCGCCGCGGGCGAGGGGGCGGTCGCGACGATCCTCAGCGTGCAGAACTCGGTCGGCTGCCTGCCGGTCTTGCAATACGGGTCAGAGGAGCAGAAGCGGCGTTTTCTGGTGCCGATGGCCAAGGGCGAGATGCTCGCCTGCTTCTGCCTGACCGAGCCGCAGGCCGGCTCGGACGCTGCCGCGATCAAAACCCGCGCGCGCCGCCACGGCAATCGCTGGGTCTTGAATGGCACCAAGCAATTCATCAGCTCGGGCGCGCACGCGCAGATCGCGATCGTTTTCGCGGTCACCGATCCCGAGCACGGCAAAAGGGGCATCAGCGCGTTCCTCGTGCCGACCGAGAACCCCGGCTTTCGCGTCGCGAGGATCGAGCACAAGCTCGGCCAGCGCGCCTCCGACACCGCGCAGCTCCTGTTCGAGGATGTCGAGCTGACGCCGGATCTGATGCTCGGCGGCGAGGGCGAAGGCTACAAGATCGCGCTCTCCAATCTCGAAGGCGGCCGCATCGGCATCGCAGCGCAAGCCGTCGGCATGGCGCGCGCCGCCTACGAGGCCGCCCTCGGCTATGCGCGCGAACGCGAGGCCTTCGGCAAGCCGATCATCGAGCAGCAGGCGGTCGCCTTCCGCCTTGCCGACATGGCGACCCAGATTGCCGCCGCGCGCGGCCTCGTGCTCGACGCCGCTGCACGGCGCGATGCCGGAGAACCCTGCGTCAAGGAGGCATCGATGGCCAAGCTGTTTGCCTCGGAAATGGCCGAACGCGTCGCCTCCGACGCGATCCAGATCCACGGCGGTTACGGCTATGTCGCCGATTTTCCGGTCGAGCGCATCTACCGGGACGTCCGCGTCTGCCAGATCTACGAGGGCACCAGCGACATCCAGCGCCTCGTCATCGCCCGCGAAATCGCCAAGGATTGAATGGGGGATCATTCGTCATCTCTCTCCGCCAGCACTTCGGCGAAGAGGGCGCGGTCGACATTGCCGCCGGACTGGATCACTGCGACCCGTTTGCCGGCGAGGCGATCGCGCTCCTGCACTGCCGCGGCGAGTGGAGCGGCACCGGCGCCCTCGGCGACATTGTGGGTATCGCTGAATAGGATCCGCATCGCCCGGCGCATCTCCGCCTCCGTCACGGCAACGATGCGGGCCGCACTGCGGAGAATAATTTCGAGCGCTTCCGGGTCGGGAACCCGCACGGCGAGACCGCCGGCCATCGTATCGACGGAATTGGTGCTGACCGGCTTGCCGGCGGCGAAGGACAACGCATAAGTCGGGGCGCCCTCGGCGACGACGCCGACGATCTCGCATGTCAGCCCCAAAGCCTCGCGCGCCGCGATCACGCCCGAGATGCCGCTGCCGAGCCCGATCGGAACATAGACGACATCGAGACCCGGGACCGCGCGGAACAACTCGAGGGCATAGCTGGCGACGCCGCGCACCAGCAGCGGATCGTAGGAGCGCACGAAATGCCGGTTGTCGCGCTCGGCCAACTCGCTCGCATGCTCGGACGCCGCCTGGAAATCGTGCCCGGCCTCGACGAGCTGCGCGCCGAACCCTGCCATCGCCCGGTTCTTCTCAACGCTGTTGCCGTAGGGCACGACGATCGTCGCGTCTAGCCCCAGCCGAGCGGCGGCGAGCGCGATGCTCTGCCCGTGATTGCCGGTGGTCGCGGTCACGACACCGCTGATATCCGGCTGCAACCGCCTGACCGCGTCGAGATAGACGAGTCCGCCGCGGATCTTGAAGGCGCCGATCGGCGTGTGGTTCTCGTGCTTGACCCACAGCTCGGCGCCCACCCGCCGCGATAAGAGCGGCCAGCAATATTGCGGTGTCGGCGGCACCACCCGGTGCACGAGCGCCGCCGCTTCCTCTAAGATCTCAAGATCGATCATCATCGCGGTGGCATTCCGCTGGTTTTCCCGAGCCGGGTCAAGCCGAGCTTATCTGCTCACCCTCCGCATCGCGGACGAGATTTACGGCCGTCGCCGCGCCGATGTGGGCCGACGTCCTGGTTGTCAGCTTTCGAGCGCTGGCCCATCATGAAGCGGCCCGACCGGCCCGGAGGGACCATGCCCATGCAAAGCCTTTCACCAAACCTGCCGCCTGATACACAGCGCGAGATGCTGCGCCGGATGCTGGCGATCCGCCGCTTCGAGGAGCGTGCCTCGGCCGACTACCTCGCCGGCAAGATCTACGGCGTTGTCCACTGCTATATCGGCGAGGAGGCGGTCGCGGTCGGCGTCTGCAGCGCGCTCGATCGCGGCGACCGGATCATCTCGACACATCGCGGCCACGGCCACTGCATCGCCAAGGGTGCGGACCTCAACCGCATGATGGCCGAGCTCTACGGGCGGCAGACCGGCTATTGCAAGGGTAAGGGCGGCTCGATGCACATCGCCGATTTCGGCATCGGCATGCTTGGCGCCAATGGGATCGTCGCGGGCGGGATCGCCATCGTCACCGGCGCCGGTCTCGCGGCGCAGATGGAAGGCAAGGGGGGTGTCGCGGTCTCGTTCTTCGGCGATGGCGCATCGAATGCCGGGCCCTTCCACGAATGCCTTAACATCGCGGCGACCTGGAAATTGCCAATGCTCTATGTTTGCGAAAATAACCTCTATGCCGCGCAGACCCCGGCCGCCGCGACACACGCGCTGAGCGACGTTGCGGCACGCGCGGCCGGCTACGGCATTCCGGGTGTCGTCGTCGACGGCAACGACATCTTCGCGGTCTATCAGGCGGCAAACCGCGCCGTCGACCGGGCGCGCTCGGGCGGCGGCCCGAGTCTGATCGAGTGCAAAACCTACCGCTGGCGCGCCCACACCGAGCGGCGAGGGCAGCCCGATCACCGTGACCCCGGCGAAGTCGAAATGTGGAAAGGAAGGGACCCGATCGCACAGCTCGCGCGGCAGCTGAGGGAGCAGGGCGACCTTGACGATCTCGCGATGGAAAGCATGGAGCGCGAGGTCATAGCCGCCCTCGATGCAGCTGTCGCCTTCGCCGAGGCGAGCCCGTTTCCGACACCGGAGCAAGCGACCGAAGACGCTTTTGCCGCCTGATGCGAGGATGAGACGATGCGAGAGCTGACGTACAACGAGGCCGCGGTCGAAGCTGTCGCCGAGGAGATGCGGCGCGACCAAAGGATCTTCTACATGTCGACCGACCCGATCGGGCCGCTGCTCAGCGAGTTCGGCGCCGAGCGCATCAGGGCGACGCCGATCACCGAAGCGGCGCTGACCGGCATGGCGATCGGCGCGGCCGGCTGCGGCTTCCGCCCGATCGTCGACTGGCGGCAGGTGACGTTCTGCTTTGTCGCGATGGACCAGATCGTCAATCAGGCCGCCAAGATCCATTACATGTTCGGTGGCCAAGTGACCTTCCCGATCCTCTACCGGGCAGCCGTCGGCGGCGGCGGCCAAGTCGCGGCGCAGCACTCGCAGTCGCCCTACTCGATGTTCATGAATGTGGCCGGCTTGAAGATGTTTTTGCCGTCGACACCCTATGACATGAAGGGCCTCCTGAAGACGGCGATCCGCGACAACAACCCCGTCATCTCGTTCGAGTCGGGCCGGTTGATGACGCGCAAGGGACCGGTGCCGGAGGATGATTACACGATCCCGCTCGGCAAGGCCGACATCAAGCGCGGAGGCAATGACGTGACGGTCGTCGCCCTCGCCTGGCTCGTTCACGAGGCGCTGGCGGCCGCCGAAGAGTTGGCGCAAGAGGGGATTTCGGTCGAAGTCGTCGATCCGCGCACGCTCGTGCCGCTGGACAAGGAAACGATCCGCAATTCGGTGCAGAAAACCTGCCGTCTCGTCGTCGCCGACGAGGCCGGACCGACCGCCGGCTTTTCGGCCGAGGTCGCCGCAGTGGCTACGGAGGACTCGGCTACCTTCGCGCGGCTCCAGGCCCCGGTGAGGCGAGTCTGCGCGTTGCAGGTGCCGATACCCTACAGCCCCGTCCTCGAAAATCACGTCTTCCCGGACCGCAAGCGGATCATGGCCGGCATCCGCGAGGTGCTCGAAGGGCGCAGGTCCGCCGCGGCATCGTGAGGCGCCGATGGCGGTGGCGAACAGTTTCGCTGATCGACGGCCGGTCTACTCCGGAACAAGATCGCGAGCCCGTTCGGCCATAAAGGCGATCTCGGCCTCGGTCGATTGCCGGCCGAGGATCTCGTTGCGGTGCGGGAAGCGGCCGAAGCGCTCGATGACCTCGATATAGGGGCACCCGTAACGACGCAACGACCCGCCGCGATCGGGATTTCGCGGTAAGGCATTGAACAGTGCCACGGAGCGGCGCTGATCGGCGATATCCTCGCTGTGATGAAACGGCATATAGAAGAACAGCCGCCAGGCGGGCGGGACCAATTGATCGAACCCGCGTTCGAGCGCCCGGTGCGCCGCCGCGCGCGCTGCCGCATCGGTCGCATAGGCACGAGGTGTCCCACGAAAGATATTGCGCGGCACCTGGTCGAGCAGCAGCACCAGCGCCAGAGCGCCGGCAGGCGAGGTTTCCCATGACGGCAGCGGCCCTGCGGCGGCCCCCTCATAGTCGGCGAGAAATTCGCGATGCAGCGTGGCGTCGAATTCCTCGGTGCTCTTGAACCAGATCTCGCGGTGCTGCTCGCGGTCCCGATCGTCGACCGGTCCGAACCAAAAATCGAGCAAAACCTTTGCCCGCTCGGGCGGATCAGGGGTGAACCGCTTGCAGAGAAAGAATTTCGAATGCCCCGGCGGATAGTCTTCCAGGGTGGCAAAGACCTCGTACCGGCGCTTCTCATAGAATGGCCGCGCTTCGAAGCTGTGAGTTTCCAAAGTCGCGCCAATGCACCCGCGCTCGATGGCGTAATCCTCCGCGGCCTGCAGCAGCCGAGTGCCGTGGCCTTGTCGGCGCACGGCCGAGGCCATCCAAAGATGCGTCACATGGAGCCAGCCGCCCCAGATGTTGCCGAGCAACCCGCCCAGCCACTCGCCGGTGCCGCTCTTTAAAAAGAAGCCCACCGGGTACCAGGCTGAGAGGCCGGTCGCAGCGATATTGTAGGAGGCGAGGCTCTCGGTCACAAAGCGGGTCAGCGGCTCTGGGGGCAGCGGGTCGAAGACGACCTCGAGGTCCTCCATCTCACACATCCCCTGCAGCAGCAGAGTCGTCAAGGATGCGGACGAGATGGCGGGCCTCGCGGCGGGCGCCTTCGGCGATCTGGTGGCGGCAGCTGGTGCCGTTGGCGGCGAGGAGCGCGTCGGGAGGCGCTGTCCGCATCTTCGGCAAGACCCCCAGTTCGCCGATCTCCAGCGAGGTTTCATAATGTTCGGCCTCGTAGCCGAACGACCCGGCCATGCCGCAGCAGGTTGAATCGAACGTCTCGACGGTCAGACCCGGGATCAGCTGCAGCGCCTTTACCGCCGCCCCGACGGTGCCGAACGCCTTCTGGTGGCAATGCGCGTGCAACAGTGCCGTCCCGCCCTCCATCGGGCTTAGCGGCAGACAGAAGCGTCCGGCGAGGCGCTCGGTCTCGACGAACTCCTCGAACAGCTGAGCCCTTTCTGCAAGCGCTTTGGCGCGAGCGCCCGGCGAGATGGCCGGGAATTCGTCGCGCAATGTCAACAAGCAGGACGGCTCAAGCCCGACAATCGGCGTCCCTGCTTCAAGGTGCGGTGTCAGCGCATCCAGCACACGCCGTGCCTCGGTCCGCGCCTCATCGATTAGGCCGGTCGAAAGGAAGGTCCGGCCACAACAAAGCGGTCGCCCGCGTACAGGATCCGGACTGAGGACGCGATAGCCCGCACGCGTCAATACGCGCTCGGCAGCCCGCCCATTCTCCGGCTCGAAATAGCGATTGAAGGTGTCGATCAACAGCACGACCTCGCGCCCGACCCCGGTGGCGGTGCCCCGATAGGGGCGGCTCGACCAGGCCGGCAAGTTTCGGCGGGCGCTAAACCCAAACCGCTGTTCGGCGAGCTCCGCGAACAGCGGCACCCGGTTTCTCAGGTTTATCAGCGGAGCGATGCGCGCAGCGTACGGTGCGTAGCGCGGCAAAAAGGCGATCAGCCGATCGCGCGGGGTGAGCCCGTGGCGTTTGCGGTAATGATAGAGGAACTCGATCTTCATTCGCGCTATATCGACGCCGGTCGGGCATTCGCGCTTGCAGCCCTTGCACGAAATGCACAACTCCATCGTCCCGCGCATCTCTTCGGAAACGAGCGCCTCGGGTCCGAGCTGGCCAGACAATGCAAGCCGCAACGTATTGGCGCGGCCGCGGGTCAGGTGTTGTTCGTCGCCGGTGGCGCGGTAGGAAGGGCACATGACGCCGGCGTCGCGGGCGCGGCAGGCGCCGTTGTTGTTGCACATTTCGGCGGCGGCGGGGAAGCCGCCCCATTCCGACCAGTCGAGCGCCGCGTCGATCGGCAATTGCCGGTAATCCGGCTTGAACCGGAAGAGGCTGCGGTCGTCCATCTTCGGCGCCCGAACGATCTTGCCGGGGTTGAAGATGCCCTCGGGGTCGAAGGCGTCCTTCACTTCCTCGAAGGCGCGCACGATGCGGTCTCCGAACATCGCCGTGTGGAATTCCGAGCGCACCAGGCCGTCGCCATGCTCGCCCGAATGTGAGCCCTTGTATTCGCGGACCATCGCAAAGGCTTCTTCGGCGATCGCCCGCATCTTCTTGACATCGAGCTCCTGTTTCAGATTGAGCACCGGGCGCACGTGCAGACAGCCGACCGAGGCATGGGCATACCAGGTGCCGTAGGTCCCGTGCTTTTCGAAGATGCGGGTCAGCCGGTCCGTGTAATCGGCCAAGTCCTCAAGGCGCACGGCACAGTCTTCGAGAAAGGAGACCGGTTTACCGTCGCCCTTCATCGACATCATGATGTTGAGGCCCTGCGTGCGCACCTCCGAGACCGCTGACTGGAAGGCGGGATCGATCGCCTCGACGACGGCGCCCGGGTAGCCGAGATCGCCCATCAACTCGACCAGCGCTTTCAGCCGCCGCAGGTTCTCCGCGGAGTCGTCGCCGGCGAATTCGGTCAACAAGAGCGCAGCGGGCTCGCCCTGCACGAAACGGTCGACGACGGCGCGGAACATCGGGATGTCGCGCGACAATTCAATCATCGTCAGGTCGACCAATTCGACCGCGCTCGGACCCAGCTCGACGATCCGCCTTGTTGCCGCCATCGCACCGTAAAAGTTCGGGAAATGGCAAATGCCGAGCACCCGATGCCGGGGGATCGGCTGCAAGTCGAGCTCGATCTCGCTGAAGAACGCGAGCGTGCCCTCGGAGCCGACCAATAGCCGCGCCATATTGTGGCCGGCGTCGTCGATCGTATCGATGTTGTAGCCGCCGACCCGCCGCAGCACCTTGGGAAAGCGCCGCTGTATTTCTTCGGCCTCGCGCCGGTGCAGCGCACGTATCCGCTGCACCAATTCGCGATAGCGCTCGGGCATTGCTCCGCCGTCGAGATTGCCCGGCACCTCGCCGAACCACGCCCGGGTGCCGTCGGCGAGCAGCGCGTCGATGCCGAGCACATTGTGCACCATGTTGCCGTAACGCAACGACCGCGAGCCGCAGCTGTTGTTGGCGGTCATGCCGCCGATCGTCGCGCGGCTCGCGGTCGACGGATCGACCGGAAAGAACAGCTCGTGTTGGCGCAGGAGCCGATTGAGCCGGTCGAGCACGACACCCGGCTCGACCCGTGCCCGCCGCCCCTCGGCATCGACCGCAATCACCCGGTCGAGATGTTTGCTGCAATCGACGACGAGCGCGCGGGCGACGGTCTGCCCGCATTGCGACGTGCCGCCGCCGCGCGGCAACACCGGCACCCCCTCCTCGCGCGCGATTGCGATCGCCGCCGCGGCATCCTCACGGCTCTTCGGCACGACGACCCCCAGCGGCTCGATCTGGTACATCGACGCGTCGGTGCTGTACCGTCCGCGGCTGAACGCATCGAACAGCAGCTCGCCTTGGACCTCTCGGCGCAGGCGAGCTTCGAAGGCTGATCCGGCTGGGTTGTCGAGCGGCATCAGGTTCCCGGGGCTAACAATTCAGCCGCCAATGGAGACCGGAAACACCAGCACGTCAATCGGGCATTCGCACCGCATCAATCGCCGGCGGATAGCAGGTAGTGGCCCCCGCCATTGGCGCCGGGTTTGGATTGGGTCCGGAAATAAACCATTCTTGAGTAAATGGGCGCTAGAAAACACGCGTATCGGGGGACTGCGGCAAACAGCAGTGTAACCCATTCGTGTCCTAGGCCGGCCCAGAGGTCGCTTGTACCGCATCCGACTTTACGCTGCGCTGCTGCTCGCACTGACCACTGGCCTGCCGAGCACCGTCTGCGCGGCCGCACCGTCGGCGACGATCGAGACCTGCTTTGCTCCGGAGAGCGACTGCGCGGCTTTTGCCGTGCGGGCGATCGACCGGGCCGAGCATGAGATCCTGGTCGGCGCCTACGGCCTGACCACCGGGTCGGGCATCGTCGAGGCGCTGCTGCGCGCGCACCGGCGGGAGGTCGCCGTCAGGCTGATCGCCGACAAGAGCACGCCCTGCGGCCGCAACAGCGGCATAGACCCGCTGGCAGGCGCCGGGGTGCCGGTGTGGATCGACCACGTGGCGCGCATTGCCCATGCGAAGACGATGGTCATCGACGGCAATGTTACATTGAGCGGGTCCTACAATTGGACCCGCGGCGCGTCGGCCAATTCCGAAGATTTGAACCTCGTCGCCTCGCCCGTGGTCGCCGAGACCTACGCCGCCCATTGGCGCGTTCGCCAAGCGGTTTCGCTGCGCTTCGACCGCCGCGAGGACTGGTGCAGCGCCCGCGCGCGCTGATCTTTCGCCGGAGGCTTGCCCGGCATCAGGCAAACGTCCCACTATGGCGTCCTTCCGTGACATTGCCGCACAGGAGGGGGACGGATGCCGACCGCGGTTGAGGAGAAGGACGCGATCCGTGAGATCCTGGCGCAATACTGTTTCCGGCTCGACGACGGCCATTTCGCCGAGATGGCGGCACTGTTCACCGAGAACGGCACCTGGGACACCGCTTTCGGCAGGGCGACAGGCCGTGCGGCGATCGCCGATCTCGCTCGCAGCCTGCGGGAACGCGCCGGCGATCAGCGGCCACGCGGGGTGCATCTCGTAACCAATATCTCGATTGCCCTCGACGGGCTGAGCGCGCGGGTGCGCTCGAATTGGACGGTCGTGCAGAACAGCCCGGCGGGCCCAAAGATCGGCTCCGGCGGCGCTTATCACGACGAGCTGGTCAAAGAGCACCGGCAATGGCTGTTCCGCTACCGCAAAATCGACCGCTTCATTGCCTCCTGAGTCCCTCTCCCCTATTCCTCCCCCGCGAGCGGGGGAGGGTTAGGGTGGGGGTCTCTGAGCGGCCGCGCTCCGCGGATTGAGGCTCTGGATATGACCGCTCTCGGTGCCGGCCGTCGGGTCGATGACGGCATTGATCAGCGCCGGCTTGCCTGACGCGAGCGCCTCGCTCACGGCCTTGGTGAGGCTCGCCGTGTCTGTCGCGTGGTAACCGGCCCCGCCGAACGCTTCGATGATCTTCTCGTAACGCGCATCGCGCAGGAGACCGGTCGGCGTGTAGGCGGTGCCGGCCGGATCGCCGCGGTAGACGCCGTTGTTGTTGAAGACGATGGTCGTCACCGGCAGCTCGTAGCGGCAGATCGTCTCGATCTCCATGCCGCTGAAACCGAAGGCGCTGTCGCCCTCGATCGCGACGACGCGCTTGCCGGTCACCGCGGCGGCGCCTATCGCATAGCCCATGCCGATCCCCATGACGCCCCAGGTGCCGCTGTCGAGCCGGTGCCGCGGCTTGTCCATATCGATGATGTTGCGGCCGAAATCGAGCGTGTTGGCGCCTTCGTTGACGATGTAGACGTCCGGGTGCATTGCCAGCGCATTGCGCACCGCGCGCAGTGCGGAGGAGAAGTTCATTGGGCTCGGATCGGCGTTGAGCCGCGCCGCCATGCGCTCGATATTCTGCTGCTTCCGCTTGCCGATCTCGTCCATCCAGGCGGCCTGCCGCCGGACCTGTGCCGGCTTCATCGCGGTGTTGAAAGCCGCGAACACCGATTTGATGTCGCCGACGACCGGCGCGGCGATCGCCCGGTTGCTGTCGAATTCGGTCGGCGAGATGTCGACCTGTACAAAGCGCGTGCTCTCGGACCACAGCGGCGGCCGGCCGTGCGACAAGAGCCAGTTGAGGCGTGCCCCGGCCAATATCACGACATCGGCGTTGCCGATCGCATAGGAGCGCGCCGCGGCCGCCGATTGCGGATGGTCGTCGGGCAACAGGCCCTTGGCCATCGACATCGGCAGGAACGGCATGCCGGTCGTGTCGATAAATGACCGGATCTCGTCCTCCGCCCGCGCATAGGCGGCGCCTTTGCCCAGGATCACAAGCGGGCGTTGCGCCGTCGCCAGCAGGTCGAGCCCGCGGGCGACGGCTTCCGGCGCCGGGGGCTGCGGCGGCGCCGGATCGACGACCTTTACCAGCGACTTCTTCGCCGTCTCGACGTCGAGCGCCGAGCCGAGCACCTCGGCCGTCAGGTCGAGATAGACGCCGCCGGGACGCCCCGAGGCGGCGGCGCGGATCGCCCGCGCAATGCCGATGCCGATGTCCTGCGGGCGATTGACGCGGTAGGCCGCCTTGGCATAGGGCCGGGCGGCGGCCAGCTGGTCCATCTCCTCGTAGTCGCCCTGTTCGAGATCGACGATCGCCCGGTCGCTCGACCCGCTGATCAGGACTATCGGGAA
>Ga0126381_100007763_pt1 | contig 11954 bp, 13 predicted proteins | sample PanSoiMetPlot_28_FD_96465 | JGI IMG/M metagenome (GOLD analysis project Ga0126381, IMG submission 96465) | Tropical forest soil microbial communities from Panama - MetaG Plot_28 | ecosystem: Environmental > Terrestrial > Soil > Tropical forest > Bulk soil | place: Panama | collected 2016-02-17
CTCTCCTGAAGCTGATCGAACAGGGCAATTACCTCGACTTCAATCTCCGAGGGAGCAGCGCTGGTCGTCGCCGGCACGGTCAACGCCGGCAGAGGTAGGCTGATGGTCGAGTCCTGGTTGGAAATCGTCATCACTCTCATACTAAATTCCGCCGGCCGTCCGCCTGTTCAGCCTTTCTTTGCATACCTGACACTTTCGAGTGACGGTACGACTTGAAAAAGGCTGAACAGAATCGCTCCAGCCGGAATATGGAAGCATGCATGCCTCCCACGCAGGAAGATGCACGGCCTTTGTCTTGTTTTTTTGCGCCTTGAGCGCATTCTGCCAGGTGAATACAGGCGAGCTTCGCCTGAAGATTACTGATCCGGCTGGCCTGGGCGTGAAAACCTCGGCGCAGCTTATCAGCCAAGGCAACCAGTACAGCAACACCGTCCAGACCAACGATGTCGGAGCGGCCCAAATCTCTCGCCTCGCGTACGGTGTTTATCTGATCAGGATTACCGCGACAGGATTCGCTCCAGTCGAAAAGACCATCGATATCCGGTCAGTTATGCCGGTCGAAACCACCATCCGGCTCGAGGTAGCGAGCGTCACCACCGAGGTCCAGGTGAAGGAATCTGAGACGCTCATCGACCCGGACCAGCCGTCGTCGATCATGCGCATCGGCACAAAGCAGATCGAGGATCGAGTCGGCTCGCTGCCCGGTCGTTCCGTTCAGGACCTTGTCAACACGCAGCCGGGATGGCTCTACGAGGGCAATGCTGTCCTGCATCCCCGCGGGTCGGAGTACCAGACGCAGTTCATCATCGATGGGGTTCCACTCACCGACAATCGCTCGCCCAGCTTCGGGCCTGAAGTGGAAGCCGACAACGTCGACTCAATGAGCATCTACACCGCCGGCTTCCCTGCCGAGTACGGACGCAAAATGGGCGGCGTCGTTGAGATCAACACCAGCACCGAGGTCAATCGCGGCCTCCACGGAAAGCTGGTGCTGGCAGGTGGAGGCTACGACACCGCAAACGGCTACGGACAGATTCAGCAGAAATGGGGCAACAACGTTCTAGGCGCCAGCGCAGCGGGCAGCATGACCAGCCACTACCTCAACCCGGTGGTTCCGGAGAACTACACCAACAACGGAACCACCGGCGACTTCTCCACGCGGTTCGAGCACGATTTCTCGGAAAATGACCGCCTCTGGATGAGTGTCCGCCACGAGTTCTCTCGCTTTCAGATCCCCAATGAGTTAGTTCAGCAGGACGCGGGCCAGCGCCAGTACGGCGACAACTTCGAAACGATGGGAATGGTCGGCTATCAACACATCTTCTCGCCCGACATTCTCTCGAACTTCACCGGCATGGTGCGCAACAATGCCAACAATCTCTACTCGAACGAAGATTCCACCCCGATCATCGCCTTCCAGCACAACTACTTTAACGAGGGCTACTTTAAGGGCACGGTCTCGATCCACCACAAGAATCAGGAATGGAAGGTCGGCGTCGAATCCGACAACGCATTCCTCAACGAAGACTTCAACTACCAGATCACCAATCCCGATGACTTCGACCCGGACACCCCTCCAACCGGATCGTTCACCGACAGCGGCTCCGACCTGGAGCAATCCGTATTTGTCGAAGACCTCATTCGTCTGGACAAATGGACCATCAGCGCCGGCCTGCGCTGGGATCATTATCAGCTTCTGGTGAACCAGAACGCCGTCAGTCCGCGGCTCTCGATCGGTCGGTACTTCCCTTCTGCGAACATGGTCGTCCACGCGTCCTACGACCACATCTTTCAGACACCGTCATTCGAGAACATCCTGATCTCCAGTTCGAATGCCATCACTGCGCTCAGCGATGAGTTCCTGAAACTGCCCGTACAGCCCTCGCACGGCAACTACTATGAAGGCGGTCTCTCGAAAGCCTTCGGGGACAATCTGCGTGTCGACATCAACGTGTACCGGCGCGACGTGTGCCAGTTCGCCGACGATGACCAGCTCCTTAACACCGGCGTCAGCTATCCCATTGCCTTCGACAAGGCGGTCATTTATGGAGCCGAAGGCAAGCTGGATCTCGTGCGCTGGGGCAAGCTTTCCGGTTATGTCAGCTACTCCTACATGGTCGGCAACGTCTGGTTTCCGGTCACCGGCGGACTCTTTCTTGGCGACGACGCCATCGACGCCGCGAGCCAGCTTAGCGGTCACTTTCCCAACTCACAAGATCAGCGCAACACCATTCGCACGCGACTCTTCTATCAATTTCTGCCGCGCTTCTGGATGGCGGGCGGCCTCCAATATGGATCCGGCCTACCCTTCGAATTTACAGGCGATTACGATCAGGCCCTCGCCCAATACGGGCCCGAAGTCGTCAGCCGCATCAACTTCGATCGCGGCCGCGTCGATCCCAATCTCTCGCTCAGTGCTTCGGCCGGAGTTGACGTCTACAAGAGCGACCGGTTCAACATGCGCTTCCAGGCCGACGGAGACAATCTCAACGACCGCTTGAACGTCATCGATTTTGGCGGGCTCTTCTCCGGCAACGCCATCGGCCCAGGCCGCACCTTCTCGCTGCGCCTAACGTCAATCTTCTAGCCCACTCCCAGATATTTCACTCCATCGAAATCCGGATTCGCAATCGCAACGTTTCCTTAGCGTAGCCGGCCTGAAAATCATGGCGGTAAAAACCGGCCCGCAGCGCATTTCCTCGCTGCTCCTTACAGATGCGCATGCCTTCGCTTAAGGATTCTGTATGAGCATTCGCAAACACATTATTTCGATCACAATCAAGGCTCTACTGGCCTTCGCGTACTTCGGCGCACCGTCGTTTATTCACTCCGAGCAACCGGCTCTGCACTGGCAACCTTGGTCCGAATCAGCCTTTTCGAAGGCGCGTGCGCAACATAAGTTCGTTCTGCTCGATCTTGAAGCCGTCTGGTGCCACTGGTGCCACGTTATGGACGACGTTACCTACCGCGACCCGAGTGTCGCCCGCCTGCTCAACAGTCGATACATTCTCGTCAAGGTTGATCAGGATTCCCGGCCGGACATCTCGAATCGCTACCAGGACTACGGCTGGCCCGCCACTGTTGTCTTCGCCGCTGACGGCTCCGAGATCGTCAAGCGTCAGGGATACATCCCGCCGCGCCCCATGGCTTCCATGCTCCAAGCCATCATCGACGATCCATCCCCTGGTCCAAGTGTCGTGAAGGAGAGTGCCTTCCGGCCTGCCGAAACTTCGGCGCTTCCGCCTGCCCTGCTCACGCAAATCCGCACGCTATACGAAGCGCAATATGACAAGGCCAATGCAGGATGGGGCTTCGGTCACAAGTACCTTGACAGCGATTCGGTCGAACTTGCAATGCGTCTCGCGGCACGCGGCGATACGGCTTACGCCAATCAAGCTGCCGACACGCTGCATCAGGCGACGGCGCTGCTCGATCCGGTGTGGGGCGGCATGTATCAATACTCAGTCGGCGGACACTGGTCCGAGCCGCATTTCGAAAAACTCATCTCTATCCAGGCCATAGCTCTCAGGCAATATTCGCTCGCCTACGCTCAGACGCAGAACCAGGAAGACCTCGCCGCAGCACAGTCAATCCATCGATACGTTACGAACTTTCTGAGCGACGGACCGACGGGTGTCTTCTTCGTCTCGCAGGATGCCGACCTGCACGACGGGCAGGAGAACTCAGCGTATTTCAAGCTCAACGATCGTGACCGCCGCGCACAAGGCGTCCCTCGCGTGGATAAGCACGTCTATGCACGCGAAAACGGATGGATGATTGCCGCACTGTGCGACTACTACGCAGCTACCGGCGATAGCTCCGCACTCGCACAGGCGCAGCGCGCCGCGCAGTGGATTGTGATTCATCGCAGCCTGCCCGGCGGAGGCTTCCGCCATGACGATGCAGACCCCGCAGGCCCTTACCTTGGCGATACACTCGCTATGGGCCAGGCCTTTCTCGCTCTCTATAACGTCACCGGCAACCGTAGTAACCTGCGCTCTGCAATCGGCGCGGCACAGTACATCTCCGCGCATTTCGCACCCGCCGCGCCCGGCACCGGATTTGTCACCTCGATGACGCGTACTGATGCCGGTTATCGGCCGCGTCCGGACCGCGACGAAAACATTTCGATCGTCCGCTTCTACTCGTTGCTGTCGCTGGCCACCGGAGATCACCGTTATCATGCAACCGCCGTTGAAGCGATGCGCTATCTTGCAGCACCCTCGGTTGCCACGCGTCCGCTTGCCGCGGGTATTCTGCTCGCAAATCAGGACGTGACCGAAGCTCCACTTCATGTCACCGTGCTGGGATCGCACTCCGATCCCGCCGTGGCCACACTGCACACCGCTGCCTTGCGACCGATAACCTCCCACGAACTCATCGAGTTACGCGATCCCGCCGATCCTGCGCCGCCGTCAACGACGATTTCATATCCAAAGCTCAATCGGCCGGCGCTTTTCCTTTGCTCCGCACAGGCATGCTCGACTCCAGTCTTCCGGCCGGAAGATGTTCGGGCAAAGATACAGCGCGCCCAGCTTTCCCTTCGCTGACCGTCGCCGGACCCGATCCCTGGAAGACGCGGCTCGATCTTACTGAAAAGCTGGCAGGTGAGAATTAGCAGAGCATTGATTGCTGCATAGTCGTCATTCCGGTGCAACGCGCCAACTCGCGCCACGCATCCCTTTGAAGAGTGGAAGGGAGTAGCGATGGATCCCAGGATGGAGACGGCGATCGTGATAGGGGTTGCGGTTATCGCAGTTTTGATAATCGCCTGGCTGCTGATGCGAAAGCAGAGAACAACAAAGCTGCGGCACCATTTTGGTCCGGAATATGACCGCGCGGTCCAAGAGGTTGGAACGGCGCGCGCCGACGCCATGCTGCTGGAACGCGAAAAGCGAGTCGAGAAGTTCTCCATTCGCGGCCTTGCTCCTGATGAGCGGGAACGCTTCATTACTGACTGGCGCGCCGTTCAGTCGCGCTTTGTCGATGATCCGGAGGGAGCGGTGAGCGCGGCCGATCTTCTTGTCGACAAAGTGATGCAGGCTCGTGGTTATCCCATGAGCGACTTCGAGCAGCGAGCTGCCGATATCTCTGTCGGTCATCCGCACGTCGTGGCCAACTATCGCGCGGCGCACCAGATTGCTTTACGACACCGGGAACGGCAGGCAACCACCGAGGATCTGCGCCAGGCGATGATCTACTACCGCTCACTCTTTGACGACCTGCTGGAAGCTCCAACGGCGACACCAGTAACCCATAAACGAGAGGTGGCCTAAATGACGAATCTCAATCGACAGGAACAGTTGACCACGGCCGATCTTGCCGCAAAGCGAGGCAACTTTGCCGATAACCTCGATCTCGAAGCCGACGCGCGCAACGCCCAGTATGGCGAGGAGTATCTGGCTGCGAATCCGCGTCGTCCACGCCTCGTGCAAAACGAGATGGAGCGAGCCGAGCGACGCGATGAAAACGTGCGTGACGAAGTTACAAACAACACGACGGAGACGGATCGCGATTGGGGTACGACCACGCCGGGCATTATTTCGACCGGCAACTACGGCTCTCCGGACACAACCACCAACACACCTTTATTCTCCGATAACGACATCGGCGACCTGCGCACCCGCTGGAGCGATGTCCAGGCAACATTCGTCGATGAGCCGCGCCGTTCGGTTGAGCAAGCCGACCAACTGGTCGCCACGGTAATGCAGCGGCTAGCGGAGGGCTTCGCTAACGAACGCGCTTCGCTTGAGAAGCAATGGGATAGCGGCAGTGACGTGTCGACCGAGGATCTCAGGGTCGCGTTGCAGCGCTATCGCGCATTCTTCGGCCGATTGCTCAACGCTGCCTAGAAACAGCTGGTAGTACTACGATAGCGGGGCTGCGTCATGCGGCCCCGCTATTGTTTTGCAAAGCTTCCGAAGCTCTGCGCGAACTACAAGTCTTACCCCAAAATAGACAATTTGTTCACTTGCTCGTCACGAAAATGTTATCTTGCCGAGCCATCGAGCATCATAAACTCTTTAGCCAGCACTAGCCTTAAACCATAGCTATTTTCCTGGTGCAATTGGCCCAATAAAAAGGCCGCCCGTAGAGGGCGGCAAAAGCCGACTTTCAGGAAGTTGTTGTCGTGCCAACTTACCTGTTAACTACGATGCTCTGTATACTCGGCGCGATGCCTGCGGTCCAGACAAGTTGGTGGAGGCTAAGTAGCTTCGAATCATTGTTCTGCAAGTTTCTGAAGATCCTCTCGCATTCGGTGGACCGCCGTCTGAGCCATTTCCAGATACCGCTCGCATTCCTTCGGCTCTTGTCGCCGCTGGGCAACGAGATAAATGAGATTACCGATCACTTCCAACTCAGCATGCAGTAATCTACACAGCTCCTTAAGCCTGATTTCGCTAGTGTCGGTGACGCTGCATGCTCATATACGCCACATGACGCCAAAGTTCGATCCCTCTAAAGTTTGATGCAAACAAATTGATCGGCTCGTGTTCGAAGCGTATAAACGGAGCCAGAATGGCCCAAAACGAAGTACCGATTACCAAGGAATTCGCTCACCGCTGTAACGCAGATGGGAGCTTTGATTCGATCTGCCTCTTTTGCTTTCATACGGTCGGCACAACGATGACTGAGCTGGAACTTCTACCCTTTGAAGATGGGCACGACTGCAACATGAGCATCTCCACACGCAATGGCTCGGGGCCGCACTAGGCTCCTCTCTTCCCTCGCGTTTTCCCTGACGAATTGCTCCGATCGGTCGACTTGTACAGTTGTGATCTTCGGCTTCCGAATCAGATATCTCAAATTTCTTCTCCGTCGGATAATGGTTTGCATAACCGGATAATGGTTTGCACAACCGTGACGGGAGAAAATCTCTGACAAATTCAAAGCGTTTCCAACTTGATCTGAAGCGCGCCCTCGTCTCTGCACTTTTCAGTGCGGCAGCTGTTCTTGCCATCTCAGTCGTTACCAGCTACTCTCTCTCGGCCCAACCAGGAGGCTCACAGGGCTCCGGCTTTCTCGGCGCCTGGTGTCCCCAGGGAGACCCCACCAGGCATGCCTCGATCAGCAATAACGGAGCCTTCTTCAACTTGACGAATGAGAACGGTGATAGCTCGATTGGCAATCTTGAGGGGCCGAACCAAATCAGCGCTCCTGGATGGCAGTTCGTCACCGGTACGCTGAGTTCAGACGGCCGCCGAATTAACTGGTCCAATGGAACGTTCTGGGCGCGATGCTCAGGCGGTGGGGGCGGAGACCATCGGCCCAATCTCAACGGCATCTGGTATCCGCAGGGCAATCGGTCACTTCAGTGCTCTATCCAGCAACGGCGCGAGGTGCTGAACCTGCAGAACGAACAAGGCGCACGAGCGACAGGTTCCTTCGACGGAAAGCGCCACATATCGACTAACTGGTCGGGCAATCAGATCGGCGGCACCATCAGCAACAACGGTAACCGCATCGACTGGGACAACGGAACATACTGGATTCGATATAAGGTCTACTAACCCTCCAGGTGCGAGGACCCGCCGAAAAGCTACTAAAAACGCTTTTGCTGTTTTCACACGCTGTTTACTCTAGACTCGATCCTCCGGAAATATGTTTACTGGTGCCGCACCGCTACCCGGCGCGACGTTCGTAAATCCCCGTCCAAAAACATCCGGAGGTTCCATGGAAATCAACCGCAGAGCATTTATCCGTGGTGCGGGAGTCGCATCAGCTGCGGCGATCGCAGGTACGCGGGCCGAATCCGAGCAGGCAGTCCGACTCTCACTTCCCGCACCCGAGGCATCGCAGATCGAACACATCGTCGTCGTCATGATGGAGAACCGCAGCTTCGATCACCTTCTGGGATGGCTGCCCGGCGCCAACGGGCGCCAGGCCGGGCTGAACTACCTCGATAGCGCGGGCGAAGCCCATCCGACACATCGGCTCACCACCTACGTCGGCTGCTCTCACCCTGACCCCGACCACTCTTATGCGGGAGGCCGCAGCGAATACGACGACGGCAACATGGATGGATGGCTGCGCACGTCCACGAACGACACTTTCAGCATCGGCTATTACGAAGAGGCAGACCTTCCGTTTTACGCCGCCTTGGCACGCAACTTCACCACGCTCGACAACTACTTCGCGTCGATACTTTCTTCGACCTTCCCGAACCGGGTCTTCCAGCATGCGGCGCAGACCGACCGGCTTTCGAACACCTTGGATCTATCGACGTTACCCACGATCTGGGACAGCCTTGCAGCCGCCGGCGTAAGCCACAGGTATTACTACTCGAATGTGCCCTTCCTTGCACTGTGGGGAATCAAGTATTTGGGAATCTCTGCGCTTTCACTGACTTCCTCGCACACGCAACGGCCGGCACACTTCCGGCTGTATCTTTCCTCGATCCACGGTTTACTCTCCTCGACGACGGCGAAGGTAATGACGACCATCCGCATGCCGATCTCCGTGCCGGTGAGGCGTTTCTCGGGCAGGTGTATCGCGCACTGACTACCGGTGCTGACTGGAAGAACACCGTGCTCATCGTGAACCGGGATGAATGGGGTGGCTTCTACGATACGGTGACACCGCCTCGAGTGGTCGCTCCCAATGACGTCGATACGGATCTGATAAACGGCAAAGCCTTGCTGGGTTGCCGCGTTCCCGCTTTCGTCGTCTCGCCCTTCTCGCAGGGAAACCCGGCAACTCCGCGGATCAATTCACAGCTTTACGATCACACCTCGGTGCTCAAGCTCATCGAGTGGCGCTACAATCTGCCTCCGCTCACCAGCCGCGATGCCTCCGACGAAGTGGCAAATCTGGCCCTCGCCCTGGACCTGTCCAAGAGGCCCAGCGTTTTTGCTCCTGTGTTGCCCGTCGTCCATCAGCCTTTCCCGACACCATGCGGGCTATTCGAGTTGGGGAGCCAGGTCGACAACGAAAGCTACGACTTCCATAGACTGCAGCAGTCACATCTCACTGCGGAATGGAGGAAAAGAGTCTAAAAGGTCTTAGCCGATTCGTCGCGCAATCGTCGGGCGGCAGCCTGCGAATGGCTTCGCAGGCTGCACGGGCTGCTGTCACTAAAACGCCAGACCAGCATCGATCCGGAGCGTCGCAGCTCATTCTGTGCGCTTTTCTTTTGTACCTTGGTCTAATCAGAAGCGGGAGGTCTGCTCCATGCACTTTGTGCGGCCGGCTTTGTTCGCCTTCCTTGCAGTCAGTGTCCTTGCAGCGCAAGACAGCGGTACCGAGTCGCCCGATGGTCTTGCCATCCTGCAGCAGATGAGCGAGCACTACGCCGCCGCGAAGTCCTGGTATATCGAGGCAACGAAAGAGCGAACCAGCGAGACTAAATACAGCCGTGGCTGGTCGAAGACGGTCATAATCGCTGCGGTCCACGGCAACAAATATCGCTATGAGGGCCACTCAGAAATGGGGTCGGCCGTACACCTATCCGACGGTAAAACTGCGTGGGATCTGCACACCGAAGAGCGTGCTTATAAGCAGCAGCCGGCTCCGCCAAATGGTTATCAGGTGCCCCGGGAATGGCAAATGAATGAGCAGGCGGCGATGGAGGCAGTGCGTCTTCGAGAAGACTTCGCAAAGTTTGCCGGACACTACATTTCCGCAACCCGCCTGCCTGACCAGACGACCACTGAAATTCCCTGCTATGTCGTGCGGGTAACGACAGCGCAGCGAAAGGGACCAAAGACAGAGGGGTTTTCTCACGACGAAACCCTCTGGATCGACAAAGCGACCAGGACAGTAAGAAAAACCATCGAGCATGAGGACACTTTCCTTTACGCTGGAAGCGCTCATATTCCAATCGTTGAAGACACAGTAGTGACACATAAGACCGGCTGAGCTAAGCTCCGCAGTGCCTGAGATACTTTTTCATTTTGAGCCACCGTTGGATTCGAAGCTGGTTGCAAAGTTCAGTGACAGCGTGTTCGGCGCCGACATGACCGGCGAAACCGCGCCCGAGGTCCAGTTGGTCGCCACGGACGGGAAGCGCGTGCCGCTTTCGTCCTATCACGGCAACCAGTACTGCTGGATTTCTGGGCTACATGGTGCGCGCCCTGCGTAATGAGCATGCCGGAACTCGCCAAACTTGATCAGGAAGCCACCCCGAAGGGCCTGGTCGTGCTCTCAGTAGATGAGAATGAAGATCCAAAGACAGCGACGGATTTCCTGGCTAAACACAACTATCGCTGGCTTAATACCCAGGACGACGGCAAGATCGGCGACGCCTTCAAGAAAGAGGGAATTCCTCTCGTCGTGTTGATCGATCCGCAGGGAAAGATCGTTTTCTACAAATCGGGCGCGGAAGACGCCGAATTGCGAAATCGGGCGCGGAAGACGCCGAATTGCGCAAAGCCGTCGCCGGCCTTGGACCGCAATTTGCTTCCCTCGCTCCACAGAAGCCGCAAGCATGCGAAACAGCCTCGAAATGATTGCTTGCTCCGATGATCCAGCAAGCATGGAAACGCCGTAGGTCTTCCGGTTGGCTGAGAATTTCTCGAAACCAGCTAAAATAGAAATAGCGAAATAAGAAGCCCGGCTTGCGAATGTAGCCGGGCTTTACATTGTCTCGAAAACAATGGAGTAAGCTGCTTCGAATGAAACGATTACAAGCCTTTCCTTTAGAATGAGACGGTTACAGACCGATCATAGAACGGTACATGTAAATCCTTTCGAATGAAACGGTTAGAAACGTTGTCTTTTAGAATGAATGAGTTCCGAAACGCGTTCATTAGAATGAAACGGTTACAGACACAAGGGGGAGGGGGTAGGTCATTCTTCCACACCTTTCGCCAGCCTTAGAATGCCTGAGAACACAAAACGAGAGGAGTGAGACGATGGCGTCCGACGCACTGAAGTACCAGAGCTTCGCCGAGATTCCCGTGGAGAAACTGAACCCCTTACTTGACCGCCAGTTTGTACATGGAGAGCAGGGCATGCTCGCGCGGCTGATCCTCCGCAAGGGCTGCGTCATACCCGAACACAGCCATGTCAACGAGCAGATCACGTACGTGCTTGAAGGCGCACTTCAGTTCACTCTCGGCGACGGGCGAGTCATCGTCGTCCGCGCGGGAGAAGTATTGGTGATTCCGCCTCATCTGACGCACAGCGCCGACGCGCTGGAGGACACGATCGACCTGGACGTCTTCACGCCACCCCGCGCCGACTGGATCGACGGAACCGACGCCTACCTGCGCAAGTAGCCTTTACCGCCCGGTTGACCCGAAACCCTTGCCGCCGCGGTCGCTCGAGGAGAGGTCGTCGACGACCGTGACCGGTATCGCTGTGCGGGCCTCGAACGGAGACATCTGTGCGATCTTGTCCCCTTTGCGGATATGAACGCTGGCATCGGTAGATTCCAGCGCCACGTCTGCAACTCCTCCAGCCGAGTCCCTGAGCAGGCGGACCGAATGCTTCGGCTGGTTGACGTTCACCAGGCAGACGAGAATCTCCCCGCGGTACCCGGCATCGATGCGGCCTCCGGCGTAAGTAACGCCCCGGGCGGCCATCGATGACCGGTCACCCAGGACAAATCCCCAGCCCGGCGGACCTTCCACGGCAATCCCCGTCCTCACCTTGACGGGGACGCCGGGGGGAAGGACTACATCCTCGACGGAATACAGGTCATAACCGAGGTCGCTGCCCGCATGGGCGACCGTAGGGGGGTGGGCCTCAGCATGGAGCAGCTTAACCCGGATCATTTATTTCTTAGCATTGGCGTTTGCGGCTTTCTGCTTGGCCCAGCGGCGTTTTTGCGCCGCCGCAATGCGCTGGCGCGCTTCGGCGCTAAGTATCCGCTTCTTAGGAGCCCTGCTGGTACCCCCGCCCGAAATGAGGCGCTGCCCGGTCGCACTTTTCAACAATTTACGAACCTGCTCGAGCCGGTTGATCTCATCCTCGATGGCGGCAATGATTTGCTCGCGATTCATTTTTTCTTC
>Ga0126381_100007764_pt1 | contig 11954 bp, 8 predicted proteins | sample PanSoiMetPlot_28_FD_96465 | JGI IMG/M metagenome (GOLD analysis project Ga0126381, IMG submission 96465) | Tropical forest soil microbial communities from Panama - MetaG Plot_28 | ecosystem: Environmental > Terrestrial > Soil > Tropical forest > Bulk soil | place: Panama | collected 2016-02-17
CCGGCTCCATCCGCCCCGGCGACGCCATAGTTTCGCTACCCTCCGGCCGCCGCTCGCGTGTCAAAAGCATCGAAACTTTCGACGGACCGCTCGACGAAGCCTTCGCCCCTATGTCCGTCACCCTGGTCCTAGAAGACGAACTCGACATCAGCCGCGGCGACCTGATCTCAGCGGCCGGAAACGTCCCTGAAGTCGCGCGTCAGTTCGAAGCAACTGTAGTTTGGATGAATCAGCAGCCGTTGGACCCGGCTAAGACCTATTTACTGAAGCACACCTCGCAGATCATCCCGGCCGAGATCAAAGCAGTCCAGAGTCGTGTGAACGTCATTACGCTTGATCGCGAGCCTGTCCGTAGCCTCGAACTGAACGAAATCGGCACGCTCCAAATCGAGACCGCTCGTCCAATCTTCTTCGATACTTACAAGCAAAACCGGATCACCGGGGGCTTCGTTTTTATAGATCCCGCTTCAAACGCCACGGTGGCGGCCGCGATGATCACCACATCCGTCAGCACTGCAGTGTCGGCGAGGCCACAACTCGTGATCTCAGCCGATCCGGTCACTCCCGCCGAGCGCCTCGCCCGCTACCGCCACTCGGGCGCAATCGTCCCGCTCGGTTTACGCTCCGGCCTCGCCACCACACTTGAACGAAAGCTCTTCGACCGGGGCTGCGCCGTCACCATCGCAAATCACCAAGCCGACGAAATGCTCGAAGCTCTCGAAAATGCCGGTCTCCTGGTCCTAGTCGTCTCCGACGCCGAACCAGCCTGGGACCTCCCCGACGACGACTTAGCCGCGGCGCGCCGCATTATCAACAAACTGGAAGAAACCGGCGCGCTCCTCAGCCAGGGATCCGTCACCGGCGGAGAAGGAATCTAATGCGGCGCACCCACTCCTGCGTGCAGCGTCGGCACTCGTGCCGACGCCAGTGCCGCATACTAACCTCAGCCGAGACAGCACACGAATGACCCCACTCGACCCAAAAATCGCGGACGCGTCCGCCCTGATCCGCGGCACCCTCGCCTCTATCTCCGACCCGGCCTGCGTCACTTGCAGCTTCCAAACCGAGTGCATGGTCATCGTCGATCTGGTGATCGCACAGAAACCCGACATCCCCGTTCTCTTCCTCGACACCGGCTATCACTTCGCCGAAACATACGCCTACCGCGACCAGATGACGCGCCAGCTCAACCTCAACCTCGTCAACCTGCTCCCCAAACTCACGGTCGCCGAGCAGGAATCGCAATTTGGAATCCTGAATCAAACCGCCCCCGACCGTTGCTGCGGAATTCGCAAAGTCGAACCACTCTTCGTCGGCCTCAATAGCTACGGCATCTGGTTTACTGCGCTACGGCGCGAGCAATCGCCGACGCGCGCCAACCTCCGCCAAATCGATCAGTTTCGTCTCCCCACCGGCAAGCAGTTGCTGAAGGTCAGCCCGCTCGCCGATTGGACCAATGCCGACGTCTGGGCATACCTGAAGCGCCGCAACATCCCTGTACTGCCGCTCTACGACCGCGGGTACACCAGCATAGGCTGCGAACCCTGCACCACGCCGCCCGTCGATCCCGAGAACGCCCGCTCGGGACGCTGGGCCGGACGCAAGCTCGAGTGTGGTATCCATATTTCAGCCGAAACTCCCAGGAATTAGCGCCATGGAGATCGTCCTCGGATTCCTGATCGCGGTCGCCATCGGCGTGACGGGTGTCGGCGCAGGCATCATCACCGCGCCCGTCCTGATTCTTTTTCTGCACGTCCCTCCCGTCAAGGCAGTAGGAACCGCCCTGACCTTCGGAGTCGTGGTGAAACTGCTCGTCGTTCCTATGCAGCTCTACCGCAGGCAGATCGACTTCCGCATCCTTAAATACCTGGTCGCGGGCGGTGTTCCTGGTGTCATCGTCGGATCGCTGATCCTATCCAAGCTCAACACCAACTCGAATCAAGGCATCCTCTACGCCGCGCTCGGATCTACCATTGTCGTAATGGCGGCGCTGAATCTCTATCGCTTGTGGCTCGTACCCGAGAAGCGCGAACCTCGCGATCGTTCGCCGTTGCTTCCGTTTCTCGCCTTTCCAATCGGCGCTGAAGTCGGATTCTCTTCTGCGGGCGCCGGCGCTCTTGGCTCCTTGGCCCTCATGGCCTTTACGCCACTATCACCGGCACGCGTCGTGGGCACAGATCTGTTTTTTGGCCTCTGCGTTTCTATTGTCGGAAGCGGATTCCAGTTGAACAACGGCAACTATGACCTGAGCGTTCTTACCGCGCTGGTAATCGGCGGTCTGTTCGGCGCGTTTGCCGGCACGTACCTGGCGTCGATCACTCCACAACGAATCTTTCGGGTAGTTCTCTCCATTTGGCTCATCTCTCTCGGCATCCAGCTTTGCTGGAGCGGCATGCACCGTCTGTAGTACCGCCTCCTGATCGTGAGAAACCCGTAACCTCGAACGGCTGGCGCACTCCGTGCATCTAATTTTTAGGGAGTTGTTGTGCAGGACCGAGCGCGTCAAGGACATTTTTCTGTAATTTTTGCGGCGAGTCTGGCTGTGTTGGCTTTGGTTGTGGAATTGAAGACATCTTTTCTGCAATCGCTGTTCTTTCGCTCGCTCGACAGCAATATTTCCTACAAGTTGCAGGAGGGGCCGAGCAAGACCATCGAATACCCCAAGGCCGGGCCCTACGATTGGACGCTCGGCTATGCACGGCTTCCAGAGCTGTTGCAGCATCTTCAAGCGGGCGGTTACCGCGTCGACGCGCAGACGCGCGGGTCGGAACTGGCGTCGCTCCTTAATCATGGCGGCGTATATCCGGTTTACCGGCAGAAAGACCAGGCCGGCCTCCGCATCGTCGACGCCCAGGGAAACGTCCTGTACTCCTTTCAACGTCCCGAGCATGTTTACCAGGCTTACACTGAAATTCCTCCCATAGTGGTTGAAACGCTGCTCTTCATCGAGAACCGGCACATGCTCGATCCGGGAAATCCCACCCACAATCCGGCTGTCGAGTGGGATCGTTTGAGCAAAGCGCTTTTGGATTACGGAATTCATGTGGTCGACCGCAGCCATCCGGTGATCGGCGGCAGTACGCTCGCCACACAACTTGAAAAGCTGCGCCACTCGCCGGGCGGAAGAACGCATTCACCGTTCGAGAAGCTTCGCCAGATGACCTCGGCATCGCTTGCAGCCTATCAGCAAGGGTTCACGACGCTCGATACGCAAAAGCGCATTGTGCGCGAGTACATCAATTCGATTCCGCTCGCCGCGCAGCCCGGCTATGGCGACATCCAGGGACTCGGCGACGGCCTGTGGGCCTGGTACGAAACGGATCTAGATCGAGTGGCGCCGCTGTTGTCGGCCAAAGAGCGCTCGCTGACTTCAGCCGAAATGAAAAGCCGCGCCCGAGCCTACCGTCAGGTCCTCTCGTTGCTGTTGGCGCTGCGCTCGCCGAGCTACTACCTGGTGGAGCATCCGGAATCGCTACGCGCGCAAACCGATCGTTACCTGCGCGCGCTTGCTGCCAAGAGAGTCATCTCGCCGGCGATGCGTGATCTGGCGCTGCGCGAGTACACTGAGCCGCGGCGCACTGGCCCTCCGCCGCGTCCGGTGAACTTCGTCGAGAACAAGGCGCAAAATGCGATCCGCGCTTCGCTGCTTCCGCTGCTCGGCGTCGGCACGATGTACGAGCTCGACCGACTGGACCTTACCGTCCAGACCACCATCGACGCCGAGGCGCAGCAGGACATCACGCACTTTATCGAGAAAATAGCCGATCGCAAGGAGGCCGCTTCCGCCAATCTCACCCAATATCAACTCCTCGAACAAGGCGATCCAAGCAAAGTCACCTACAGCGTGACTGTGTACGAGCAAGCGCCGGGCGCAAATCTGCTGCGAGTCCAAACCGACAATTTCAATCAGCCGCTCAATATCAACCAGAACACGCGGCTCGAGCTAGGTTCCACCGCCAAACTGCGCACGATGATTAACTACTTGGAAATTGTCGCCGACCTGCACAAGGAATACGCCGGGCTTTCGGTGGCGCAACTCCAGAAGGTCCCGATTCTGTATCAAGACCATCTGACCGAATGGGCCGTAAAGTATCTAGAAACCGCGAAAGACCGCAGCTTGAAACCCATGCTTCAGGCCGCGCTCGATCGCAAATATTCGGGAAGCACCGGCGAATCGTTTTTCACCGGCGGCGGCGTTCATCATTTCGACAATTTCGAGCGATGGGAAGATTACTCGAACATGACCGTCGCGCAGGCCTTCGAAAACTCGGTGAACCTGGTTTTCGTTCGCCTGCTTCGGGACGTTGTTTATTATTATCGCTTCCGCGTTCCGGGCGCGACGCCCGCGGTTCTTCAGGGCAATGATCCGGCTCGCAAGAAGTACCTGGCGCGCTTTGCAGATCAGGAAGGCAAAGTTTATATTTCACGCTTCTATGCCAAGTACAAGGGTCAAACACCGGACCAGGCGCTCGATACTGCACTGAAGAGCATCACGCTGACCCCGCTGCGCGCAGCAGTGATCTATCGGTCCGTGCGGCCGCATGCGAGCCTGGACCAGTTCACAAAATTCCTGACCGCGCACCTCCCCAAAGGCATGCCGATGAAGGAAGATGCAGCGACGATGTATGCAAAATATGGCCCCGACAAATTCAACTTGGCCGATCGAGGCTATCTCGCGCATCTGCATCCGCTCGAGTTGTGGATGTTGAACTACGAATACGAACATCCCAATGCGAAGCTGCGGGAATTTTGGGCCAAGAGCACCAGTGAACGTCAGGACGTCTACTGGTGGCTGTTTAAGACCGGTCATTTCGGCGCCCAAAACAACCGTATTTACACGCTGCTCGAAGAAGATGCTTTCAAAGAGATTCACAAAGCATGGAAGCGGCAAGGCTATCCGTTCGATTCGTTAGTGCCTTCGTACGCGACGACGATCGGCGTTTCAGGCGATACGCCGGCGGCGCTGGCGGAGCTGGTGGGAACCATCATGCGCGGAGGAATCCGATATCCGGAGCGCCGCATCGCGCAGCTTCATTTCGGACAAGCAACGCCCACTGAGACCATCGTCAGTCGTCCGCCGTCGCAAGGAGAGCACGTGATTGCGCCAGAGATCGCGGAACTGGTTCGCAAGGAGCTCATCGGTGTTGTCGAGAATCGAACCGGCCGCAGGGCAAACGGCGGGCTCAGGGTCGGAGGCGGCAAAGTGCTCGCGGTCGGCGGCAAGACCGGGACCGGCGACAATCGGCTCGAAAGTTTCGGCGCGCATGGTGCGCTCATCGGCTCGAAGGTGGTGAATCGCACGGCCACGTTTGTCTTCTTCGTGGGAGACCGCTACTTCGGAACTATCGTCGCGTTCGTGCCCGGATCGAAGGCGGCCTCGTATGGATTCACCAGTGCACTGGCCGTGCAAATCTTTAAGGACCTCGAACCGCAGTTGAAGGCGATGCTCGAGCGAACACCGGCTAAAGCTCCGTCGGACCTGCTAGCGAGCAATGGGAGTGCGCGCGCAGCCAGTGCACAATAGCGGTGCGATCGCGATGGATCAGTCCGGCGGCATCTTCTTAGGATCGAGCGGACGTGTCATGTCTTCGGGGCGGACCCATTCGTCGAATTGTGCGGCGGTCACGTAGCCCGATCTGAGGGCCGCCTCGCGAAGCGTTAGTCCTTGGCGATACGCTGCGAGCGAAATTTGGGCCGCCTTCTCGTATCCGATGTGCGGATTCAAGGCGGTCGCCAGCATCAGCGAATTTTCGAGATGCGCGCGGATGCGCTGCTCGTTCGGTTCGATGCCCATGACGCAGCGTTCGTTAAACGAGCGAATCCCTTCCGCAAGCAATTGGATCGACTCGAGGACGTTGTGAAGAATGACCGGTTTGTACACGTTCAGTTGGAAATTCCCTTGCGAGCCGGCGAAGGCCACAGCGTGGTCGTTGCCGAAAACCTGGACAGCCACCATGGTCAACGCTTCGCATTGAGTTGGGTTGACTTTCCCAGGCATGATCGATGAGCCGGGTTCGTTCTCCGGGATTCGCAGTTCGGCGAAGCCTGCTCGCGGCCCACACGCGTACCATCGTACGTCGTTGGCGATCTTCATCAGCGCGCCCGCCAGCGTGCGCAGCGCGGCACTCACGTTCACCATGGCGTCGTGCGCCGAGAGCGCGGCGAACTTGTTAGGGGCGGACACAAAGGGTTTGCCGGTCTGCTCGACGACCTTTCGAGCTACGATCTCGCCGAAGCGAGGATCGGCATTTAGCCCAGTTCCCACGGCTGTCCCGCCGATTGCGAGTGCGTAGACACCCCGCAGACTCGCGCGGATCGCCTCCAGCGCCTGGTCGAGTTGGGCCACCCAACCGGAAATCACTTGGCCGAGCGTGATGGGCGTTGCATCTTGAAGATGGGTCCTTCCAACCATGACGACTTGAGAGAAGTCCCGAGACTTCGCGTCGAGCGTTTCCCGCAATTCACGGATCGCAGGATCAACGAGTTCTCGAGCTCCTCAACCGTAGCAACATGCATGACCGCCGGGAAGACGTCATTGGACGACTGGCTGCGGTTCACGTCGTCGTTAGGATGGACCGGCTTTTTCGATCCCACAACTCCGCCAGCAAGTTGGATTGCTCGATTGGCAATCACTTCATTGGCATTCATGTTGGTTTGCGTGCCGGATCCGGTCTGGAAAACGGGCAGCGGAAACTCGCCGTCCAGCTTTCCGTCAATCACTTCCTCCGCAGCTTGGACAATCAGATCCACCTTCTCGCTCGCGATCTGGCCCAGCTCTCCATTCGCGAGCGCAGCGCATTCCTTGAGAATGCCCAGGGCGCGAATCACTGGACGGCGCCAAACGTAGCGCTCGACACCGATGGGGAAGTTCTGCCGAGCCCGTTCGGTTTGGGCCCCCCATAGGTGCTGCGCTGGAACTTTGACGTCGCCCAGAGCGTCCTCTTCGAGTCGAAACTGGCCGGCATCGATCATTCCAGCGCCCAGATCGGCCTCCCCACGCGTTTTCATTGGCCCCATTCCTAATTTACCCGCTCGATTTCGCGACAGCAGGTAAGATAGGTCGCATGCGACTGCCAAAGAGCTTGCATTTCGTTTTGAAACAGGAATTCCGCAATTACTGGATGTTCCTGAGGCCGCCGGTTCCCGCTGTCGCGCTTTGCGCCGCAAGTATCGTTCGGGCCTGATCCCGCCGAAGTTTGTGCAGCGGTACATGGCACTCCTTACGCGGAGACGATCGTTGCGCTCGCCAAACAGACTCTCGATCATCGATTTCCTGGGATTGGAGATAGAAACGGGGCCGGAAATCCGATGGAGGCGCGACTATGTGAGCGCTGCCGAGAGCGAAGCACAATATTTTCGGCGTATCCATTACTTGGATTTTCGCGCGTAGGGGATCATAAAGTCATTTGGGAGTTGAACCGGCATCAGCATTTGATTTTGCTTGGGCAAGCGTACACATTGACGGGTGTTACGGACTATGCGAGCGAAATATCACGGCAGTTGGAATCGTGGATCGAGGCCAATCCGTTCCAGGAAGGTATCAATTGGACCGGCGCGCTCGAGGTAGCTATCAGGACGCTGTCGTGGATCTGCGTTTTACACCTGGCAGGCGACCAGTTGGGCGATGCCCTGCGAGCCAGGATAGGGACGGAACTCTATCGTCACGGTTTATATGTTGCGGACAATCTTTTCACCGAAACACGCACCTTCTTGGCGGGAGGTGGTGCTTCACGCGCTGGGATTACTCTTTCGCGATGAAACGTGGGAATCGGTTGGAGGGCGGCCTGTCTCCGAACAGATGGATCGGCAAGTCCGGCCCGACGGCAGCCATTTCGAGCAATCCACCTATTATCATTTGTACGCGTTGGACATGTTCTTATTTCACGCGATCGTGTCCAAGCCGTCCGCAAGGTTGCGCGCGTTAACTCGCAAGGCGGAGTACCTCGACGCGTTGGCTGGCGTGGGTCAATCGCTACCGCTCCTTGGCGACGATGATGGCGGCCTCTTCTTCCATCCTTACGGCCCGCGCGCGGGCTTTGCCACTGGTGCTAGTTGTGGTGTCCTTCTGAATCGCCCGGGCTGGGTCCGCGGGAAGGAGAATTTGTACGAGCAGGGAGTATGGTGGTTGGGACCGCGCGTGTTCGAGGGACTCGATGCTTTGCCGGAGCTCCGCTGGGAACCCCCGTTTGTTTCCAAGCGCAGGAACAGCTGTGATGACGTGCGGAGATTATTCCTGCATCATGGACGCCGGACCTTTCGGAGCGTATCGCTCCGGTCACAGCCACTCGGACACGCTGAGTGTCGTGGCCCGTTCCAAGGAAAGTGAACTTCTGATCGACGCCGGCACATTCACCTATATCAGCGACGCCGGATGGCGAAACTTCTTTCGTGGAACTGCGGCACACAATACGATCCGTGTGGGAGAGCGCGATCAAGCAGAGGCGGCGGGCCCATTTGCCTGGCGCAACCCGCCAAGCGTAGCGACTTCGACAATGGATTTCTAAGGCCGACTATTGGGACGCCGATTGCTGTTATCGGGACTGCGGCCATCGGCGTCAGGCACTTTTTCTCAAGTCCGGTATGTTGTTCATCTTGGATCAAGTGGAATGCCGCAATGACGACGGCGGTCCATGGCTGGCGGAGCAGGCCTGGCATCCTGGCGTGCCGGTAACCCAGGAGTCGCTCGAATGTTTTCGAATCGCCACGCCGAGAACGCCGAGCCTGTTGGTGCTCGATCATTCCGATGAAGCTCCGGAATTGATCGAAGGAGGAGATTTCGGTTGGAAGTCTCCCTCATTCGGCGTCAAAGAAGCCGCGGCCGCGATCGTAAGAAGGCGGCGAGGGCAAGGAGTGGTGCGGTTTGGCGCGGCGGTGATTTTCTCGGCTCCGCCCGTGCCGTGCGTGCTAACGCTGACTTGCGCCAAAGACGAAGTCGAGATGTCGCTCTCGGGCGGCTTGAATGAATCTGTGATCTTCCATCCGGCGGGAATGCCCCGACACCGCCCTCTCTGGCAAGGCCGCCCCAATCCAAGCCGGCCGCCGATAACGCTTATAATCGTGAGACAACGAGGAGGACCGATGAATTTTTCCAGACGTGATTTCTTGAGTGCGATCGGCGGAACGGCGCTCGGCGGCGCCGCAATCAATGCGGTGGCGCAAGGTCAGCCGGCTGATTTGATCCTGTTCAATGGAAAGATCGTTACCGTCGACTCTGCGTTCTCGATCCATCAGGCAATTGTCGCCAAGGACGGGCGCGTGGTGGCGGTGGGTGGAAATGAACTGCGCAATCGCTACACTGCAGCGCGCATGATCGATCTGCGCGGCCGTACTGTCATTCCGGGCTTCCATGACACCCACATCCACCTGGCCGGACACTCGCGCAGATACATCGATCTGAACGAGACTACATCGCTCGCACAGCTCAAGCAGCAGGTCCGTGACAAGGCTAAGGAGCTTGGACCGAAGGAGTGGATTACGGGCGCGGGTTGGGACGAGTACCACTTCACCGATGAGGAGCGCAAACCAGTGCGTGCCGATCTGGATGCGGTCGCGCCCGATAACCCCGTGGCTTTGACACGCGCGGGCGGCCACAGTATCGTCGGCAACAGCAGGGCGCTCGAGCTCGCTGACATCAATAAAGCCACGCCTAACCCCGATCGGGGTATCATCGAAAAAAACGCGAACGGCGAGCCCAACGGGGTCATTCGCGAGCGCAACGATCTCTACACGCGGCTGGTCCCACGTGACAAGCCCGCTGACGTGCGAGAAAGCTTCTTCGAGGACGTGCACCGGCAGTTGAAGCTGGGGATTACCAGCGTGATTCAGGCTGGCGCTTCTGTGAATCCAGATTTAGTCGGCTCCTACGCGGAATGGGAAGTTTTGTACGCCAAGCACGGAGAAAACCTGCCGCGCGCGTCCGTGCAAATCCAGTTTCCGGGCGACGCCAAGGCGGGCGAAGCGAAGCTCAAGGAGTTCGGACGCAAGACAGGTGATGGCAACGAACGTTTGCGCATCGGGTCTATCGGCGAAATGGCAGCTGACGGCGGCTTCACGGGGCCCACGGCCTGGTCGCTCGAGGATTATAAAGGCCAGCCGGGGTTTCGCGGCCGCGCGTTTTTCACGCCCGAGCAGATCCATGCCAATATCGAGGCCGGGCACAAGCTGGGCTGGCAATACGGAATCCACGCCATCGGCGACGCCGCGATCGCGATGACGGTGGATGCGTACGACAAGGTGTTGCAGGCTTATCCCCGTAACGATCACCGGCATTACCTGTGCCACTTTACCGTGCTCCCGCCCGAACGCACCATGCAGATCATGGCCAAGGACAAGATCCTGATCGCGCAGCAGCCGAACTTCACGTACAACCTCGAGGGCCGCTATGTGGAGGCGCTGGAGGGTGGGCGCCTGAACACGAACAACGCAATCGTTACGCCGATCAAACATGGAATCTTCATGGCGTTCGGCAGCGACAACCTCCCGATCGGGCCGCTAATCGGGCTTTATGCCGCAGTGACGCGGAAAGGGGAGAGCGGCAAGGTGTTCGGGCGGGAGGAAGCGGTCAGCATGAAAGACGCGCTAACAATGTACACGCGCAGCGGCGCGTTCATCACTCACGAGGAGAATCTAAAGGGCATGCTGGAAGTTGGCAGGCTGGCGGACATGGTCGTGCTGCCGGAAGATATTCTCACGATCTCGCCGGAGAAGCTCCTCAAGATGCAAGTCGATATGACGATCGTCGGTGGGAAAGTGCTCTACGACCGTACGAACGCTTAACGACCGCGTTTGGCATAAACGTTTTTGGGCCTCGCAGTGGTTCTCGACCAGCTGGGAGAAGTCTGGTCTCTCCAGCGCGAAAACGAATTGCTACGTTGGAGACAGTGAGGTGACTATGCCCGACGATCCCCAACTGATTGACTGCACCAGCTGCGGCGCGTTGAATCGAGTGCCCGCGGAGAAAATTCAGCCAGGGCTTGCCCCGGTGTGCGGCCGATGCAAGACTCCGTTGCCGCTTCCTTCCGAACCGTTTGTCGTGACCGATGCGACGTTCGAAAACGAGGTGGGGCGTTCTCCGGTGCCTGTGCTGGTCGACTTGTGGGCGCCTTGGTGCGGGCCCTGCCGGATGATCGCACCGATTCTCGAACAATTGGCAACTGAGATGTCCGGTCGCGTCCGCTTCGCGAAGCTGAACGTGGACGAAAACCCGGTGACCGGGGAACGCTTCAACGTCCAAGGAATTCCCACACTGCTGATCATGAGCGGTGGCCGCGAAGTCGACCGCATCGTCGGCGTGTATCCCAAGCCCGAAATCGTGCGCCGGTTGGAGAGTGCCATCGCAGCGGCGACAGCGAAAGAATCCGCAGCTAAGCCATGAATTCTATTTCTGCCAGGCGATCAAAGAAGCTTCCAGGGGAAACGAGAGCGCGCTGTGGCGAGGCACGACACGCGGCGTGTAGCGATCCGCGGGCCGGTTCGCCGGCGCGACGCCCATGTATTCATAGATCGCGGCGATTCGGAGAGGGTGCGAGCGAGAGACAATGGGGCTCGTACTAGCGGGGCATCGGATGTTGCGCTGGCGTAGATCTCCTACTGAACATCCTGTGGCTTGATTTCGCCGAGTTGCACCTCGACACGATAGAAGTAGTGACTATTCTCACGATCGATATGGACCGATCGGAAGGCGATCTCGCGGCAAATGAGAGCGGAGGTATTCACGCCAGGCCACCAAATCCGCCGCAAACCGGCCTCTTTCCGCCGCCTGGCTGCGATACTCCGATGCAAGAGGCGAATAGTATTCCATCGTGTACTGACGGCTCATGCGATTCGCAAAAAAATGGACGTGAGCCGAGCCATGCTTTCGCGTATTCGCGCCGTCCATTGAAGCGGGATGTCCCGCGAATAGCGATGGTAGAACGGCGGAACCACCTCTTGCTCTAAGAGTGTATGAGGGCTTC
>Ga0126381_100007766_pt1 | contig 11953 bp, 8 predicted proteins | sample PanSoiMetPlot_28_FD_96465 | JGI IMG/M metagenome (GOLD analysis project Ga0126381, IMG submission 96465) | Tropical forest soil microbial communities from Panama - MetaG Plot_28 | ecosystem: Environmental > Terrestrial > Soil > Tropical forest > Bulk soil | place: Panama | collected 2016-02-17
AGCCAGGATCTCAGGCAAGAAACTGCTTCGCTGCGGTAGCGGATGATATAGCAGGCTTCTGTACGGGCTTCTGTACGGAACAGGTAGCTTTGGATCCTACAGTGCTCATTACAACAGCGGCAGGGAGTCAGTAGCAACCCATTTTACAATGCCCCCTTCTCACAATAGTGGCTGGGAAGGGGGCCTGACCCCGCTGCGTCGGCTAGTCAGCGCCTACTCCACCTTCCAAGAATTGGAATTACCATGAGCAAGCTGCTTGATAAGAACCATCTTGTCCTGGAGCGCGAGCGACTACGCCAACTAGGCAAACGCATTGTCTTTACCAACGGTTGCTTCGATCTCTTACACCCGGGTCACGTACGCTATCTGGCTCAGGCAAGGGCACTGGGCGACGCCCTGATCGTTGCGATCAATTCCGACCGCTCGGTCAGCGAGCTAAAAGGCAAGGGGCGCCCGATCCTTAACGAGCAAGAACGCGCCGAGGTGCTGTCAGGCCTGGAATCAGTAGACTTCGTTATCGTATTTGACGAACAGACGCCGCAACAACTTATCGCGGCCATACTGCCTGACATTCTGGTCAAGGGTGGAGACTGGACGATAGACAAGATTGTCGGCCGCGAAGAGGTTGAAGCCGCGGGAGGCCAGGTGTATTCCCTTCCCTACGTCGAACAACAATCGACGTCCGAGATCATCGCAAGAATCCAGCGACTCGAGTCCGACAACGAGCGCAATTGATAAGCTCCCTCTTGCCGTTCGAGGTGCCGTTCCTGCGGCGGTTCCTGCGGCCGTTCCTGGGGCGGTTCCTGGGATCGCACGCTTCCAGCGTGCTCTGAGTTCGTCTTCACGATTCTCGGCGTCGTTCAGTAGTGTGGAAAGGAATGACGCAAACTGACAGTTTGCGCTACATTGCGCTACATTGCGCTACCGTGCGCTGCTTCTCATTACCGAGTCGCAGCGCTCCTTAATGTTTTCAATGGACTGGCGCCGGCGATAGCGATGAACCCAGCCCAGCAAAGAGACCCGCGAAAATCTCGATCCCTTCCCACAGATTCTGCAATCGAATGTTCTCGTTCGCCGAATGCTGGTTGTTGTCGTAATTAGCTATCGGCACACCGATGACCGCAGTGTGGCTTGTGCCCTCGAAAAGATACATAGGGATGCTGCCGCCGAGGCCCGGCATTTTCACAATCGGCTGGCCAATCGTCCTCTCGATCACCTCAACCACTGCTCTCGATGCTGGCAGGTCCATTGGAGTGCGCGCGGCAGGATAACCCGCGCCCCACTGGAGCTTGATGATTCGCGGATGGCCAAGCCGGACCGCCGCATCCGGCGTCTCCCTGACTATGAAAAAACCCTGCTTAGCAATATGGTCGTCGACCAGCCGCCGAACGCGCTCGAGGGCCTGATCAGGCACAAGCCTGAAGTCGATGGACGCCGAGGCCTCGCTGCTGATCACGTTGGCCGCTTGTCTGCCGACATGCCCTCCCTGAATTCCCCGCACGTTCAGGGCAGGCTTCAGGATCTCCTCGGCGAGCGGCGTAACGCCTCCCTCTGTCCATGCCAGCCCCAGTTCCTTCTTCAGGTCCTCATCAACGTTCGGCATCTCAGACAGGGCTCGTCGTTCCTGAGCTGTCAATGGCCGAACATCGTCGTAGAACCCCGGAATCAGGATCCGGCCGTCGGCGTCGCGCATGGTGTCGAGCAAATGGGTGAGCAGAACGATCGGATTCGGGGCCCAGTTCCCATAATGCCCGCTGTGAAGCCCGCGATTGGGACCATAGACCGTCATCTCCAGGTCGGTCGTTCCGCGAGCACCAAAGAAGACTTGCATCCGATGGCTCTGGTGGACAGGGCCATCACAAAGAATCCATACATCTGTGTGCAGCCGGTCCGAATACTTATCCAGCAATGCTTGCAGGTGCGGCGATCCAGCCTCCTCTTCCCCCTCCAGGAAGAATCTCAGGTTTACAGACAGCGGGATGTGAGCGGCTCGAAGCGCGTCCAGTGCTGCCATGAAACAGATTATCGGCGCTTTGTCATCGCTCGCGGAACGCGCATAGATACGGGATTCAGGATCGAGCGGCGCGGCCGCGGACGTAGGATCGATCCCGGCTTCTGAACCTCCAGGTCCTGCAGGGCGGAGCACCGGACTCCACGGACTGTTCTGCCACTGGGTTGGATCGACCGGTTGCCCGTCATAGTGTGCATAAAATGTAATCGTCGATTTGGCGCCAGGAGTGTTTAATTCACCAAAAACAACTGGCGGGGCGCCCGGCACTTCCAGAAGGTTGGTCTCGATCTGGCGGGCCTTCATCATTGCAATTATCGCCTCGGCATTCCTTCTTATGTTCGGCACATCCGAAGCTAGATTCGGAATCTGGAGAAATCGCGTGAAGTCGGCAATGATCTGCCTTTCGTTCGCGACCCGGTATGCGCGGACCTGTTCCCTCAGCTCAGTTCCCGGCGGCGTTCCTGATCGGGCGGCAGCGTGGACGTGACCAACCATGCTGTAACCGACCATGCTGTAACCGACCATGCTGTAACCGACGTGCCGCATCGAAGCCAGCGGCAGTTGGCCCACGGCAACGGCGCCCGAAAATAAAAGGACGAGGCTCCGCAGGACACCTGGCCATCGTTTCGAATGTCGGCTGTTCATGTCTCCTCCGATGTCAGGCGGTCGTCGCCTTCAGTACCGCAATGCCTCTATGTGGGTTTTGACGGTCTGTCCGAGGGTGCTGAGGTTGTAGCCTCCCTCCAAAACCGACACAACACGAGCCGAGTGCTTGTCTGCCAACTCCAGAACCTGCCTGGTCATGTCTGAGAAATCACTGTCCTCGAGCATCAGCCCACCCAGCGGGTCGTCACGCCTCGAGTCGAAGCCAGCGGAAATGATAACCAGGTCGGGCGGCAATTTCTGTTCGATGATGTTGAGTCCCTGAACAAAGACTTCCCGGTGCAGGCGAGCCTCTGTTCCGGCACTGAGCGGGATGTTGAGATTGAACCCTTCGCCCTCGCCTTCGCCGCGCTCGTCCAGGCTTCCGGTTCCCGGATAGTAAGGATGCTGATGAGTCGAGAAATAGAAGACCGACGGGTCCTGGTAAAAGATGTTCTGAGTGCCATTGCCGTGATGGACGTCCCAATCGATAATCACGACCCGTTCCACTCCATAGCGCGACTGCGCATAGCGGGCGCCTATTGCCGCGTTGTTGAACAGGCAAAACCCCATAGCCGCACCGGGAGTGGCGTGGTGCCCCGGAGGCCTCACTAGAGCAAAGGCACTCCCTACCTGGCCCGTCATCACCGCGTCGACCGATGAGACTACGGCGCCGGCCGCCAGTCGTGACACGTCATAGGAATGGGGACAAATGACGGTGTCCATGTCCACAAAAGACTCCCCCGATTCGCACATGCTCTGGAGATGATCGATCAGCCGCGAGCTGTGGCAGCGGGTGATGTCCTGGTCTTCGACCGGCCGCGGAGATATCTTGACTAGCGAATCCCACAGCGCAGGATCGCCTTCGAGCGCTTCGACAATCTTGCGGAGCCGGTCAGCATTCTCAGGATGCCGGCCGGTCCTGTGCTGCAAGAACGCCGGGTCGTAAACGAGGCCTGTAGGCATGCAAGCGATTATACTTGGATGAACAAACTCCACGAAAGCCCGGGCAGTAGAGCGGTTTCCATTTCCCCGTGTCTTGGAGTTTTATAAGCAGGAGTTCTGATCTCTACTTCCGTGTCATCCGCAGCTCGATCATCATCCGCTCATTCCCTTTGTCATCGATCAAAAAATGGCGGTGGAGGAGAATGTGGCCGTCTTCTTCAAGGTGCGCACGTGCAACGGTCTTGCGCCCGGGGCGGTCGGGGTCGAGGGGGGTGGCCCACAGGATGATGTTCTTCCCGTCGAATGTGCCGTCGCTCTGGCGAATCGACATCGTCGTCTGGTGTGAGTCGTACCACACGGTGGTGAAGCGGTTCGTTTTGGAGTCAAAGCCGGAGATTCCAGTGCCGGTGCTCTTCGTTCCGTCGGAATTGAAGAAAGTGAAGTCCGACTGCAAAAACTTTCCGTCCTGGATCATGTACTGCTTACACGTGCCTTTCGTCGCAGTCGGTTTCCCATTCATCGGGAAGAACGTCTTGACGAGATCCCAGTCCCCGGCGAATTGCACGAGCAGCTTCTGACCAGCACCCGGCGCGTTTGCCGGCTCGTATTGATTGTGGGTTTGCTGAGCAGCCGCGTGAGCAACAATCAGGAACGTCACGACAATCCATTTTTTCATGGCACGAGGATAACATAACCTTTTGATTTTTCAACCAACGCAATACTGTGCTGTGATTTGATGAATAAACATGGTTTGATCTTGTTGAATCGCACGGGATAGTATTTGCAAGATGAGCGGGCGCAGTCCATTTGAGGTTCCAGCAGAAGATATTGAACTGTTGAAAGGTGACTGGAATGCGCTGACTTCCACATACACTGATGACCGGGCCGCTCGCGATGCGGCATTCAAATCTATCGTTCAGCGCTACTCGGCCGAAAATCGCGCGTACCACAACTTGAGTCACATCAAAGCACTCATCTATCTGTACGATGACTTCAACCGTCACTTCAGCGATGATAATAATGCAATCCTGTTCGCGATCTGGTTCCACGATATCATTTACGACACCAGAAGAAACGATAACGAAGACTGCAGCGCAGAGTTCGCCCGCGACGCGCTAGACACCCTCGGCGTTCCCGCAGCTATCGTCTGGGAAGTTGATCTGATGATAAGGGCAACAAAGCATCACAGCAGCGAGCACCTTTCTGCAGACGGCGAACTCTTTCTTGATCTCGACGTCTCGATCCTGGGCGCGCCGCCGGAAATCTACCACGAGTACAGCGATGCGATCCGGAGAGAATATGATTGGGTGGCCTGCTCAATCTATCGACAGGCCCGAAGCGAGATTTTGAGGAATTTCCTGCAGCGGGAGCGTATCTTCTTTACTGACCAGATGGACGCGAGGTTCGGCCACCAGGCCCGCAGAAACCTCGAACAAGAGTTGAAGGAGTTAGCCGAGTAGAGCGCTGAGAAACGCCGGTCGCAAATTCCGGGCCGCACATCGGCCGCCGGATATTACCGAGCCCCAAAGCGGTCGCGCGGGCGGGGTAACGACGCAACCTGGCGACGCACTGCCAACATAGTTTAGAGGACCTACACATGACGCATGAAACACGCAGCATCGTCGAGTTGGAACAGGTTACCAAGGACTATGGCGCAGGGGTCATGGCGCTCGCAGGCATTACGCTCGCGATCAATTCAGGCGAGCGAGTCGGGATCATGGGGCCGTCCGGCTCCGGCAAGTCGACGTTGCTGAACCTGGCGTGCGGCCTGGATGATCCGACTTCAGGAGTGGTCAGGTTCGAAGGCGCTCCGATCTCGAAATTGAGCGATGATGCACGCACGCGGCTCAGGCGAGAACGAATCGGGATGGTATTCCAAACCTTCAACCTTCTTGCGACCCTGACTGCTGTTGAGAATACTTGCCTGCCGCTCAGACTGCAGGGCCTCAGGCGGCGCGAGGCTGAAAAGAGGGGCCTCGAAATGCTCGAACGGGTGGGTCTGGCGACGAGGGCCAACCATCGACCGGATCAACTCTCCGGCGGAGAGCGGCAGCGAGTGGCAATAGCCAGGGCGCTCATCTTTGGCGCTCCACTGCTGCTGGCCGATGAGCCAACCGGGAATCTGGATTCGGCAACCGGAGAAGAGATACTTGAGCTGCTTGACGGGCTGAATCGGGACTTTGGTGTCACCGTGCTGCTGGTGACCCACAACACTGCCGCGGCGTCACACTGTGACCGCGTCCTCAATATGCGCGATGGCAGAGTTACAGCGGAAACACAAGTTAAGTCGCGTGGGGAGCCAGCGGGGTCAGGCCCCCTTCCCAACCTAATATAACTATAGAGGCACACACGTGGATTCAGCTAGCGAGTGTCGTGAGAGCGGGCGTAGGTGAAGGCGATATGAAGAAGTCGCTGTTGTTCATAAGTCTTAGAAGCTGGCGAAGCCACAAGCTCCGGATCGCGATTACGATCCTGAGCGTCTGTATCGCTGTGTCAGCCTTCGTGGCGTTGCAGGCCGTCAACCAATCATTAGAGCATTCGCTCGAAGCTACAGTCGACAATTTGGCGGGCAAAGCGACACTGCAGATAACAGCCGGCGAGGCCGGGATTCCTGAAGAAGTGCTCGACACTATTCGTTCTACGCCCGGGGTGACGGATGCGACGGGAGTGGTCCAGGAATTCTGCCGGACTTCAGAGGAATTTCGTCGTTGGCGCGAGTTGCTCATTTTTGGAATTGACCCCGAGAGCTTCCACAAGCTGCACCCTTCGGCCGGAAATGGCTCGCCGGCGGCGATGTTCAACTTGCTGGGGTTTTTGCGATTACCTAACACGATTGCCATCTCGTCGACGATCGCCAGGGAGCGTGGACTTGAAGCCGGTCAGGCGCTACCGGTGTACACGCCGCAAGGCAAAGTTGAGCTGCTGATACTCGCAGTGTTCGACGACCAGGTTCTTTCGAGTCTTTACGGCGGGCGCGTCGGAGTAATGGATATCCACTCTGCCCAGGCCCTGTTCGCGCGGGGAAGGACCGTAGACCGCATCGACTTGGGCACTGCTCCCGGGATTCCCGTTGAATCAGTTCGGGAAGCATTGAAGGAGCGGCTCTCGAGCGGGCTGGACATCGAGCGGCCGCAACAGCGAGCACAGGAAGTCGAGGACGCGATCAGCATGGTCAAGCACGGCCTCTTGCTGACCAGCTTGATCGCGATGCTGATCAGCTCGTTCTTGATCTTCAACGCAATGTCGATTGCGGTCAACCAGCGCTGGAAAGAGATCGGCATCCTGCGGTCCATCGGAGTCGAGCAAAGCAACATCAGGAACATGTTCCTGTACGAGGCCGCGATCATAGGTGTGATCGGAGCCGGCCTTGGAATAGTGGCTGGATATTATCTGGCGGTCGCATCGAGCCGCATCACCGGGAACATTGCGGGCGCCGTGTCACTAGGAATGTGGTCTCTGATCACGGATGTCGCGGTCCCCGAGAAGCCGCAGTTCGAGTGGATTTTTGCTGTGGAAGCCATCGCTATAGGCGTTATCGCCACGGTTATTTCCACCTGGTTGCCGGCGCGTGCCGCGTCTCGCATCAACCCGGTGCTGGCCCTTCACAACCTCGAAACGCGGCGAAAAGAGTCCGTCGTAGGCTGGCGACGGATGGCAGTTGGTTGTGTCCTGGTGGCGGTCGGGCTCGGGCTGGTCCGGTTTACGACGCCGATTGTGGGAGTGCTCGTACAGCTCTCCTACTTCGCATTTATCTTCGCGGGCATGGTGTTGATGCTACCAGGGCTTTCGTGCTGGATTGCAAGACTACTGCGTCCTGCGGCGGATCAGGTGATGGGTTCCGCAGGAGCGCTGGCAGTGGATTCGATAATCCTTTCGCCGCGCCGCACATCCGCCACGGTCGGCGCTATTATGACCGGAGTTGCATTCGTATTTTCCACGTTTGCTTTCATGCAAAGCCAGAAAACCGTGGTCGTCGGCTCGTTCGAGCGGATGGTCAATTGCGACTTGCGCGTAACCGGCGGTTCGTCGATCAGCGAAGACCTTGCCTCACGGATCGCAGGACTCCCGGGCGTTAAGGATGTGGATCGCTTGAGCAGCACTGTAATCCGCCACAAGGGGCAGACTGTGTTCCTATCGGCCTCGGATATGGCTGTTGAATTCAGTCGGCCGGGCTACAGTCTACAGGCCGGCGACGCAGCCAGAGCGCGAGAGCTTGTGCCACGCGGCAAAGGGCTGCTCGTCTCAAACGTCTTCGCCTCTCGTTGGGGCGTCAAGGTTGGAGATACACTGGGGCTCGACAGTCCCACAGCACATCTCGACCTTCCAATCGCCGGAGTCATTGAGAGTAACGGGCAGGCGTGGCTGGAAGGCGTGATCTATGTCGACCGCTCGCTCTACAAGCAGTATTGGCAGGATTCCAGGGCCTGGGGATTAGACGTTGACCTCGAACCGGGTGTCGATCCGGCCGCCACTAAGAATCAGATCCAGGCGCTGGCCTCAAACGGCCAGTTGCTCTTCATAATGACCGGCGACGAAGTCAGGCATTTCATCAAGGGCGCAGTCGAGGGGAATATCGACCGGTTATTCAGGTTTTTTTACGCCCAGATGCTGATAGCAGGGTTGGTAGCCGCAATCGGGATCGTCAATACGCTGGTCATCTCGGTATGGGACCGGCGGCGTGAAATTGGAATCATCCGGGCAGTCGGCGGAACCCGCGGCCAGATCGCCCGAATGGTAGTGATCGAGGCATTTGCACTCGGGATGTTGGGTCTTGCGGCGGCCGCTTTGAAAGGGCTCTTTGATACATACTTCATGACCCGAACGGCTGCCGCAATATTTGGAGGGTACTCGGTACCGTTCCATTTGCCGTGGGGCCTGATGATACTGAGCATTCCGATCGTCGCGGTAGTGGCCCTGGCGGCGGCGTGGTGGCCGGCCCGAGTAGCTGCGAATACTAATGTAGTCGCGGCAATCGGAGCCGAGTGAGTACGAGGAAGGACGCTGAGTCTAGATTGCCCACCCGTGGCAGTTGAAAGGGTTATTCACTTAACTGCTTAACTGCAATTTCGAAGGAAGCAGCGAACGCAAACTAACAGTTTGCGCTACCCTGGACGAATTACGGCGGGAGCAGAGGACGCAAACTAACAGTTTGCGCTACTATAACGATTCTTGTAGCCAAAGCCGGCTTGAAAGCGTCAATTGTATTCTAGGCTCCATTGGGGCCGAATCGTCTAAGAAATCACCTTTTAGGAACACCATTAGGAGGAGCAGATGATCCGTCTAAACATCACAATTGCGTTAGCCTTGCTGTTGGGGTGCGCTCTCGTCCCCTCAGCCCTTGCCTGGCAGGATCCCGAACCACAACAGGAGCAGCGGCAGGCACCGCCCGCCGGCCGCTTTGGTAGACCCGGCGAGGTAGAACACGAGATCAAACCTTACGACAAGGTCATCACCAAAGACGCCAAAACTCAGACTGGCGTCTTTAAGGTGCACCAAATCAAAGAAAAAATATACTACGAGATTCCGGTCTCGCAGCTAGGTAAGGACTTCCTCTGGGTCAGCCAGATAGCAAAAACCACTCTTGGCGTTGGTTATGGCGGCCAGTTCCTGGGTGACCGGGTCGTGCGCTGGGAGCGTTACGAGAATCGCGTCCTCCTCAAGAGCATCTCCTATGACGTAGTTGCCGATGACAAGCTGCCGATTTCTGGCGCAGTGCGTGCGGCCAATAACGACTCCATACTGATGGCGTTCTACATCGAAGCGCTCGGGCCCGAGTCGGCACCAGTAATCGAGGTCACTCGCTTGTTCACGACCGATGTCACAGAATTCAGTCCACGCGCGCGCCTCCGTGCACGTTCTTTTGACAGCACCAGGTCATTTGTGGACCGCGTGGTCTCGTATCCGAAAAACGTCGAGGTCGAAGCGACTCAGACCTTTAGCTCGCCGGTAGAGGCGCCAACGCCAACCGCGGGGCCGGCTCCCGCGCCCAATCCCTTCCTTGGAGCGGGAATGCGGCCCGGCAGCGCGACAGTGTTGATGCACTACAGCATGGTCAAGCTGCCCGAGAACCCGATGATGCCGAGGCTCGAGGACCGCCGCGTCGGCTATTTCGGCGTGGGTCAGTTCGACTACGGCCGAGACGAGCACCGCGCTCCCGAGCGTCGATACATAGCCCGGTGGCGCCTGGAAAAGAAGGACCCGAATGCTGCAGTGTCCGAACCAGTGACCCCGATCGTCTACTACCTGGACCCGGCCACGCCCGAAAAATGGAGGCCATACCTCAAGAAGGGCGTCGAAGACTGGAACGTTGCATTTGAGGCTGCCGGTTTCAAGAACGCCATCGTCTGCAAGGACGCACCGAGCAAAGAGGAGGATCCCAACTGGTGCCCCGAGGACGTCCGCTATTCGGTAATCCGCTGGCTACCGTCCACGATAGAAAACGCGTCGGGCCCTCATATATCGGATCCCCGCACTGGCGAAATCCTCAATGCCGACATCCAGTTCTATCAGAACGTGCTCAAGCTGGCCCGCGATTGGTACTTCCTGCAAGTCGGCCCGCTCGATCCTCGAGCCCAAAAGCTTCCGCTGCCCGATGATCTAGAAGGCCGCCTGATTGAATACGTCATCTGTCACGAAGTTGGTCACACGCTGGGATTTCCTCACAACATGAAAGCCAGCGCCGAATATCCTGCCGACAAGCTCGGCGATGCTGAATGGGCCAAAAAGATGGGCCACACGCCGTCGATAATGGACTATTCCCGATTCAACTACGTCGCCCAGCCCGATGCCCACATCGATCCGGCTGACCTCGTACCCCGGGTGGGGCCCTACGACATCTACGCTACGATGTGGGGTTACAAGCCCATTCCCGGAGCGCACACTCCCGACGACGAGAAGAAGACCCTTGATGAATGGTCCAGGCAGCAGGACAAAACACCATGGCTCAGGTTCTCGACTCCAAACGCCCAGGGATCGGACCCCGGCGAGAATACAGAAGCTGTCGGCGATGCCGACGCGGTTCGGTCGACTGGGCTTGGCCTCAAAAACCTGGAACGGGTTTCGGATATGCTGATTCCGGCAACGACCGGCCCGGACAAATCTTATGAGGACCTGGCAGACATTTATGGCCAGATGCTCGGGCAATGGGTGCTGGAGCTGAACCATGTCGCCGCTATTGTTGGCGGAGTCGACTCACAGGAGAAGTATGGCTCACAGTCCGGCGGCATCTTCACTCCGGTAGCGAAAGAACGCCAGTCGGACGCCGTGCGGTTTCTGAATGCAAACGCCTTCGCAACTCCAAAATGGGCTCTCAAGAACGAAGTGCTCGACCGAATCGAACCCACTGGCGCGATGGAACGAGTCCGGATAGCTCAGCAGCGAGTGCTCGGGAATCTACTATCTGAGCCTCGAATTGGACGCCTGATCGAACAGGAAGCGCTTCAACCCAAGGCTGCATATTCTCCATCAGAGTTTCTGGATGATGTACGAAAAGGCATATGGAGCGAGCTGGACAGTCCAAGGGTGCATATGGATGCGTTCAGGTCGAACGTCCAGTATGTTTACCTGGACATCATGAGTAGCAAGCTGAACGGCCGCCAGACCCCCTCTGACATTGAGCGGTCGCTCGTTCGAAGCGAACTGAAAACCCTGAGCCAGGACATCCTGCGTGCGCTGCCTCGCGCAGCAGATCGCGAGACGAAGGCTCATCTCGAGGACGCCCGCGACGAAATCGCCCGGGCGCTCGATCCGAAGTTCCTGCCGCCGGCTCCACAAGCGGCAATCAGGCTCGGGCGCCAGGGAGTCGCCGAGGATGACCTTGCTGATCCGGACTCCATCGATCCGCTAAGGGTGGACGCGCCACTCAATTGCTGGCCGGATTATTCGATTCGGGTTCCCGGTCGGGCGCATTGACGGATCTGCGACTCCGGCTCGTAGCAATAGCGGTTAGTAAGGGAGGCATCAGTGATGCCTCCCTACCGCCGCTCAGGGACGGCGGCGGCGTAGCCGCGAGGAGTTGTACGGTGAGCGCCAGCGGTGAGTCAGAGACTCACCGCACTGCCGGCGGCAAAGCCGCGGGAAATGTCCAATCTCGAGAAAGCGGTGAGTCGGAGACTCACCGGACTGCAGGCGGCAGAGCCGCAAACAAGTCTCCAAAATCGAGTAGTGAGTCAGCGTGCGGCCGCAAGCGCATCTGCAACCCTGACCACGTCGATCATCTCTTTCACGTCGTGCACGCGGACCAGGTGGGAGCCGTTCAAAACCGCGGCGGTAACTGTAGCGGCAGTCCCAAATTGGCGCTGATTTGCCGGCTGGCCGGTCAGATTCCCGATGAAGCCTTTGCGCGAAGTGCCCAGC
>Ga0126381_100007767_pt1 | contig 11952 bp, 7 predicted proteins | sample PanSoiMetPlot_28_FD_96465 | JGI IMG/M metagenome (GOLD analysis project Ga0126381, IMG submission 96465) | Tropical forest soil microbial communities from Panama - MetaG Plot_28 | ecosystem: Environmental > Terrestrial > Soil > Tropical forest > Bulk soil | place: Panama | collected 2016-02-17
CGGGTCTAACGACAACACGGCCATCAGATGCTCTTTGAGGCGTAACCGGAATGCTACGGCGTGCGAGTTCATCGATTAACTTTCGCATTACAAAGTCGTCGGGCGGAATCGTGCGAATAAAACATAGCCCGCTCTTGGGATTGTTTGGATCTTTCGAAACCGAGTTTTCCAATAGTTCGGTCACAGATTTCGCGGCGGTTCCGGCTGTTCCCAAATCGGGTGATGAGAGCAGCAACGCGTCGGAGTTAGTCGCGCGGGGCGAAATGATCTGGACGCCGCGAAGTGCCTCTTGTGTTGCGGGACCCAGCCGATACCAGCGCACTTCACGCACCATGTTCTGCAAACCGGTGGAAGTTGCCGGGCCAATCAGTTTGACCTGGATCTTGTCGCGAATGTCCGAAGCCAGCTGATTAATCAGGCTGGCGAAATACGTCAGTGGATACGGACTAAAGCTCGTTGATGGCAACCAGAGAACAAGGACGCGTCGCGTGCCGGGCGGCGAAACGCGCGAGGGGTCGCCGGCCGCTTCACATTGTTCCCATGGGAGCAGCAGAGCCCCTGCGCTGGCGAACGGCGAATCGGGTGGCCAATCTCTTGTTACGAAGCCTATGTGCTCGCCATCGACCGGAACAAAGCCGCTTTCGCTTAGTCCTTCCAACACTGCTTGTCGTGCGCGTAATCGCGACTCGGCTTGTTCGCTGTAGGGCCCGGCATCGAGCATCACTGCCAGTACCAAAACATTTCCGGGAAATGTAATGGCGTCCTGATGGAGCATCGCAGAGAGCGCGGCGATGCTGTGCGATTCGGCCACGCCCTTTTTTGCTACCCCTTTCTCGATTTTTTCGTCCAGCAGCGCTCTTTGTTTTTGCGCTATGCCAATTGGGTCCTGCCAGAGTCGCGCATCGACGTCTTGCGCTGCGATTATTGGAGCAGTCCTTTCGACAGGAACCGACGGGCGCTCGCTTACAAGTGGCTTGTACTGGACAACGATTCCGGCCAGTACTGCCGCCACGGGCAGTAACGTCCCCCATGGTAGATCAAACTTTGATTTGCCGTTGTCTGCCATGGCTACTTAACAGCGCGGGTAATCCGCGGATGATTCCCTTATTTACATGCCCCAAGGTGCGTTTTCGCCAGGATTTCGTTCTGAATCAATAGGACAAATGCTAAAAAAAATGCAGCAAAAGCATTTCCGACTCGCGCGAGACGGAGAAGATCGTCCCTAGCCGGCAGCAGAGCCTTCACCGAGACATCATTGATAAGTCTGTTCCGAATTCTGTGGCAAGATAATTCTTGCCAACGAAAGGCGGAATTTCCGAGCTGTAGCTTTTTTAGTTATTCGACGAATTCCAGTTCAGTTGGAATGTCGAGGTAGCCTTTGCCGTGCGCGTCGCCCAGAAATTTGCTTATTGCGGTGCGCCCGCTCTCGCCATAATCGCAAGTAAATTCGTTTACGTACATGCCGATGAACTTGCTGGCGAGCTGCGGGTTCATGTCGCGTGCGTATGCGAGCGAGTAAGCGACCGCTTCGTCTCGATGTGTGAGACCATAATCAATGCTTTCACGAATGATCTGACTGATGTCACGTCGCTCTGGTAGTGAAATATCTTTGCGCACGACGTTTCCGCCTAATGGCAACGGCAGCCCGGTGCTGCGCTTCCACCATTCGCCGAGGTCGACGATCTTTTCAAAACCGGACCGCGCGTATGTGAGTTGCCCTTCGTGAATGATCAAACCGGCATCCGCGCGTCCGCCTTCTACCGCATCGAAAATCTTGTCGAACGGAACGACTATGAAGCTGAATTCGCCGAGGAAAAGCTGAAGAGCGAGAAACGCGCTGGTCATCTTGCCGGGGATAGCAATCGTGTAGCCGCGCAATATTTCTCGAACGCGATCCTCACTCGCAGGAGTCGGGTAGGGCGGGCAGTCCTCTGCAGGCCGATTCGGGGATGGCGGCGCGTACGGGAGTGCGCGCTCTACCGATTGATTTGCTGGCCCTGCCTTTTTTTGCACCACAAGCGGGCCGTATCCATCGCCCATGCTCGCGCCGCACGGTAGCAGCGCGTACTTGTCTGCGACGTAGGCGTAGGCGTGAATGGAAATGGCTGAAATGTGCAGCTCGCCCCGCCGCGCCCGCTCATTCAATGTCTGAATGTCTTCCAGCCGATGTTCAAAGCGATAACCGCGCAGATCGATTTTGTCCTTCGCGATCGCGTAGAACATGAAAGCATCGTCTGGGTCGGGCGAATGGCCTAACGTAAAGGTTTCTGTGGGAGTCTTTGTCATTTCGAATTCGTCCATTCAGAGCGTATTCGAAGTTTCGTCGCTATACAAAGCGCTGTGTAACTCAATTTAGACATTCTCGAGCGAGCCAGACGAAATTTGGCTCTAGCCGCCGCTTTCTGATGGGCGCCGCCATGCACCCTTTATCGGCGCTCGCACAGCGAAGCGCTTACAGCAAAAAAACAGCCGCCGCGCGGGTTCGCGCGGCGGCTGAATTTGTATCGAGGAAACGCTGACTTCTCTAACAGCGCTCCTTGACAACAGTGTTATCGATTCTCCACAACTCGCGGCGTTGGGCGGATCATCTCAACCTGGGCGCTCACTTTCTGAAGTTGGGCGGCCTGCTCTTTGAGCTGGGTTGTGAGAGCCTCTATTTGCTTCTGTTGCTGGGCGACAGTTACTTGTTGCTGCGTAACCGTTGCTTGCAACTTCTCAACCTGTTGATTGATCATGGCTTGGTGCTTGGCCTGGGGGCGCGTGCGGGGTTGAGGTATGCTACGATTAGGCGAGTAAGGGGCCTTTGGGGCGCCATTGAGCGTGATGGTAGGGTCAAAGCCAAGGTGGTCGTCATCAAGGTTCAGGGTAACTACAACAATGTTCGAGCCGTTAGCTTCCTGCTGGTTGGCGAAGATACCGCCGATGAAGCAGGCTTCGGACCCGGCCCCGTTATTATTCGAGAGGTCGGCGATGCGGATCGTATTGCTCTCGTCGGGGGTGCCCGCGAGGCTACCAACGGAGTCGCCGACGTAAGTGTTACCGAAGCCAGTGACCACGTTTGGTCCTGTCCCGGAGCCCACGGCTGCGTTCTCAGAGCCATCAACGTTATTTCTGAGCGACGAAGCGCCAACTGCCGTGTTGGAATTGGCCATGCCCGCGTTATCGGAATCATTGGCCGCAAGCGCGAGATCACCAATGGCGGTATTCTCAGCGCCACTCATATTTAAATCGAGTGCGGAATCGCCGAAGGCATTGTTGCTGAATCCAGTCACGTTTTGGTTGAGCGCATGGACGCCGACAGCGTCGTTGAAAAATCCATCCTGGGTAGTCGCATCACCCTTGTTAAAGAGCAGCGCTGCTGCTCCAACTGCTGTGTTTCGGCCGCCCTCGGTATTGAGCAACAGGGCAACAGAGCCAACGGCCGTGTTGTCAGTGGCGGTATTGAGCACCAGGTCTCCGGCGCCAAGAGCGGTATTAAAACTACCATCGGTAGTCAAAAAGAGCGTGCGCCAACCAACAGCTGTGTTCGCAACTCCAGTAGTGAGCGAAAACAGTGCTTGGAATCCCTCTGCCGTGGTAAAGTTGGGATATGCCCCGTCTGGCGGCGGAGCCAGTTGCGCTTGCGTTTGCGGTGCCACCGCAAAGCACACCAGAATGAGCGGGATGAGAAGGAACCCGCGCCAAAACGGCAGGGAGCGAGCCGGATCTCGTCCGCATGAGACTAACTTGTTAACTTGATTCAATGAATACATGGATGTGTTCTTTCTCTTTCCCGGTCGTTTTTGGATTGTTTTCTCTCGTTGGGAACCGAACAGACAAAGAACCCTACCGGGCAAAAGTGCTTGGCCTGTTTTGGAACCTTCCGCGTGATACTGAATTTTGCTTTCGAGTGTCAATACTTTTTTTACTGTTTTTCAGAAACGAGCCCCAGGGATTCCGCTCGTAGTGCCCGACGAGCACTTCGGAACGCTTGGGTGTGAGACGATTTTAGGCCGAGCCCGGCGCTTTGCTGTTTGCGTTCAGAAGTCAGTTCCGGTAGCCTCAGGCGCATGGCACGCTCAGGTTTGGGTAAAGGTCTTGGTGCGCTGATCGGCCCTCCTGCGGTCGTTACGCCCAGAGACGGCTCCGATGCGGCCGAGAGAGTGCATCAGATTGAACTTACGAACATTGTCCCGAGCACATTACAGCCGCGGAAGGATTTTGCGCGCGATGTGCTGCTGGAACTGGTTGAATCGATTCGACAACACGGCATTATTCAGCCGCTCATCGTTCGCCAGCTCGGCACGCGATTTGAATTGATCGCCGGCGAGCGCCGGTGGCGGGCCGCACAGGAACTGGGTCTTGAAACCGTGCCAGCCATTGTCCGCACAGCTAACGACCTGGAAGTCCTCGAGCTTTCGTTGATAGAAAATCTGCAACGCGCCGATCTAAATCCAATCGAAGAAGCTCAGGGCTACGCGAGGCTAGCTAACGAATTTGGAATGCGGCAGGAAGATATTGCCGTCAAAGTCGGGCGTAGCCGGGCGGCTGTGGCCAATGCGCTGCGGCTTTTGGATCTCCATCCGCAGGTGCAGATCTGGTTAGCTCAAAATTTAGTTTCGGTTGGACACGCCAAGGTTCTTTTGGCGTTGAAAGCACCGGAAGAACAATTGCTCGCGGCGGAAACAGTTTTGCGCCGCAACGCCTCAGTGCGTTCCACGGAGCGGATGGTTGCCCGTTTGCTTGGCGTCGGTCGTGGACGACGCAAGCCGCGGCGCTCAGGCGCCGATGCGAACGCTACGGCGACGGCGGTGGAAGATCTACAAAATCGGCTGCAACAACATCTGGCCACGCATGTCACGATCCACCATGGAGAAAAGCGCGGCCGCATCGAGATCGACTATTACGGAGCGGACGATCTCCAGCGGATTGTCACTGCTCTGGGGCTGCCGTCGGCGGACTAGCACACAATGAAAACTGTAGGGCGTCTGTGTCAGACGCCAATCAGAGAGTGCGTGTTGGTAAAGGCGTTTCACAGCCGTAACGGACGCGAAGCAACGGCTGGGCTTTCCAACGCCCCACAATTGGCGGCCATAGTGTCGCTTGTTTTATTTTCGCACGTTGATTCATCACGCGCCGCAGAGATGAAGATCTGGCAGGAGTTTTCGGGAGAGAAAGCTCTGGCTCACGTTCAACGGCTTGTTGATTTCGGGCCGCGCCCCGCTGGTTCCGAGGCAATCGAGAAAGCCAGAGATCATATCGAGGACCAACTTCGGCATTCGGGCTGGCAGGTAACACGCCAGGCATTCACCGACGATACACCAAGGGGCAAAGTTCATTTTGTAAATCTGATTGGGAGGTTCCCGAGCGATGCCAATGCGGCATCTCCCTCCTTGTTGTTATGCTCGCATTACGACACGAAATTATTCGACACTATTCATTTTGTCGGAGCGAACGACGGCGGCTCGAGCACAGGTTTGCTTTTGGAGTTGGCCCGGGTGCTCGGGCAGCATGCCAGTATCGCCAAGAACGTTGAGCTGGTGTTTTTCGACGGTGAAGAGGCATTTGAGAATTTTTCTGAAACGGATGGTCTGTACGGAAGCCGTTACTTTGCCAGGCAACTACAGAGCGATGGCGGAAAGAAATTTCGCGCGGGAGTCTTGTTCGACATGGTGGGTGACCGTTCGCTGGGCATTACACTTCCCGCAGATTCACCCGCCGCGATGTCGCGCGATCTCTTCGCTGCGGCCGAAGCACTTAAGCTCCGGAAATACTTCAGCTACCTGGACCGTGACATGATTGACGACCATACGCCCCTGAATGCGATGGGGATTCCAGCGATCGACATCATTGATTTCGATTTTCCCTGGTGGCACACCGCAAACGATACGATGGATAAGGTTAGCGCGCAGAGTCTGCAGATTGTCGGCTCGGTCGCGTTGTATTATCTTTCTGAGTTCGCGTTGAAGCGTTAGGTGCGTCATTCCGAGCGAAGTCGAGGCTGCAACGCAGCCCCGAAAGGTTTCGGGGCGAGGCCAGGCTTTCAATCCAGTTGCATTGCTCAAAGTAGCGCCACGGGGTCCTTCGACTTCGCTCCGCTGAGGATGACTCTGCTCGTCCCTTCAACGCTTCAACGAATCGCGAGCGCTTGTTGAATTTCTGGATTGCGTGAACCCATTTTTGTCGGCAGGCTGATCGCTGAACAGCCGACCGTATGAAGCGTCCCATGTCCGCGTCCCAACCAAAGCACACAAACATTGGCGTGGTCGGGCTTGGGATCATCGGTTGCGGAATCGCCGGACATCTCCGCCGGAAAGGATTTTCGGTGTTCGTTTGGAATCGATCGCCGCGTCCTGTTCCAAATTTTGTCGGTTCGCCTGGGGAACTGGCCGGCTTGTGCAATTACATTCAGATTTTTGTATCTGATGACGACGCGCTCCTGCAGACTGTCGAGCAGCTAAGCGAAAAGCTCACGCCACGTCACATCGTCTTTGCGCATTCCACGGTGGCTCCGGATTCGATGCGCGCGGCAGCGGACATTGTCGAACGCCGGGGCGCGCGGTTCGTCGAGGCTTGCTTTACTGGTAGCAAAGGCGCAGCTGAAAAAGGCGAGCTTGTTTACTATGTTGGTGGAACAGACGAAGCGTTGCGTGAAGGTCGCCCAATCCTTGAGGCCAGCCGCAAAGAGATCGTTCATATCGGACCCGTTGGCCAGGCCAGTGCTATTAAGGTCGCAACTAATATGATAACCGCTGCAAGCATTCAGGCCTCGGCCGAGGCTCTGGCCCTCGTACGAGCGCAGGGCTTGCCGTTCGAAAAGTTCGTCGAAGCCATGCGCGTCAATGCCAGTTATTCCGCCACGTTGGCGATGAAACTGCCCAAAATGATCGATCGCGATTTCACGCCGCACTTTTCCGTCAAACACATGTTGAAAGACATGCAGATCGCCAGCCAAATCGCTTTGTCGCACTATCTGGACCTCGGAGTCACTGCTGCGGCGCGCAATCAGTTATTCGAGCAAATACAATGGGGCCACGGCGACGACGATTACTCCTCGGTCCTGCGCAAGTATCTAAATGAGCCAAGTCGGGGACATTCCGAGGAGTCACAAATCCAGGAACCGCTTGAACCATCCGACGCCGAAGAATCGATTACGGCTTCCGCAGGAGGAGAGACACAAAGTGTCGAACCTCAAGAAGCAGGCCCTGTTGCGTCAGCGGAGCCTGCGCTGAGCTTCAGCGGAACGATGAACGCGACCGCGCCTGCCACAACTCCCTCGCGGCGGGGATTTCTCAAACAGCTGCTCAGCCGTTTTTCATCTGGAGAGGAATGACGCAGCGCTCAGGAACCGAGCGAGGCTTTCTCGATCTTTCCGCGCGCACAAAACTTCGCGTGACCGGAGCCGACCGGCTTCGATTTCTCAACGGGCAAATCACAAATGATTTGCGCAAGGTAAGCGAAACGGCCGCGATAGAAGCCTGCGTGCTCAATGCGAAAGGCAAACTGAACGCGGACATTTTTATCACCGCGGTCGGGGAAAACTTCCTGATCGATGCCGAGCCAGAGCTTCGCGACGCGCTGCGCACGCGTCTGGAGCGTTACGTCATTGCCGATGACGTTCAGATTGAGGAAGTCACCGATGAATTCTCCCTCTTTCACGTTTTCGCAGACGAGCCGCCAGCAACGAGGTCTGGCCGGATTGTCTCAGCGCGCCGCTTTTCCGCAGCGGGTTGGGACATCTGGACGGATCCAGCACGCCACGATGCTGTGCGAGATGAATTGAGCTCGGCATATCCGTTTATCGATTCTGCAGCCGCGGATGTAATGCGAATTGAACAAGGGTTGCCGCGCTGGGGCCGCGAACTTACCGATGAAATTATCCCGATCGAAGCAAACCTGGAACAACGCACGGTTGATTATCAAAAGGGTTGCTACATCGGGCAGGAAGTGATCTCGCGAATCAAAATGTCGGGACAGACCAACAAACGATTGTGCGGATTGATCTCGTTGAACAACACGCCGCTTCGGCCGGGGATGAAACTTGTCGCTCCTTCAGCATCTGGAAAGGAAGCCGGTTGGATCACGAGCGCGACGCACAGCCAACGACTTGAAAAAGAAATCGCGCTTGGATACGTGAAACGCGGCTTCAACAATCTTGCTACGAACCTGGAAGCACTTTCGCTGGATCCCGCTGGGGCGATTCCTGTCGAAGTCGTTGCGCTTCCGTTTCTCTAAAGAATTTCGCAGCTTACAGAATTCTCTGGCGATTTACCAAGCGAGTGGGGCGACAAGATTGGAAAAAGAAATTTGTTTTGCCCTCCGGCTGTGAATTTATAGAATCCTCGTTGCTCTCCAGGTAGCGATTAACCTTAACCACTTTGCAGCGTCTGAACGAAGCACTTTTCGATTTTCGATTTTCGATTTGCGATTGTCGATTTGCGGTCCGAGCCGGACTGGCAATTTTCGATTTTCGCTTTGGCCCAACGACTTGCCTTTGGCAATCGGCAATTGGCAATTGGCAATCAGCAATTTGAATCATGGCCAATTTCTTTCCACGCTGGACGAATTGGGTGCCGATCAAGATGATCGTCTGCGTGATTGTGTTCGCTGGCGGCGTGACTGCAGCCACGTGGTATTACGCCACGCCGAAATTTACAAAAGTTGGGTACCAGCCCATCCAACCTGTGCCATTTCCGCACGATATTCATGTGACACAGCTGGGGATGGATTGCCGGTACTGTCACAGTTTTGTGGAAGTCGCCGCGCACTCGAACGTGCCAAACACTGCGACGTGCATGAATTGCCACTCGCAAGTGGCGAAAGACAATCCCAAGCTGCAGCCGGTGCAGGAGAGCTGGAACAGCGGTCAACCAGTCGAATGGGTGTGGCTCTATCGCACGGTGGATTACGTGTATTACAATCACTCCGCGCACGTGAATCGCGGTATCAGCTGTTTCAGTTGCCACGGCCCGGTTAATCACATGGCGACGGTCCACATCGCCGAGCCTCACAGCATGGCGTGGTGCCTGGGTTGCCATCGGAACCCGGAGAATTACCTCAGGCCGGATGATCAGGTTTTCAATCTCGATTGGAAACCTGAGGACGTTAAACCGGCGGAATTTGTCGCAAAGTATGGTCAGCCAAGTGACACGACTGAAGATTTTTCGAAGAAGAAGCAACTCACCCAAGCTGAGATCGGCCAGACCTTGAAGGAGCGCTGGAAGATTACTCCGCCTACCAACTGCCAGGGGTGCCACCGATGAAACGCGTTTTCCATCATCCGCCTGAGCCATCCAACGGCACAAAATATTGGCGTAGTCTCGGCGAGCTGAATAACACGCCCGAATTTCGGGAGTGGTTGGAACGCGAATTTCCTGCAGGCGCTGCGGAACTGAATGGCGATGAATGGTCGCGGCGCGATTTCGTGAAATTGATGGGCGCCTCAATGGCGCTCGCCGGAGTTGGCCTAACGAGTTGCCGTCGTCCCGAATTGCATCTCGTCCCTTTCACGAAAAATGTGGAATGGACGATTCCCGGCAAATTTCTGTATTACGCGACTGCGATGCCGCGCCGCAACGGTGCAATTCCGCTAATCGCGACAACTGTCGATGGTCGCCCGATCAAGCTCGAGGGCAATCCGCTACATCCCGCAAGCGGCGGCACCACGGACACATTCGTTCAAGCGTCGATTCTCGATCTTTACGACCCGACCCGGTCGAAAGGTTTTGTCCAGAGAGGGAAGGCGAGTACGCGGGAAGAATTTGAGAAGTTCCTCGGAAAATTTGGCAAAGCCATCCTGAATGACCAGGGCCAGAGTCTCGCGTTTCTGGTGGAAGAAACGAATTCGCCGACGCGAGAGCGCCTGCGCACGGAATTGGAGAAAAAATTCCCCGGAATGCGTTGGTGCGTTTACGAACCGCGCCTTGGTCAGAATGCGAACGCGGCAATGCAAACGGCTTTCGGCCCCAACGCGCGCGTGTTGCCGAAATTAGATCGCGCCGACGTAATTCTTGCGCTGGACAGCGATTTTCTCGATTGCGGTGAGGGCAATCTCGAAACAGTGCGCGGTTTCACTTCCCGTCGCAGAGTGAGCGCGTCGAAGGACAGCATGAACCGGCTGTATGTGGTCGAACACCGATTCAGCCTCACAGGTGCGATGGCGGATCATCGGCTGCGTTGTCCAGCGAGTCAGATTCCTGCATTCGCGCATGCGCTCGCGACGAAAATTCTCGCCGGAACGAATGACTCCGGTCTGGGCTCTTTGCTTGGAAATATCCAAGGCGGCTCAAACACTTTTGAGCAGCAATGGATCGATGGTGTTGCTGCCGATTTAATGGCGAAACCAGGAGCAAGCCTGGTGCTCGCCGGCCCGACACAACCGCTGGCAGTGCAAATGCTGGTTTATGCAATCAACGCTGCGCTAAAAAATGTCGGCCAGACCTTCATTGTGCGTCAGGTACCGCGCAATCCGAAAACAATCGACATCGATCAGCTCGCGACGGACATAAACGAAGATCGCGTCAAACAGTTGTTCATTTTCGGCGGCGATCCGGTCTACAATGCGCCGCGCGGCTTGGTAGAAGATTCACGGTCAAAGACGCCTCTCGATTGGGCAGAGTTGCAAAAGAAAGTCCCGAACGTTGTCCGGCTTGGTTATCACGAGGACGCGACATCGACGCTAAGCCAGTGGCACATTCCGCTTGCCCATTATCTCGAGTCCTGGGGCGACGTCCTCACAGCTGGTGGCGATTATCTGTCGATTCAGCCGATGATCCTGCCACTTTTCGGGGGACTCAGTGAAATTGAGCTAATGAACATGCTGCTTGGGGCTTCGAAAGTCGAAGGCCCCGAGCTGGTCCAGGAAACATTTCGCCTAACAAATCCAGCCCGGGATTTTCAAACGGTTTGGTCGCGTTTTCTCCACGATGGTTTTGCTGTGCACGTTCAAGGCGCCGATCAGTCCGCCACATTCAACGCCGGCGCAGCCGCGGCTTTGCTGCGCGGTTCCTCGTCGTCGCCGGCATCTCCCACGCCGGAATCGCCAGAGATCGTCTTGACCGGCAGTTACGGCATGGACGACGGCCGCTACGCAAACAACGGCTGGCTCCAGGAACTACCTGACCCAGTCACCAAGCTGAGTTGGGACAATGCAGCGTTAATCAGTCCCGAATACGCAAAAACGCTCGGCGTTGAAACCGGTGATTTGTTGCAGATCAAAATCAACGAAAAGAGCGCAGGCGGAACCGTGATGAATCGCGAGCTTGTCATTGCGGCGTGTGTGTCCCCCGGCCATGCTGACAATTCTGTTTCCGTTGCGCTCGGTTGGGGACGCAAAATGCCGCAGTTTGTCGAACTTCCATATGCAGGCGGCAATCTGAAAGAAAAGTTTGGCCTGACAGAGCAGGCCGGGTTCAATGGCTATTTCCTGCGAACCGCAGCGAATCCGCATGTTGCGGTTGCTGGCGCGAAGGGGATTGAGTCGGTGCAGGTGACCAAAGTCGGACATCGTTACCCGCTCTCAATCACACAGGAACATTTCAGCATCGAAGGCCGCGGCCTTATTCGTGAAGGAACACTCGAGGGTTATCGCAAGAACAATGATTTTGCGAAAGAGGTTCCAGGCGCAGAAGAAATGCCGCATCCGCCGCCGAGTCTCTACACCCATCCGCCGTTAGACGCGCCGCAACAATGGGGAATGAGCATCGACCTGAATGTGTGCACCGGTTGCAATGCTTGCGTGATCGCCTGCCAGGCGGAAAACAACATTCCGGTTGTCGGAAAACTACAAGTCTCGCATGGCCGCATTATGCACTGGCTGCGTATTGACCGTTACTACGCGAGTCGCGAACCGTTCAATCAGGACCACGGCAACTGGCCGGAGCATCCCGAGATGGTGTTCCAGCCGATGCCTTGCCAGCACTGCGAGAACGCGCCGTGCGAAACTGTTTGCCCGGTCAACGCGACTGTTCACAG
>Ga0126381_100007769_pt1 | contig 11952 bp, 6 predicted proteins | sample PanSoiMetPlot_28_FD_96465 | JGI IMG/M metagenome (GOLD analysis project Ga0126381, IMG submission 96465) | Tropical forest soil microbial communities from Panama - MetaG Plot_28 | ecosystem: Environmental > Terrestrial > Soil > Tropical forest > Bulk soil | place: Panama | collected 2016-02-17
GGCCATGTTGGCGAGCACCGCCGGGTGCCGGTAGACCATGCCGGTGACCTGGCAGCCGATCCGGATGCGGCGGGTCGCCTGCGCCATCGCGCCGAGCATCGTCCACGCCTCGAAGTTGGGGCCGGTCAGGTCGCCGGTCAGCGGGTAGAAGTGGTCCCAGTTCCACGCCGACTCGAACAGCGGCACCTCGTCGGCCGCGACCCAGACGTCGCGCATTTCTTCCCAGCTCTGGTGCTCGGGCCGTGACTTGATCGCGAACCGCATGACTATCCGCCTCTTCGTCGTAGGTAATCCCTAGCTTAGAGTTCGCCGGGGGCCTGGGCAGGCCTGCGGGGTAGCCCGGATCGCCTGTGGCGCCTGAGTTTGCGCGCTCGTATGGAAATGTTCACCGCCGCGAAGAGAATGCGGGCATGCCCGTAATCATTGCCCTGCTAGGGAAGGGGGAGACGACTCCGGGCCGACGGAAAAGGGGCCAATCAATGCTCCGAGCGGGGAATCTGACGCGTCTGGCGGTGGGTCTGGCCGGCCTCATGGGAGCTTGCACGCTGCTGACGCCCGGCGTTGCCGTGGCCGCGGCAGGTGACGGCGGGCCGGTCGGCATCGCCGCTCTGGCCCTCGCGCCGAAGACCTCCACCGCCACGTACACATGCGACCTTTCGGCCTTCGGGACGCACATTTCGCCGGTGAGCGTGAGCGCGACGCTGTCGTTCCCCGCCAGCGTGCAGGTCGGCCAGAAGCTGATCATCACGCTGAAGACCGCTAGCGTCACCCTGCCTGCTTCGGTGCTAAGCCAGCTCACGCACGTGGTGTCGGTCGATCTGTCCGCCGCCGTGACCGCCCGACAGGGCAACAGCCTCACCGTGGCGCTCAAGGGCAAGAACCCGGTGTCGGGAACGCTCGCCGGGCTGCCCGCGAGCACCGCCACCGGGTCGGTGCTCTTCACCGACCCGGGCACGGCGACGATCAAGGTGCCCGCGCCGAAGCTGGTTTTCACCCCGCGCGTAAGCGCGGGCACGGCCACGGCGCCGCCGGCGATCACGTGCACGACGACGGCGGCGACGAAGGACACCAGCGTGACGGTGAACCCTCGGGCGGGTACGACGGGGCCGCTGTACGAGTGCGCTGTTACCATCGGCACCACCACGGGAAAGGCTCTCGGTCATATCCCGATGACGATCACCTCGTCGGGTACCCGGAAGACAGGCTCGACGGACACGGTCACGCTCGTGGTCCCCGACTTCGGGCCCTTCCCGCCGGGGACGAGTTCGGTCAAGTTCATCTCGAGCTTGCAGGTGCTCGGCGCGCAGCCGGGGACGATCGCGCTGTCCAAGACGATCACCGACATCAGAGCAGCCACGGCCCGCGTGCCCGGCAAACTGGCGCTGACCAAGACGGGAACCGACCGGATCCTGATCCCGAAGAAGTTCACGATCACGTTCAAGTTGACGTCGAGCGGAATCGTGATCCCGTTCGCGATCAACTGCTCGATTCACATGAGCCACGTCCCGGTCGGCCTCACGATCAAGGTCACCAAGGGGCACCCGCAGCCAACCCCCACTCCCACCGGCACGAACAACGGGGGCCAGGGGCAGGGCAGCGGGACGCCGAACGGCGCGCCTAACACCGGCGGCGGCGCCGCGCCCGGCGCCGGCCTGGCGGTGGCCGCGGGCGGCCTGGCCATGGTCGCGTCCGGCGGCGGACTGGTGCTGCTCGGCTGGCGCCGTCGCCGCCGCCGCGCCGCGGCGGGCCCGGCAGGCCCGGCAGGCCCGGCAGGCCCGGCAGGCCCGGCAGGCCCCGCGGCCCAGGCGGGCCCCTGACCAGATGGCGTACGGGAGGTACCGCGGCAGGAGCGAGGCGCCGCAGGGCATAGGCGGGGGAGCGATCGTCGCCGTCGGCCTGGCCGTGCTCGCGGTCGGCGGCTTCGTCGTGCTGCGCGCCATGGCCGGCGGGGCCAGCCTCCCGCCGGCGAGCGCGCAGGAGATCCCCGCCACCGTGGGCACGGCCGTGCCCTTCCCGGCGGATCCCTCCGGGGTGGCGCCGCCGCTGCCGCCGTCAGCGCCGGTCCAGATCGAGATACCAGCGGTCGCCGTCAGGGCGCCCGTCATGTCGCTTGGCCGCAACGGCGACGGGACCGTGCAGGTGCCGCCGCTTGATAACCACAACCTGGCCGGCTGGTACGACGGCAGCGTCATGCCGGGGCAGGACGGCTCGTCCGTCATCCTCGGGCACGTCGACAGCTACACCGGCCCTTCGGTCTTCTTCGCCATCAAGAACCTGCGCGCCGGTGACGAGATCGACGTCGTCCGGGCGGACGGTTCGGTGGCCGCGTTCGCCGTCGACGGCGTGCAGAAGGTCGCCAAGGCGCTCTTCCCGGCCGGCGACGTGTACGGCGACGTCGCCTACCCCAGCCTCCGGCTGGTCACCTGCGGCGGCCCATTCGACGCCGCGCGCGGCCAGTACCTAGACAACATCGTCGTCTACGCGCACCTGACCGGCGTCGTCGCGACCTGAAAAACGGGGCACGGGGCGCCCGGGTGCAGGCGGGCGCCCCGTGTGACCAGCCGGTGTCAGGTGCAGGTGCTGCCGTTCACCGCGAAGCCGCTGGGGCCGGTGTCGTTGCTGGTCCAGGAGCCCTGGAAACCATCGGTGACACTGCCTCCCGGCGCGATCGTGCCGTTGTAACTGGCGTTGGTGAGGGTGGCGGTCGTCCCGGTCTGGGAGAAGCCGCCGTTGTAGTTCTGGGTGACCTTCTGATCGCCGCCCCAGGTGAACGTCAGCGACCAGCCGTTGATCGCGGTCGTCCCGGTGTTGTTGATGACCACCTGAGCGGTCCAGCCGCCGGGCCATTCGCTGTTTCTCGTGTAGACCACGTGGCAGGTGCCCGGGGTGCCCGGGTTCACCGTCCAGCTGAACGACGCCGACCCGGACGCGCCGGTGCCGTCCTTAACGGTCACTGTGACCATGTTCGTGCCGGCCGTGGTGGGCGTGCCGGAGATCAGCCCGGTTGAGGTGTTGATCGAAAGGCCCGCCGGGAGTCCGGCGGCCGAGTAGCTCAGCGTCTGCCCGGACGTGGTGTCGGTCGCGTGAATCTGCAGGCTCGCCGCGGTGCCGACCGTGCTGGTCTGGTTGCCTGGGTTGGTCACCGTGACGGTGTTCACGATCGTGGTGACATTCCAGGTGAACGACACCGACCCGGAAGCGCCCGTGCCGTCCGTGGCGGTCACCGTGACCATGGGCGAGCTCACCGTGGTGGGCGTGCCGCTGATCAGGCCGGTGGAGGAGTTGATCGACAGGCCGGCCGGCAGTCCGGCGGCCGTGTAGGTCAGCGTCTGCCCGGCCGCGGAGTCGGACGCCTGGATCTGCAGGCTGGCGGCCGTGTTGACCATGGTGTTCTGCGTGCCCGGGTTGGTCACCGTGATGACGTTTCCTGTGGTGCCCGACGGCACGGTGAAGGTGACGAGCGAGCGGGCCGGCAGCGTGCTGGTGAAACCGCCCGCGGATACCGTCGTCGAGGCCTGCAGCGCGTTGCTGTTCGAGGAGTTCGTCAGCCACGAGGCCACCGTGGCGCCGTTCGCCACGCCGGTCCCGTTCAGCGCGAAGTTGACCGTGTCGGAGCTGTTGCCCGTGTTGAGCGCCACGATCGCGATCTTCCCGTTGGTGTTCTTGAACGCGTCCAGGGTGAGGTTGCCGTCGGTCGTGGTGGCGCCGATGCGGACCGCGCCCGGCCGCACGTAGTCCGACCAGCCGGCCATCGCCCACAGGCGGCCGGAAGGCGTCACGGTCGAGCCGTTGATCTGGATGAGGCTCTCGTTGTCGCCGTTACCGGACGGCGTGGAGGAGCCCCACCAGTACAGGAACGCGTTCAGGTTCGACTGGTCGAGCCCGGCGAAGATGTGCTGCGCCCAGGTGAGGCCCGAATCAGCGGAGCCGTTGTCCCAGGCCGGGCTCCAGCCCTCGAACGTGGACCACTCGGTCTCCCAGACGTTCTTGGTCCAGCCGGACAGCGCCGTGGTGGGCGCCTGGGTGTAGCCGTGGCTGGTGAAGACCGGGGTGTTGGCCAGCGCCGTCGGGTCGGCCTCGATGGCCGCGGCGTACTGCTGGGCGAAGTCCCAGCCCTCGGTGGCGCAGCACTCCACCTGGGTGGACAGGCCTGAGGACGCCATCGTGGGGCCGAGCACGTCGAGGAACTGGGCCGTCTGCGCCGGGCTCATCACCATGCCGTCGTAGCTCGGCGACAGGTTCGCCTCGTTCTCCGGGCCGACGTAGGTGAGCGGGACGCCCGCGGCGGCGTAGTCGGCGGCGTACTGCTTGAGGTAGTTCGCGTACGCCTGCTCCCAGTTGCCGCTCGAGCAGGTCGCGCCGCTCACGCCGCACAGCGTGCCGCCGTTGATCGCGGAGTTGTTGGTCTTCATGAACGCCGGCGCGCTCCACGCGTCGGCGAACACGTTCGTGACGCCGTAGGTCGACTTGATCGCCTGCGCCATCGTCAGCTGGTCCTGGTCGTTGCCGATGGACGACATCGGCAGGTAGGTCGGCGTGGCGGTCGGCGAGGACGGCGCGTTCGGCTCGATCGTGTCGCCGGCGTCCGCGCTGATCTCGTTGCGCAATATCGTCAGCCCAGCGCCGCTGGACGTGCTGAACAAGTAATTGAGCGCCTGTGTCTCGACCGCCGACGACGCACCCATGATCGTCTCCGCCTGGCCGAACCCCTCAGAGGCGCCGAAGCCGGTGATCGTCTGGAATGTCTGCGCACCGTTGATCGTCGCCGCGCTCGCGGCGAGCGCCGGCGGCCCGATGCTAACGAGGGCGGCGGTGAGCACGGCGGCACCTATGACAATCGGAAAGACTTTCGGGACCGCGAATCTCGCGCTACCTGGCATGATGGCCTCCTTACATCGGGTAGCGCTAGGACGGTAAGCCTCTGTCCCGAAAGAAACAATAGGCAACACGCGTCGAAAATTCACGAAATTTTCTGACAATGATCTGAATGCCTAATGTTACCCACGAGTAACCTCCTACCTTGTGAAGTACCTTGATATCGAGATACTGTAGGTTGGTCGGAAACAAGGCGGAAACACGCGGCAGGCCAGCAACTGACAGGCTAGATCGACTTTGACGGCCGGCCGGCAGGCCACGATCAAGGAGGCTCGGCAGCGATGACGGGGAAGACGGCGAACAGCTTCGACAGCCGCGCGACGATCGAGGCAGGCGGCGCGGCGCATGAAATTTACCGGCTTGACGCTGTGCCGGGCAGCCAGACCCTCCCCTACAGCCTGAAGGTGCTCCTTGAGAACCTGCTGCGCAACGAGGACGGCGTGAACATCACCCGCGACCAGATCAGCGCCCTGGCGAACTGGGACCCGGGCAAGGAGCCCGACACCGAGATCCAGTTCACCCCGGCGCGGGTGATCCTGCAGGACCTCACCGGCGTGCCGGCCGTCGTGGACCTGGCGGCGATGCGCGAGGCCATGCGCGACCTTGGCGGCGATCCGACGAAGATCAACCCGCTCATCCCCGCCGAGCTGGTCATCGACCACTCGGTGGTCGCCGACGTCTTCGGCCGCCCCGACGCCTTCCAGCGCAACGTCGAGATCGAATTCCAGCGCAACCGCGAGCGGTTCCAGTTCCTGCGCTGGGGGCAGAACGCGTTCAGCGGCTTCCGCGTCGTCCCGCCGGGCACCGGGATCGTGCACCAGGTGAACATCGAGCACCTGGCGCGCGTGGTGATGATCAGTGCTCAGGGCGGCGAGGGCGGGGAAAGGACGGCCTATCCCGACACCTGCGTCGGCACCGACTCGCACACCACCATGCAGAACGGGCTCGGCGTGCTCGGCTGGGGCGTAGGCGGCATCGAGGCGGAGGCGGCCATGCTCGGCCAGCCGATCTCCATGCTGATCCCGAAGGTCGTCGGCTTCCGTCTCACCGGCGCCCTCCCGCAAGCCGCCACCGCCACCGACCTGGTGCTCACGATCACCGAGATGCTGCGCAAGCACGGCGTGGTCGGCAAGTTCGTCGAGTTCCACGGCGAAGGCGTGGCGCAGGTGCCGGTGGCGAACCGGGCGACGATCGGGAACATGTCACCGGAGTTCGGCTCCACGTGCGCCATCTTCCCCATCGACGAGGCCACCCTCGAGTACCTGCGGCTCACCGGCCGCCCTGCCAGCCAGATCGAGCTCGTCGAGACGTACGCCAGGGAACAGGGCCTTTGGCACGACCCGTCCCGCGAGCTGCGCTTCTCCGAGGAGATCACGCTCGACCTGTCCACCGTCGTGCCGAGCATCGCCGGGCCCAAGCGCCCGCAGGACCGGATCGAGCTGGCCCACGCGAAGACCGCCTTCCGCGACGCGCTGCCCGCCTACACGCACACCGACAGCCTCAATGGCACGTTCCCGGCCTCTGACCCGGTCGAGAACAGCGACGTCCGCGCCTCAAATCAGGTCACGGTCACGCTCGAGGACGGCACGCAAACCACGATCGACCACGGCCACGTGGTGATCGCCGCGATAACCTCGTGCACCAACACGTCCAACCCGTTCGTGATGATCGGCGCCGCGTTGCTGGCGAAGAAGGCCGTCGAACGCGGGCTCAACCGCAAGCCCTGGGTCAAGACCACCCTCGCCCCTGGCTCGAAGGTCGTCATGGACTATTACGAGCGGGCGGGCCTGCTGCCGTACCTGGACAAGCTCGGCTTCAACCTCGTCGGCTACGGCTGCACCACCTGCATCGGCAACTCCGGACCGCTTCCGCCCGCCATCAGCGCCGCGGTCAACGAGCACGACCTGAGCGTCGTGTCGGTGCTGTCGGGCAACAGGAACTTCGAGGGCCGGATCAACCCCGACGTGAAGATGAACTACCTCGCGTCCCCGCCGCTCGTCGTCGCCTACGCGCTCGCGGGCACGATGGACATCGACCTGGACACCGAGCCGCTCGGCACCGACACCGAAGGCAAGCCGGTCTACCTGGCCGACATCTGGCCCGCGCCGCGGGAGGTCGCGGACGTCGTCCAGCAGGCGGTGGCCGCGGAGATGTTCACCCGCGACTACGCGGACGTCTTCGCCGGCGACGACAACTGGCGTAACCTCGACGTCCCGTCCGGCGACACGTTCACCTGGGACGAGACCTCTACCTACGTGCGCCGGCCGCCGTACTTCGACGGGATGCCCGCGTCGCCCGCCCCGGTCACCGACGTGCACGGCGCTAAGGTGCTCGCCAAGCTCGGCGACTCGGTGACCACCGACCATATCTCGCCGGCCGGCGCGATCAAGGCGACCGCCCCCGCCGGGCTGTACCTGACCGGCCATGGCATCGAGCGCGCCGACTTCAACTCCTATGGCGCGCGGCGCGGCAACCACGAGGTGATGATCCGCGGCACGTTCGCCAACATCCGGCTGCGCAACCAGCTCGCGCCGGGCACCGAGGGCGGCCTCACCGTCAAGGACGGCAGGGAAATGTCGATCTATGACGCGTCGCGGGAGTACATCGCGGAAGGCACGCCGCTGCTGGTGCTCGGCGGCAAGGAGTACGGCACCGGTTCCTCCCGCGACTGGGCGGCCAAGGGCACGGCGCTGCTCGGCGTCCGCGCGGTGCTCGCCGAGTCTTTCGAGCGCATCCACCGCTCCAACCTGATCGGCATGGGCGTGCTGCCGCTGCAGTACCGCCCTGGGGAGTCAGCGCAGACGCTGCGCCTGTCCGGTAACGAGGTCTTCAGTATCGAGGGGATCGAAGAGCTAAATTCAGGCATTATCCCGAACGAGGTTGTCGTGACTGCCACGCTTTTCCGGGGGCTCGAAGGGGGGTCGTCCCCCCTGGGGCAAACTGCCGACGACAAGCAATTCCGCGCCGTTGTCCGCATCGACACCCCGGGCGAGGCGGACTACTACCGGCACGGCGGCATCATGCAATACGTGCTGAGGTCGCTGCTGTCGGGGCATTAATCGGCATTGGCGGGCGAGAACCGAATTCGTCTCGTTCCGCACCTGGCGGCCACTAGGCTCTTTCCATGGTCAGCGAGGACGATTTCCCTTTCGGCGACGGCTATGAGGACGTCGACATCAAAGAGGCGCTCGGGCTGCCCGACTCGCTGCCGCCGCTCCGGCTGCCGTCGCTGCCCGAGCTCGCCGCGCTGGCCCGCCAGGCCCCGCTGCCGCGGCAGCTTGACGGGCTCGTCGCGTGGGTCGGCGCGGACGGCAGGGCGGTTACCGAGGACGGGCTGCTGACCGAGCCGTTCACGTCGCAGGCGTCGGCCGCGGTCGGCGTGGCGTCCGGCGACTTGGCGTACCTGTGGGAGTACGCGTTCGCCGCCGAGTGGCTGCGGTATGACGATGATGACGACGAGCGCGTCGTGCCCGGCGAGCTGGCACAGTCGTGGCGGGACGGCGATGACGAGGCTGTGTTGGACATCTGGTCCACGACGCTCGCGGCGGTTCTCGACGAGACGCTGCTCGTGCCTGGCCCGGGCGCGGACGAGGACTGGGAGTCGCTCGGCTTCGCCGAGCTCAGCTTCGACGGCCAGCCGATGGCGCTGGCCGTGCTGCTATTCCTGGCCCGCAGGGAAGGCCTGTCGCTCGCCGATTTCACCGAGGTCCTTTGGGAGGGCGCCTGCGGCGACCTGCCCGCCGCGCAGGCCGCGCAGGTGCGGGCACGGTGGCTGGCGTCGTACGGCGACCCAGTCCGGCTGCTCTTGGACAAGCTGGCGGACCTGCGCGCGGTCAGCGAGTCTGGCGAGACGATCCGGCTGACCCCGCTCGCCGAGGCCGCGATGCACGAGCAGCTTGTCGACGCGGGCGTCGACATCCCGCTGCTGCCGCCGACCGCGGCCGAGTTGACCGGCGCCGAACTGCTCGCCATGGCAGAGGGCGTGGGCGACGAGGAGTTCGAGGCCGAGTCCGACGCGTGGATCGCCGCGCGCGGTGCCGACGCCGGGGCGCGCGAACTGCTCGCGCTCGCCGCCGCCGGCGGCCCGGGGGAGCGGATGCTGGCGGTGGCCGCCGTGACCAGGATCGGGGCCGCCGCCGGGCCGGCCTGGCGGGACAGCCTGGACACGCCCCAGGTACGCGCCTACGCGAAGGTCGCGCTCGCCGCGCTGTCGGGCGGCCAGCAAGCGCCGCCCGACCTGGAACCGCTGCCCGACGACGTCGCGTGGCTCACCACGGACATGCTCGCGCTCGCCTGCGACGAGGAGTTCCCCGACCCCGACGAGATCGTCGCCAGCTTCCAGGAGGCCATACCCGAGGGCCAGGAGGCGGCGGTCTTCGACCTGATGTGGCGCAGCGCGCACCCGGACGTCGTCGACGTCCTGCATCATGTCGGCAAGTACCACCCCGACAAGCAGGTCGCGAAGGCGGCGCGCACCGCGGCCTACCGGGCGGCCTCCCGCCGGGCCTGAACGCACTAAGACCGTTACCGAAGCACCCCGTTTTACGACTGGAGTGGAGCGCGGATGACCGCTGGGAACAATCTCGCCGCGGTAGACCACGTCGTGGTCCTGATGCTTGAGAACCGCTCGTTCGACCACATGCTCGGCTTCCTCTACACGAACGAAGGCAACGTGTCGCCGTCGGGCCAGCCGTACGAGGGGCTCACCGGTACGGAATTCAACCCGGACGCGAGCGGGCATCCGGTCAAGGTCTTCCCGATCACCTCGTCGACCCCCAACGCCTACTTTATGCCGGGCGCGGATCCCGGCGAGGGGTACCAGGCGACGAACAACGAGCTCTACGGCAGCGACAGCGGTCCGTCGTCGACGGGCGAGCCGGCCACGTGCCAGGGGTTCGTCAAGGACTTCGCCTTCACCCTCGGCCAGGAGAAGAAGCAAGGCTGGTCCATCCTGCCCGGCACGGTCGCGAGCGACATCATGGGCATGTTCACGCCGCAGACGCTGCCCGTCCTTTCCGCGCTGGCCAGGGGCTACGCGGTCTGCGACCACTGGTACGCGTCGGTGCCCACGGAGACGCTCGCGAACCGCGCGTTCGTGTGCGCGGGGACCAGCCAGGGGCATATGGACGACCAGACCAAGACGTTCACCTGCCCGAGCATCTTCGGGCTGCTCGACGCCCACGGGCTCGGCTGGGCCATCTACGGGTACGACGCGCAGCCGCTGACCAAGAACACGTTCACCGACATCGCCAAGGCGGACGCGACGCACTTCGGCCTGTTCGCGGATTTCCAGGGCGCCGCGGCGGCGGGCACGCTCCCGGCGTTCACCTTCCTCGAGCCGAGCTGGGGATCGACGGGCAACAGCCAGCACCCCAACTACGACGTGGCGCTCGGCGAGCAGCTCATCCACGACGTCTACGAGGCGCTGCGGTCCGGTCCCGGTTGGCCGAAGACGCTGCTCGTGCTCACCTACGACGAGCACGGCGGCTGCTACGACCACGTGCCGCCGCCGTGGGGCGCGACGCCGCCAGACAACACCGTGGGGGAGTACGGCTTCACGTTCGACCGGTTCGGCGTCCGGGTGCCGGCCGTGCTGGTGTCGCCGCTCATCGCGCCGGGCACCGTGTACCGCGCCCCGGCCGGCGGCGCGCCGCTCGACCACACGTCGGTGCTCAAGACCGTGGAGCAGCGCTGGAACCTGCCCGCGCTGACCGCCAGGGACGCGGCCGCCCCCGGCTTCGGCGACGTGCTCGTGCTGACCGCGGCGCGCACCGACGACGTGCTCGCGGGCGTGGTGGTCCCGGCATCGGGGGCCGCGGGCCCGTCCGCCGGCCAGCCGTCCCACCTGGAGACGATCCGCCAGGAGCTGCTGGCCCGCTTCGCGCCAGGCGAGCGGCACGACGCTCCGCTGCCGCTGAACGCGAACCAGGCGACACCCGCGCCCGCGGCACGGCACCGCCGTTTCCGTCTGTTCTAAGGCCGCGCCCGCCGGCCCGTTAGGCGATCTGGTGCCAGAGCGCGGGATTGCCGGTCTTCTTGCAGAACCACAGGCGGCCTGTGCTGTCGGCGTACAGGTCGCCGCGCTTGCCGTTCCTTGGGTGGGTGGCCTTGGCCCCGGGGGCGAGCTGCACCTGGGCGGCGTTGCCGGCGAATACGCCGCCCCGGCCGCCGCCGCCGGATCCAAGGCCTTTCACGCCGATCTTGGTGCTCGCGCCGAACACGCCGATGTTCACGCCGTCGCCAAGCACGCCGACGTTCTGGCCGGTGGCCTGGACGGCGGTGGTACCGGCCGCGCGGACGCCGATAGTGCCTCCGTCGCCGTCCACGCCGATCTCGTTCCCCCGTCCCTGCACGCCGACGCCCGTGTTGCCGTTGCCGACCACCCCGATGCCGTTGGTGGCTTCACCGTAGACCCCCCAGCCCTGCCCGCCGTGGATGCCCCAGATCCCCATCCCGTTGGCGCCGTGGCCGTCGTTCTGGCCGAGGATCGCGGCCGACAGACCGCCGGGGGAACCGCTGGTGATCACGGCTTGCAGCGTGGTGGCCCCCGGCGCCGTGCCCGGGCTAGTGGCGAGGATGGCCGTGCCAACGCCGTTGTCCGCGCGCAGCGCGAACGTGCCGGCCCCGTTCGCGATGGCGTGTACCCCGTTACCCGTCTTGGACGAGGCGACCACGCCGACGACGCCGTCCCCGTTGTTGACGTCGGTGTAGCCGTAGACTCCGCTGGCGACGTGGCCATTGCTGGCCCAGCCGCCGAGGGCGGCGGTGTGACCGGCGTCGCTGGCGAACAGGTCGGTGTCGTGGGCCAGGAAGACGACGCCGGGGTTTGTCCCGTCGAACGCGACGGTGGTCGCGCTCTCGGCGGAGGTGATGCGCCCGGCTGTGATGGCGTCGCCGTTGGCCGCGGCGGCGGGGCTGGCGGTCGCGTCGGCGATCGCGAAGGCGCCGACCACGCTGGCGGCGGCCGCGCCGAGTGCCTTGCCTATCATCCGCCGGCTGACCCTGCCTTCGGCCGCGGTGGCGGCGATCCGCGTCCCGCGAACCGCGGCCGGGCCGGCCGGGCCGGCCAGGCCGGCC
>Ga0126381_100007770_pt1 | contig 11951 bp, 9 predicted proteins | sample PanSoiMetPlot_28_FD_96465 | JGI IMG/M metagenome (GOLD analysis project Ga0126381, IMG submission 96465) | Tropical forest soil microbial communities from Panama - MetaG Plot_28 | ecosystem: Environmental > Terrestrial > Soil > Tropical forest > Bulk soil | place: Panama | collected 2016-02-17
CAGCCGCGGCTGGCGCGCCGAAAGCCGGGCCCGGCGCCAAAGCGCCGCAACCGCCAGCGGCGGTCGATGGCCGCATTATTCCGCTCGAGGGCGCCGCGCTGCCGTCGGGCGCCGAGCGCGCCATTCTCGAACGGCTGCAGCAGCGCCGCGAAGAGCTCGACGCGCGCGCCCGCGAGCTCGACATCCGCGAAAACCTGATCAAGGCTGCCGAGCAGCGCATCGAGGCGCATCTCGCCGAGGTCAAGGAGGTCGAGAGCCGCATCAAGGTCGAGACCGTGCAGAAAGACGAGGCCGAGGCCGCCCGCTTCAAAGGCCTCATTACGCTTTACGAGAACATGAAGGCGCGCGACGCCGCCAAAATCTTCAACCGGCTCGACATGGACGTGCTGATCAAGGTCGCGGCGCAGATCAATCCGCGCACCATGGCGGACATCATGGCGCAGATGACGCCCGACGTCGCCGAGCGCCTCACCGTCGAACTCGCCAGCAAGGCGCAAGGGCCGGCGAAGAACAGCCCCGCCGAACTGCCGAAGATCGAGGGCAAGCCGACCGGGCAGTAAACGACAGGTGGTGTATCGCCTCGGCAAGGATGCGCGACCATAAAGCCCTTGCAGGCAGTCTACGCGCCCACCCCAAACTGAATTATATTGGCTCCCGGGCGGTGCCGAGACGAAGGCCGCCGGGAGACTGCCCATGTTCCTGCGCAATTACTGGTACGTCGCGGCGACCGAAGCGGAGGTCGGCAGGACACTGCTTCCGCGCATGATCCTGGGCGAGCCGGTGGTGTTGTTCCGCAACGAGGCAGGCGGGCCGGTGGCGCTGGAGGACCGTTGCGCGCACCGCCATTTGCCGCTGTCCATGGGCAAGCTCGTCGGCGACACCTTGCAGTGCCATTATCACGGCCTGCGCTTCGCCACCGACGGCCGCTGCGTGCGCATTCCGGGTCAGGAGCACGTTCCGCACGGCGCCAAGGTCAAAACCTATCCGGTGGTGGAACGCTATCACTGGGTCTGGATCTGGATGGGCGATCCGGCCTTGGCCGACCCGGCAAAAATCACCGATTTCCATTGGCTCGACGATCCGGATCGTTGGGGCGCCAAGACCGCGTATCTGCACGTCGAGGCCAATTGGCAGCTCGTGGTCGACAATCTGCTCGATCTCACCCACTTGGCGTTCGTGCACGACACCACGATCGGCAATCTGGCGCTCGCCGAGCACGCCAAGGTCAACGTGACGCGCGCGCCCAATAACGTCGTCATGACGCGCTGGATCATCGACCAGGATCCGCCGCCGACATTCCAAAAGGTCGGCGGCTTTAGCGGCCATGTCGATCGCTGGCAGATCATCGACTTCACGCCGCCGGCGTTCTTGCGGCTCGATGTCGGTGCCACGCCGACCGGTACCGGCGCGACCGAGGGCCGGCGCGTCGGCGGCATCGGCATGCGCAATCTCAACGCCATCACGCCGGAAACCGAGACCACCTCGCATTATTTCTGGGGCCAGGCCCACGATTTCGACGTCCACAATCCGGAGATGACCAATCGGATCTTCGAGCAGATCCGTACCGCGTTCCTGGAGGACGTCGCGGTATTCTCGGCGCAGCAGAAAAACCTCAACATTTTTGCCGACCCGCCGCAGGTCGACATCAATGCCGATGCCGGTGCGCTCGCAGCGCGGCGCATCCTCAAGCGGCTCCATGACGAGGAGCAGGCCTCGCGCCAGGTCGCGGCGGAATGACCTTGTTTTCCTCCCCGTGCAGAGCAGCAAAACGGGGGAAGAAATAAAGAATATTAATCAGCCGTTAAACGCGCCGCTTTAGGGTCGCAGGCCTCCTTTGTGTATCGAGTCCCGTCATGGCGTGCGGCCGTGTTGCGTCAGTTTTCGCCAGCCTCGCCGCGGCGTCGTTGGCCGCTTTGTTCGTCCTGCGCCCGGCATTTGCCGATCCGATCAAGACCGAGCTGACCGCCAGCGACGCCGGCGGTTATGCGCGCCTTGTCTTCAGCATGGGCGAGTATGACGAGGCCCATGTCCGGCAGGCCGGCAATGTACTGATCATCAGTTTCCGGTCGCCGGTCGACGTGTCGATCGAACGGCTTGCCACCCAGCTGCCCGATTACGTCGGCGGCGCGCGACGCGACCCGGACGGCAAGGCGGTGCGGCTTGCGCTCAAGCGCTCGGTCACCGTCAACGCCATGCCGGCCGGCGAAAAATATTTCGTCGACCTGCTGCCGGAGGGCTGGAGTGGGCTGCCGCCCGGTCTGCCGCAGGATGTGGTGGACGCCTTGGTGCGGCGCGCCCGCGACGCCGAAAAACTCGCCGAGCGCGAGCGCCGGCTGGTGGTGTTGGAAAAGTTGCCGCCGGTGCATGTGCACGTCGCCACCCAGCCGACGTTTACGCGCTACGTGCTCGACGTGCCGGAACAGATTGCGGTTGCCGTCGAGCGCACCGACCAGGCGGTGACGCTGACCTTCGAGGTGCCGCTCAAGTTCGATCTCGGCGATGCGGTGGCGGCACTGCCGGCGACGGTGAGCGCGATTGAGCCGCAAGCGCGCGGGCAATCGGCAGCGCTGCGCTTCAGCCTGGCCGGCAAGCCCGAGGTGCGCACATTCCGCGACGACAAGGGCTACGTGGTGGATGTCGTCGACCCGAACGCCAAGCCTGCGCAAAACGGCGCGGCGTTGGTCCTGCCTCAGGGTGTGTCGCCGGCGCCGGCGTCCGCTGCGCCGGGTCCGTCTCCCGCACTGCCAGCGAAACCAGTGGAGGCAGCGCCGCCGGCGCCGCCCGATCAGCAGGGCGCGGCCAAATCGGCGCCCGCCGCCCCGGCTCCGGAGCCGGCAAAACCGGCTGCCGCCGCTCCGGCCGAACCGCTCAAGCCGGCCGCTGAGGCGGTATCGCAGCAGCCCAACGAGCAGGCGGCGCAACCGCAAGCCGCTCCAGCGCCGGCCGGCACCGATGCTCCCGCTGCGGCAGCGAATGCCGAACCGCCGGCGAGTGCCGCGCCGCCGAGCCCCGCCGCCGCCATGCCTGACGCGGGCAACAATGCGGCCGCCGCTGCGCCCGCGCGCAGCACCGAGGCGGACGGCAAGATCCCGGTCGGCCTCGCACGCCACGGCGCCGGCTTGAAAATCTCGTTCGAGTTCCTGGCGCCGACCGCGGCAGCCATGTTCAACCGCGCCGACACGCTGTGGCTGGTGTTCGATTCCAAGGCCGACATCGATCTCGAGGCGCTGCGCAACGAAGCAAGCCACACCATCCGCAGCGCCGAGCTGACGCGCGCGCCCGACGCCGACATCGTGCGCATCAAGCTCGACCGGCCGCATCTATCGAGCGTCGGCGCCGAGGGTGCGGCCTGGACCGTCGAGATCGGCGACACCGCGCTCGAGCCGACCCACGCCCTCGATCTGTCGCGCAATCTGGTCGGCCCGAACCGCGCCAGCATCAGCGTCGAGCTCAACGCCGCGCATGCGCTGCACCGCGTCAGCGATCCGGAGGCCGGCGACCAGCTCATTGTCGTCACCGCGGTGGCCCCGGTCCGCGGCCTCATTCACGCCCAGGACTTCATCGAATTCCGCGCATTGGCCTCGCAGCAGGGAGTCGCGATCGAGCCGCTCGCCGACGATCTCAGCGTGGCGCTGGCGCCGGACAAGGTCGTGGTCAGCCGCCCCGCCGGACTGACGCTGTCGAGCACGCTGCAGGCGCGGCTGCACGATAATGTGCTGCGGCCGCGCACTTTCGATGCCCAGACCTGGGGCTCTGACCGTCACGCTCCGTACGTCAAGCGGGAAGCGCACTTGATCGCCGAAGCCGCGGAGGCGCCGGCCAATAAGCGCCTCAAGCCGCGGCTCGAGCTGGCCCGCTTCTATCTCGCCCGCGACATGTATGCCGAAGCCAAGGGCGTGCTCGACGTCGTGCTTGCCGAGAAACGGCCCATGTCCGAAGACATTTCGGCGGTCGTGCTGCGCGCCATTGCCGAGATCATGATGAACCGGCCGCAAGCGGCGCTGAAGGATTTGGCCGATTCCGCGGTCGGCGACCAGCACGACGCGCCGCTGTGGCGCGCCATGGCCTATGCGCGGCAGGGCCGGTGGGGCGAAGCGCGCGCCGGCTTCAAGAACTCCGGCAGCGCCATCGCGACCTTGCCGATCGAGCTGCAGCTCATGGCGCTCAAGGACCAGCTGCGCGCGGCGATCGAGGTCGGCGACTACAGCGACGCCGAGAACTCGCTCAATGACCTGCAGACGATCGGCATTCCCCACGACATGCAGCCGGGTCTCGCCGTGCTGATCGGCCGGCTCGATGAAGGCCTCGGCCGCAATGAGGAAGCGCTCGGCTCCTATCGCACCGCTGCCGATTCCTGGGAGCGGCCGGCCGCAGCGCAGGGCCGGCTGCGCGAAACCGCGCTGCGCTATTCGCTCGGCGATCTCAAACGCAGCGACGTCATCGCCGACCTCGAATCGCTGACCACGATCTGGCGCGGCGACGAGACCGAGATCGAGGCGCTGAAGGTTTTGGCGCGGCTCTATACCGAGGAAGGCCGCTACCGCGACTCGTTCTATGTCATGCGCAGCGCCATGGCGGCGCACCCGGACTGGGACATGACCCGCAAGATCCAGGAGGAGGCGGCGAAGACCTTCGATTCGCTGTTTCTCGCCGGCAAGGGCGACACGCTGTCCGCCATCGATGCGCTGTCGCTGTTCTACGATTTCCGCGAGCTGACGCCGGTCGGCAGCCGCGGCGACGAGATGATCCGCCGGCTCGCCGACCGGCTGGTTGCCGTCGACCTGCTCGATCAAGCCGCCGAGCTGCTGCAGTATCAGGTCGACAAGCGGCTGCAGGGCGCCGCCCGCGCCGAAGTGGCGACGCGGCTTGCCGTCATTTATCTGATGAACCGCAAGCCGGATCGGGCATTGGCGACGCTGCACGCGACGCGTGTTGCCGATCTCTCCGGCGAGCTGCGCAGCCAGCGCCTGTTGCTCGAGGGGCGCGCGCTGTCCGATCTTGGCCGCCATGACTTTGCGCTCGAGGTCGTCTCCAATGTCGAGGGACCGGAGGCGATGCGGCTGCGCTCCGACATTTACTGGGGCGCGCGCAAGTGGCGGGAGGCGGCCGAGCAGATCGAGCTGCTGTATGGGGAGCGCTGGAAGCAGTGGCAGCCGCTCACCGACGTCGAGCGCTCCGACATTTTACGCGCCGAGATCGGTTACGCGCTGGCCGAGGACAAGCTGGGGCTCGAGCGCTTCCGCGACAAATACGCGGCCAAGATGGCAGGCACGCCCGATACGCACGCCTTCGAGATCGTCTCCGCGCCGCTCGGCACCGGCGGCACCGATTTTCGCGCCATCGCGCATGCGGCGGCAGCCGCCGACACGCTCGACGATTTTCTGCGCGACATGAAGGCGCGCTATCGCGAATCCAATCCGATCTCGGGCGGCCCGCCGGCCGCCGCGCCTGGGCCGAGTGCGGCTGCGCCGGCAGCAGTACGGCCGGCGAAACCGCAAGCCGCATCGCCTGCGCCGCGGGCCGCGGCGCCGGGGCGCACCGCGCTGCGCTGAAGCATCGACTTCGTCGAGGGCGGACCGGCTTGCTGCGCAATTTTCGCTCGGGCACACTCGCGCTTTATCGCGTGGAGTTCCGTCGCAATGAGCGTCATCGAGCAATCCGCGAGCGCCCCGGACCTGACGAAAATCCGCACCGACGTGGTCGGCAGCCTGTTGCGCCCGCAGCATCTGAAGGAGGCGCGGGCGCAGTTCGACGACGGCGCCATCTCGGCGGACGCGTTTCACGCGATCGAGGATCAAGCGGTGCGCGAAGCGGTTCGACTGCAAGAGGAGGCCGGCCTCGATGTGGTGAGCGACGGCGAAACGCGCCGGCTGAACTTTCAGGACAGTTTCGGTGCCTCAGTCGAGGGCTATGACGCCGCCCGCTCGACGCTGCACGTCTATGAACGCCGCGTCGAAGGCGCCGCGCCCGGGCAGCGCTGGGATATGCGCGAATTGCACGACGTCGGCACCGCGGTGTCGCATCGCCGCCCGGCCAAGGCGCGGCTGACGCTCGCGCATAATCTGCCGCTCGACGAATATCGCACGGTCGCCCCGCTGGCGCGCAAACCGGTCAAGGTGTCGCTGATCGGGCCGGACCGCATCTCGCAGCGCTTTGCCTACGAAAGCTCGACCGCGGTCTATCGCGACATGGACGATTTTCTCGGCGACGTGGTCGCGATCGAGCGGCAGATCGTGTCGAGCCTGGTCGAAGCCGGTTGCCGCTACGTGCAGATCGACGCGCCCGGCTTCACGGCTTACGTGGACCCGCCGTCGTTGTCGCAGATGCGCGGGCGCGGCGAAGACCCGGAGCGCAATTTCGCCCGCTCGCTGAAAGCCGAAGCGGCGGTGGTGGCGAATTTTCCCGGCGCAACGTTCGGCATCCACCTCTGCCGCGGCAATCAGCGCAGCATGTGGCACCGCGAGGGCGCCTATGACGCCATCGCCGAGCGGCTGTTCAACGAGCTGCCGCACCAGCGCTTTCTGCTCGAATACGACACCGCGCGCGCCGGCTCGTTCGAGCCGCTGCGCTTGGTGCCGAAGGGCAGGGTGGTGGTGCTCGGGCTGGTCAGCACCAAGGGCCCCGAGCTGGAAAGCCTCGACACGCTCAAGCGGCGCATCGAGGAAGCAAGCAAATTCCTGCCGCTCGATCAGCTCGCCATCTCGCCGCAATGCGGCTTCGCCTCCGATGTGGTCGGCAATCTGCTCGGTCCCGACGATCAGAAGCGCAAGCTCGAGCGTGTCGTTGAGACGGCGCGAGCGGTGTGGGGTTAACAGCTGCCGCACGTTCACACCGGGCTATACCGAACGGAACGCCCGCCGACACTCGGCTATGCAGACGGAGCTGCTGCGGCAGCGCTGGTTCGGACACGAGCGCACCGATTGCCAGCAACGCCGCCAAATCGGCTGTCGTGTCACCATCACTACATCCGTCGGCGTCAGGCCGATATCGCGCAGGCTGCGGTGGTTCAGCTGCGCCAGCTCGTCGCATTCATGGTGAATCTGCAAATAGCAACTGATGCATCGAGCAAGGAAGCGAACCGCCGCGACGGCCAACAGCGCCGACAGCTTAAGGCCCCTGAATAGCTTCGCCCCCGCTGAGCTTTTGCGATTGCGCATGCCGGCGAATATGAGAAGCGCGGGATGCGACAAGTAACGAAATTACTTGATGCTGTTATCGCCAATTCAGATAATTCAAATGGAAAAGCAACAAATTCAGGGGCATCACGGGCCGCCTTGCCGAAATCGCATGACTGGCTGTCGCCTAACGCCGGCAATCGCGTGAGCGCCTCGGCGACGCTGGTGCTATATGTCCGTTCGGCTGATGAGATGGACGCTTCGACATGGATGCAGCCGATCTGAAATTCTTTGCCGCTGTCGCCAAAGCCGGCGGCATGAACCGCGCCGCAAGCAAGCTCAATACCGTGCAGTCGAACGTGACGGCACGGGTCCGCACGCTTGAAGAGGAGTTGGGCGTTGCATTGTTTCATCGCGGACACAACGGCGTGACGCTGACCTCCGCCGGCGAGCGCCTGCTGCCTTATGCAATGAAGGTAACGCACTTGCTGGATGAGGCGCGAAGGGCGGTCAAGGATGACGGCGAACCCAGAGGGCGCTTGACGATCGGGTCGATGGAAACGAACGCGGCCCTGCGACTGTTGCCGGTTCTCGCGGCATATTCGGAAAGCTATCCTGACGTCGATCTGGTGCTTCGCAGCGGCACGACCTATGAACTGATCGCGCAGGTGCTCGATCATACTGTCGAAGGTGCTTTTGTTTGTGGTCCGGTCAATCACCAAGACCTGGTCGAGGAGGTTTTCTATTGTGAAGAACTTGTCATCATGGCGCCTCGTACCGTTCGGTCGCTCGATGATGTGACCCGCAAGGGGGACGTCAAAATCGTCGTTCATTATCGGGGTTGCGCGTACCGGCAGATACTCGAGAACATCTTGATCAAGCGCGGCGTGGTGGGCATTCGCCACCTCGAATTCGGCACGCTCGAAACCATTTATCGCTCGGTCGGCGCCGGTCTCGGCATCACTTTGCTGCCCAGAAGCCTCATCGGCTCGATCTGGCGGGATAATGCCGTCAGCGTTCACGAACTGCCCGAAACCGAGTCGCGCATCACCACGGTTTTTGTCCACCGCCAGGACGCATTGATGTCCAGCGCGCTCAAGGAATTCCTGAAATTGGCGCGACCGGCGCCGGTGCGAATGCGTGCTGCCGAATAGAGCTATCTGCCGCTACGCTAGCATCATCATTTAATTTCGTTTTCCGTTGGACTCTCGGCTCTCTATATCCGGGAGCATGAAGCCACAACGTGTCACAAGCACTGCGGCCAGAGCTATTCGCAAAAGCCTCGGTGCTATTCTGCTCCATATCTTCGATGACGTTGAGGATGCCCGTTACCGTGACATGGAGAGGGACATCGAGCGCTTGATTGGTCAGTCGGGCGGACATTTCTCCGACGAGACCGAGCGGCGCATTGAGCAGCGCCTCATGCGCAATTCGAGTTTTTAGCGGGTGCCATCACGCCCTGAGATCGGCGGCGTTCGGCTGACAAAAAATGCCAGGCGCACACTTCGCGCCGCTATGTCCCGTAACTCTGAATGAGCGAGCCCGCCACCAGGGTCCAGCCGTCGACAAGGACGAAGAAGATCAGCTTGAACGGCAGCGAGACCACGACCGGCGGCAGCATCATCATGCCCATCGACATCAACACCGAGGCGACGACGAGGTCGATGATCAGGAACGGCAGGAACAACAGAAAGCCGATCTCGAAGGCGCGCTTGAGCTCGGAAATCATGAAGGCCGGCACCAGGACGCGCATCGACAGGTCCTCGGGATTTTGCGGCGCCTTTTCGCCCGACATGTCGACGAACAGCTTTAGATCCTTCTCGCGGACGTTCTTCTCCATGAAGCCGCGCAACGGGCCGCTGGCGCGCTCCAGCGCCTGGGGGACCGTGATCTCGTTGGCAATGAGCGGCTTGACGCCGGCGTCGTAGGCGCGGTTGAGCACCGGGCCCATGACGAAGGCGGTAAGGAACAGCGCCAGCGAGATGACGACCGAATTAGGCGGCGCGGTCGCGGTGCCGAGCGCCGTGCGCAGCAGCGACAACACCACCACGATGCGGGTGAACGAGGTCATCATCACCAGGATCGACGGCGCCAGCGACAGCACCGTCAACAGCGCGATCAGCTGAACCATGCGCTCGTTGAGGCCGCCGCTGGCGGCGCCGGCGCCCTGGCCGAGATTGATGCTGATGTCCTGCGCGGCGAGCGGCGTCACCGAGAACAGAAGTGCCGCTACTGAGGCCGCTACCGTCGTGAGGCGGACGCGGCGGCCCCAAATGATGTGCATCAGTTAATGTGCGTCGGTCGCGTTGCTCTGGTTTCCTGGTGTCAGTCTTTTGGCTTTAGTTTTTCGCACTGGGCCGGCCGAGCAGGCTTGCCATTTCCTGCTCCAAGCTGTCGTAGAGCGCTTTGCCGGGATTCGGTTGTTTGGCGTCGGGGCGCGCCGGCTTGGCCTCGGCGCCATTATTACGCGCGGCAGCGGCCGGGCTCGGAGCAGCAGAAGCGGCGGTTGCTTGCGCGTCGGGCGCAGCTTCGGCCGCAGGAGGAGCGGCATTCGGTGCGGCCGCAGCGCGCTCGGCTTTCGGCTTGCGTAGCGCTGCTTCGAGCTTGTGCGCCATCTCGGCCAGGCTTTGATCGATCGATGGGCCGGTCTCTGCTGCGGCCGGCGCCGGCGGCGGCATGCGTGGCTCAGCCTTTATCGGTTGTCTCGGCTCCGGCCGCGGTTCTGGTCGCGGCTCGGCCACGGCCTGCCGCGCGTTCGGCTGCGGACGGCTGCGCGGCGGAACCGGCGGCCGCGGCGCGAGTTCGTCGGCGAGTGCGGCCAGCGACTCGCGCGGCGCTCGCGCCGGCGCTTCGGCGCGCGGCTGCAGCGGCCACGATGCGGTTTCGTCAGTTGCTGCATGTTCGCTGCGTGATGCGCGCGCTGGTGCGCCGGCGGCAGCGGGCTCCGGCTGCAGCGGCCACGCGCCGTTGGTGTTGTCCGGCAACGGAATGGGGCGTGGCGTTTCCATGGTCGGGCCACGCGGCACGGCGACGTCGCGACCCGTCGGCGCGGCGCGCACGATGTTGGACTCGACGACCACGTCGGTCGGGCCGCCGATCATCACCAAATGCTCGACATTGTCGCGGCGAACCAGAATCAGACGGCGGCGGCCATCGACGCTCGCATAGTCGACCACAGCCAATCGCGGCTGCCGGCTGCGCAGGCCAACACCGCCGAGCCGGCCGCCGCTCAGGCGGCGCGCCGCCAGCGCCAACACGCCGAACAGGGCGAGCACGAAGATGAAAGCCAGAAAGAACAGCACCGGAAAGGGAATGCCGCTGAAGACGCTCATAAATGCCTCGTCCCCTCAACTCCGGCGCTGCGCCCCGCCACCCCGATGGTTAACGGCGCCGGAAACATTTGCCGCCGCGAATACTAACAAAGAATTAAAGTCTTGGGGTGGATTTGCCCGGACCCGCGGTGGATCAAGCATTCTCATGGTAAACGGCGGTTTAATGGCAAAAACCCGATGGAACCGGGTTTAACCAGCCCTTAACCATACGGTCGGCAAAGTCTGCCCAGTGAGCCGACGGCTCTTCGAGGGTGGAACCGATGCCGATCACCGATATTCCGATCCTTTCCATGCTGCGCACCCGCATGGAATGGCACCAGGAGCGTCAGCGCGTCCTGGCCGAAAACGTCGCCAACGCCGATACGCCCAATTACCGTCCGCGCGACCTCGCGCCGCCGAATTTCGAGGAGGCGCTGTCCGGTCCGCTGGCCCTGGCGCGCACCGAGCCGGACCATATCGCCGGCGTCGGGGGCGGCTCGCGCTTCGCCAATGAGCGCCATCTCAAATACGAGGTGCGGCCGGGCGGCAACGCCGTCAATCACGAGGACGAAATGATGAAGGTGGCGTCCAACCAGATGGATTTCGACGCCGTCGCCGACCTCTATTCGCGCAGCCTGGCGCTGATCAAAGTCGCCGTCGGCAAATAGCGGATAGCGGCAGGGGCTTTCAGCCGGCGGGTGATCCACTGCGGAGGAAATGAAAACATGGCGGGCAACGACTTCATCAAATCGCTCACCATCGCGGCGTCCGGACTGCATGCCCAGCTCGGCCGCATGCGCATCATCACCGAAAACATCGCCAATGCCGATTCGACCGCGCAAACCGCGGGCGGCGATCCGTACCGCCGCCGCATCGTGACGTTTTCCTCCGCGCTCGACAGCGCAGTCGGAGCCGACGTGGTGAAGCTCGGTCCGGTGCAGACCGACAAGTCCGATTTCCGCATCAAGCACGAGCCCGGCAATCCGGCTGCCGACGCCAACGGCGACGTCAGATATCCGAACGTCAACACGCTGGTCGAGCTGACCGACCTGCGCGACGCGCAGCGTTCCTACGAATCGAATCTCAACGTCGTCAGCGCCACACGCCGCATGCTCCAGCGCACCATCGACATTCTCAAGAGCTGAGGCCAGGCGGCGCCAGACGCCGCACAGCGAATTCCGGGAGGTAGCTTATGCCGATCAATCCTGCCGCCGCGGCGAATGCTTATGCGGCGCTCGGCCGCGTCGGAGCGGACCTTGGCAATGTGGGGCGTGGCGGCATTGGTGCCGGCGCGCCGCTCGGGGAGGGGCCGAATTTCAGCGCGATTCTCAAGGACGTCGTATCGGCGGTGTCGCACGCCGGCGCCCGCGCCGACATGCAGACCCAGGCCGCGGCGATGGGCAAAGCCAACATGATCGACGTGGTCACCGCGGTGGCCGAATCGGAGACCGCGATCAGCACGCTCGTCTCGGTGCGCGACAAGGTGATCGCCGCCTACGAAGACATTCTGAAGATGCCGATCTGA
>Ga0126381_100007771_pt1 | contig 11951 bp, 12 predicted proteins | sample PanSoiMetPlot_28_FD_96465 | JGI IMG/M metagenome (GOLD analysis project Ga0126381, IMG submission 96465) | Tropical forest soil microbial communities from Panama - MetaG Plot_28 | ecosystem: Environmental > Terrestrial > Soil > Tropical forest > Bulk soil | place: Panama | collected 2016-02-17
AGGACCGTGCCCATGCCTTCCGCGGCCGCGGCGACGACCGCGGGCAGCACTCCCGGCACCGGCCGCAGCCGTCCGTCGAGGCCGAGTTCGGCGAGGAACATGGTTCTGGCGCGGGATGACAACGGCACGGTGCCGTCGGCGGCGAGGATCGCGATCGCGATCGCAAGGTCAAACCCGCTGCCCCGTTTGGGCAGGCTGGCCGGGGACAGCCCGACGGTGATCTTGGACTGCGGCCACTTCTCGCCGCTGTTGACGATCGCGGCGCGGATCCGGTCCCGCGCTTCGCGCAAGGCGGTATCCGGCAGGCCGACCAGGATCGTCAGCGGCAGGCCCTGGGTGATGTCCGCCTCCACCTCGATGAGATGGCCCTGGACGCCGACAAGGGCGACCGAGTGCGTGCGCGCAAGGGTCATGTCAGCCGACCCCGCGGATGTGCTCGATCGTGAACCCGCCTGTGCCCTCGTAGAGCAGGCCCACCACGTCGATCCGTATCTGGTCGAACCGGACGCCATGGGCGCTGAGCCAGCGCACCGCCAGCTTGCGGAGCCTGCGTTGCTTCGCCCGTCCGACGGCCTCGAGCGGCGTCCCGTACCGCGTGCCCGACCGGGTCTTCACCTCGCAGACGACGAACGTGTACCGTTCCACAGCCACGATGTCGATCTCGCCGTCGGCGCACCGCCAGTTCCGGTCGAGGATCCGGAAGCCGCAGCCTTCCAGGTAGGCAACCGCGGCCTGCTCGCCATCGCGGCCAAGCGCGTCCTTGGCGTGCATCGTCATCACCTCCGGCAATGACGATGCCCCGACCTGCAATAAAACGCAGCACGCAATTTCCGGCTGTGGATGAAATCTTAAGCAAGCCGCAGGCTGTGGATAAGGTCAGGAAAATGTCACCGGCACGTGTTTCAATGCCAGGGGACGATCCTCGCACCCACCGGCGCTAATCGCGGAGCGCGACGGGACAGGGGCATCCTTCCAGCGGGCTGGGACACAGCGGGGGGCGGCTCCAGAGGCGGAATGTCCAGAGTCACAGTCTCCTCGCCGAGCGTCACCTGCTGGCCGTGGTGCGTGATCGGCACCGGATCGCCCGAAATCAGCGAGTAGTGCGTTTGCTCCGAGCGCACCTCCACGTGCAGCACCCGTCCCCGGTACCGCAGCCGGAACGACAGTCCGACGATCCCCGGCGGCAACCGCGGGCTGAACGACACCGAACCCGCGGCGCAGCGCATCCCGCCGAACCCGCTGACAAGCGCCGTCCACGCGCCGGCCAGCGACGCGATATGCACGCCGTCTTTGGTGTTGTGCTCGCGGTCCTGCAGGTCCATGAAGGCAGCTTCCGCCAGGTAATCGTAGGCGAGGTCCAGCTGGCCGACCTCGGCGGCGAGCACCGACTGCGTGCACGGGGACAGCGAGGAGTCCCGCACGGTGATGGCCTCGTAGTAGGCGAAGTTTCGCGCTTTCTGCTCCGGCGTGAACGCGTCGCCGCGCAACTGCATCGCGAGCACCAGGTCCGCCTGCTTGACGACCTGCTTGCGGTAGAGCTGGAAGTACGGGTAGTGCAGCAGCAGCGGGTAGTGATCCTCGGGCGTGTTCTCGAAGTCCCAGCGGGCGTACTTGGTGAACCCGTCGTGCTGCGGGTGCACGCCGAGGCGCTCGTCATACGGGATGTACATGTTGGCGGCGGCGTCCCGCCACGATGCCGTCTCCTCAGTGGTCACGCCGAGCTCGCGCGCGGCGTCTGGCAGCTTCGCCGCGAGGTCGGCGGCGCCGGTAAGGTTCTGCTGCGCCATCAGGTTGGTATAGACGTTGTTGTCCTTGATCGCGCTGTACTCGTCGGGGCCAGTCACGCCGTCGATGCGGAACTTGCCTTCGGCGTCGTGCTGGCCGAGCGAGCGCCACAGCCGCGCGGTCTCCACGAGCAGCGGCAGGCCGACCTCTTTCTCGAACGCCTCGTCTTCTGTCGCGTCCAGATATTTAATGACAGCGGCCGAGATATCGGCGTTGATGTGGAAGGCGGCCGTGCCAGCCGGCCAGTATCCCGAGCATTCCTGGCCGCGGATCGTGCGCCACGGGAACGCCGCGCCATCTAGCTCAAGCTCCGCCGCGTGCGCGCGCGCCTCGGGCAGGACCATGTACCGCCACTTCAGGGCGCTCGCCACGGCGTCAGGCGCGGTGTACGTGAGCACCGGGAGCACGAAGGCCTCGGTGTCCCAGAAGGTGTGCCCGTCGTACCCAGTCCCGGTAAGGCCTTTGGCCGGGATCGGCCGGAATTCGGCGCGCGCGCCTGCCTGCAGGATGTGGAACAGCCCGAACCGCACCGCCTGCTGGATCTCGACGTCGCCGTCGACCTCGACGTCCGCTCCCTCCCAGAAGGAATCCAGGTACCCGCGCTGCTCGGCGAGCAGCCCCTCCCAGCCGGTCAGCTCGGCCGCGGCTAGCGCGGCGGACACCTGGTCGATCAGGGCGGGGCGCGACCGCTGGCTCGACCAGCCGTAACCGAGGTACTTCACCAGGCGCAGTTCCGTGCCCGCGGGCACCTCGGTGGCCACCATCAGGCGCCCAAGGTCGGGGAACGCCTCGGACACGCTCGTCATCCGCGCGGGTCCCTCCACATCATGGCTCATGCCGGCGGCCATCCGCAGCTTGCTGCTCCGCGTCCCGTGCACGAGCACCGCGCGCGGGTGCTTCCCGTCGACGGCCAGGTGCTCCTCGCTGACCAGCGGGGAGCCGAGCAAGGCGGCGGCACGCGGATCGTCGGCGGCGAGCGGCACTTCCTCGTTGGCGACGATCTCGGACATGATGACAAGGCGCATCGCCTCGTCGACCGGCCGGACCGTGTAGGAGATCGCGGCGATGGCCCGCTGTGTCAGCGAGACCATGCGAACCGAGCGGACCTCGACCGTGTCACCGGCCGGCGAGGTCCAGCACACCGTCCGGGTCAGCGTGCCCGCACGCAGGTCCAGGGTCCGCGTATGCGAATGCACCGTGCCGTAGCGGATGTCGAACGGCTCGTCGTTGACGAGCAGCCGGATCACCTTGCCGTTAGTGACGTTGATTACCGTCTGGCCGGTGTCGGGGAAGCCGTAGCCGGCTTCCGCGTACGGCAGGGGACGCTTCTCGTAGAACGAGTTGAGATATGTGCCGGGCAGCCCGTGCGGCTCACCCTCGTCCAGGTTGCCGCGCAGCCCGATGTGCCCGTTGGACAGTGCGAACACAGACTCGCTCTGCGCCAGCAGGTTCAGGTCAAGCGAGGCCTCGGTGAGGCACCACGGCTCCACCCCGTATGGCGCGTTAGCGATCATGCCAAAGCTCCCTTTAACGGCGCAGCATGTCTCATAGCAACTCTGCCAGGTCCTGCACCACGACGTCGGCGCCATGCGCATGCAAAGCCTCCGCCTGGCCCACCCGGTCGACACCCACCACGTACCCGAACTTGCCGGCGTGCCCGGCGGCGACGCCGGCGAGCGCGTCCTCGAACACGGCCGCCTGCTTCGCATCCACGCTTAGCATCCGCGCCGCCTCGAGGAACGTGTCCGGCGCCGGCTTGCCCTTGAGCCCGCGCTCGTGCGCCACCTGCGCGTCCACCCGCACGTCGAACATGCCGGTGATCCCGGCCGCGGTGAGCACCGCGACGGTATTCGCGCTCGAGGAGACGATCGCGGTGCGCAGGCCGGCGGCCCTGACGGCGGTGATGTAGCGGCGGGAGCCGTCGTAGACCTCTACGCCGTCCCGCTTCAGCACCTCGACCACCAGTTCGTTCTTCCGGTTACCCAGCCCCACCACAGTCTCCGCTCCCGGCGGATCGGAAGCCGATCCTTCGGGCAGCGAGATGGACCTGGACTCAAGGAACGACCTGATGCCATCGAGCCGGGGCTTACCGTCGACGTATTGTTCATAGTCCCGGTCCGAATCAAACGGGACGAATTCCACCCCGTGCTTCGACGACCAGTCTCGCAGGAAGTCGTCGAACATCTCCTTCCACGCCGCGGCGTGCACGACCGCGGTACGGGTCACCACCCCGTCCATGTCGAACAGGCAGGCGATGACGCCGTCCGGCAGCCCTAGCATCCGGCGATCCGTCTCACACTGGCGCGGCTACCCGGAAAAACCTGGCTTATCCTCTGGAAGTTCGAGGTCACTTTTGGCCAGCTCCTCGATGTTGACATCCTTGAAGGTGACAACCCGCACGTTCTTCACGAACCGGGCGGGCCGGTACATGTCCCACACCCACGCGTCATGCATGCTGACCTCGAAGAAGACCTCGCCGTTGTCCGTGCTGCGCACCTTGAGGTCCACGTCGTTGGTCAGGTAGAACCGGCGCTCGGTCTCCACGACGTGGGTGAACAGGCCGACAACGTCGCGGTACTCGCGGTAGAGCTGCAGCTCCATCTCCGCTTCGTATTTTTCAAGATCTTCCGCGCTCATGTCCCCTATTCTCCCTCCACCTGACCAGGCTCAGGCACGCACCGGAATGACCGGCGATGTTCAGGACACGGCCCGAACTCGGCCAGCGCCCGCAGATGCTCGTCGGTTACATACCCCTTGTGCCGGCAGAAGCCATATTCGGGATAACGCTCGTCGAGCTCGCGCATCATCCGGTCCCTCGTCACTTTGGCCACGATGGACGCCGCGGCGACCGACGCCGCCACCTGGTCGCCCTTCCACATAGCCAGTGCCGGGAAACCCAGCCCGCGCACAGGGAAGCCGTCGGTCAGCACGTACCCGGGCACGCTGCGCAGGCCGGCGAAGGCCCGGCGCATGCCCTCGACGTTGCACACATGCAGCCCGAACCCGTCGATGTCGCCGACCGGGATGGTCACCACATGCCAGTCCACCGCCCGCCGGACGATGTGCGCGTAGGCGTCCTCGCGGGCCGTAGGAGTGAGGAGTTTGGAGTCGGCCAGCTGCGGCATCCGCCTGATCGCCGCCTGGTCCAAGATCACGGCGGCCACCACGAGCGGGCCAGCGCAGGCGCCCCGGCCAGCCTCGTCGATGCCCGCGACCGGCGCCAGTCCGGCGCGCGCGAGCACGTTCTCGTAGGCGGCGAGGCCGGCGCTGCGCCGCGGCGTGTACCCGTGCTGGACCATGTCACTTGGAAATATAGTCCGCTCTGCTCGCCCCGACTCGCCGCCGGGCGCTTTTCGCCCGCCGTCTTCCCTCGTCGCTCTGGCGCTTCGCGCCATCGCTCCTCAGTCCAGACGGCGGCGCGCCCTTTGGGTCGCGGGAGGCTCACCCGCCGCACCGGTGCTGTTTCGGGTTATTCCTAACGGAGCGGGGCGGCTGTTGGCAGGCTGGTTCTAGCTGCGGCGGCGGGCGCGGCGGGCCCGGATTTTGCGGCGGGCTATGGCTTGCAGCCAGGTCAGCGGTACCGCGCCGGCGAAACCGAGCGCCAGCGGCAGCGGCGATCCGGCCGGCTGGAGCGGCGTGCCGTTGTCCATGGCGGCGGCTAGGGCCGCGCTCGACCCGCCGGCGGCCGCGTTGGAGTCGTTCAGCTTGGGCTGCTCGAACGTCGCGGGAATGTTGAGGAAGCCCCACCGGCTCGGCGGCCAGATGATCACGAACGCCCGGCCCAGAACCGCGCTCTCCGGGATCGTGCCGCCGCCCGGATCGCCCATGTGGCCGCGCGAGTCGTAGGAGACCAGACGGTGGTCGCCCATCACCCAGAGCCTGCCCGGCGGCACGGTGATGTTGAAGCGCTCGGCGGACGGGAGCTCCCCCGGATAGACGTAGGACTGCTCGGTCAGCGCGACGCCGTTGACGGTCACCCGCCCGTTCCGGTCGCAGCACGCGACGTGGTCGCCCGGTGTCCCGATGACACGCTTGATGTAAATGTCCGAATCGTGGCTGATGCCAACGATGCCCTCGATGTCGCTGAAGAACCTGCTGATGATGTTGGAATTTCCGGAGGGCTGGTTGAAGTCCCAGGACCCGTTGCCGTCGAACACCACGATGTCGCCGCGGTGGATGCTCCGGAAGTCGTAGACGAGCTTGTTGATGAGCACCCGGTCGCCGACGTCGAGCGTGTTCTCCATCGAGGAGGACGGGATGTAGAACGCCTGGATCGCGTACGTCTTGATGACGAGCGCCAGCACCAGCGCGACCACGATGAGGATCGGCAGCTCGCGCAGCAGGCTGCGGCGCCGCTTCCGGTGCCTATGGGGGGGCGGCCTGTCGTCCCGCTGCTCGGTGTCCTGCTCGTCGCTGTCGTCGTGCGCCTGGGAGGTGCCGGGCGGGGCGGAGCCGTTCGCGGCGGAGCCGTTCGCGGCGGAGCCGGGCGGGGCGGAGCCATTAGCGTGCCCTCGATCCTGCCCGGGGTCCGCGCCAGGCCCCGGCGGCCTGCGCGTGCCTGGCATGCCTAGCCCCGGGATCACCTGAGTGCGCTCCGGCTCAGGCATGGGCTCGGCCGGGTCCCACGGCGGCGACCCGAAGCCTTCCCGCGAGCCGGAACTGCTCATCCGCGCTCCCCCTGTTCCCTCGCGCCAGGCCGCGCCGTCGTCGTCCATCACGTTGAGCGTAGCTGTATTTCCGCCCCTCGCTCGCCGCCGAGCGCTTCGGCCGCTGTCTTCCCTCGTCGCTCAGGCGCTTTCGCGCCTTCGCTCCTCAGTCCAGACAGCGGCGCGCTCTTTGCCTCGCGAAGGGTTCAATTCCTTCGGCGTCTGCGCCAGGCTATAACGCCGCCGGCTAGGGCGGTGGAGCCGCCGGCTAGGGCGGGGGCTGCTGGGGCGATGGCGGCGGCGGTGTGCAGGGCGGCTTGCTGGAAGGTGGCGGGGATGGGGAGGACTGCCCACCGGGAGAGCGGCCAGATGATGATGAACGCCCGGCCTACTACGGCGCTTTCCGGGATGGTTCCATGGCCGGGGCCGTTCATGCGGTAGCGGGAGTCGTCGGAATCGGCACGGTTGTCGCCGAGCACCCACAGGCGGCCGGGCGGAACGACGACGTTGAACGTCTGCTGGGACGGAACCTCAGCCGGATGGAGATAGGACTCCTCATTCAGCGCAACGCCGTTGACCGTCACCCGCCCCTTCGAGTCACAGCAGGCGACGTGATCGCCAGGAACGCCGATCACGCGTTTGATGTAGTCGGTGCCCGGGGCGGAGATACCGACCAGGTTCGTTATGCCATCCCAGACCCGGACCACAGGGTTGCCAGACGCGGGCGGGGAGGGCGGGTCCCAGGACCCCGCTCCGCTGAACACGACAATGTCCCCGCGCTCGATCGGCCGGAAGTGGTAAACGAGCTTGTTGACCAGGACCCGGTCACCAGGAATGAGGGTGTTCTCCATCGACCCGGAAGGAATAGAGAAGACCTGGACGACAAACGCCTTGAGCAGGATCGTCAATACGAGCGCCGCCACCAGGATGATGGCGAGTTCACGCCAGAACGGGCGCTTGCGCTTGGCGGTCTTGTCTCCCGCCGGCTCGTCCGTCGTCTCGTCCGGCTGCGGCTCGGCCGCATCCGGCTCGCCGGCCCGGGCAGGCGTGACCGAACTGTCCTGCCCTGCCGGACTTCCCGGCTCGGGCGTGGGCAGCGCGTCGGTCGCGCTTTCTGGGTCGAGCGAACCCTGCTCAGCGGCCATCAGCGTCAGCTAGCGATGGGATCAGCCTGCGCTGTTGTCCCGGCGTTCCTTGATCCGGGCGGCCTTGCCCCGCAGGTCGCGCAGGTAGTACAGCTTGGCCCGGCGCACGCGGCCGCGGGTCACCGGCTCGATCCTGTCGATCGAGGGGCTGTGCACCGGGAAGGTGCGCTCAACACCCACGCCGTAGCTGACCTTGCGCACAGTGAACGTCTCTCGCAGGCCACCGCCCTGGCGCCGGATGACGACACCCTGGAACACCTGGATCCGGGAGCGGTTACCTTCCTTGACCCTGACGTGCACCTTGAGGGTGTCACCCGGACGGAAGTCCGGGACGTCGTCCCGGATCTGGGCCTGCTCAAGCTCGGCGATCGCGGTATGCATGGTGGATGTTTCCTCAGTCCTGGTCGGGTGTGCGCACCAGCACACCCCGGGTGTAAGCCTGCTTTAGCCAGGGAAACACCCCGGCGGAGTCAACGCCCGAACGGGCAGCGTTCTTCAGTGTGCCATATTTTCGCCGTCAACCGGAAAGCCAGCCTCGGACAGCACCTTCCGATCACGGGCATCGAGTTCGCCGGGTGCTTCCGCCAGCAGCCGAATCAGGTCAGGCCGGGTGGCCGCCGTGCGGCGTAGCGCCTCGTCGCGCTGCCATCGCGCTACCGTCGCGTGGTCACCGCTCAGCAGAACGGGCGGTACGTCGAGTCCGCGCCAGGATCTTGGCCGGGTGTAGACCGGTCCCTCGAGCAGTCCCCGCATCGTGCCGCCACCGCCGCCGAAGGAGTCGTCCGCGACCGACTGCTCGTTCCCGAGTACACCGGGCAGCAGGCGGCACACGGCCTCCACGATCACTACGACGGCCGCCTCGCCGCCTGCGAGAACGTAGTCACCGATGCTGACCTCGTCGACCGTCATCCGCGACCTGGCGTCGGCTACGACACGAGCGTCGATCCCCTCGTACCGGCCGCAGGCGAACACCAGGTGCCGCTGTGCCGCGTAGGCCGTCGCGAGGTCTTGGGTGAACGGCATTCCGCTCGGCGTTGGCACCACCAGCCTGGCCGACGGCGCGGCACCCGGGCCGGACCCGGCCGCCTCGGCGAGTACCGCGTCGAGCGCCGCGCCCCAGACGTCGGGCTTCATGACCATGCCGGGACCGCCGCCGAACGGCGTGTCGTCCACCGTGTGATGCACGTCGGTGGCCCACCGCCGCAGATCATGTACGCGGAAGTCGATGTCGCCGCGGGCCGCCGCCTTGCCGATCAGCGACACCCCAAGCGGTCCGGCACCGAGCCCGGCCGCCTGCGCCAGGCCGAAGTAATCAGGGAAAATCGTAACGATATCAACGCGCACGGCAGGGCTCACACGGCTTCATCGGGATTGAGCAGGCCAGGGGGCGGGTCGATGACAAGGACGCCGGCCGCAACGTCGACATCGGGAACGATCGCCTTGACGAAAGGCACCAGGATCTCGCCGGCGTTCCCGTCGAGCGACCGGATGGCGAGGATGTCCTGCCCATAGTGCAGGACGTCCTCGACAACGCCGACAGCAGTCCCGTCCGTGGTCTGGACAGAAAGCCCGATCAGGTCGTGATCGCGGAACTCGTCGGGATCATCCGGCGGGGCTAGCGTGCCTGAATCGACGCTTAGCCAGGTGCCGGTCAAGTCGGCCGCGCCGTCCCGGTCCCTGACACCGTCGAACCTGACGATGAGCGTGCCGGAATGCCAGCGCACCGCGGCCACGGTCAGCGTGCCGACGTCGGCGCGATCGGTATCTAGCCGCGAGCCAACGGCGAACCTGAGGTCGGGCTCATCGGTCCGGACACCGACCACGACAGCGCCGCGGATCCCGTGCGGGCGGCCGATCCGGCCGACGGTGACCTGCATCGACCCGTCAGCGGACCTCGCCGGTCTCCAGCAGGTCGATGCGGACGTGCCGGTTGCCCGCCAGGGAACCGATCACGGTCCGCAGCGCCCGGGCAGTGCGCCCGCCCCTGCCAATGACCTTCCCGAGGTCGTCCGGATGCACGCGGACCTCGAGGACATTGCCCCGGCGCAGCATCCTGCTAGCGACATGGACATCCTCGGGGTACGTGACTATGCCCCTGACCAGGTGCTCGAGGGCCTCCTCAAGCACCTCAGGCTCCGGTGCCGCCGTCGACAGCCTCGTCGGCCGCCACAGCTTCTGGCGCCTCGGGCACCTCAGCCGCCTCGGGCGCCTCAGCCGCCTCGGACGTTTCCACTGCCTCGGGCGCCTCAGCCGCCACGGACGTTTCCACTGCCTCGGGCGCCTCAGCCGCCACGGACGTTTCCGTCACCTCGGTCGCAGCGGGAGCCTCGGGAGCCGCAGGTACGTCAGTGTCCGCGGCCTTAGCCTCGGCCGGCGGCTTCTTCGGCGCTTCCTTTTTCGCCGCGGCGGACCTGGCAGGCTTGGCGGCGGCCTTGGTCTCCTTGGTTTCCTTGGCCGCGAGGCTTTCCTTCACCAGCGTGTCGTAGCGGTCCTTCTTGTCCGCCTTGGCCTCGGCGGTCTTGAGGGTGCCCTCGGTACCCGGCAGGCCCTTGAACTTCTGCCAGTCGCCGGTGATGGTAAGCAGGTGGCGCACCGAGTCGGTCGGCTGGGCGCCAACCGAGAGCCAGTGCTGGACACGCGCCGAGTCAACCTCGATGAGCGACGGCTCCAGCTTCGGGTGATACTTGCCAATCTCCTCGATGGCGCGCCCGTCCCGCTTGGTGCGTGCGTCGGCGACGACGATCCGGTAGTACGGCTCCCGGATCTTTCCCAGGCGCTTTAGCTTGATCTTGACAGCCACGGCTGTGCTCTTCTCCCAGCAAGTAGGTACGTGTGTCGGGCACCCGCCAGCGGGGAACGGCCGGCCGGACCGAGCGAATGAGCCAGGCCGGGCGGACGAGGAGAGGGCGCCGCGCGACCGGGTATCGCAGGCCATTGTGCCAGATGCCAGCGAGTTAGGGGTAATCGCGCGACAGGATCAGTGCTGGGCTCGAGGCCTTCCGGCGGACCATGCGCCGCATGCGCTCTGTGACCGGACCTCATGGCCGCGCGCGCGCCTGCGCTGTGCCTTTTCACGGCAAACCTTCAGCATGGCTGCCGCCGCCGCGTCAGATGAAACAGTTACATAACGTGCGTTGACTTCGCCTGCACGCGCTCGTAGCGTGTGCCTACGTTTGTTAACAATCGTACGCACAGCCGTTCGCATAGCGGACGGACCAGGGTGGCGCTGACCGGGCCTGAGGGAGGCGCCGCAAGGATGGCACCTACCTTCCCACGGCAACGGCGCCGTTGGCGTCAAGACAGCAGGGTGAGATTCGAACACAGGCATGGCCCGTCCTCAGGCACAAGCGGCTACGCCCGAGTTCATCTGTGCATTACAGCACAACGGATACGTTCCGTTACATAAGGGATTGGAGTGATGTTAGCCTCGAGGCGACTGCGGACGGTCACACGTCGGCAGCCACTGTTTCGCCACGCTACGTCACGGGCCGGTTCGGGGACCGCGGCAAGCCATCCGGCGGAACACCCTACGCAGCGAAGCAGCACCACTCCAGGGGGGTCACGCGCCGCAGTTGGCGCACCTATCTAAACGCGCAGCACCTGGCGCAGCTATAAAGGAGATCCAAGACCATGACTGACCAGACTCCTCAACCCGTCGGTCCGGCAGCGGAGACGTCGGCCAGCGGTGTTTCCCGGCGTCGGTTGTTCCGTGCTGCTGGTGCGGGCGCGGCCGTAGTGGGCGGCGGCAGCTTCCTGGCGGCGTGCAGTTCGGGTATCAAGGGCGCCTCGTCGTCGTCCGGCTCCAGCTCCAGCACGGCGGGGTCGAGCGCGTCGAGCGCCCCGACGACTAAGTCGCTGACGATCGGGTGGATTCACCCGCTGACCGGGCCGCTGGCCGGATTCGGCGCGCCGGATAACTGGGTGCTGTCCCAGATCGCGCAGACTGACCCGTACAAGAACGGGTTCAAGATCGGCGGGTCGACCTACTCGGTGACGATCAAGTCGTATGACAGCCAGTCCTCGGTGTCGCGGGCCGGGCAGCTGGCCAAGCAGGCGATCCAGTCCGACAACGTGGACATGCTGCTGGCCTCCTCGACGCCGGAGACGGTCAACGCGGTCGCCTCGCAGGCCGAGACGCTGGGCACGCCGCTGGTGTGCTCGAACGTGCCGTGGGAGCCGTGGTACATCAACCTGGGCGGCAACCCGCAAAAGCCCACGCTGAAGCCGAAGTACGTGGTGATGTACTTCCTGGGCGCCGAGCACCTGGTGGAGTGCTTCATCCCGATGTGGAACCGGATCGGCGCCAAGTCCGGCAACAACCACCTGGTCGCCGCCGCGTTCCCCAACGACGCCGACGGCAACGCGTTCCGCGCGG
>Ga0126381_100007772_pt1 | contig 11950 bp, 8 predicted proteins | sample PanSoiMetPlot_28_FD_96465 | JGI IMG/M metagenome (GOLD analysis project Ga0126381, IMG submission 96465) | Tropical forest soil microbial communities from Panama - MetaG Plot_28 | ecosystem: Environmental > Terrestrial > Soil > Tropical forest > Bulk soil | place: Panama | collected 2016-02-17
ACCTGCCGAGTGGCGAAGCCCTTGTGGCGAAAGACGACTCGAACCTCCGGCCCGCAAGGGCTCTATCTTACGGAACCGCCCGGTGCGGACCCGCATGCCGGGGGGTGTGGCAGGGGAGAGTGGGCGACCACTCCCCCTATGCCGATTACTCTTGAGGTCTTAGGGGAACTGCCGGTCAAGGAACTTGCGGCGACCATGGCGCGTCCTTTTGCTTTTCCTCTTTGGTGGATTGCACTGGGAACTTGTAGCGACGGCCGTCGAAGCACAAGAAACGAAGGTTGTCCAAGAGTGGGTTTCTTCTCCAACGCTCGAGAGTCCTTCTGGGGGTTCCGGATCAGCCGCCCAACAAGATAAATCTCCAAAACATACACCCCAGAAGCACGAGGCTTTTGTTATTGCACCGCTTCCAATCTCGAGCCCGGCTGTAGGTTCGGGAATCGTGCCGGTGCTCGCGTATATTTTTCCTACTGGCCCCATCGATAAGGTATCTCCTCCTTCTGTGGTCGGGGCTGTAGGTCTCCTCACCGATAACGGCAGCCGCGTGATCGCGTTGGGTGCTGAGGTCTACTTTAAGGAGAACAGCCATCGCACTACCCGATCTACGCTCGAGGAAATCTAAACTACAATTTGTACGGACTAGGCTCCGGTGATTCGCAGCCAAAGCTGCCGCTCAAACAGACGGGTCACCTCGTCTCCGGAGAGTTTCTGCGTCGCACAGTGCCACCTCGGGCTTGATACCAATCTAACCGCCGTGGGCTTCCGCTTGAATCGTGACACTCGTCCCAACCGTTTTTACCCAACTAGCGGAACATTCTTGGATTTCACTGCGGACTTCTTCACCCAAGGCCTGGGAAGCAAATACTCATTTCAAAGTTACAAAATCAACCTCAACAAGTACTGGAATTTGACGCAAAACCAAGTGCTTGCATCAGGCTCGTTCGCCTGTTTTACGGGTGGCGCACCCCCTTTCTATGGAAACTGCATTTGCGGAGGCGGCGGCGTTAGGTTTGAACTCAGCAAGAGACATCACGTAAATTTATGCGCTGACTTCGCCCAAGACAAGGACAGTCATACGTGGAGCATGGGTGTGGGCGAAGCGTTCTGACTCTCATTTCTTATCAGCTTCTAATCTGTAAATTCTGACAGGTGCGACCCTCCTGTACGGGCAGTACAAATATTCTACCGGGGCACCCGTATAAACAAGTGACTACAAATCTCTAAATTTTAGATGCACGGTCGGAAGGATTGAGCAACATGCGAAAAGCGAATGTTCTTATCTTGGCTTCTTTAATGTTTTTATTCTCGGGCAGGGACTGGGCCCAGACAGAAACCGGTCAGATTGGTGGAACGGTCCTGGACCCGCAGAACAGCATCGTTCCTAACGCAAAAATCACTATTCGGAACTCAGGTACTGGGGCTTTGCGCGAGACAACGTCCGACGATCACGGCGCTTTTGTCGTAACCAATTTGTTGCCCGCAAGGTATTCCGTCATGGCCGAGGCACAAGGATTCGCCAAGCTTGAACAACAAGTTGATCTGCCACCAGGCGGGAGGGTTGGATTGGAACTAAAGCTCCAGGTAGGCAAGATGGGCGAGACGGTTGAGGTTTCGGCCACGGCCCTAGCAGTCAACACGGAAAACCAAACCGTCGGCCAGCTGATCACCTCGAATGACCTTACGAACTTACCGCTCCTAACGCGGAACCCTTATGATCTCGTGGGCGGAGCGGCTAACGTGTCCAATGCTGCCGATGCAGGAATCGGGCCGACCGTGCGTGGGGCAGGATACAACATCAACGGATTGCGCGCTGCCGGGACGAACATTCTGCTGGATGGAGCAGCAAACAATGACGAATTCAACGCAGCAGTAGGCCAAACGGTCCCGCTGGACTCCGTGCAAGAAATAAACATTTTGACTAACAATTTCACTGCGGAATATGGGCGCGCCTCGGCTGGCGTTGTTAACGTGACAACCAAATCTGGCACCAACGGTTTCCACGGCACTGCCTATGAATTTGGACGTTACTCGGCACTGGCTACGAATACTTTTGACAATAACGCTAGGGGAATTACCAAACCTGGTTTTACGCGGAACCAGTTCGGCTATTCCGTTGGCGGTCCGATCAAGAAAGATAAGCTATTTTTCTTCCAGAGCAGCGAATGGCTGCGCGTCAGGAGTTCTGCGACTGCCATCGTCAATGTTCCAACGCCACAGCTCATCACCGCCTCGAATCCGAACACCCAAAATTTCTTCTCCGCCTTCGGTACACTTCGCTCCAATTTCATTCAGCTCAAAACGTATAACAGGGATCAGCTTTACAACGCCCTTGGCGGAAAACGAGACGCCGGCGGCAACCCGATCGGTACGGACCCCACTTGCCCTCCGGCACCCAGCAATTGCAACACGTTGTTCCCGTTCGGCAGCGCGACGCCAATGTTCGCTCAGGGCCAATACTCGGTCCCCTCTGATTCGGGCGCAGGTTTTCCCCAAAATACGTATTACATCGTGGGTCGTGTGGATTGGAACCTCACTTCAAAGACTCAATTGTATGGGCGCTACGCCCTGGAAAAAGGCAACCTGTTTACCGGCAGTGTAACCAATAGCCCTTACGCTGGATACGATTCGGGACAGACGACTACAAATAATAGTTTCCTACTCACTTTAATTCATAGCTTCAGCTCACAACTGACCAGCCAGTCGAAGATTGTTTTCAACCGATTGAATCTGATACAGCCGCTGGGAGCCAATCCCGTCGGTCCGACGCTGTACATGAATTCCTCCACAGCTCCCAGAATTGAGGGGAACCTCATCGGCATGCCGGGATATTCCCCTTTCACGCCGGGTAACGCCATCCCCTTCGGGGGTCCACAAAACTTTGTGCAGGCTTATCAGGATCTCAGCTCGATCCATGGGCGGCACACGTTCCGCTTCGGCGGCAATTACACTTACATCCGAGACAACCGGAGTTTCGGAGCGTACCAGGAAGCCGTCGAATCCCTCAGCGCCACTACAAGTTTCAGCACAAGCATCGAGAGTTTTCTGAACGGCGTACTCGGGCAGTTCCAGTCGGCCATCGACCCACAAGGGAAATTCCCTTGTGGCGCCGCCGGACCAGTTCCGGGCTGTACGGTAACGCTCCCCGTTGGACCACCCGTTTTTGCCCGGAGCAACCGTTACCATGAGTTCGGTACTTATTTCGAAGATTCATGGAAGGCAACAAACCGCTTGACGTTTAACTTGGAATGCGTTGGGACTACTTTGGCGTCCAGCACAACAAAGACCCAAACCTGGATTCGAACTATTATGATGCCCAGGGCGGCAACATCTTCACCAACATCCGAAATGGAAGCGTAGCCACAGTTCCGAACAGCCCGATTCATGGATTATGGAAAAAAGATTGGAACAACTTTGGCCCGCGCATAGGTGTGGCATACGACCTCTTTGGCAATGGCAAGACCGCATTGCGCGGAGGGTGGGGCATCTCCTACGAGCGTAATTTTGGCAACGTAACGTTTAACGTCATCCAAAATCCGCCAGCGTACACGGTTATTTCGATCTTACCCACTGATGTCGGTGGCACCATTCCGATCACAACGGACAACGCAGGCCCCTTGGGCGGTTCGACCGGCTCAAAGCCAATTCCTAAAGCCAGCCTTCGAAACGTGAATCCAGACATCGAGACCGCGTACGCGCATCTTTGGAGCGCCGTATTCGAACACCAAGTAACACGCAATTTCTTAATGGCCATTGATTACAATGGCTCAAAAGGTGTGGATCTCTATTCGATCGAAAACCCGAATCGGCCGGGCTCTGGAAACGTATATCTTGGCGATCCCTGCCCAACTACGCCATGTGCGAACGCCAACCTGACGCGATTGCAGAATTTTCAATATAGCAACATCAACCGCCGGGGCGACAACGGCTTCTCTCACTATAATGCCGTGGACTTCCGGGTAGAGCTAACGAACCTTGGCAACACCGGACTAAGCCTGCATTCAAGCTATACCTATGCTCACGCGATTGACAATATCAGCTCGACTTTCAGCGAATCCAGCAACAATGCAAATCTCGGGCTCCTGGATCCCTTCAATCCTAAGATTGACAAAGGCAATTCGGATTTCGACCTGCGTCACCGCTTCGTATTCTCTGGCACCTGGGACGTTCCGTTCGCGCGGAATATGACCGGCGCGGCTAAAGGATTCTTGGATGGATGGACTGCAGCCCCTATCGTCACGATCCGAGGTGGCTTCCCATTTACCCTATTCGATTGCACAAACGCTCTCACGACTTGCATGCGCGCGGTCCAGACATCCCCCCATTCGAAAACGGGATCGGCAGTACCTGACCCCAGCGGCGCCGCGAACACATTCGATTACTTTAACTTCAGCTCCGGCTTTGACAGCTCATATATAAATCCTATCGCCGGCATCTCTGACTTCGGTCCGTTTCCGAAGAATATGTTGACGCGTGGCTACTTCTATGGCCCCGGCGCATATACCATCGACCTTGGCATTTATAAGACTACAAAAATCAACGAGCGACTCAGTCTGCAGATTCGCGGAGAATTCTTTAATCTGCTGAATCATTCCAATATGTGGCTGACGCTCAGCGACAACGACATATCTTCAACAACCACGGTTCATGCACAAAAGGGTGTGCCTCCGATTAACGCAAACGAGAGGAGGAATGTCCAACTGGCTCTCAAACTGATCTTCTAGTTCCATCCAGATTGATTTTTTTTTAGCCGGGAGGCCTTGGGCCTCCCGGTTTTTTTGCTCTTGGCGCACGTTTGCATGCTTTGCTAGAATCCGCGCAACCGGGCGGAGGCCGCCTTGCGGCCATACAGCAAAAGCATGCAAAACCTACACTTGTTTTCGCGGGTTGCAACTAGCGCAGCCTCACTGATGTTTTTTTGCCCCCTCGGCTTTGCCCAATCCACTGCCCAAGTATCAGACCACACGGGGAAGGTATTGATCCGAGTGCATGATCGGGTCAATGAAGAGCAGCTCGCTCAGGTCCAAGTACAACTTCTTCGTTTCCCTGAGGGTATTGTCGGCGAGCAATTCACTGGTTCAGACGGCAGCGTGCAATTCTCAGGTCTTTCCATGGGTACCTTTACCGTCCGAGCTTCGCTCCAGGGTTACGAACCGGGGGAGGCCCGATTTGATTTGCGGACGCTCCAAAGTGTGGACATTGCGCTTCTGCCTCGTAGGGAGCAGGGAAGCGAAGCCCGCAAGGGAATTGTTGCGGCTGATGATCTGAAGATCCCGGACAACGCCAAAAAAGAATTCGAACGCGGCGGCCGGTTTCTTAGCAAAAATAAAGATTTCAATCGAAGCATCACAGCGTTTCAGCGCGCCATTCAACTGTACCCGGCCTATGCTGACGCCTATTTCCTGATGGGCACGGCACAATTGCAGGTTAATGCCGTCTCTGAAGCAGAAACCTCCCTGCGAAAGGCTATCGCCCTGAATGCGCACATGACAGCTCCGTATTATCCTTTGGCGTTGTTGCTGTTCGGACAGCACCGCTACGCTGAAGAAAAGGAGCTTCTTCTTGAAGCGCAAAAACTGGATGTGAACGACTGGCGATGGCCTTTTGAACTAGCTCGTTGTCACGCACAGCAAAGTCAGTGGGAAAGGGCGCTTCAGTATGGTGTCGCGGCTAGTGCGACCGCAAATGCGCCTCCCAAAGTCCACTTACTGCTAGCCGATATCTATGCGAATTCTAACAGGCCCCGTGAGGCAGTCGCGGAACTTGAACTATTCGCGAAACTCGATCCAATCAGTCCCTATATGCGACGCGCGCAAGAGGTTCTTCCTATTCTTCGCGAACGTGCGGCTGCCCCTACTTCGCCTCCGTCTGAACCTCGTTGACCATGTTTAGGACGGTGCCAATCCAATCCTTTGCGAACCCTCGGTGAACAGAGGTCGTTTCGAATTTGAACCACCTATTCTTGGGCAGCCCGGCCTGTTAATTCTGACAGGCGCAGTTCCTCTCCGTTAGCGCTACAAACAGCGCTCGCGCACCCTTATGCGCGCGAATTGAAAAACGCACATCTCAGGTACCCGGAGAAAAAGATGCTGCCCATCCGAACGGAATTTTCTATTTCAAGAATTCACGGCCGCTCGGCAATAGCTCTTTGCGCGCTCGCCTTGGTTTGCTTGTTCACGACCCTGACCTGGTCGCAAGAACACGATATGAGCAGCATGCCCGGAATGAACATGAACGAGCCCGCCGCCACTGAAAACCCGGCGCAAATGGCCAAGCATCTTGCCGACAAACGAGAAAGTGAGTTCAATCATCGTCTGGCTGGACTTCTTCTTATCGTCGCAGGAGTTCTTATCTTCTGGGAGAGTCGCTTGGCGGAGCGCTGGCCCCTGGTCTGCTATATCTGGCCGATGTGCTTTCTTGCCGGGGGCCTTTTTCTTTTGGTCTTTAGTGATACTGAGATTTGGCCCTTCGGGCCGCAAACTCCATGGTATGCGTTGACGCATAACACTGAGGATCTCCAGCACAAAATCTTTTCGGTTATTCTTCTCGCAATTGGATACGTTGAATTACAAAGAGCACGAGGGAAACTGAGGTCGTCTTGGGCGACCTGGGTCTTTCCTACCGTGGGAGTTGCAGGTGCAATCATGTTGCTGTTTCACGTTCATGGCGGCGATATGCAGGCGCCCCACGCTATGGAAACGATGGAACACATCCAAAAACAGCATCGCTGGTTCGCTGCTACAGGGCTGGGAGTCGCATTGACGAATGGGCTGGCTGGTACGCCTCGGAAGTGGCAGCAATTCTTCAAAAAGATGTGGCCCTTACTATTGATGACTCTCGGTTTTTTGCTGATTCAATACACGGAATAGCGCCTTTCGCAGAGCGCGTCCGCCGTCGATCCGACCGTCTTCTGTGATCGCCGGACACCTGCGATTTTCGCTGCAGCACCTTGAGGATAACCAATGGTCGCGCTCACAAATCCACACAAGCTCGCACGTCTTGTTTTGTCCAACCTGGGATTTGCCAGGATTGGAATGTACGCACTATTCTTTGGATTCACCGGTCTCGTTTTGACGGCTACCCCATTGCTCGGTAGCACAAAAATTGTGCACCACTGGGTCACGGATCAACCCATCCCAAAACTCCAAAAAATCCTGGTCATCGCGGTTCTGGAGAACTACATCATTCGACAGGAATTCGAAGACGAGATGGAACGGCTGCTTGCCAAATCTGGCATCGAGGGCGTCAGAAGCCACATGGTTCTTCCTCCGCGCAACGAGTTAATGGAGGGGGAACTCAAACAGCGAATAAAGGAAGAAGACTATGATGCCGTTCTTGTGATTCGTCCCAAGGCGTTTCGAAAGGAAACCGAAGAAGTCGGCACTAAATCCGTGTACATGCCTCCGACGGCCTACCGAAGTTTCTGGCCCTATTGGGATATGGCTTTCAAGCAGTATTCCGTAATGGGTTCTTATCTCAAGGAGAACACGATAGTCAGCGCCGAGTTCAACCTGTACCGCACCAAGGATGAAATGCTGCTCTGGAACGGAGAAACGGACACTGTTTATTCTAAGAATTTCGATAAGCTGGCGCAAGGGTACGCAAAGGCGCTCGTCAAACAGTTGAAAAAGGACAAAGTGATCTAGAAGAGTGCCGGGTGGATAAGTGCTGGTTTTGTTGCCTTGATGTCACAACCTGAAAACGGCGTTCCACACCCTAAAAGAACAAATGCAAGGACAAGGATTCCAAGGAAACGACGTCTGGGCTTTCTTTGGGAGAAGGAGGGGGCGTCCCGATGAGGGAATTGGTCTTAGTTCGGTACGGAGGATAGGTCGCCCCCCTTGTTTGCTTCGAATGCTAGGCCTCCTGACCCATGCGGATAAACTGTCAAAACAGACAGACTGTAAAACTTCGGCAGGTGGCGGAAAACGCAGACGAATTGATAGGGCGCGGTTTTTGGCTTATCACAGTGCCTGTAAATTCTGCCAGTGGGAAGTTCTCATTGGTCTCACCAACATTCCATCAGAGAAAAGCCCATGGGCAGCTGCAAGATCATCTCTCTTTCATTCTTAGCGCTGGGCATAACTGCCTGCACGGCCTCGGCGCAGGCGCAACAAGGCGTGCCCGAATCAAACTTGACCATGAGGTCCATCAAAGCAGTTGGGTACAGGGTGGGTGGCTGGAGCACGAAAGTCGACCTTAAAGCTACGGGACTAATGCCGGAGGCTGCTGGTGAAGCGAAGGTGGAGGCCCGGCAGGGTAAAACAAATATAGAGATATCCATCAAGGACCTAGGACAGCCCACAAAGCTTGGTGCTGAATTCCTGACCTACGTGCTTTGGGTAGTTACCCCTGACGGGCGATCGGGAAATACGGGCGAAATTCTAGTCAACAAGAATGGAGAGGGTAAGCTGAGCGCCACCACTCCAGCGCAAACATTTTCGATCATTGTCACCGCCGAGCCTTACTTCGCCGTCCGCATCCCGAGCGAAATGGTCATCCTGGAGAACGACACACGGAAGGACACCAAAGGACAGATTTTTCCTGTCAATGACTTCAAGCTGATGAAACGCGCTCAGTACGAGAAACTTGGGAATCCACTGGCCATGACGCCGGATGTTGAGCGTGTCCCTCTCCAGGTGTATGAAGCGCGCAACGCAGTGGAAATCGCGAGGTCCCGTGAGGCAGAAAACGATGCGCCTGAAATCTTTGCAAAGGCAACTGCAAGCTTGCAAGCAACTGAAAATGCGCTCAACGCAAAGAAAGACAAGAAGGACGTCATGTCGGCTGCCCGGCAAACTGTGCAATTCGCTGAGGACGCACGCGCGTTTGCGGCGCAGCGGCAGGATGAAATGCGTATCGCAGCAGAGAAAGAGGCAGCTGCCGCCAAGGCTAGGGCTGAGGCGGAAGCAAAAGCTGCGGAGGAAGCCAATCGCCAGGCAGAGCTGGCCGCCGCAAAGCAAGCCCAAATGAAAGCTGAGGCGGACGCCGCTGCGGTTAGGGCCAAAGCGGAAGCGGATGCTCTGAAGGCAAAAGAGGAGGCTGCGCTGGCGGAAGCCGCGCGAGCGCAAAAAGCTGCGGCGGACTTGCGCGCCCAGTTGTTCGAGCAGTTCAATCGCATTTTGGATACGCGCGATACCCCACGAGGCCTGGTGGTGAACATGGGAGATGTGCTTTTTGATTTCGGAAAATATGACCTCCGCCCAGGGGCTCGGGAAAAGTTGGCGAAGCTATCCGGCATTATCTTGGCACATTCCGGTCTGGAACTTGCCGTCGAGGGATATACAGATAACGTCGGCAGCGACGAACTAAATCAGAAACTGTCCGAAAAGCGAGCTGACACGGTTCGAGCTTATCTCATTCAGCAGGGATTAGCTGAGACCAGCGTAACGTCTCGAGGTTTTGGAGAAACTACTCCAGTTGCAGACAATTCAACCGCTCAAGGCAGGCAACAGAATCGTCGAGTCGAAATCGTCGTCTCTGGCGAAGTCATCGGTAAAAGGATCGGCATATAGGCACTTTGTTTTCAGGATCGACTTCTCGCAGGTCCGACCCAATTTGATTTCAATAAGATTTGCTGGAAGCGGGCGTCAAACTTGCAAAGCTCTTCTGACACAAAGTCGACAGGCCTTGTGCATGAGGTACCTGCTATTTTTGACAGTTCCTCCGTTAGGAACGCATGAATACTATCCCCAACCAGTGAGCGCCGCCAACCCGATGTGCGCCAACGCGCGTGCGGTGCCCGATTTTCGTATGCCTCAGTCTTTGCGCAAGAGTTTCAAACGGCGCTGCAGCTTTGCGGAGCGTGAGCTATGAAAGCGAAGTCATTGCAATTCGCTCTTGCCCTTTGGGCCGCCACAAACGGGCTGGGTGGATGCGAAACAAAACAGCACGCGGCGCCAGCTCCGCCCGCGGTCGAGTTTATTCAAGTGGGGCAGAAGGACGTGCCGGTTACCAAAGAATGGGTCGCCACGCTGGATGGATTTGTCAATGCCCAGATCCGCGCGCAGGTGAAGGGCCTTCTGATCAAGCAAAACTACACGGATGGCGCATTCGTCAGCAAAGGTTCGGCGCTTTTCGAAATCGATCCCAGACCCTTCCAGGCCACACTTGATCAGGCGAACGCAAACTTGGAGCAAGCAAAGGCGAATCTTCAACGAGCACAGGCACAGCTTGGAAAGACGGAGCTAGATGTAACCCGCTATACTCCCCTTGCCAAAGAAAGCGCTATCAGCCAGCAAGAGTTGGACGATGCCGTCCAGGCCAATCTTGCCGCCAAAGCCCAAGTAGACCAAGGGAAGGCCGCCATCGAGTCCGCCCGCGCGTCCGTGGACTCTGCGAAACTCGATCTCAGCTTCACTCAGATTGTTTCGCCAATTGACGGCGTTGCGGCTATCGCCACCGCCCAAGTCGGCGACTTCGTCAGCCCACCCGGTGAGCCCCTGACAACGGTATCAACGATCAATCCAATTCTGGTGAATTTCACGGCGAGTGAACAAGAGTACTTGAACGCGATGAAGCAGGCAGCTGCTTTAGGCGCCGACGAGCACGCGATATTGAACAAGCTCGAATGGCAATTGCGCCTCTCAGACGGATCCATCTATCCACCGAAAGGCCGCTTTTATGCCCTTGATCGTCAAGTGGATGTGAGGACTGGAGCCATTCTCGTTAAGGTGCAGTTCCCGAACCCCGGAAACGTGTTGCGTCCCGGCGGGTTTGGCAACATCAGCACGGTTGTGAGAATTCAAAAGAATGCACTGCTTGTCCCTCAACGAGCCGTGAATGAATTGCAAGGTGGATACCTCGTTGCGGTAATCGGAACCGATAACAAGGTGAGTATTCGGCCGATCAAAGTGGGGCCTAAGGTTGACACGATGTGGATTGTCAACGAGGGACTAAAACCCGGTGAACGAATCGTGGCGGAAGGCGTGCAAAAAGTGCGTAACGGAATGGAAGTCCAAGCCAAGCCCTTTCAGCCGGACTCTTCGGCAACGGAAAAGGCGAACACCGCGAGCAACACACCCTAAAGCCTCATGTACAAGTTCTTCATAAATCGCCCGATCGTGTCCATGGTGATTTCGATCGTTATGGTCATTGTCGGCATCGTCGCAATGCTGAGCCTGCCCACTGCGCAGTTTCCTAATATCACGCCGCCAGAAGTCCAGGTTAAGACCACGTACGTTGGAGCCGACGCTTTGACGGTCGAACAGTCTGTGGCTACCCCAATCGAGCAACAGATGAGCGGCGTGGACAACATGAACTACATGTATTCCAACAACGCGAACAACGGTCAAATAACGCTCACTGTCAACTTCGATGTAAAAACCGATCCGAATACAGATCAGATTCTTTCTCAGATGCGTGCTAACCAGGCAGCATCCCAGTTACCCTCCGAGGTAAACAGCTACGGCGTGACGGTCCAAAAGTCTACGGCTGCACCTCTCATGCTGTTTGACCTCTACTCTCCAAACGGTACTTATGACTCGGAGTTTTTGGCAAATTACGCCTACATCAACTTAAACGATCAACTCACGCGTGTTGCTGGAATTGCCAGCGTCTCGGTTTTCGGTGCAGGCCAATATGCGATGCGCTTCTGGGTCAAGCCTGATCAGCTAGCAAAGCTTCAAATCACCGTCCCTGAAATCATCAACGCAATTCAGACGCAGAACAATGTCAACCCCGCGGGCCAAATCGGCAGCGAACCTGTGCCACCAGGCCAGGAGTATACCTACACCGTCCGCTCTCAGGGCCGTCTTACGACGGAAGAAGAGTTCGGCCAAATCGTAGTTCGTGCCAAGTCCGACGGTTCCATTGTCCGTTTGAAAGATGTGGCCCGAGTGCAACTTGGCGCCCAGGTTTACAACTTGCAGGGCCGGCTCGATGGCAAGCCAGCGGCGGTCGTTGCTATTTACCAGCTTCCTGGATCGAACGCCATCGCCGCCGCCAAGGGTGCAAA
>Ga0126381_100007773_pt1 | contig 11950 bp, 14 predicted proteins | sample PanSoiMetPlot_28_FD_96465 | JGI IMG/M metagenome (GOLD analysis project Ga0126381, IMG submission 96465) | Tropical forest soil microbial communities from Panama - MetaG Plot_28 | ecosystem: Environmental > Terrestrial > Soil > Tropical forest > Bulk soil | place: Panama | collected 2016-02-17
CCAAGTGGAACACCGGTCGCAGGAGTAGTCGTTCTTTTCACACGTCAACGATGATCTCCGCGTCTGGCGCTTCCACAAAGAATTTGGTTGCGGCTCCGCCGCGCTAAGGCCTTCTGTTAATTTCTTTCGGTACAATGAGCCGTGCACATGATGCCGCGTATATGGACAAAGCTAAAATGGGACATCAATCCGGTCGTTTTAACGGGCGGACTGGTTGGAGGCATTCCGCCCCGTAGCGCCAAACGCCAAACGCTTACCCTCCCTCCACATCCATGTACCGGATCAGGCTGGCCAGCGATGGCCAACCATCGTGGTGCCAGGTCAATGGCGGATTTTGCATCTGGCCGATTGCGCAGACCCGCTGCGCTCCGAGCTTGATTGCAAGCGCCACAAGGCGCGCATCAGCAGGATGCACTCCGATTGTGCTGATATGCCTTCGAATCGGTTCCAGGCTTTGCTCGAGGCCCTTTGGCATTGGTTTGACCAAGACGGTGCAGTGCAGAGGATTGTGTTCCAGCGTCGGGCTTGGATCGTAAATCACTAACCAATCGAGCGACTTTGGACTCTCTAAAACTATGACGCCAGCTTCCGTCGCTGCTCGGAATTTCCATTCTTCTCGATATGCCCGAAGCGACGCTGCGATTTCCTGGCTCACAGATCGTGGAGGAGAAATAAGTGTCGACAACTGTTCAGCTAATTTTTCAGCGAACGCCTTCGCATCCCCATCCACGAAGTAGAATTGTGGAGAGAGACAGCCTAACTGGTCAAAGACACAAGCGTCGCGAGCTGCGCCTTGAACGACATCCTGATCGAAAGACCCAGCAATCAGGCCGAAGCTGATCTTGTGGCCATGTGACAGAAAGCGTTGCCAAGGCTGAATGCGCTGTTGAAAATATTGTACGGTTTCATCAGATCCAAAAACGACCACGGCTTCGGCCGCAGTGAACCAGTCCGGTTCAAGCACTTTACCTACCGAAGGCTTCAGTTCGTCTGGCAACCGTTGAATGAATTCACTAACTTCCGGTAAATCGTCTTCTGGCAATTTCAAAATGTTCTTTGCTCCAACCAGGATTCCGCGGATCAAAGTCTGAAGCGCTGCATGCGGAGTGTTCCCGCTCAAAATATGTAGAATCGGACTGAGTGGCTTAGCGATGACTTGGTGTTCACCATACTTTCGCTTGGCAGACTCGAAGAATCCGGGCAGCTCCAACTCGACCCAGGCGAGAATCTTTTTTTTGCTCAGATCTCCCAGCCAAGGGAACGGTTTCGCCGCGAACGCCACCGCCACCGCCCGATTCGTTAAATCGCTCCCGCTCACTCGTAGCTCCTAACTCTTAGCTCCTGACTCGTCCGCAGAAGCTCATCCATTGCCCGAGAACAACCGCGCGGAAGCGCCTTTGGATCGCGCCCAACCAAGATAAACCCGCCATCTGGCCGAGCGACAGCTAAGTCCTGCGTTTGAATGGCGAGTACAGACCAAAGATTTGCCAGATCGACGATTTTCAGAAGGCCCGCCTGACCGGTCTCCGCCTCTTCATTTGTTTCCGCATTGATGACCACGAACCGCAACCAGGGTGGTCCGCGATGAGAGTTACCAATACCGCTTGAGTAGAATTGAGAGCTGAGCTCGGTCATTCCATATTCATTCCAGATCGCTGAGATAGGAATGCCAAACGACTCCGACAGTTGTTCATACAGAACCTCCTTAGCAGTCTCGCGACCACTCCCTTTAAAACCGCCCGTTTCCATAAGAATGCTTGCTGGAGGCAACGGTAACTTTGTCGAAGGCAGATTGAGAAATGCGAGCGCCGTACCGAAGAGTGTGATTGGCCCCTTGACGCTATCAATGAATCTTTGAAGCCGATCTATTCCGAGTACTCCGTCTTTGGAAATAAAGAATCGATCGCGTTGTTGTGCGGCCAGGAACCCACCCATTCGGCTCAGGGACGAAAACGGAGCGTCATCCGGTGACTGCATCAACAACACAAACGGGTGGCGCGGGAGCCCGAAAAAGTCCCAACCAAATTGAACTGCAGCCTCGTAAAGTTCCAACGATGGCAAGAAATGTCTGCCATAGCCTTCGCCAGTCGTGCCGCTGGTCCGAAATTCGATCGTTGTAGCTTCGCGCGGGAAAGAACGAAGCTCACTCCGTTTGAACGCTTGTTGCGGGACAGCTGGGATGTTTTTCCACGAATCGACCTCGACACCGAGCGATTTGCAGTAATGGGCGTAGATTGGATTCCTTTTCCGCTGGAACTCAAAGATCTTGAGCGCGAGCGCCTCGAACTCCGCCGGATTGCGCAGGAACTGTAAAATCTCGTTTTCTAGAAGGGGCATCTCGCCGATATAAAGGACCGCCTATCCATGTCACCACCACCCGCTTATGCACTGGCTTAATTGGATGTCGGATCCGAACGCCTGGATCAGCCTGCTGACCTTATCTGTTCTGGAAATTGTGTTGGGGCTCGACAACATCATCTTCATCTCCATTCTCGCCGCCAAACTACCCGGGGGTCAACAGGCGAAAGCGCGAACCATAGGCCTAATCTTGGCGCTCGTTACGCGCATCCTGCTTTTGCTTACAATCAATTGGTTCATGCATTTAACCGAGCCTTTGTTTGAGCTGTTCGGGCGTGGTTTCTCAGGCAGAGACCTCATTCTGCTGGTTGGCGGACTTTTTCTGATCGGGAAGGGGACTCGGGAAATTCATGAAAGATTGGAAGGATCCGCCGGAACCCAAAAAGTTGGAAGCGGCGGTAGTTTACCCTTGATCGTGACTCAGATCATCTTGATCGACATTGTTTTTTCTTTGGACTCAGTGATCACGGTAGTTGGCATGGCTCAACATCTCCCAGTGATGATTGGTGCGGTGACGATCGCGGTGGTTGTGATGCTTTTCGCCGCCGGCGTGATCAGCAATGTTGTCAATCGACACCCAACGATTCGTATGCTGGCTCTAGCATTCTTGATCTTGATCGGAGCAGTGCTGGCTGCCGATGGGCTAGGACAACATATCGACAGAGGGTATGTCTATTTTGCAATGGCGTTCGCCGTGGCCGTAGAAATGCTGAATCTGAGAGAACGAAGGTCTCGGGAGTAGGAGCGTTCCGGCGATAAGGCATGCGCCAACGCCAAACGCTACCGAAACGCGAGTCTCTGATCAGTCTTCAGGATCTCGTCCAAAGTAGGCCAGCCGTGATCGTCCATTGCCTGAAACACATGGAGATAAGCGGTAACAATCTCTGGGCGGTGTTTCTCCAACAGTTTGGATAAGGCGCCTTCCAGGATTTCTTTTGAAGGCTCGGATGGAAGATCTTCGACCACGCCTTTTCCATCATGCGCGATACCCAGCCCATCCAGAAATTGGCAGATCATTTCCCGTTGCGCTCCAAGCAGCCAGATTTGGAATACTTGTGCGGTGATGTCGTCAGCAGGTTTGCGACCGAGCGCATCGCGAAGCCAGAGATGCCGTTCGTTGCGCGGTTTTCTTTCCACGAAAACCGGTCGCAGTTTTCGATACGTTGCGACATTCTGGATCATCATTTTGTAAACAGCTTTTTCGTCCTGTTGCAGGTAACCAAAAATCTCGTCCGCCAGTTCGGGTGTCAGCTTGCTGAAAATCTCGTAGCACTTCATTGATTGAGCGTAATCCGTAGACGGTAATTGATGTTCCGTAAAGGATAGGTGTACACGCCAAGACGCAAAGAAAGGTCTCACGCAAACACGCCAAGACGCAAAGGTTTTTGGATCGGAGATGAGCTAAGCGCCGAAGACCATTCGACAGCCCGCTGCACTAAGAAGGACGCTGGTCAATTAAATGGTAGGGCCAAGCTTGCTGAGCCGTTACCCATCGTGCTGACTGCTCTATTGACCGTCGCGTAGCACTATGTTCTTCTTCCGACCTCCAAAAACCTTTGCGTATTTGCGTGAGACCTTTCTTTGCTTCTTGGCGTGAGGTCCTAACCCAGCCGGCGCCTTGGCGAGCGCTCTTGCACACAGGGTGCCCAACATCGACCTTAGGGCGGTGTCATCCAAACGATCCATCTATGGCTACTCCCTTCCGGAACTGGAAGACTGGTGCAGAGACCGAGCCGAAAAGCCGTACCGGGCGAAGCAGCTGTTTCAGTGGGTTTTCCGTAAGCGAGTCGATGAGTTTGACCAGATGTCGGATCTGGCCGCAGAGTTCCGCAAACAACTCGCAGAGTCGTTCTGCATCTCATGTCTCAAGGTGGTAAGGCGGACTGGATCAAAAGACACGACACAAAAGTTTCTCTTTGCTTTGCGAGATGGCGCATTTGTGGAGTCCGTACTGATTCCTGCCAGCCCGGCACTTTATGGCGCGCCTTCAGATCGTAAGACGATCTGCGTTTCGACTCAGGTTGGGTGCGCTTATGGCTGCAAATTTTGTGCGAGCGGTCTTGATGGTTGGACGCGAAATCTTGATGCTGGCGAAATTGTTGAACAGATCGTGGCGGTGGAAAGAGAGAGCGGCGAGAAGATTAACAACATCGTTTTCATGGGTATGGGAGAGCCGCTGGCAAACTACGCGAACCTGATTAAAGCAGTTGAAATCATCAACGCGCCGTGGGGTATCGGGATTGGCGCGCGCCGTATCACGATTTCCACTAGCGGCCTGGCGCCTAAAATCAAGGAACTGGCGGAACAACCACTACAGGTACGGCTTGCGATCTCACTTCATGGCGCGACCGATAACGTGCGGCAAACGATCATGCCGGTTAATCGCAAATATAATATCGCAACTCTCATGGAAGCGTGCGCGTACTATCGGCAGCGCAAGCACCAGAAGATTACGTTTGAATACATTTTGATTAAGGAGGTCAACGATAGCCTGGATCAAGCGGTTGAACTTTCAGGATTGGCAACTCGATTAGAAGCAAAAATCAACCTGATTCCATATAATACCGTCCAAGGATTGAGCTGGAGCCGCCCTTCCGAGACTCGACAACGCGCGTTTCTACGGCTTCTGCGAAATCGAGGGGTGGATGCTACGATCCGCCGAGAGAAAGGCCATGATATCAATGCCGCCTGCGGCCAGCTCCGGCTCCAGACCATGCGAGACAAAACCTTTGCAGCTAATTCGAACCTGAGATAAAGGAACGGAATATGGCTGATTCTTACGATGAGCCAGAGAAGGCCTGGGATGAGTACGATTGGGAACGCTTCCTTCAACAACAAGACAGCAAGACCGAACGGTACATGGAGCTGTTTGAGAAGCACATCGATGACCCGAACCGAGATCAAATTATCGCGCAAGAAATGGGGTGGACCCATTTGTTAGATCAATCCGCCGAAGAAGTGGACGAGGTCGAGTTTGATTCCGGGTTTGAGTCGGACCAAGAGCCGGAAGAAGAGGAGCACGATGAGAGCAGCGAAGAAGCGTTCGAAGCGCATCCGCTCTATCAAAGCGCCTTCTCGCTCACCATTTGGATAGATCAGCTCTTCGATGAAATGCCAAATGTGGCGTCGAACCCGACTGCGGTGAAGATGGCGTCGCATGTGGCGGTCGCCAGCGCGAAGCTGGCAGCGGCGCTGAGCGATCAAGCGGCGGAGGAAATCGGGATGACTATTGCGTACCTTAAACGGGCGCTCCGAGCGATTTCTACCGGATTGGAAACAGCGACGCAGATCGCGACCGAAGGAATCTTAAAGCCACGACAATTTGAAGAACTGTACCAAAGACTGTTCCATGTTCGAGACAGTATCATTGTGATGATGGGCGATCTGCGCGCAGAGTGGCGGCGGCGGTACGGGCTGTAAAAGGTTGGCCCGTAAAACAGGATAGGAGTTGCGGTTTTGAATGAAGTGCAAGAGCGCTCGTCTAAGATAGTGGCAGATCACGGTCCCTCCGATACGGTCGAGCCAGATGATGGAACTCTGGTGAAGCGGTGTCAGGCCGGTGATTCCAGCGCCTTTAACGAGTTAGTCACCAGATACAGAACGAAGGTCTTTACCATGGTCTATGGTATGGTGCAGAATGAGCAAGACGCTTGGGATCTCGCTCAGGAAGGATTCCTGAAGGCTTGGCGATCGATTCACCGGTTCAAAGGACAATCATCGTTTTATACTTGGCTGTATAGGATCATGACGAATGTCACGATCGATTCGCTTCGCCGGAAAGGAATCCACGGAGAAGCAGAGTTCGATGACCGGATCTCGCCAGATAGTGTGGAGCCCGGCTCACGAACGACCCCCTCGTCAGTCCCGCTTCCATATAAAAAGGTGGAGCATAACGAAATCAGGCAACGCATCGATCAAGCGATCGCGAAACTTTCTGCCGAACACCGAGCGGTGATCGTGATGAAAGAAATCGAGGATCTGCAGTACAGCGAGATTGCCGAAATTCTGGAGTGTTCCATCGGGACAGTAATGTCTCGGTTGTTTTATGCGCGGAAAAAATTGCAGTCGCTCCTAAGGGACGTTTATGAAAACCTTTGAAGAAAAGTTCACCGCTTGGCTGGACGGGAACCTCCGTGGTGAGGATCTAAGGTCTTTCGAAAACGACTCGATGCGAAGTGAAAAAGAGGAGTTTCACAAACTGAAAAATCTGCTCCGGGAAAATCTCAAGGGTTGCGAGATGGAACATCCGGACTTTTTCAATTCGCAAGTCATGGCACAAATCGAACGGGAACGAGCAAGCGGGTTACGCCGTGTCAGGACCTGGTTTGGTGTTCCCCGGTTCGCGTGGGGAGGCGTTTTCGCTTTGGTTATAGGGTCCGCCTTATTTTTTACCATTATCCCTCGCAGCCAGATGAGGGATCCTCGGTCGGATTATGTTGCCGAAGTCTTGAAAGCTAAGACCGCGGACCCGAACATCAAAGCTACCGTCGATAATCAAAAGGACATAACGATTATCAAACTGGAGAATTTAGACAAAGCGACGCCAGAGAAAGCAAAGAAATCTGATCACTAAATGCATCGGAAGCCTTTGAATGGCCGGCTTTCTAGAGGCTGCCAGATATGCTGTTTGGCAGCCTCTCTCGTTTTTGGAATTCCAGCGCGGGCGCAGCCGCAACCCGAACCGGAGGTGTGGGGATGTCTCCTTTACGCCTCCAACGACCAAGCGTCTGGAGAATTGCCCGCTTCGTTGAGTCGTTATTATCAGCGCTTGCACGAGAACCTCGGTTACTCGGCGTTCCGAGTTGTCGCTCAAGGTGAAACCGCTTTGAAACCCGGCCAGGAAAACTGGTTAAAAGTCGGCAATGATATCAAGGTTCTCTTGTCCAGTGCCGGCCGCACTGACCGCGGAGAATATACGATGACGCTGAAGGTTTTCGATGGCGGCAAACCGTTGGTTGAAACCCAGGCGCGTGTGAATAAGGGAAGTCCGCTTTTCATTCGTGGTCCGGCATGGCACGCCGGCCAACTGGTTCTGGCGGTGATGGTCGAGTCCTGACGCGCGCCTTCGGCGCGCGGTTGCCAGTTTTCAGTTTTCGGTTTTCGGTTTACGGCATTCGTGCCATTGTCTCGGTCCGGCATCGACCGAGTTGGTGGTGCACTCCTAATCGGGCCTATAGCTCAGCGGTTAGAGCAGGGGACTCATAATCCCTTGGTCGCAGGTTCGAATCCTGCTGGGCCCAAACGGCTTACAAAAGTAGGGCCTACACGGTGGGCCTACACATAACCAAGATAACCACCTCAGGAGCCATTAACCCCCACGCAAGAGAAGCGCTTTAGCGCGAGCGTTTGCCTCCGCATTATCCGAAAAAGACTTCGAGCACCCCATCCAATATCGGAGAGGGCCGCTCGACCGAGAATTTACGCTATTCACTCGAGAGAGTGCACCGCCAACGCAGGAGCATGGCTACGGTCATTACAGGCTGCGCATCAGGATGGAATACGTCTGGATGAACCAATTGTTGGCCCGGGGAAGCCGAACTAGAGTTCACCCTGCTCGAAGCGATTAGAAGCGAGCAATCGCATCTCCGATTCCGGTAAGTCGCTAGTTTTAGAAGGTTGGCGGCGGAATATGACTTTCGTTGAGCCCCGCCCAATGGATCGGAATAGACCAAGTCCGAAAACGGGTGAGAGAATTCCCAACTCACCTCAAGAAGGACCCAGCCGCGCTCCTCAGATCATAAGCCCAAGGTTGGTAGGGAGAAATACAGTGCTCAAAACGCGCCCGGACCACGCAGAAAAATCTGGTGATCCGGCGCGCGGCTGCCGCTATTTGGCTTGGTTGTTTCAGAAGGCGTATCTGCAACCGAAGTTGGTCTGTATAAAGTCTTTTACTGACGAATTGAAATTATGCTGACCGCCAGCGACCCAGTTATAGGTGGCCTCGCCAAAGATTCCGATATGGGGTGTAAACCGATACTCGAACCCACCCCCGACGTGCCCGAGCCCGCGGTCGTTATCGACGTTCGAAGAGGCGTTATTGAATTCCTGATTCAGCTCTGGAAAGCGCGTGTGTATGGTTTTTCCTCCCGCGCCTGTGAAAACACCACCGCCGCCGCCAATTATGTATGGCGCCAAATGAACATTGGGCCAGAAGTCAGCCAGCGGGAGTCGCAGGATGAGGTCTCCCGTTATAATACCCGCCCCCGAAGTGTTGTCTGAGGTAGATCTACTGAAATGGAATGAGTTATTGGCACCGGTGATGCTGCCTGTCACAGTCCGGGCGTTGAGATCCACCCCCGCACCTTGGAACCTGAAACCTATCCATTTCCAGGGGAGGTAATAAGTGAAATCCATGCCTCCACCCCACCCGTAAGGGCTGCCCTCGCTGGAGATAGTGACGGCATCGCCGTTGGCAAACGTCCTTGTCTCGCTTCCCCCGCTGCCCGTCCCGGTTACGTATGTCCCGAAGACTCCGATATCGAATTCGTTCGGCCTAAAGTAGGACACGGGCGGCGGTGGGGGCGGTGCAACAACTTCCTTGGACGGAGGTGGTCCGGCAAAGGAAACACCTGCTTGTAACGCAAGAGTCACAACGACCAACGCGGTTGACTTTTTCATAAATATGTCTCTCCTTGTCAACTAACGGATGCTTCGTTCTTAAGCCGCTGTCAATGCACAATATTAGCCATAGATTTTAACAGCTCCGTTCGCCCTGGGACTACAAGTACAAACGTGCCTAAATGCTACTGGCTGCGGGTTCCCTGCTCCAACGGCTGATTGCTAAGGTAGCTAGCTTCGATCATAACTTGTCCCGCTCAGCGCCATAGTGAAGGGTACTTCGTCGTCGAACTGTCAGCCGCAATCCTTGTTAGTTCCTTCTCGTGCTGGCCAGATAAAGTAGGTACTTGGGTCATGGCATTCAACGTATTAACGCGGACGTCGGCCACTGGGGCATCTGACATTTTTTAGCTCCTTCGGACCAGAAAGAAAAGTGCTTGATCTAACGTTGCTAAGTCCTGTTGCCGCCTCCGGTTTTCCCGACTCCGATACTGGCCAGGTACTCTTCATTGGTCGGTTGTCGGTTTTCGAATGCGCGCAGGCTGCGGAAAGCTCAATCTCAACGGAAGCCCAGCCCGTCTAACAGCCGTGGGGTGTAGATGATCGGCGCAGTGCTGGAATTCAAAAACTGCAGGGTAAGCGAAACGCTGTTGCCCGGCTGCAAAGGCCCGCTCAAGGAGAAATGCTGATAAGGGCTATCCAAGGGAGTTAAATAGGTTGTGGCTCCGGCAGCGGTTAGCAACGTTGCGTCGGTACTCAAGCCATCACAGACTAAAGACAGCGGTGTACTGAACAGCGGCGTTGTACCGTTGTTTTTGACCGTCACCAACTGGCTGTAAGCGCCACTCCCATGAACAAGTGGTCCTAGGGTGAGCTGGACGTTTGGATTACTGGTCATGTCGACGGCGCTATTGGAAGAGGTGGCTGTGCCCGCGAAAGCAAAAACAGTTCCTTTGGTGCCCACATAAACCATGGAGTTGGCGACTGTCGGCACGCTGAATTTGGTTCCTGGCCTGGCCAGTGCGGGGCTAGCGAAGAGCGTGGCTAATGTGCCCGGATCGAACGCATACAACGTTGCGCCTCCGGCTGAGATGCTGGAAAGCCCGATAGCCCAGACCAAGCCGCCCTTAACGACCCCGGCTGAATTGATGAATGCGCTAGTGGCCGGCACTGTGCCTTGGATGAAGAAGGTGACGGTGCTTTTAGCTGCTGGGCTGGTGCCTAACTTTGCATTGGAAAAGACAAACTTCTCGATTGGATTGCCCACGAGAGCAGAAGATGCGCGAGGGCCCCAGTACATTGCGCCGTTCAAGAAAGCGCCCGGTCCAAACACCTCTTGGGGCATAATCGTGGCGTTCGGAAATTGCGGAGGAGGTATCACTTGGTAAATCCCACTATTGTTGGCTGTCTGCTTGCCCAGTTTGTTCCGGTCAGCGACATAGATTTTTTTGTCTTTGCCAGCAACAACCAACAGCTTGTGGGTCACACCACTGTTGTCCTTGAGGTCAAGTAATACCGGTCCGCCGCTTCCCAGGTCGAGGTCTCCGCGTTGGTCAAAGGCTTGATTAAAAGGGGTGAAGTAATCAAGGACGGTCAAAGTCTTCAGGCTGAGTTTCAAGATCGAGTCGCTAAATGTGGTCATGCCGTCCCAAGGACCGTTGCCGGTAACGGCGTAAATTAATGAATTGTTGGCCGGTGCCGCTAGCGCTCCTCCTGCGCCCCAGACCCCGCCTCCGCTTCCATCGGGCAGAGTGGAGCGGCTGGCTAATCCCGCGGCGGTCGGGTTGGTATCAAAGGTGCCAACCAAAGCCAGAGAATTTTCGTCGAAAGCTAGGATCCACCCGGTAAAGGGCGAGAAATCACAAATCGAACCAAAAGCCACATAGACAACGCCGTTAACCAACAAGAGCGCAGCGCGTTGTTTTTCTTCTGCAGCGTTGAAATGGACCAACCCGCCAGAGGTGTCCACCGCCGGGAAGCTGCCGGGGAAAGTCGCGGTGAATTCAAGTGAGGCAGTGTCTTTGCCGGTCACGACATTCAGGGAGTGCAGCCGATAGAGTTTGTGCCCGCTGGAAGTGCGAGTGTAGGCGACGACGAGAATCTTGTTGGAGAGTCGGTCAATGACCGGGGTGCCGGTAATACCGACAGTCCCTGGCAGATCGTTACAGTTGCTGGTGACCGCAGTCTCGCCGGAAGGAAACAGCTTGGTGTTCCACAGTAAGCTTCCGGTATCGGCATCCAGCGCATAAACGTAATCCATTTCGGTCGCAACGATTAGTTGGTTGTGACGCGCTCCGTTGATAACAATGGAGGAGACGTAAAGCGGCTGGGCGTAAACGTCACCGACAACGGGGACAGACCATTTTTGTGTCAAACCAGAGACCGAAACCGGGTTTAAACCCGTCTCGGCCGGATTCAGGCCGGTACGCTGGTTGTTGTAGTGATAAGTCAGGACATCCGCACAGCTCTCTGGAAGAGTCAACATCGCGCTGCAACAGAGCGCGAAAGAGAAAAGAAACAGGTCCGACCCGTGCTCGGACCTTGGGCCAAAGCTAGACATAGGTCGATTGGGGGCGTAATTGTTGGGGGTCCTAGAGTAAGACGAGTGTTAAGCAGTTAAACGAAAGAGCTGAAACGACGCCAAAACTCCGAGAAACCTCGTTCCAATAGCCAGCACAGCGAGTATTGCAACACGAGGAAGGCACGGGAATTACGGCTTCTATAGTATCCGAGAGCGTTGTAAAGACTTATTCTGTGACTTTTTTGCCTGTTTGTCTCTAGAACCGCCGAGTACCGCCCGGTGCCGGTCTCTGGAGGAAGCTGCAAGGGTAGGCAGGCGGTTTTTGACTTTTTCTTCTCGTCTTCGGCCTAGTCTGCCCAATAGATCGCTCTACAGCACTTCAGGGCGCCGTGTCATCGACCGCGCAATGCCCGAGCACCTCATCGAGCAGTCGCTCAACAAATCGGCCAACTGCCGTTTCGTGACTGGCTCTGGGGCCGGCAACGTTCAGGATTTTTATGTTATTCTTCTCCA
>Ga0126381_100007774_pt1 | contig 11948 bp, 12 predicted proteins | sample PanSoiMetPlot_28_FD_96465 | JGI IMG/M metagenome (GOLD analysis project Ga0126381, IMG submission 96465) | Tropical forest soil microbial communities from Panama - MetaG Plot_28 | ecosystem: Environmental > Terrestrial > Soil > Tropical forest > Bulk soil | place: Panama | collected 2016-02-17
ACCCACACACGCATCGCTATATTTCGACTGGCTCCCGAGAAAACAAGTTCGGCATCGCACTCGACGAAGCCCGGGCAATTTATGAACGGGCGGCCAAATTGAGCAATATTGAGATTGTCGGTGTGCAGATGCACATCGGTTCTCAAATCACCGAGGCAGAGCCGTTCGCGCGCGCAATCGAAAAACTCGCGCCATTGTTAGCCGATTTGAAATCGAAATACGCCATCAAGTTCTTCAGCATCGGAGGCGGCATGGGAATCATCTACCGGCGCGCATTGGACAGCGGATCAGGCAAATGGTGGCACGATCACAGCAGCGAACCATCTGCATTCAGTGTGCACAACTACGCTGATGCCATTGTGCCGCCGTTGCGCGATTTAGGTATCCGGATTCTTGTCGAGCCTGGCCGTTTTCTTGTCGGCAATGCCGGCGTTTTGCTCACGCGGGTTCGTTATGTAAAGGAAACCGGCAGTAAAAAATTCGCCATTGTGGATGCCGGCATGAACGATCTCATCCGCCCGGCGCTATACCAGAGTTATCACGAAATCGTGCCGGTCGAACAAAGGAAGGGTGAGAGAAAGAAGATGGTCGAGATCGATATTGTCGGGCCGGTGTGTGAGTCGGGCGATTTTTTTGCGCTCGACCGCAAGATGCCTGAAATGCATGAAGGCGATTTGCTCGCGATCATGAGCGCGGGCGCGTACGGATTTGTAATGGCGTCGAATTATAATTCGCGCCCCCTCCCGGCAGAAGCGCTTGTTCGCGACGATAAGGTTGCGCTGATTCGAAGACGCCAAACATCGGACGCCATCGTACGCGAAGAAATTGATCCCGATTGGTAGAGACTGACCTCCGGTTCAGCCGCGAAAGCTAGCCGCGGTCGGCGGGTTGCCCTACCACTTGCGAATTTCGTGCTCCGCATAAATAGTCCTCTTCGCCAAAATGATGAAACGTCTGTTGCTCGTTTGCTGTTTGTTTATGGTCGCGCTCGGTCTGCGCGCCGCCGCGCCGCCGGCCGGGGGTGAATACATACTGCTGGTGGGTGGTCCGTCCATGTACCAGTGGGAAAAATATAAGGCCGTCCCGCACGACCATTGGTGGGCGAACTTCGTCCGCGCCGCCCGATTGCGGACCGAACAACTACGCAATGAAGTCGGGCCCGACGCGAAGATCACATGGCTCATTTACAAGCAGGGCTATGAGGATCGCTCAAAACAGGAGCACCAGGATCTGATCAGCCTAATTGGTACGGTTCGCGACAAATTTAACATCAACCTTGTTTGGTTTGGTCCCGGACACGAGGTCATCGATTATATCAACAGCGGACAGCCGCGAGACCAGCTGAAGATCGTCGATTTTGAATATTTCGGGCATTCGAACCGCGCTTGTTTCATGTTCGATTACAGCAACAACATCGACAGTGCTTGTAAATCGTGGCTGCACGATAGCGACCTGACCAAAATCAATCGACGTGCTTTCGCGCGCCACGCTTACTGCAAAAGTTGGGGTTGCCATACCGGCGAGGAGATGTCGAAAAAATGGTACGCCGCGACCGGGACGCACATGATTGGCGCCATTGGCAAAACTCAGTTCATGATGGAAGAACTCCCGATCCTCATTTCAGAGGACGGCAGGTGGGTCAACTGATTGCTGATTTGCGATTGGCGATCGAACACGTGGCCGCGTAGTTTGAGATCGACATTCGCCGGCGGTGTTGTCATCAAAGTTCGCGGGTCCAGTAGCAGGGGCAATAAAACCTCAGCAGAAAGAAGTTATGGATTGGAAAAAATTCTTCTTCGCATTCATTGCGGCCTTCATTTTCCTCTTCGTGTTCGGCTTCCTTTGGTACGCGACGCTGATGCACGGCGCGCATAGGGAGGTGCCAACACTTTTGCGACCGGAAGCCGACCTTAAGAGCTACTTCGGATGGCTTGCCCTCGGTCAACTAGTGATGGCTTTCTTTTTCACGCTCTTGTGCGCTCGCTACGTCCCGGGTGGACGCGCAGGCGCCGGCGCAACGCTGGGCCTCCTGGTGGGATTAGTCTATGCAGGGGCACATTTAATCTCGTTCGCGGTTCAACCATTAACCTTTAAGATCCTTTGCGGCTGGATAGCCGGCGCTGTGATTCAATTTGCAATCGCAGGCGCAATCGTCGGCGCGATCTATAAACCGGTTGTCGAGCAGATTATGTATGTGAAAGAGCGGTCGCGCTAACCCCAGAACTTCCCTCGTCTGTGCTAATTCATTGGCTCCAACACAACTGTAAGTTATGAAACGGTTCATACTCGTGTTTATCGCCGCATACGTTTTCCTGTTCGTCTGGGGTTGGCTGTTTAACGGGCTTTTGCTTAAAGACGTTTATGCCGAGACGCCAAATCTTTGGCGATCGCAAACTGAAATGGCGAGTTTGTTTCACTGGATCATCATTGGACAGGCTCTCATTGTCTTCTCGTTCGTAATGCTCTACGCGAGTGGTTTCGCCGGCGGCGGGATAATTGCTGGAATTCGGCTGGGTCTTCTCTTGGAAATCGCAGCGATTGGGATGCGCCTTGGCTTTTATGCCGTCCAACCCATTCCCGGAAAACTGATTCTTTACGGAAGCATCGGCGGCCTCGTTGAAATGATTATCGTCGGGGCAATGGTTGGCGCGATCTACAAACCCGCGTCCGCGCGGGCGAGTTAGGAAGAAATCGCCTCCGATGGTCGCGAGCTTCTGGGGAGCGTCATAACCGTTTCGAGGTTGGACGTTGAGCTTTGGAGGTTGAGGTCGATGGATAAAAATTCAGAAACGCCCGCTGCGCTCGGATATCGCATGCCGGCGGAATGGGAAATGCACACAGCCACATGGCTTTCGTGGCCGCGACGGGAGGGGATTAGTTTTCCCGAGTCGTTCGATCGCGTTCTGCCTGCGTTGCGCGCCATGATTGAAGCGTTGATCGGATCCGAGCAGGTTTGCATCAACGTTTCCAATGGCGCGCATGAAGCCGAAGCCCGCGCGGTTTTGCACGGACTGCCCATGGAACGAATCACCTTTTATCCAGTGGCCACGAATGAGCCCTGGTGCCGCGATCACGGTCCGATTTTTGTTACGCGCGCTAGTGACCCGAGAGTTGCCGTGGTGGATTGGGATTATAACGCATGGGGAAACAAATATCCGCCGTTTGATCTGGATGAAGTTGTGCCGACACGTCTCGCTGAAATCCTGAAACTGCCCGTTTTCTATCCGCGCATGATCCTTGAAGGCGGCTCAATCGACGTGAATGGCAACGGTGCATTACTTACAAGTGAGTCCTGCCTCCTAAACAAGAATCGGAATCCCAATCTTTCTCGCAATGATATCGAGCAACGTCTACGCGATTATCTCGGCGTCAGCGATATTCTCTGGCTCAGCGATGGCATTGCCGGCGACGACACCGACGGTCACATCGATGATCTCACGCGATTTGTAGCCCAAGAAACTGTCATAACTGTGGTTGAAGAGAGTCGCGACGACGAAAATTACGAGCCGCTAGAGCAAAATCTCGCGCGTCTGCGGGAAATGAAAATCGATGGCCGCACACTCGACATTCTTACGCTTCCGATGCCCAAGAAGATAGTGCGCGAAGGATTGCGACTGCCGGCGAGCTACGCGAATTTTTATATCGCAAACACGTGCGTGCTCGTTCCCACATTTGCCGATGCGAACGATGAAGCTGCTTTATCTGTCCTACGCCAATGTTTTCCTGGCCGGCGCGTGATCGGCATCGATTGTCGCGAACTGATCTGGGGGCTCGGCACGTTTCACTGCCTGACACAGCAGCAACCGGCCGTTTGATGGCAGTGGCAATTGACCGCAATCGCCTTCGGGAGGTTCAGTAAACCGACCCTACTGTATCAATCTGCGACCGGCGCCGGCTTATAGCCGCTCTTCAGAATTGCGTCGTGGAGATCGGGCGGATGCGTTTTGCGTGGATCGAACACAACGATCACGCGCTCATGAGGGAGGTCGACTCTGACATCTTGCACCCCGTCAATATTCTTCAGTACCGGTCGGAGTTTACGCACGCACTCATCGCAATCTTCACCTTCAGTGGCGATTTCGATGGTTTCCATGACATTATGGTCGGTGCGGTCCCGGAAAAATGGATCGGCCGGATCAGTCGGTCGTGCAGGGTCCATTGTGTTTGAATGTCTCATTATCTACGTGTGAAGCACGCGCAGTGGTCGCCTGCGTGAGGTAGGAGCGATTGACCTCAATCGCCTACGGGCGGTTCGGTTAACCGCCCCTACCTTGCGCCACTTGGCGCGCCACGGGTTCGAGCACACGCCAGACGTTTTCAGCAAGGAGCTTTTGGCCGGCTACATTCGGATGAATGCCGTCAGGCAAATTGAACGAAGGATTGCCGCCTACTCCTTCCAATAAATACGGTATCAAGGCCGCGCCATTTTTCGTCGCCAAGTCAATAAACATTTGTCCAAACGCGGAAACATAATCGTCGGCGGTATAACCTGGGAGTTGAATTCCCGCAATCACCACGCGCGCTTTTGGATTTTTCGCTTTCACCTTGTCGATGATCTGTTGGAGATTGTTTTGGATTTCATCAATCGGCACGCCCCGAAAGGCGTCGTTAATCCCAAGCTCCAGAACTAAAATGTCGATTCTGTGCTTTAAATGCGGGGGTAAACGTTGCAAACCGCCGTCGGTTGTACCGCCGGAGGCGCTCGCGTTGGTCACTGAAAAATTCAGGCCTTCCGCGCGCAATTTTTTTGCGAGTAAAGCCGGGTAAGCTTCGGTGCGTTTGAGCATGAAGCCGTCTGACAAACTGTCGCCGAACACTAAAATGCTTTTCGTTTCGGCAGCGGCGTGTTCCCCGGAAACGAGAGACATCATGGCGAGAAACGCGGCGAGAGCGCCTTTCATTTAGGAATATACAATGCTACCGGCCGTTGCAGGGCAACAGCTCCGGTCGCCGTGGCTGGGCAGGAGAAGCGGCGCCCTACAGTCGACTCTTCGATGTTGGACGTTGAAGGTTTTCCGCGTAACGGTTTAACTCTTCAACCTCAACCTTTTTCTATGGCTAATTTTGCTATCAACGGTTTCGGGCGCATTGGGCGTAACGTCCTTCGTGCCATGTCACAAAAACAGGTCGAACGTGTTCTAGCGGTGAACGATCTCACTGACACGCACACCCTCGCCCATCTGCTCAAGTGGGATTCAGTGCACGGCAAATTCGACGGACAGATCAGTTACGACGACGAAAATATCATTGTACGTGGTCACAAAATTAAGGTTTTGAAAGATCGCGATCCAGCGAATCTGCCGTGGAAAAAACTGGACATCGATGTGGTGCTCGAATCCACCGGCTTATTCACAAATCGGGACAAAGCCGAGTTGCACTTAAAGGCCGGGGCGAAACGCGTGTTGATCAGTGCACCGGCAAAAGATCCGGACGTTACGATTTGCATCGGCGTGAACGACGACGCTTACGATCCCAAAAAAGACAAAATCGTGTCCAACGCCAGTTGCACAACGAACTGTCTCGCGCCCATGGCGAAAGTACTGAATGACACATTCGGCATTTCACACGGGTTTATGAGCACGATCCACAGTTACACGAACGACCAGCGCATTCTCGACTTTCCGCACAAAGACCTGAGACGTGCACGCTCCGCAGCAATCAACATCATCCCGTCCACGACTGGGGCAGCGAAGGCGATTGGCGAGGTAATTCCAGCGCTCAAAGGAAAACTTAATGGTGGCGCCTTCCGGGTCCCTACGCCCGATGGTTCGGTGACAGATTTCACCGCCGTGCTGGAAAAAGACGCGACCATGGACAGCATTAACGCTGCGTTCAAGAAAGCGGCGTCGGATAAAAGCTACAAGGGCGTACTCGAATTCAGCGATGAGCCGCTCGTTTCCCAGGATATCGTTGGCAATCCGCACTCCTGTATTTTCGACAGCAAGCTAACGCTGACGCTCGGTAATCGATTCGTAAAAGTGGTTGGCTGGTACGATAACGAATGGGGCTACAGCAATCGGTGCGTGCAGTTGATGGAAATGTTGGCTGACTAAACGGAATAATGGCGTCCTGCAGTGATGGAATAGTGATATTCTCCCCGGCGCCACTCCATTACTCCAAGACTCCAACACCCCAATGAAACTCACTGTCCGTGATCTCGACGTCCGTGGGAAACGCGTCCTGGTGCGGGTGGACTTCAACGTGCCGACCGAAGTTCGCGGCGGCAAAGTTCGCGTGACTGATGACACGCGAATCCGCGAAAGCCTGCCGACCATCAATTATCTTCGCGAACACGGCGCAAAAACGATTTTGATGTCCCACTTTGGCCGGCCCAAAGGGAAGCCGGGGGAGAAATATTCGCTTCGGCCAATCGGCGAATATTTGCATTCCTTGATTCATCAGCCCGTAATTTTCAGTCACGACACCATCGGCGACGTGCCAAAGAAGATCGTTGAGCACATGGAAAACGGCGATGTTGCGCTGCTCGAGAATGTTCGATTTCAACCGGGTGAGGAAGCGAACGATGCTGAATTCGCCAAGGCGCTCGCCGAACTGGCCGATTTTTACGTGAACGACGCTTTCGGAGCCGCACACCGTGCGCATGCATCAACAGCGGGCATAACAAAATTCGTGTCAAAATCGGCCATGGGTCTTTTGATGGAGAAAGAACTGAAGCATCTGCGAGATGGACTTCGAAATCCGGCCAAGCCCTTCGTTGTGATTTTAGGGGGTGCCAAAGTGTCGGACAAAATCGGTGTTCTAAAAGCGTTAATGGAAAAAGCGAACACGATTCTGATCGGCGGTGCTATGGCAAACACATTTTTGAAGGCGGAGGGAATTTCTGTAGGCGCGAGCCGCGTTGAATCTGACAAGGTCGGCCTCGCGCGTGAGCTTTTGGATCTGGCGAAGCAACGCGGCGTGAAGTTTCTCATTCCGGTTGATGTGGTCGAGGCTGATGAAATTCGACCGGGCGCAAACATGCGAAACACGAGTCGTCTCTCGCCCCAGCATGGGATCCGGGACGGATGGCAGGCGGTGGATATCGGCGCGGCAACCATTGCTCTTTATCAGGAGGAAATTGCCAGGGGAGAAACAATTTTGTGGAACGGACCGATGGGCGTCTTTGAAATTCCTGAGTTTGGCGAAGGCACAATTGCGATTGCTGAAGCGATGGCGCAATCAGGGGCGACGACAATCATCGGCGGCGGAGATTCCGTGACAGCGGTCAAACAAGCAGGGCTCGCCGGGAAAATGACATTCATTTCCACAGGCGGCGGCGCGACGCTGGAATTACTTGAAGGCAAAGAGCTTCCTGGCGTGGCCGCGCTAACCGACAGAAACTGATGCGCAAAAAGATCGTCGCAGCGAATTGGAAGATGAACATGACGCAGGCCGAGTCCCAATGGTTTGTAGACTCATTTCTTCGCGATATTGGCGAGATTACCGACGTCGAAGTGGTCATCATTCCCCCGTTCACCGCGATTCCGAAAGTAACCGAAGCTTTGGGCAGAGCGCACAATATCAAGGTCGGCGCTCAAAATATGTATTGGGAAAAGAGCGGTCCCTATACCGGCGAGATCAGCGCTCCGCTTTTACGCGACCTGTTTGTGCATTACGTCGTGCTTGGCCACAGCGAACGCCGGACGCTATTCGGCGAGACGGATGAAATGGTCAATCGCAAGGTGCGCGCAGCGCATGACGGAAAATTGCGCCCGATCATTTGTGTCGGAGAAACGCTCGGTCAACGCGATAAAGGCAACGTGGAAAAAATTTTGTCGATCCAATTACACGGCAGTCTCGCCGGTCTGAAGCCGAAAGAATTGCAGGAAAGCGTGATCGCATACGAACCGGTGTGGGCGATCGGCACCGGACGCAACGCAACTCCCCAGCAAGCACAGGAAGCACACGCGTTCATTCGACACATCTTGGGCGAAATGTCCGACGCGACCACAGCCGACCGAGTGCGGATCCAGTACGGTGGCAGCGTGAAACCCGAGAATGCCCGCGAGCTCATGAGACAGCCGGATATCGACGGCGCACTCGTCGGCGGAGCGAGCCTCGACCCGCGCAGCTTCGCTCAGATCGTGAAGGCCGCACGCACCGAATAGCAAGTTGTAGCCGAGATCGCTGGCTTTGCTTGGACGTCAAACTGCCGCGCCTACTGGTACGACCAATTACTTCTATTGGTCTGTGTTTGTGCCCTTACGGTTTGTAACAACCACCTTTGCAGATGGGCTGCTTATCTTGATTCGCGTGGTCAGTATCTCCATTGCAGCTGCCTGTCTTTTGAGTTGAACAGTAAGAACGTCCATTTGCTGTTGTTGCCGCTCAATTTTCGCCTGCTGCGTTGCCACCTTGGACTCAAGCGCAGTGGTACGAGCTTGCTGTTCGTCAATCTTGCGGTCGTCTTTATGATATTCATTAACGATGCGTCGCGAATGAGCACCCAGGACACGAGATACCGCTACTCTCTTTGCGTCGAAGCCTTGGGTGCCAAGTTTGTCATCTTGATCGACCAATACTGGAACCGCCGTGGTGAGATCAACTGGCGCCTTGTAAATATTGCCGATATAGCAGCTGTCATCGACCTCGCCGACAACACTGGAGATTCCAGGGACACCTGAGCCGATGCAGATCACTTTATTAGCCGTGTTGACCTCGACTCCAGCCTCGGCACCCAGAATCGCGTTGTAGCCACCGGTTGAGACGCCGCCCAGCGCACGCTCGCCGACAGCCGTGTTGTAGTTGCCTGTGGGGAGCGCGCCATCCGCAGCGATGGCTTGACCGAGTGCTTGGAAACCGGCAGCGGTATTGAAACTACCGCTGTTGTTGGACGGCATTGCGCCCCAACCGAAGGCACTATTGCCGTAACCGGTAGTGTTACTGAAAAGCGCATAATTTCCAAAGGCCGAGTTGTTAGATCCCTCGTTGTTAGTAGGATCGCCATTGTTGAGGAAAAGCGCTTGATAACCGATTGCCGCATTGTCCTGACCGGTAGCGTTCGCTGTGGAATCAAGAAAAATCTGGAAATTGTGATCGGTGGTCACAGTTTTTAGGGACCTTTCGGCGTTTTGGAGGGAGCAATGGCCGTTAATTTTGATCGCAAATCGAAACAGACCACGTCGGTTGAGTGAATGACGCGCGCATTCTTTATTGTCGGCCCGACGGCAATCGGAAAATCCGAGCTTGCAGCTGATGTGGCGCGGGAAGTTGGCGCGGAGATTGTCAGCGCCGACGCGTTTCAAATTTACTGCGGGCTCGACCTGCTTACTGCGAAACCGGAGTCGTCAACCCTTGCGATAGCTCCGCATCACCTAATCGGCACCGTGCCGCTTACGGAAGAAATGAACGCCGAAAAATATCGGCGTGCCGCGATGCGCGGGGTTGAAGAAATTCATTCGCGCGGCAAACCCGCGATCGTCGTTGGTGGAAGCGGACTTTACGTTAAAGCTCTGACTCACGGACTTGCACCCTTGCCCGAATCTCATCCAAAGCTGCGCGAGAAACTAAATTCCATGAGTTTAGAAGATTTGCGCTCACAGCTTGCCGAACTTGATCCGGAAACGGCCCAAAAAATCGACCTCAAAAACCGCCGTCGGCTCGTCCGCGCTCTGGAGATCTGTTTGCTCACAGGGAAACCCGTCTCTGCACAACGCTCACGAGCAGCAACTTCGCACAGCGAAGCGTCTACAGGCGTTTTTGTTTTTCGCGACCGAGAGGAGCTTTACAACCGAATCAATCAGCGAGTGGAAGCGATGTTCAAACACTGCGTCCTCGACGAAGTGCGCGCCGTCGGACCCACCAGCGCGACTGCTTCGCAGATGATCGGTTTACGCGAAATCCGGGAACTGCTTGCTGGAAATAAATCGCTCCCGCAATGTATTGCGGACATTCAGCAGGCGACTCGTCGGTACGCCAAAAGGCAGTTGACCTGGTTTCGGCGGCAAACTAATTTTTTGCCGCTGAACCTGTCGTTGCTTACCAACAAAGAAGCTGTGAAATGGATTTCGCTCCGAATTCGGTCGGAGACCGGAACAAGGGATGATTGAAACGCGTCCCCAGAAATCACGGGAGCGCGCGCTGCTGATCGGGCTCGAAAAAGAAGGCGTCTCCAAGTGGGATTTGCACGATTCCCTCGACGAATTGCGCGAGTTGGCAAATTCCGCAGGGGCCGAGGTCGTAGATACGGTGACGCAGAAATTGCAAAAGCCGACCGCACCTTATTACATCGGCCGCGGCAAAGCAGAATCCATCAAGGAATCGTGTCAAGATCAGCAGGTGACCTCGGTGATTTTTGATGATGAACTTTCACCAGCGCAGGGGCGTAACCTGGAAAATTTATTCGCGCGCAAGGTGCTCGATCGAACACAATTGATCCTCGACATTTTTGCGCAACGAGCGCGCAGCCGGGAAGGCCGATTGCAAATCGAGCTGGCGCAGTTGCAATATCTTTTGCCGCGCCTCACTCGGATGTGGCATCACCTGTCGCGCCAGACCGGTGGCATCGGCACGCGCGGCCCGGGTGAAACGCAATTAGAAGTAGACCGCCGCCGCGTTCAGGGACGAATCGCGCGGCTGGAGCGCGAGCTGGAGTCCGTGCGGAAAACACGAGCCATTCAGCGAAAGGGACGCAAACGTCATCAGTGGCCAGTCGCCGCAGTGGTGGGTTATACGAACGCGGGAAAATCGACTTTGCTGAATCTGCTTACGGGAGCGGATGTCGCCGCGGAAGACAAACTCTTTGCCACGCTGGATCCGACGACGCGTAGCTTTGTTTTGCCTAACAAACAGCGGGTCCTTCTCACCGATACCGTCGGCTTCCTGCGAAAGCTTCCCCACACGCTGATTGAATCCTTTAAGGCAACACTGGAAGAAGTTAGCGAAGCCGATTTGCTCATTCATATTGCTGATTTGAGCCACCCTCGTGTGGACGAGCAGATGGAAGCGGTCGATCGAGTGATCAAAGAACTCGACGCTTACGGCAAGCAAACGGTGATCGTCTTCAATAAGATCGATAATCTGCGGAACCGCGAAGTCGTCGATTCCTACCTCAAGCGGTTTCCCGGTAGCGTGGCGATTTCCGCGCGCACTGGAGAAGGGGTAAACAAACTCGTGCAAGCGCTGGAGCACGCACTCAGCTCATGGCGGTTGCGCTCGCGCTTTCGGATTCCCGCCAACGAAAGCGCGTTGATCGCAGAAATTCATCGAGTCGGTCACGTTCTTGAGCTGCGATATGAGGCCAATGAAGCACTGATCGTCGCGCACGTTCCCCCTGACCTGGCGCAAAAGCTGGATCGCTACGCGGAAAGGTAGGGACATCGCATTGCGATGTCCGGACGGCGCAGCGCGCCGTCCCCACCATGGCGTTATTGTGCAGCCAACCTGCGGATGCTCGATTCGACGCTTCGCGCGACCTGTGACCAACCTTCACGATTATTTGGAATCGCCGCAAAATTCAGAGGCTCTCCGATAATCAGACCGATTCTTACAGGCCTGGGGACGTTTCGGTTTGGTGGCAGGGCCTCAAATGTTCCAGTCAGCCCGCAAGGTACAACCGGCACGTTTGTTTCCGCGACCATCATCCCGAGCCCGTGCTTGAAAGGCATCATTAAACCAGTGCGCGTGCGTCCGCCCTCTGGGAAGATAATGAAAATCGCTTTTTCCTCCTGCAATTTGCGACGCAACTCTGCAAGAGCATGCGGTCCGCAGTTTTTCCGCCACATCGGCAAAGCGTTAAGCATGATTGCGGAGAACACACTGACTGCTTTCGTTTGAAAGAACACATCGCCGGCCGCGATCGGAAATGCGCGCTCACGATGACGTGGCTTGAGCGCAGCTCCCAGAATCAGCGCGTCGAGATGACTGCAATGATTTGCCGCAAGCACGAACGGCCCGTGTGCCGGCAGTTTCTCTCGACCCGAAATTGTGAGTCGATGAGCGAGCGAAAA
>Ga0126381_100007775_pt1 | contig 11947 bp, 9 predicted proteins | sample PanSoiMetPlot_28_FD_96465 | JGI IMG/M metagenome (GOLD analysis project Ga0126381, IMG submission 96465) | Tropical forest soil microbial communities from Panama - MetaG Plot_28 | ecosystem: Environmental > Terrestrial > Soil > Tropical forest > Bulk soil | place: Panama | collected 2016-02-17
ACCTCACTCCCCTCCTTGAACGACGTTATTCGGTCGACGAAGGACAACGAGCCTACGAAGTGTTGAAGTCTCACGGCGCTTACACGGTGATCCTGGAGTATCCCAACAGCCCTGCTCCTTCGGAGCAATTACATCGCCCGGCGCCTGCCCCGAGGGCCCGGACTTCGGGCGACCTGCATGTGGGATGCATCGGCGCCGGAGGGTTCGCATGCAGCCACATCTTTCCGAACCTCAAGAGCGCGGATCATGTCTCGCTTGATGCGGTGGCGACCGCGTCGGGTCTGACCGCAGAGTCCGCGCGCAGAAACTTCGGGTTTGCGGGCACTCAGACTCCTTCGGAGCTGCTCAACAATTCAGCACTCGATGCGGTTTTTATCGCGTCGCGACATTCGAGCCACGCGGGGTATGTCTGCGAAGCGCTGCGGCACGGCAAATTGGTATTCGTGGAAAAACCCTTGGCGGTGGACCGAGAGCAACTTGAGTTGATCCGTCAGGCCTGCCAGGAAGCCAGAGACAACCACAACCGACCTTTCCTAATGGTCGGGTTCAACCGCAGGTTTGCCCCGGCTACGCAACGCATCTGCCAGTTCTTTGCCAAGCGGCAAGAGCCAATGGTGATTCACGTCCGCGTCAATGCAGGGTTTCTTCCCTCCAGCCACTGGACCCAGCACGCTGCCGAAGGCGGACGGATTATCGGAGAATTCTGCCACTTCGTCGATTGGGCCCGGCATGTTGTAGGAGCTCCCATCCGCACAGTTTCGGCTGTAGCGCTACCCAACGGTACTCGTTATAACCGTGACAACGTTGCTTCGACACTTACTTTTTCTGACGGCTCGATTGCCAACCTGCTGTATCTGGCGAACGGCGACCCTGCAGTACCCAAAGAACAGTTCGAGGTTTTCTGCGAGGGCGCGATTGCCCGCCTGGAGGATTTCGAAGTGCTGCAACTGGTGCGGGCGGGCAAAACCGACCGAACCAAGACCGTTCGAGACAAAGGACATCGGCGTGAACTGCAATTGACGTTGCAGGCCATGATCTCGGGCACGGGCGCTCCGATTGCTCTCGAGGAGATTTTCGAAACTACCGAGGCAACGTTTGCCGTGGCGGAGGCAATTGCAGGTGGGCACTCCATCACCCTGAGCGAGGTCGATTCTTCTTTATTGCTAGCGAGCGGCTAGGTCACTGCATCGTAGGTTAGTCAGGCAGCCAAATAGCCACTTCCAACTTCTGGTTTTGCGACTCAATCTTCCTTCGAACAAGCCTAGATTCCATGTGCGGCATTTGCGGAACGGCGGGATTCACCGATAAGTCTCTGCTCGAACAGATGACCGGCATCATTTCCCACCGCGGGCCCGATGATGCGGGCATACATATCGACTCCGGCGCCCAAGTCGGCTTGGGAAATCGCCGGCTCAGCATCATCGATTTGTCCTCTGCCGGACATATGCCGATGTCCAACGAAGACGGATCTATTTGGATTACACAGAACGGCGAAATTTATAACTTTCCTGATCTACGTCGAGAGCTGGAGCAGCACGGTCATCGCTTCCGATCGCGATCCGACACCGAGGTTCTCATTCACGGCTATGAGCAGTGGGGCTTAGACCTTCTTCCCCGTTTGAATGGGATGTTCGCATTTGCACTCCTCGATCTTCGCGATCGATCCCGCCATCAGAACCCCAAACTCCTGCTGGCACGCGACCGCTTTGGGATCAAGCCGCTCTATTACTGGACGAAAGGCGATCGGTTAGTATTTGCGTCCGAGATCAAGTCTATTCTGCTCGCGAGCGAGGTTCATGCCGAACTCAATTATGAGGCGTTGCACCGCTACCTGACTTTTCTATGGACACCCGGACCATCTACGCTCTTCTCCGGAATTAGCCAGCTTCCGCCCGCGCACTATCTCGCCTGGAATGACTCCGGAAATGACCAGGTGGCAGTCAAACCATATTGGCAACTTCATTTCAACCCTGATGAGCGCATGCAAGAAAAGACATCGGTGGAGGAACTGAAGTCGATCTTGCAGCGGGCCGTCGGTCGTCACCTGATTAGCGATGTTCCCGTCGGAGTGTTTCTGAGTGGTGGCTTGGATTCTACTTCGCTGCTCGCGTTAAGCGCACAAAACAACGGCGGCGGCCGTAAGGCTTACACCATCGCATACCGCTCCGAAGACGCAGAACTCGAGCAGTCTGCCGATGATGCGAAGTATGCGAGAAATGTCGCTCGCCACTTCCATGCCGACTATCACGAAATCGAGGTTGCTCCTGATGTTGTCGAACTTCTGCCGAAAGTGGTCTGGCACCTCGATAATCCAGTAGCCGATCCTGCCGCAATTGCTACCTATCTCATCTCCAAGGCTGCACGGCCCGACATTAAGGTCTTACTCAGCGGACAAGGCGCGGACGAGGTCTTCGCGGGATATCGTTTGCACATGGCGCACCGATTGGCAGAGACCGTAAGCCGGGTGCCTCGCGTCTTGCGTGAACGGCCGGGCACAGCCGCCCTCTCGCTGTTGTTGTTTCTGAAAAATCATGTTCCCGGGATGCGGCCAGGAGTTTTACTCGCCGCTCACCGTTTCACCGAGAAAATTCTTCAAAATGCATCTCTTCCCCCCTTAGAGCGATATATCCTCGCTCGGTCCTACACCACGCCGAACGACCTGAACGAGATGTACAGCGCGGAGCTAAGGTCGGAACTAAATTCGTCAGCACCCGGCAAGGAATTCAGGAAATATTTCCAGGAAGTAGAGGAGCTGGATTTTGTCAATCGCATGCTATACGTCGATGCCAAAACTTTCCTGCCCGATCTCAACCTCGCCTATTGCGATAAGCTCAGCTCCGCGGCATCTGTGGAAGTGCGGGTACCATTCCTCGACAATGAACTGATTAGTTTCATGGAACGGGTTCCTCCGAAGCTGAAGCTCAAAGGACTCACCGGAAAATACATTTTGCGCCGGGCAATGTCGGGCATGGTACCCACCGAAGTCGTGAAGAGGCGTAAGGCCAGCTTTGGTGCTCCCATTCGCAAGTGGTTACGCCATGATCTTCGAGCCGTGGTTGATGACCTCCTTTGCGATGAGGTTGTACGGCAGCGGGGGATATTTGATCCTGTCGCCGTTCGCAGGCTGGTGAACGACGATCGGAATGGTATCCGCGACAACGCCTATCGCATCTGGACGCTCCTCACATTAGAAACCTGGCAACGGACATTTCTCGACAAAGCATCTCTTGCGATTCCCCAGACAGGAATAGCAGTCGCCGTGTGAGCATGTTCCTACTCAGAATTCTTTGACGGATTTTCTCAAACAAATATGAGTGCCGCTCGGGTTGGAGCTCCGGTTCCCGCGATTGCCACCGTGGCGAGCCTTCGACCTTCCCTGGCTCGGCTTAGGGCCTGGGTGGAGCAACGCGACTATGCAGGCTGGGAGCCCTATGATTTCCTTAATTCCCCGGCTTTGTCCGCAAAGATATTCGCGGGATTCCCGCTGAATTGGTTCGCCATTCAGGCAGGAAAACAGCTTGGGAGTGTCGCCCTAAGAAAGGCTCTGAGAATTCCGTTCAGCAAGAATCCCAAGGCTCTGGCGCTCTTTATTTCTGGTTACTGCGATTTAGCGCACTCCGGGGAGGATACTCGAGCACAGGCCGAATACCTGAAGGCGGAACTCAGTCGGCTCCGGTCCCCCAACGAGCAAGAATATTGCTGGGGGTACGACTGGCCATACGTCTCCCTTCGCGGCAGCACAATGCCTCTCTCCAGCCCGAACGCGATCGCCACGGTCGCATGCGGAGAGGCGCTGCTCGACATGTGGCAAGAATTCGGAGATGCCGGCGCGTTGGAAATGGCGAAGTCAGTAGGCAGTTTCATCGTGACTCGCCTCAACCGTCCTGTGGATCTGCCTGATCAACTGTGCTTCAGTTACACGCCGTCTAACTTTACGCGAATCTACAACAGCAGCGCGCTATGCTGCGCGTTCCTGGCACGCCTCGGAGCAATGGTAGGGCGGACGCAATATCTGGAAATCGCGCACCGGGGCATCAGTTATCTTGCGACAGTACAAGCCCGCGACGGTTCTTGGCCGTACGGTGCTGACCGCCGCCAACGCTGGATCGATTCCTTCCACACCGGTTTCAACCTCAGCGCTTTTCGAGCCTATGAATCAGCTACGGGAGATCACAGCTTTGCCCCCGCCTGGACGGCCGGATTTCAGTTTTACGTTAAATCATTTTTCGAGACAGATGGCGCCTCGAAATACTATCCAGACTCCACTTATCCAGTCGACATTCACTCCTGCTCCCAAGCTCTACTCGTACTGAGTGATGTCGCGACGGATGATCCTGATGCACGGGATTTAGCACTCAGAGTCCTGCGGTGGACTGAGACCAATATGCAGTCCTCCGACGGATATTTCTATTACCAGCGTCACCGCTGGTGGGTGAACAGGGTGCCGTACATGCGATGGGCGCAGGCCTGGATGTTTCGTGCGCTGGCTCACCTGCATCGCGTATCTCTTTCTCGTGAATAAAAACACAGTAGCCTCAAGACCGTTGTCAAGGTAAGAGGCCCGATTATGAACGCTCAATTGAACGGCATGACTAGCCTCTTGCGAAAAACCGCGGATTGCGCTCGCGTCAAATTCCTGGGATATCGCGTGGCTAGCCTCACCATGGAAGAGGCGGTGGAGTGGGTGGGGCAATCGGCGTGTGAGCCGTTCTTACACCACATCGCTGTATTAAACGCAAATAAGATGTGGATCGCGGATCGAGATCAGGCATTGCGCCAGATTCTGTGCAAGGCCGAGCTGGTGATTCCCGAGTTCGCAATCGTCTGGGGATGCCGCGTGATGGGAACCCCGCTGCGTGGCCACATCGGCGGGGTCATGCTTCTGAAAGCGCTCTTGCCGCAGCTTGAATCCGATGGAGTATCGGTCTATTTTTTCGGCGCCCGGGAAGATGTTGTGAAACTGATGGTCGAACGCCTCCGCCTTCAGTATCCCGGTCTGCGCGTAGCCGGTGCCCGTTCGGGTTATTTCAGCGCTCATGAGTCAGACGAGATCGCCAACGAAATCAACGATAGCGGCGCGCAAGTTCTGTTCGTGGCCATGGGAAGTCCGCGTCAGGAGCAATGGATTGAGAGCCAGCGCCATCGTTTACGAGTACGAATCGCGATGGGTGTGGGCGGTAGTTTCGATGTTCTCGCGGGTGTCAAGAAAGATGCACCATCGTGGGTGCGCCATGGAGGAGAGTGGCTCTATCGTCTGGCGCAGGATCCAAGAGCTCTCTGGAAGCGATACCTGACGACAAATCCTTGGTTTGTTGCTCAAGTACTGCGCGAGCGTCTCCTCCCGGGGCGGATGTCACACTCGGAAGAGACGAATTGAACCATGCAGAATCCGCAAGCGATGCCCCAAGCTGTTTGGAAGCGTCGATTCAAACGATTGATCGACGTTGTAGGTTCAGGCGCAGCTCTAATTGTGCTTTCGCCCATACTGGCTCTGATTGCGCTTTTGGTCTACGCCTCGGACGGTAGCCCCATTCTCTATCGATGGCGCGTTGTCGGAAAGAACGGCGTCCCTTTCACCAGCTGGAAATTCCGGACTATGGTGCAAGGCGCTGATGCACTCAAGTCGTCGTTACTCGTTTCGAACGAGATGACTGGCCCGGTTTTCAAAATGAAGGATGACCCGAGAATCACGCGCCTTGGCAGGAGACTCCGGCAGACAAGTTTAGATGAACTTCCACAGCTGTTCTCGGTGCTCAAGGGCGACATGAGCCTGGTCGGTCCCAGACCGCCATTGGTGAGCGAATACGAGCAATTCAGCGAATGGCAAAAACAGAAGCTTTCGGTGATGCCAGGTATCACCTGCCTATGGCAGATTAGCGGCCGGAATGAAATCAAGGACTTTGACGACTGGGTCCGTATGGATCTTCAGTATATCCAGCAATGGTCGATCGCCGAAGACTTCAGGATCATGTTACGAACCGTCGGCGTTGTGCTGCGCGGACGCGGAGCGTACTAACCTGAAATCCACTGCAGATGCAGCAGATTCGCTACTAGCACTTATTGCAGCAGCTGCATCTATGTTACTTACTCCACTCTACATTTGAGGTAGATTCCAACATGCGAGTCCTCGTCACCGGCGGTGCAGGTTTTATCGGTTCTCATCTGGTCGACCGTTTCCTAAGGGAGGGCTTCAAGGTTCGCGTTCTCGATAATCTAGACCCGAAGGTTCATCCTTACGGCTATCCGAACTACCTTCCCCAAGGTCTGGACTTCATCCAGGGCAGTGTTACCGATCGAGAAGTGTTGCATCACGCCCTCAGGGGCGTCGACGTTGTTTCCCATCAGGCCGCTTATCAGGATTACATGCCTGACTTCACCCGTTTTCTGCATGTCAACGCTGTGGGGACTGCGCTGATTTACGAATTGATTGTGCAGGACCGGCTTCCCGTGAAGAAAGTCATCGTAGCTTCTTCCCAGGCAGTCTACGGAGAAGGCCAGTATGACTGTGCGGAGCATGGATTCGTTCTGCCGCAACCACGGTCGCAGCAACAGTTGGCGCGTGGCGATTGGGAGGTACTCTGCCCGCAGTGCGGAAAGCCTGCCCAATCGCGGCTACTCCGTGAGGAACACATGAATCCGTACAACCAGTATGCGGTATCGAAACTCGCGGAAGAGAAGACCGCACTCGGTCTGGGATGGCTGCACGGGATTCCGACCGTGGCACTCCGTTACTCAATCACACAAGGAGCGCGCCAGTCTCTGTATAACCAGTACTCCGGCGTGTGCCGGATTTTTTTCAGCCGTGCCATGAAGGATCTTCCTCTCACCATTTACGAAGACGGTGAACAAACTCGCGACTTCGTTCACGTGCAGGATCTAGTCGATGCCAACATGCTCGTCCTGGAACGGGACGAGGCGAACTTTCAGGCGTTCAACGTCGGCAGCGGGACACCGTTGACCGTTCGTGCTTATGCGCACGCGATCCTCGACAAGCTTTCGTCAGGCGTCGATCTCCAAATGACGCGCGAATACCGCCGGGGTGACAATCGGCACAGTGTGTCGAGCATTGAGAAGTTGAGCCGGCTCGGATGGCGGCCTCGCCGCACTCTTGCTGCGATCCTCGATGACTTTCTGGCGTGGATTGAGAGCCTGGGAGGAGTACCCGACAAAATCTCAGACGCCTACTCCCACATGCGGGAAGCCGGTGTCGTACTTGCCAGTTCCAGTTAAGCCTCGTGATGTCACGTCGTAGTCTTCTCCTGCTGTCGCGGCCAAAGACGAATTCAAAATTCAGCCTTCAAGCCGTGCGAAACATCACGCGAATGCATTGCAGTTCCATGCGTGCGGCGTCTCTTTGAGAGCAGCTACCAGAGCGCCTAGGAGCAGCTAGAAATCATGCTTATCACCGATCCCAGCAGCTATTTCGACGATGTTGCCCGGGTCATTACCAACATGCCACTCGCGGTGATCGATCGCATCGTGGAAGCACTGATGGACGCGTACGAATCGAACCACCGGATTTACCTGTTCGGCAACGGCGGCAGTGCCGCATTGGCCTCCCACTTTGCCTGCGATCTGGGGAAAGGGGCGGCGAATGGCTCGGGGAAGCGCTTTCAGGCTCTGGCTCTCACCGACAACATACCCATGATGACGGCATGGGCCAACGACGCGAACTATGAAGATATCTTTGCCGAGCAACTCGTGAACTTTGTCAACCCGGGCGACATCGCCTTGGCCATCAGCGGCAGTGGAAGATCTCCAAATGTTTTGAAAGCTCTGAAGGTTGCCCGCGAGGCTTACGCCGTTACGATCGGGCTGACCGGCTGCCGCGGTGGCCTGATGAAGGATCTTTGCGATGTTTGTCTCATTGTTCCTTCGGATAACATGCAGATCATTGAAGATCTCCATTTAAGTGTGACCCACGCCGTCTTCATCGCGCTCCGGGCCAGAATCTGCCAGAACAACCACGAAGCAGTCGCCTAGGATCTCTTAACAAAACCCCTATGACTCAGAGAAGGCTGTCTATCTCTGTCCTGATTGCCGATCTTGCCTGGTGCGTTGTGGCTATGGGCTCCGCCCTCGCGCTGCGGTACGGAGTCCACTGGAGCATTCTTGATAAGGAATCTGTGTTACGGCTGCTGCCATTTTTCGGAGTCGCAGGGCTGCTTTGGGTTTTGTTCTCCGGCCTGCTACCGCTCGATGGGTTCCGAGGTGGCTGGCGTTTGTCGGCGGTCGTTTCGCAGTTGCTGTTGGCTGTTGGCAGCTTGATGTTAATTCTGCTGTCGGGCGGTTACGTCTTACGCAGCTACGTATCGCGCCTGGCGCTTGTAGAGTTCAGTTTGCTTCTCTTCGCGGGTTTTGCCTTGCTGCGCATCGTGTTCTACCTCTCTCTTCGGGCTCAATTGAATAACGGTGGCGTCCGCCGGACCGTCATTCTGGGAAGCGGCCACCGCGCACGGGAATTGGCGCGCAAATTCGATCGTCACCCGGAAATGCTCTGCAAGGTCGTCGGCCTGCTGGCGCCGGATGACGGAACTTCTTCTTCCCGGCCTCCCAGTGCTGGCGCCGGAGCGGTTCGCAGCACGACTACGCTTGGGGTTGTCGAGTTGCTTTTAGAGCAACGGGCCGACGAAGTCATCTTGGTTCTCGACGAGTGCATTTCCCCCGATCTGCTCAATCTCGTGGCGCTTTGCCGCGACCGTGGCATTACGGTCAGCCTTGTTCCGATGTTCTATGAGCTTTACCTTTCTCGTTTTCGTTTGACCGACCTTGACGGGCTTCCGGTTCTACAGTTGGCCCGGCCTGGCCTCAACGTTCCGGCGTTAGTCGGCAAACGCGCCCTGGACCTTGTTCTGGGGACCCTTCTTTTTCTGGGCTCGATTCCCGTTCTGCTTCCCTTGGCCGTTGTACTTCGCTTCAGCAAAGGCAAGGCGTTCCGGTGGGAAACTCGTTGCGGTTTTCAAGGAAGGCCTTTCGCGATGTTGCGCCTGAACGTCGAGCGCTTCGTGCCTAACGATTCTCGCTTTGAGGATGTCCTGAGTGAACTCAGTCTGACCGAGCTGCCGCAATTGTGGAATGTCTTGCGTGGCGAAATGAGTCTGGTGGGCCCGCGGCCCGAGTCTCGCAACCGGGTGTGCCGGTATTCCGAGTGGGAGCAGCAGCGCCTCACCGTGAAGCCGGGCATGACCGGTTTGGCGCAGGTGCAGGGACTGCGCGAACAACATTCCTCGGAAGAAAAAACGCGCTGCGACTTACAGTATCTGCTGAACTGCTCACTCTGGACTGACTTGTCGCTCCTGCTACAAACCATCTGGACTCTGGCAACACGCCCAGTAGTCAGGCAACGCTCTGTGGTTGACATTGAGGACACCGGAGCTGCGGACGCCCATGTGGAGCCATCAGTAACGAAAAACATTTTCGAAAATGCTCATCGTCCGTAGTCCAGTGCGGATCAGTTTTGCAGGAGGGGGGACCGACCTTCCGGGATACTATGAACGCTTTGGCGGTGCCGTGCTCAGTGCCGCCATCAATAAGTATTTCTACACCACCCTTTGCAAACGCCGTGATGGACGGATTCAAGTCATTTCCTCCGATTTGCGTGTCTTCGAAAACTGGCGTGACATTGCCACCATGGATATTCGTGGCAGCGGCCTTGAAATCCCTCTGGCGGTACTGAAAGATTTGTCTTGCGATCTTTCGATTGACCTTTTCCTTTCTTCGGAGATCCCGCCCGGCACCGGCCTCGGCTCTTCCGCCAGTGTTTGCGTGAATATTCTGAAGACCCTCACAACCTATCTGGACCGCCCGTTGTCGAAGTATGACCTCGCCGAGCGCTCGTTCCACATCGCGCGAAATATACTCGGGCGCCACGTCGGCAGGCAGGACGAATTTGCCGCCGCCTTTGGAGGCTTGAACTTTATTACCTTCGCCAAGGATGGCTTGACCGATGTAAAACCCGTCGACATCGATCCCGCTCTCTTGCGCGAACTGCAATCGAAGCTGATGCTCTTCTTTACCGGATCGGCCCATAATTCCTGGACGATTCTGCAGGAACAGGAACGATCGACAGGCAGCCACACCGGACCCACGGTCGAGGCTCTGCACCGGGTGCGGTCCCTGGCCGACCGGATGTTGGCGGCTCTGCGATCGGGAAATCTCGAATTGTTTGGGGGGTTGCTCGATGAGGGATGGCAAGCCAAGAAGCAGATCTCCGGCAAGATTTCAAATGCCAGGATCGACCACCTGTATGACCTGGCGCGCCGTAATGGCGCCTCTGGCGGGAAGATCACCGGCGCCGGCGGAGGTGGCTTCTTGCTTCTCTATTGCGAACCCGACCACCAGGAAGCGGTCCGATCGGCATTGCATGCGGAGCGCATTCAAGAAATGGCATTTGCCTTTGACAACAACGGCGCCCAGGTCATTGTGAACGACCCCTTCATTGATGGAGACGAGCGTACCGGCTCACGTTGGATTTTCACTCCCATGGCCTCAGCTAGTTAGTCTCACTTGCTCGCTTCGATTCCAAAATCACGGATAAATGCATGAAAGCCTTTCTATTGGCTGCGGGCCAAGGTACTCGGCTTCGCCCCATTACCGATACGATTCCCAAGTGCCTTGTCCCTGTTGGCGGGATCCCGATGTTGCGAATCTGGATGGATATCTGTCGTAACGCGGGAATTGATGACGTCATGGTGAATCTTCACACTCACGCTGATGCCGTCCGGAATTGGCTGAGTGTCAACCGCAATGGCATTCGTGTGCAACTCGCCGAAGAACCTGCTCTGTTGGGTTCAGCCGGGACTTTGCTGGCAAACCGCGACTGGGTGGCTTCCGAATCTGGTTTCTGGATCCTGTATGCCGACGTTCTTACGAATACCAGCCTCAGTCAAATGCAGGAATTTCACTTCGCGCACCAGCCGGTCGCAACCCTGGGTCTCTATCAGGTGTCTGATCCCTCGCGCTGCGGCATCGTCACATTTGATGAGCAAATGGTGGTCCGGGAGTTTGAGGAGAAGCCATCCCATCCGAAGAGTTCCTGGGCCTTCTCGGGCCTTATGATTGCCGGCCCGGAACTCTTGAACCGCATTCCATCCCGTTATCCGGTGGATTTAGGGTTCGATGTTCTGCCCCACCTTGTCGGGCAGATGCTGGCCTACCCCATTTCGGATTTCCTCCTCGACGTCGGAACGCACGAGAATTATGAGACTGCCCAAAAGACGTGGCCTGGATTGGCCGCATGAGCTAATTCCTTGAATGCTTCAGCGCTCCTTAGAACTTCTCCGACGCTCCAGGCGGTGGTGTTCGACATGGATGGTGTCATCGTCGACAGCCATCCCGCTCACCGTTCCGCCTGGAAAGAATTCCTGCGTACGCTAGGCAAGGAACTGTCTGATAGCGAACTCGATTTCATCATGGATGGCAGAAAGCGCGAAGAGATTCTGGCTCACTTTCTGGGACCACTCGATGAAGCTCAATTGCGGAACTACGGCAAGATGAAGAACGATTTGTTCTCGCGCGCCGCATCCGACGTAGCTCCGATTCCCGGGGTTTTCCCATTCATCGATTCCCTCGAGCGTGAAGGAATTGAAATGGCCGTCGCAACCTCGGCAAGCGCCAGTCGTACCCGATTTACTTTGAAGCGCATGGGGTTGCTCCACCGCTTTCGCGCCGTGGTGACGGGTGACGAAGTCCCGAAGGGAAAGCCGGATCCCGCCATCTATCAGCTTGCGTGCAAGCGGCTCAACTGCCCTCCACGTGCCGCGGTCGCCCTTGAAGACGCCGCATCGGGGGTTCGCGCGGCCAAGAGTGCAGGAGTAAAGTGCGCTGCGATCGCCGACGATACGCGCCGTGACCTGCTGCTCGCTGCAGGCGCGGATGCGGTTCTCCACGACTTTGTCGATATCACTCCTCAAGTGTTCCGCTCCCTGATCGGGATGAACGGATCGTC